>JAABVA010000739.1_pt1 | contig 38752 bp, 37 predicted proteins | sample 5560331 | NCBI WGS metagenome assembly JAABVA01 (sample SAMN12812661, study PRJNA571458) | rock metagenome | isolation source: Antarctica rocks | place: Antarctica: Victoria Land, Mt New Zealand sud | collected 2016-01-07 | reverse complement strand
TCAGGGGACGCACTTGCTCCCACAGTTCATCGCTGACTTCCCAAGGTCGTGTTCGTGCCATCGTTCGTGTTCACCTCAATTCGTTTTTGTTTTCATTGTATCACAGGTTTTCGGATAAGCTCTTAATACATTTGTATGAGTTTTTGATGAATATGTTGTGTATCAGTCGCTTCTTTGAGCAACAAATCAGCTACATCGGCACGCGAAATTTTTGACCCGCCCTTTGGGATGGTCTCACCTATACGGTATACTCCTGTACGCGGATCATCGGTGAGTCTGCCGGGACCGATAATAGTCCAATCCAGCTCGCTTTGCTTCAGTGCAGTCTCCAATTGTTTCATACCATCGTAATACTTTTGAAAAAAGAGCGGCTTGATGATCTTGCCAAAGATAAATCAAGCCCCTACGTTATAACGTGATAAAGCGGTCATTACAGAGTTTCGGAATGTTGAATATTATTCTCTTGAATAGCTACGCTCTCTTTTTCGTGCAGGCTCTTGGCCCAGGAAAGTTCTTGTTCCCATTGCGTGATACTGTGCTGCATGACGTTGAGTAGATCCTTGGTAAAGCGGCCATTGATCGCGATTTCGGCCTCAGATGACCCCCAGTTCACAAATTCACGCGTTATATCCTCGGCCTCTGCCGTCAAGTGTAGAATGTGAGCCTGACAATAGTTGATGTAGTGGTCGATCAGACGTAAACGCTCCACAGGCTTGAGAAACATGAAGTAAGCTACCTTTTGTTTGAACACTTTCTGATATTCCCCTGGATTGGAGGTCGTATCCATCATCAATTCGTGAAAACGCTTACGGCCCGCTTCGGTGATAGCAAAACTGCGTAGCTGACGATCCCCTTGTTGTGCGCTTGTTTCTCCCACATGAAGCGTAATCAATCCTGACTTCTCCAATTTTGCCAACAAAGGATAGAGCCGCCCATTGCTAACATGAGCATAGGGGCCAATCATATCGTTAATAATTCCAGCTATAAGATAACCATGAGCAGGATAGCGCATCAGTTGGGCAAGAATGGTCAGTTCGTACATCGTTGTATAGTTTTCCTTTGTTCTCAAAAGGTCTTAAAGACCTGTTCCCATGACGTGTCTCTATGACCTATTAAACCACGAAATTCTTACATTGTCAAGAGATACTTTCCTCTTTACCCCTGCATACCCATCAAGTTGCCGCTTTCATAGCGACGCAGACCGAGGTGAAACACCCCTGCCGCTATACCCATAAACAGTGCTGTAAAGCCAGCTAACGCACCTAGTAGCAGCCACGAGAACTGATGGAGCAGTTGCAGGGGTATGAACGAGATGAAACCTGCTGGAATGACGGTGAAGAGCAGCAAACGCACTGCACCTTGAAAGATGTCCATCGGATAGGTGCTGAATGAGACTAACGCGCCAAACATCTGCTGCATCAAGCCCTCAGTATTGCCCAGGAAGAATGCCAGGGAGCCGAGCAAAATGGCGAAGGCAGTAAAAATGAAACAGACAAAAACGGTCAATAACAGGAATAGGCCAATGTGCAAGACATCAGGATGCAAAAAAGCGATGTATGCGCCGATGCCAAAGAGAACATCGCCCCATGCGGTCGGGTCGGATGCCGCAATGCTAACGTGCAACAAGACATAGCGCGGCATGCCGAGATACGCATCGAGGCCGCCCTTCATGATAAGGGCCGACAGTTGACGTGCGTTGCCGAATATACCAGCCCCTAGTCCGAAGCCGCATGCAGAGACCGACCATAGAATAACAATATCGGTATTCTGCCAGCCATGCACCAGTGGGAATTGGTGGAAGTAGGTCCACCAGAAAAAGAGCCATAGGCAATCAGTTGCCATCATTGTGATAACCTGAACGAAGAATGCGGTGCGATATTCTAGCGACGACTGCAGGTTCGCAACCGCATACGCTCCCATGAAGCGTAGAACGCTTTCACTTTTTTTGAACATATCGCTATCCTCCATTGATGTTGACGCGTCGCATCGCTAACGAATACAGCCCGAACAGAAGCACGCCACCTACGAGCAACGTCACGCCCTGTTGTAGCAGTGTCCAGCCGAAACGATCCCACTCAAAATGAACCAGTGTGCGTGCAGGTGCATACAGAATTGTACTGAATGGTAACACCTGGGCGATACTCCGTAATGGTTGCGGAAAAATTTCTAACGGTGCCAGCACTCCGCCAAGCACCAGTGTCACACGACTATACAGAAAGGCGAACGATTGCGTCTCCTCGGTCCAGAAGGCCAGCAGCCCGATTGCGAAGTAGCACACAAACTCGATACCGAACGCCAGCAAGACGACAAGCGGCCATGCTAAGATGCCTTGCCATGTAAAGTGCGGCGGTCCCACCATCAGCAGAGCCAGCCCTACCCCTACAACGCAACTGATGCTGAAGCGCATAAGACGCTCACCAAGGTAGTGTGCGAAATTGTATAGCACATAGCTGCATGGACGACCTATCAGATAGGCCAGTTGACCAGAACGTACCTCTTCGTCGATACGGCGCGTCAACGGTGGCAGACTCATCGCAATAGCCTCAGCAGCACAAAGATACCAGATCATATCGGAAATGCTGAAGCCACTCAACGTCTTTGAGCCATGTATTGCGTAAGTTGTTTTCCATAGCTGACTGAGGATAAAGACAATCGCAATCAGCATGAGCGCACGAAAAAAAATCTCCATCATATAGGCCAGATTGTTCGCAATGCTGACCTGAAAGACCGCAACATATTTTCCGCTACCAAACCAGCGTCTTTTGCGTTTAACAGGGACATAGTGCTGCTCTACCGCAGTTTCCATAGTGCTTACTCTCCTCGGCCTAACGGCGCACTCTTCTCTTGCTTGTCTATCCGCGCTCCATGCTTCAGCGTTACATTGCCTTTTTCGTTATAGATTGCCGCAATGATCTCCTCCATCGGTGGGTCAATGATGGTCATATCCTGAATATGACATTGTTGCATGATCGCAGCAATGATTGGCTCTAACGGGCTACGCGCCGTGTCAATTTCTAACCGCAACTCATAGCCTTTGGCTTTTACAATGCTTACCCCTGTCGTATCTAGCAACTCTTCGTGAATAGAGCCAATTGCTTGAATGCTCAACTGTTGCATTCCTGTAACATGGTCTGTTTTCAGCAAGAATTGGACAGACTCGCCTAACAACAGGTTCACCGTCTTGGTTTTCAAGTAGTCGCGTTTCAGCGTCGCGACGGGTGCATCGAGAATAATCTCGCCATGATTGATAACGATGGCACGACGACATACCTGCTCGACATCGCCAGCATCATGCGATACAGGAACACAATACTAAAATTTCTCATCTTTTAACTCACACACCTAAAGGCACCTTTATAAACCCTGCTATATTAGCATAAAATAAAAGAGGGAAGAAGCATAAAAGCCTTCTTCCCTCTCACAAGATTGTTCTAAGCAGCTTCAATACACTGTATACTTAACTCCTCATCAGCATCTTTAGTATGCTGCTCTCTAATCATCCTAGCTTCCTCTTTCCACATCCGTAACATATCCTCAAAGCTAATCAGCCTTTGCTTATGGTCATCCATCGCTTGATACATACGCGAGTACACACCCTCTATATCTTGCTGCATACGACCCCCTTTACAAAAATAGCTATATAACTATGAGTATACAAGCACAACAATAAGGTACATAGCACACCACCTGTTAGTGATTTCGTGGTGTGCGGAACGACAACTACAACCACAATGTATTTTGAGAAGTGCGGTTTACTTGCGGCACTTCTCAGAACACTTAAAAATGGCTCATTCAGTCCCGCTTTTTTGAAGGATATTTTTTGTAGTGCTTGATCGGTTCGCACTGATGCTAGCGACGAGATCAGCAGAGTACAGAGGGTTGGAACAAGGGGACATAGATAGCCCGTTCCGCTTGTCGGCCTTGACATTCCGCAGTATGCACTACGCGCCGAAACGAAACGCCCAGCGACCCGATGCTGTAATTCTTCTCTTGGCGTTTCCTTTCTCTGCTTCGAGCGTACTGCTACATGTAAAGGCACCGCTTCGCTCGACAGCTTCACTACCTTCCCGAATAAAAACGTTTTTGCCTCACTCACAACCCGCTCCCTCTGCTGTCCTTTTTCCCCAAGCCGCAGCCGCCACCGTCGAGTGTGAGACTCGTTCGTACACTCAGAAGTGTATAAGGTATTAGTAATGCTGTTCTGAGCGCGTTCACGGATGTCTAGGTAATGAATGCCCCGTGAACGCATTGCAACGGTGCTACGGACGTTCTGTTGTCGAAAGGTACAATCATACCACCCGATTGAAACAACGGCACTCACAGGAACAGTGTACGAAGCCGCTTGTAACAACGTCTCGTATGATTGTGGTACTGAACATCCCCACAACACGTATAAGCAATGGGTTATATCTCTCATGGCGTTGGGCGCGTGGCGCGTGGCGCGGAAAGAGTTCTGATCTTGATTTTTGTTTTCGATTGCGTGTGTTCGCTGCTGAACGACCCGCCGAACGTGTGCCGAGATCATACCGTTCTGATCGGGCGTTGGGCGTGTGGCGTGTGGCGTGCATGGAGAACAGAGAAAATGAGAAGATGAGAAGGTGAGATCAGCATAGAGGCGTGTGATAGACAGATGCAGCGATGCCAGAGCAGCCGCAGCCCGACCCCCGCGACAAGTCGCAGGAGCCAGGCGCGAACGGTTTCCGTGACAGGCGTTTTGTGTGTCACGAAAAGAAAGTACGGCGTGTGGCGCAGTTATGACGCAACGTGCGTTAGGCATGGAGCATTCCCCCCTTGCCTAAATAGACCCGCACCGACTCCTCTTCATACTCGACAAACCCAAGTGACAGCAATTCCGCATACGCAGCTTGATATTGCTCGACAGTTAGACCTGCACGATCACGCATTGACGCCGTGTTCTCTAGCAACTCGAATACATCACCATATATCCAAGCGAGCAAGAGACGAGCGGCGGCAGGCGTTAAACGCTTTATGTTGTCTTCCATTAGGCCACCACCGATGGCAGCAAAGCCGAACGACGCGCAGCTGCAAGACTCGCATTTTCACGACGACGAGCAGAAAGCCTAATTGGTGCTTCAGAAAGTTTTTGCTTGAAGGCGATCACATCCGCTTTTTTGAAGACCCACTCTTTTTGACCGCGAGTATGAGAACGAGAACACTTCTCACCCGGCAACAGACCGAGACTTGCACACCTCTTCACTTGTGACACTAAGATATCTAGGAGTGCCGCCGCTTCACTCAGAGTACAATACTCATCCGTATACACATCATGAAACGTACAGGATAAACGACCATCAGCCATCACAACAGGTTCGAGCAAACCTGCAAGCCGCTTGATCGCTCTCTTTTCTTGACCATGAATTTGAGACTCACCGACACCCATCATTTCCGCAATCACGACATGAGGACGAGGAAGGCCAGGAGCATCACCAAACCCATACGAGAGTTCAAGAATTTCCCGTTGCTGCTCAGGTAACACCGACTCAAAAACATGCTGGAAGGTTGCCGCTAATTCCTGTTGTCGCGCATCCTCAGAGATCACCGACGATGCATAGAGACTCGTAAAAGGTAAGCGATCTTCTGATATCTCTCTTGACTCTAGCATGGCTTGCAAACTTCCCACTCTTCGACCTTCGGAAAGATCAAGCACCTGCTGTAACGTTCCCTCAGACACATTCATCACTTCAGCAACTTCACACAGCAAAGGAGGACGCTCAAGATAGTCACGGAGTTGAGACTCAACAAGAGCTTTGCGTGTCAACATCGCTTGTTTCTCGACAGGCAACCGAATAAAGAAGCCACGATCACGCGCAACCGCCGAGAGTGCTTGTTTAATCCGTACCGCAGCCAGCGAAGGAAATGGACACGCCAGAGATGCCTTCTCGTCATAGTCATCAAGTGCAGCAAGTAGGCCAAGATTGCCCTCTTGTATCACATCAAGTAATTCCATTGTTCTCAGAAGGAAATGACGACGACGAGCGATAGAAACAACCAACGGTTGATAGGCTTCGACTAAGCGTTCACGGGCATGTTTCGCCAGAGACAGCACCCATTGATTAGGGCACAGTTGCAGCCGCTCAGCATTGCCGCGACGAACACGACGGAGCAACACATCTTGTTCCTCATAAGAAAGTGGCTGGAGCCAAGCAATTTCACGAAAATACTGATCTTGTGCCAACAAAGAAACATCGAGATCAGCACCCGACAACGCCCGCGCTCGATCATCAGCATAGGTCATAATACAATCCTCTCTTGTGTCATTGACAAGCTAGGTTTGGTGTTACTTACTAAACACCGAGGAGCCTAGCAACGCCGAACTAGCGAACTACTGGTAACTCGCGCTAGCTAGAGTGTTCTAGCACCCTAGTTAGCATCTCTTAAAAGGACATATTGGAAATGTCTAATGTCTATCTATATAATAACATGGACATATTGGAAATGTCAATAAATCTATATTTGACATTTTGGACATTATTGCATCTTCCCAAAATTTCCAAAATGCTCTATAATATAATATGGACATTCCAAATAGCATTAAGGAAGGGTGACAGCATGGAACCTCTATACTCATCAACCGAGGCAAGAAACAAACTAAATATATCCACAAGTACCTTTAAGAGACTTATAGATAGTGGAAAAATACGGAAGATAACACCCCCAAACAAAAAGCAAGGAAAATACCTAAAGGAAGATGTTGACAAATTAGCAAAAGAGATGAAACCATTCGCACATGTCACAAATCATAGAGGAGTGCCAGGAAGGAAAAAGAAAACTTTAACCACATCTGTAGATTGGCAAAAAATATCTGACCTACCAGCCATACTAAAATTAGACTTAGAAGTATACCATGAGAGATTTGTGGGAGACATTGGCCTATACATAGCGTGGGAGAAGAAAAATCCTAAAATCACACTCATCTCTTTTGAAAGTACCAACAGAGAAAATATACTTGCGTACCTGAGCATAATACCGCTACCAGAACCAGTCATCTTATCAATACTAAAAGGAGAAAGAGGAGAACACTCAATAAATCCTGACGAGATTGAAACCTATGAACGAAAAGGAGGGTATACGCTACTTGCTGAAAGTGCTGTTACACATCCAGAGCATCCAGAACAACTTAACCACGTCCTGAGAGCAGCGTTAGACTTTTGGTGTGAACAATATCCAGAAAGATATATAGAGAAAATATATGCACAAGCAGCGTCAGAATATGGTGATATGCTCATCCGTAAGGTGTTCTTTTCACCTCTATACGATATCGCAAATGATGCATATGTTTTAGATTTAAGAAGGCCAGGTATATCTATGATTATAAGAAAGTTTCAAGAGTCCCTCGAAGAGAAACGAAAACAGATACAAAACCTAAATGCCGAGCAAAAGCAACCCGCTAGCAGGTAACATTTACATAAAGAACAAAATAAGCAAATAAAGAGAACAAGCAGCAGTAACTAAAGAAGATAACGCCAAAGGAGAAACCTAACATGAAGAGAGTCATCATCTTAGCTCGTATATCGGACAGGAAGCAACTAGACGGAGTAAGCTTAGAAACACAAGTAACCAAATGCACCGAATACGCTGAGTCGCAGAACTGGCATATAGTGAAAGTTTTTCAAGAGTTACATACAGGAACCGAATATAGAGAGAGAAAGCTTTTAACAGAGGCCAGAGAGATGATACGCAACGGCGAAGCGGACATACTGCTAGTGAACTCATTAGATAGACTCTCAAGAAATCAGGTACACCAAGCAGTCCTACTGGAAGAGATAGAACACCATAATGCAAAGTTAGTAAGTGTAACAGAAGACATAGATAACTCCTCACTAGGGCAATTCATGAGACAAGCTTTAGGGTTTGCCGCAGCAGTTGAAAGAGAGAAATTCTTAGAGCGTTCAAAGAGAACAATTGAAAAGAGAATACACGACGGGAAGTTAATCGGAGCAGGAACACCAAAATACGGATACATATATACAGAAGACCATAGCAAGTACATTCTACATCCCGAAGAAAGTAAAGTCGTAGAACATATCTTTGATTTAAGATTAGAAGGTCATTCCATACGAGGAATAGCGATAATACTCAATGAAAAAGAGGGAATAAAACCAAAAAAGGGAGGCATATGGGGAGAAAGCGTAATCTACAGAATGCTTACAAATCCTGAATACACAGGACTAGCTCAGGCACGTCGTATACTCTACACTAGAGAGAACAATGTAAGAAAAACTCATAAACATCCTAATACAATAATTCTTCCTAATGGCGTTATACCTGCCATCATCTCTAAAGAAAAGTTTGATACTGTACAAGTCCTACTAGAAAGAGCGAAAAGAGAGGCTTATAGAAACAATCGGAATCCAGAAGACACCTTACTTAGGTCAGGATATATTCGATGCGGCTATTGCGGAAATATTTTACCTGTGAGTAGAAACGTTACTAACGCAATAGGACGCAGAGTCAATGGAAAGACATACGAAAAGAAACCCCAATATAGATGTGTCAAAGCTACTAGACCATCAACAGATTGCCCAGGAGTATCCGTAACAGTAGATGTTATAGATAAAATCGTCTGGGAATATATCGGTTCCCTTTTAGATGACCTTACAGACATCAAAAAAGCCCTTGACCTTCTCAAAGGAAAGCAGAAACAGGATTATGATGTAGCCGCCATACAACGTAGCATAGATAACGCCAAGAAAGAACAGGAACAATTCGCAGAGGATATAAAAGGACTAAGAGGCAACGCCCGTAACGCGATACTAAAACAGATGAACGATTTAGAGGATAGATTAGAGCAACTAGAAGAGGAAAAGATACAAGCTGTACCACAAGCAACGAATTTAGAAAGACAACAAAAAGAGATAGATGATTTTTTAGAATGGGCAGGAGAGATGAAAGGCAGATACAACGAAGCAACCTACGAGGAAAAGAGAAGGGCTTTACATGTGTTAGGTATCACCGTCTATATGTACAAAGAAAAGGATGAAGAACACGAACGCTACGAAATCAAGGTAGGACTTCATAAAATTGTGTTTCCACATCGTGAGACGTGAGCAGAACGCTCAGCCCCTCTTCTCTATTCAACTGCCCAATCAGTTCGCGAATACGCTGCTTAGCGATTACGTCCAGCCCAATCGTCGGCTCATCCAGGAAAACCACTCTTGGCTTATGCAATAATGCTGCCGCCAACTCGCAGCGCATACGTTCGCCGAGGCTCAATTTGCGTGTTGGTGTCCGCATGTGTTCGCCGATATCGAATACGTCGATCAGAAAGTCGCGCCGCTTGCGATATTCCTGCGGCTCTAGCTCGTAGATGTGTGCTAACAGGTTGAAGGTATCCTGTGGTGGCAGGTGATACCAGAGTTGCGACTTCTGCCCGAAGACGCTTGAAATCGAGTATGCCAGTTCGCGCCGTTGTTGCCAGGGTGTCATGCCGAGTACATAAGCGGTACCAGCCGTTGGATAGAGGATACCAGTGAGCATCTTGATCGTGGTAGACTTGCCCGCCCCATTTGGGCCGATAAAGGCCAACATCTCGCCAGCATCGAGCGAGAAACCGATATGCTTCACCGCTTCTCGCGCCCGATAGCGCGGTGCTACTAACGAGCGCAAACTGCCGCTGATTCCTGCTGCACGTTCTCGGCTGCTAAATGTTTTTGTTAGATTGTCCACTTCAATGATTGCCATTGGTATTCTCCTTGCGCTATATAAATGAGACCTCTCCAACACCGCAACTGCCCCACCCCACAACCCCGAGGACGCGATACATCGGTCCCTACAGCGGATTATTCGATACGCGGAAACAAGATGCCGTCAGGGACAACCTTTGTCAAAGCGATGTTGCCCCACATAGTGGATTGTACCCAGGCATCTGCTCGTACACCATCATCTATACCTAGTTGGGCAAGGATGCGGTTACTTGTTGTCGGGATATACGGTGCAAGCAATACCGCGATGAGGCGCAATGCCTCGGTAGCCGAGTAGAGTACTGTGTCGAGTTGCTCTTGCTGCTCTGTCCGCTTTGCGAGCTTCCACGGTTCGGATTGCTCAATGTACTGATTCGCACGACGTACAAGATTCCAGGTAGTATTCAGTGCGCCTCCAATATCCCATGCCTCTAATGCGTTAGCCGCCGCTTGCCGTGTTTCAGTTGCCATGCGTTGTAAATCCTCTTCTAAAGCTGTATACGCCTTTGGATTGGGTATTGTGCCTCCTCGGTAGCGTTGTGTCATCGAGACGACGCGATTGAGCAGGTTGCCGAGATCATTGCCTAGCTCGTCGTTATAATTACGAACTAGTCCAGACTGTGAAAAGTCGCCATCCGAGGCAAACGAGAGATAGCGTAGCAACGAGTAGCGCACAGCATCGACGCCGAACTCATCGACTAGTATCACCGGATCAATCGTATTGCCCGTAGTCTTTGAGATGCGCTGACCGTCCAGGGTGATAAAGCCATGTACGGCGACCTGTTTCGGCAGTGGCAAATCGGCGGACAACAGCATGGCAGGCCAATAGAGACAGTGAAAGCGCGTGATGTCCTTGCCAATTACGTGAGCATCAGCAGGCCAATAGTGTGCAAACTTCTGCTCGTCGTCAGGAAAGCCCACAGCGGTCAAGTAGTTGGTCAAGGCATCAAACCAAACGTAGATTACGTGTTCGGCATTGACAGGCACAGGAATACCCCATGTTCCAAGCTCTGCACGCACAAGACGCGAGACCGAGAAATCCCGTAAACCTTGCTTCAAAAGACCAATCACCTCGGCTCGTCTACTGGCAGGCACAATAAACTCTGGATGTGCCTCGATATGTGCCAGCAAGCGGTTCGTATACTTCGAGAGCGCGAAAAAGTAGTTTTCCTCTTCCAACCACTCAGGAGTGATTGACGGATGGTTCGGGCAGTGTCCATTGACAAGTTCGTTGCTTGTATAAAAGGTGTTGTCGTTTGGGCAGTACCAGCCAGAATAGAGCGACGAATAGATATCGCCTTTGTCCCATGCACGCTGAAACATCTCCTGCGACGCTCTGACGTGTCGCTCTTCTGTTGTACGCATCCAATAATCGTTCGAGACATCGAGCTTCGACCACGTTAAACGAAACGCCTCGTCCATTTGTCGTACCCATGATAAGGGGTCCAGCCCGTTTGCGCTTGCCGCACGCACTACGTGCTGACTATTCTCGTCGAGACCAATGCTAAAGTACGTGTCGTGCCCCAGCAAACGATGATAGCGTGCGATTACGTCAGCGGCAACTTTTTCCAATGCATGACCGATATGTGGTGGTGCATTTGGGTAGTCTATTGCTGTTGTAATATAGTATTTTCGTATATTAACCTCTTCTTTAGGAATCATGCTTTACCTCTTTTTGTGTATGGTTGAGAGAATAAAAAAGGGGGCGCAGGTATGTCACCTGCGCCCCTTATATACTTGTTGCTACTTACGTAAGCATCGTTTGTGGATGGAAAGAGGACAGCGACACCTGACTATAGGCCATGTGCATCATTGGCATATAGAAATGGCGGGTAAGCATGATAGCAATAGAAGAAACTTGCTTGTCTTGCACGAGTGTCACAGTCCTTTAGAAAGCACATGAGCTTTTCACAAAAGCTCATTTTGAGATTTATATTGTTCTTGATAAGTGTACAGGTAGGCATTGTGATTTGTCAAGTCCACATTATACTTATCCAAACGAGAGTAATAAAAACAACATATTTTTGACAGGTGTGAAACAAAGAAGAAAAAAACACCTTGTGCAGAAAAGTTTCCACCATATCTTAACCCAACCTTAACCGTTTTCACGCGCTCATCTGTTAAATTCTATTTGCATAGATAAATTTCTATATTTTATGTTGAAGGATTGACTAAATATAATTGTAAAGTTCCTTTTTATAGATAGAAACATAGAAATTTTCCGTGTACTTGCCCTGGCATCCCATATAAATATAAAAAATCAATTAAGGCATGAAAAAGGAGCTTTCATGGAACCTATTTCCTCTCAGCCCCACACAAAAATAGGATCGCTTCTAAAACAAAGAAGCCTTCGACGTTGGTGGCTCGTAAGTGCTATCGCTTTACTCATTCTTGTACCGCTCATGACATTTGCAGTTGGGCATCTTCGTGCTACGCATGCAACTGGTGTAGCCCCTACACCACAGCAGTTACGCGACGGTTGGTACGGAGATCAACCCAACCTTTCACCGGGGCAAGTCTCTGGCGGAAATTTTGGTCAGCAATTCAACACCGCTGTCACGGGTCAGGTATATGCAACACCTGAAGTTGTAAATAACACGCTTCTGGTTGCCACCGAAAGTAACAACATTTATGGGATCGATCCCACCACAGGGGGGCAAAAGTGGTCTCAAAATCTTGGTACACCTTTCGACCCATCTGTCCTTCAATGTGCCGATATAAATCCATCAATTGGTATTACGAGTACACCAGCCATTGACGCGGCAAATAATGTTGCGTATCTCACAAGCGTTACCACTGTAGGTGGAGTCACCAACTATTACATGCATGGTATTGACATGGCAACAGGCTTAGACAAGCCGGGGTTTCCCGTTGCTATTCAAGGCGCGGCTGCCAACGTTCCCAGTTATACATTCGATGCAATCCATGAACTACAACGACCTGCTCTGTTGTTGATGAACGGAGTAGTATATGCAGCCTTTGGTGGACATTGTGACCGTAAGCCGTATGAAGGCTGGATTGTTGGCGTCTCCACCGCTGGTCATATCACAACCATGTGGACCGATCAAGCGGGTACGGATACAATAGATGTTCGTGGCGGTGGTATCTGGCAATCGGGTGGTGGCTTAGTCACAGATGGTGCTGGACAGATTGTCTTCTCCACCTCGAATGGTGTTCCTCCTGCCGCAGGGATAGCAGGCACAACAGGTTCAGTTAACTTAGGCCAGTCTGCTGTGCGTCTGACAGTACAACCAGATGGTTCGCTGAAGAACACCGATTTCTTTTCACCTTATGATGCTGATACCCTTAACCTCAACGACTCCGACTTTGGTTCTGGTGGCCCTGTTGGTTTACCGCAGCAATACTTCGGCACTCCTACCTATCCCCATCTCATGATTGCAGATGGCAAGAAGGGTTACATTTATATAATCAATGCCGACAATATGGGCGGTCGTGCACCAGCAAGTGGGCCTGACACAGTGATTAACCGCATTGGGCCTGACGGTGGTCTCTGGAGTACCCCCTCAGTCTGGCCGGGTAGTGGTGGTTATATCTACACGACTACGGCTTCGGGTGGTAAAGGCAGTGGTTCCCTCAAAGCTTACCACTACGGACTGGACGGCACAGGAAAACCAACATTGAGTGCAGTTGGAACGTCATCCGACGCTTTCGGTTTTGGTTCAAGCTCCCCCATCATCACCTCGAATGATGTAACAGAGGGATCAGCGGTGGTCTGGACGACGTGGGAACCGGATCAAACGGGTGTAGGTGGTCAATTGCGTGCATATAATGCAGTGCCAGTTGCGGGCAAGATGCAATTGATCTATAGTGCGCCCATTGGCACCGCGAATAAATTCACCACTCCTGGTGTCTACAACAACCACGTTTACGTCGGCACGCGTGATGGACATATCATGAGCTTTGGTTCGCCCGTCAACAATGTGCTTAGCGGTCCTCCGCTCGACATGGGGACGGTTGTAATTGGCAAGAGCGCGACTCAAACAGAAACGTTGACAGCCAGTACCAATGTGACAATCACCAACATAGCAAGCAGCGATCCTACATTTACAACAGGTACGTCAACGCCAGCACTTCCTGCAACTCTTACAGCGGGTCAGACTATCCAGATACCAATCACGTTTACGCCAACGGCTCCAGGCATCGTATCAGCGACGCTAAAACTGACAACTTCTGGTGGTCCCATTAGTTTCGGGTTGTCTGGCAATGGGGTGTCTGCGAATGCCCAGTTAGCTGCCTTTCCAACTCCCCTGGATTTCGGTCCAGTTGCGATTGGCAATCCTGCCATAACCACTTCAGAGACGTTCACCAATGTAGGTGCGGCACCGTTGACTGTAACGGGAGTTAGCACACCAAAATTGCCATTCTCGATCTCAGGACAACCTACAGGAAACCTGACGCTGCCACCTAATGGCAACTTCACAATCACGGTAGGTTTCGCACCAACAAAGTCTATTGCCTACAGTAGCTCCATTGTTGTCACAAGTACAGCAGGAACGGTCACGCTCCCGCTTACTGGCTCAGGGACAGCACGTCAAAAGATGGTGATCACAAATAAACAAAACAAGTTTGGTACTGTGAAGGTAGGAACTACGGCAACGATTACATTCACCGTTGCCAATACAGGTGGTAGCCCACTCACCATTACCCGCTCCAAGCCGCCTATCTTAGGGGTTGGCTTCGTGGCTACATCGTCGTTAGCGGAAGGCACTACGATTGCTCCCGGAATGCAAGTTGTGGAGACCGTAACCTTTACGCCTACTTCAACGAAAGAGGTCAAAGACGTTTGGAGTATAAACAGTGATGATGGTCGTGGGGTTGCAACGGTAAGCTTTAGTGGCACCGGTAGTTAAGTTATCCTATCCAATAAGAGCGGATACCTTCTCTATACAGAGACACAAACATGAGTTATACCAAACTTTTCAGGGTTGAAGATGCAGAAGTGACAAGAACTTTGTTCTTGCTACTTCTGCATCTTCAACCCTTTCATCTGTGAGATATAATAAGAGCAGTGCCCTCTAGCACAAATAGTTGAGTATGCTGTAAGGAGCGTATAGAAATGTCAGTAGTACGTACATCGAAGGTTGATTTACAAGTAAACGGCGACGGTGCCTATGCATACGTGTCACAGCCTGATGATAATGCACAACACTCTGGGATCGTACTCATTCAGGAATGGTGGGGCATCGAGCCACACATCCTCGACCTGGCACAGAAGCTTGCGGAACAGGGCTTTGTTGTGGCGGTGCCCGACCTTTATCATGGTAAGGTCGCAACCGAGCCGGACGATGCACAGAAAATGATTATGATGATTCAGGGAAACGTCGATAAGGCCGCGTCCGAGATTATCGGTGCGCTTGAAACGGTCAAGGCAATGCCGAACGTCGAACCAAAGAAACTTGGTCTCATAGGCTTCTGCGTTGGCGGCTTCATGACCTATACCGTTGCGTCACGCTATACTGATCTGGGTGCTGTTGTTCCTTTCTATGGTGCAGGATACAATCCTACTCCTGAAGATGTGGCAAAGGTGAACGCTCCTGTACTGGCATTTTATGGTAGTCGGGACGATAGCGTATCCGCCGAGCAAAGGCAGAAGATCGAGCAAATGTATAAGGAAGCGGGCAAAAATATCACCGTCAAGGTATACGATGCAGGCCACGCCTTTATCAACCCTGTTCACGGTATGGGCAACGAGCAAGCGGCGTCCGAGGCATGGCCGCTAGCAGTCAACTTTTTGAAAGAGCATCTCAAGTAAACGCTTCATTTAGATGTGAGAACGGCGACATTGAAAGTAATGTCGCCGTTCTCACATCTAAATGGATACCAGTCAATCCAGTATCATATCCAATTCAACCGCCTGTAATTCTTCTAAATCCTCTTCCCAAAGTGGTTGTTTCTTGCCATTCCCCACACGAGGTGGGAGTATAGGCAACGATAAAACAAGCTCAAAATCGTCATCAGCAGCGATCCGGTTGAAGCGTTCAAAGCCACAGCCGAGACAACGATGTACTAAGACATGTTCCCCGTTACGACGCTGAAAGCTGCCAATGGGTTGCATTCTGCAACGACAAATGCTCTGTCGATCACCTGTTTTTCGATCATCGACATGTAACGAATACAGGCAAACTGGACAGTGATTTCTATGATGTCCACCGGAGGGCAAGGCTCCGATGAAGCGACGACAGTGCTTACATTTGAACGCCTCATCTTCTGAGTTACGCGAATGATGACGTTGTTTCTTACGAGCGTAATTTTCCTGGGTCTGCTCTTCCTCATCCTGATGGAAATGTTTCTTGCGTGGATTTCGCAATTGGGGACCTCTTCTTTATCTTCAACATAGGGTATGTTTTTTCATGGTGTGTTGAAAGAAGGTCGGTGACTGTCGATCTGGTGATAGTCAACCGACAGACAAAGGCAAGGTCCAACGGGGTTGGTGTACAACTCATGCTCTTACTCATAACAAGCGCACTCTTTCTATGGTTATGGTGGCGCGAGCATCTCAAAGGTATCGGGTCAGGTTATGTGGTATGTACAAAACAAACGCATTAACCCTGTATAAGATCAAGAACAAGTTTATAGACAGCTTGTCACAAGGAAAACAGGTGTTTTGGCACAAATACAGACAGACCCACTTTTTGAATGCTTGCTTACAAACAAAATGAAGGTAGTTGTTGTATTGATGAGGATGCAGTGGTCTGCTGCTGAGGGAAAAGGAAAGACAATAGAGAACAGAGCTACCTATAATAGCTGGTCCTTTATCACTATTCAATATGGCGGATTCACAAGTAATCTAACAGCAGACCGCCGCGTAGGTGGGTATGGGTTGCTGCATTAAAAAAACCTTTCGTATCGTGGTAGTATCGAGTATACTGACATTTTAGCGAAAAGTCAAGAAATTTTAGAGCCGAGATTTCTAAGATGAGTAAGTCAAAGTCGTTTATGCTAGACCCGCTTTTTGTGCAATTGCCAGTTTTTTCCACTCGACTCGCAACAAGGCAGCATCGACCATCTGGTCGTCGATCACGATGGCACCAAGACCACCTTGTACATCAGCTTTTTCGTACTCATCAATGATATGTTTGGCTTTCGCGATCTCATCGGCAGTGGGAGTAAAAACTGTGTTGATAATATCAATTTGGGCCGGATGGATTGCCCATTTGCCATCAAAGCCCATACGTGCCGCCGTTGTCGCATCACGTCGGCACGCCTCGTTATCGCGTATTGCAAGCGTCACACCATCAACGACGGTTACACCTGCTGCTCGTGCCGCAACAATGCATTTCGCTTTCGCATAATTGTAGTAAAAAAACTGCTCCGCCCCTAACTCTTGCGCTCCAATATCGCCCGCGAAATCGACGGTACCGAAGATGAGTCCACTCATACGTGGCGTGCATTTCGCGATCTGTTCCGCGTGCAGCACTGCGTCAGCCGACTCAATCAGCACTTCGAGTTTGATACGCCCAGGTTCAAAGTCCATGTTCTCTTCAATTTGCGAGAGGAAGCGGTCAACGAAAAGAATATCTTCCGGCGCATAGCATTTGGGAATGACAATCACATCAATGTTTTGGCCTGCAGCTTCGACGACTTCGATTAGGTCACGGTAGAAGAATTTGGTACGAACATTATTAGGGCGGAAGGCGCGAATTTTTCCACCGAAGTCCAACGTGTTCAACGCTTCGATAACGGTCTTACGCGCCTCGACTTTTTGTGAGACCGCACATGCGTCTTCCAGGTCGAACATCACCTGATCAGCGGATGAAGCGGCTGCCTTTGTCATCATTTTGAGGTTGTGCCCTGGTACGGTGAGTTCAGAGCGCCGAACCACAAAATCGCGTGCCACCACCATTTGCGCTTTCGGAGGGAGCATGTTGCCGTTATTTGAACTGGTCATTGTCTACACCCTTCTTTTCATAATAATCAGGATTCATGTTGTACCCAAACATGTGGCTCTACGTTTGGGAAGAACGCTTTTGCGTTAGCCATCTTTGGGCAAAGTCTACGGCAGCCCGTTGTGGGAAGAGTCGTGCATCGGCAGAGCCAACGTGTCCCATTTTGACAAGCCGTGTGTCTTGCTCAAAATCGTCGCCGATATCAGGAAAAATGTCGGCATTGATCTCAATATCCTGGAAGTGTTTCCAGACACGCTTCCCGTCTTCCAGAATGGGCGAACCCAACGTGGTTGGTACGGCATGTGGTGTACGATACTCTGCGAGATGAAACGAGGTGTTTCGGTCGTAGCCAACGCCGAGCAAAAGTACCCAGCCATCCAGTTCGTAAATGTCGGCAAGTGGCGACCCTTCCCCCAATCCATAATCGAGGTTATGATGTGCGGTCACAAACTCAGCGTGTCGGCCCCATGCAGCAAATGAGTCGGTTGGATGATTGCTCCGCACCACTCCGGGCCAGGTACGAAACGCCTCTACGATCTTACCCATGAAATAGGTGGGTGTCGTTAGCGGATCGAACGCAGGCAAGGTATCATAGATTACTGAAAGCCACGCTTTGGGGACAGGTGGATTCTCCCATTTGGCGGGGTCTGAGTTGCCGCTTGTATGTGTGGGGACAACGAGAGTGCCAGCAGGTGTCACGACATCCATCAATGCCTGCACAACGGCAATGGGACCACCACTGACCCAACCGAGTGAGCGCAATGACGAATGTACCAGCAGCGTCATGCCAGAGGTTACTCCTAATTGACTGAGATCATGGGCCAAACTTTCGCGGGTGCGTGGGACGGGTGTTGTATGAATAATATCCTCTTCGCTCATACTATGAAAACTTTCTTCTTTAGCTATCTCTTCACCTCAAAACACAATCATTTTCGATGCTAGACACATCTCTATCCTGATTCCTAGATCAAATTAGTCAAAAAAAGCTTGACAAGTTAGAGGCACTCTGATATTATCATACCTACGCAAAGGGTACTACAAAAAAGTTCTCAAAGCGTGCAATAAAAGGAGTCGTGGTGTAGTGGCCTAACATGTCTGCCTGTCACGCAGAAGATCGCGGGTTCGAATCCCGTCGATTCCGGTCGCACCAGTGTTCTGTCACAAGCAGACCTCTGGTATCGTCAAATTCCATAACCCCGTTCAGCATCCGTAGAACAGGAAGAAATGCTGGACGGGGTTTTATTGCTGCTATCACCTTGTTTTCCAGATCGTAGTATAAGCCGCCTGGCTCTAAGATAATCGTCACCATCTCGTACCTTTCCTCGACCGATGCCACATCCCATAAAGCGGCCATGCTTGGGAGATGCTCACCGGCCTCAATTACTTCATCATACGTGATGCCATCGACTTCCGGCGCATCAAGCTGCTTGAGAGCAAGCTCGGCTGCCGCCATCTCTCCTTGAAACTCCTCTTCTTCAATGTATCCTTCTTTATATAGCTTGATCGTGCGAGATTTCTTCAACTTGAGACGCTCCTTCTCGCGCTCCATGTTTTCAGGCGTGACTCCAGCTCTGAGAGCCTCGGCTACCATACGGCACCGGATGATCTCACGCCAATTCTCAGGTAATACCAGACCCTTGAGGAATTTGCCAAACTGCTCGTCAACCAGATCAATCCGAATCATCAAGTTGCCACCCACAGGACATGGGATACGGCGTGCCTTTGCCGCATCTCGGTAGTATTGCCGCCGATTGTCAGGTGTGTTTCCCGTATCACAGCGCAACTTCAAGCCACAATGAATGCAAGAAATATAGCCCGCAAATTGATAGACATGTTTGACCTGCTCAGTACGAGTACTCGCATGGTACATCGATTGAGTCATCGAACGTATCTTTTGCCATTCGTCATACGTAAAAGCCGCTGGGTGCAACCCTCGAAATCGTTGCTCCTTGTACTTCACTGTCCCTCGATCATCTCCCGGAGCAAATCCAGCATAAAAATCATTGCGAAGCATGGCTGTCACGGTATCTTTGTTAAAGAGCCTGTCACCAAATCGCTTACTACCGGTGCGATAGCCTGCCTCGTTCAAGGCATCAGCAATCTTGTCAGCCTCCACCCCTTTCATGCGTAGTTCACCAAGTAGACGCAAGCCAGGATACTCTTCGGGGTCAAACTCTGGTGGTGATTTCGGACCTGTCGAACGAAACCCAAAGGGAAGGTCACCATTGTAGAGTCCCTGTGCGACGCGCTCACTTTTTCCCTTGCTGGTATGCTTTGCCAACATGTCAGAGAAGTAGGCCGCGAATGCTGCAAGAATAGTCAGTTGTAACATCCCTTCCGGTGTACTGTAGTCAATATGTTCGGATAACGAGATAAATGCGGTACGCGACTGCGAGAGAATGCGGAAACTCTGTAATGTGACCATTACGTTACGTGACCAGCGATCGAGCGTATGAACGAATACCATGACTTTCCCTGGATTAGCCTGTATACAATCGAGAAGCCGCTTAAAATCGGGGCGATGAGCGATTTGCTCTCCGCGTGCGCTTCGCTCGTCGTCCTCAAAAAAGGTTGGTTCCGGCAAACCGCGTAACTTTGCTGCATCTCGAATAGCCCGCCTCTGTGCATCGATACTGTAATTGTCCTTCTGCATTTCGCTTGAACGTCGCACATAGCCAACAACGATCATACTGCTATTTGGTTCAAATTGATTAGGCTGCTGAAACATGATTATCTCCTTCGTCTCGTTGCTCCTGACGGAGCAGTGATAATTGCTTGAGAACCTCTGGGTTGTTTTCCTTCAGACATCTCATCAGAATGCGTGCAATCAAACTGCAAAATGCGACTTCATCTGATGAGAGTCTTTCTCCTTGCTGGATATCTTCTTGTTTCTTTTCTAACATCGTTTATCACTCCTGCTATCGTAAAAGATGCTCTACTCAATGGTTTTACTATAGCAGAAATGAATTATAGATACAAATAGATGCGAAGTATCAACCTATAATAAAAATAGGTTGATAATATGTGTCTAAAGCTGCTTCATAAGCCACTCCTATATTTCTCCTAGAAATATGCGCTTCCCGACTTTTTAAAAGCTCAGAAAAATTGCTTTTATTTCTTATTTCTCATCATCCTTCTTGTACGACGGGGAGGTGCTAGGCTAGCTCCGTCTTGAACATAGGGTTCAATTTCTTTATACCAGCTAGTCCCTCCTTTTTATCAATTCGCCGTTGCTTACTTTCATTGTCATGCTACGTCACTTAGCGCAAAGAGACAGTAACTAACATAAGTCTTTTATCTGCCTATGAACAACATGGTTGCCTAAAGCCGACTCTTGTGACAGTAATAGTACATAATAAAATTGCATCTGTCAACCCTAAAAAGCCTTTAGGTGACTTGACATGACTCTAGTGACCTGTTAACATCAAGGCGTCTATAGACGAAAGGGGGCACGATATACTCTCATGGCATCAGAAGAGATATTAGAGGTTAAAGACGTTGCCAAGATACTCAAGGTAAGTACTCGCACTGTGATACGCTTAGCAGAGCGGGATGAACTCGTGGCATTCAAAGTCGGTGATTTATGGCGGTTTCGTCACTCAGATGTTGATAATTATATACAGCGGCAAATCCAACGTCGCCAAAAGAACGGTTGAGTCATGCTGCCCCAAAGAGATAGACCGCATTCAAGATAGTATAGCTGATTGTTATCAATTATTTGACTTACGTTTATTTTAGGTGATTAGTTTGTATTATCTACTTGTGATTCTTTTTTGAGTCTTTCTTCAAGTGCATCCATTTGCTTCATTGTATGGATTAACTGATCCCTATATGAGTCTACTGCGAATTGCAAAGATTGTACTGAGCTAGAGAAAATGGATTGAGCGTTCTTTACACTGACATCAAGCCTCTGTTCCGTATCAGAGATAGCCTCTATGCACTGCTTTTTTAGTTCTGCTGTATGCTCTGTGTGTTCTTTATCGCTTGCCTGAGAAAAAGAAATTGCCCATTCATTCCAATGTTCAGTTTCTTTATCCCACAGTTGTCTAATGTCATTCTTAAACACTAGGACATCCTTTTTAAAATTAGCAATATCCTTATCGTATTGCTTTTGGAGTTCTTTCCTCGTTTTTATGGAATACCTTGCATAATATCCAGTTATAAATACCATGATGATGCCTAATCCAAGCATTAACCAATTGAAATCCACGATCAGTATTTTCCCAAGAAAAATAGCAGATAGCACTGTACCAATCACAACAACTAGAATGGGCAAAGTGTATTTTTCCATGAAGACATTAAACCTGTTGGGCTGCTGTGGTAATGGAGCTATCGGAGGCATCGTAAACTCCCTCACTAATTTCTAATAGTATCTACATACTATAGACGCACAAGTGTTCGATAAATACAATGGTCCTGTATGGTAAAAAGCATGATGTAATCTTTGCAAGTTCAAGCATCAATTCAACAAAGTAGTATAGAGTGAAGGAAATTTATTGATAGACAATAAAAAAAGAGAAAACAGTGCATTGAATTTATTAACCGATCATTTACGGAAGGTGCTTACAGGAGCATAAAAATGTTCTGCAATAGTTAATTTGTATAAGGATTCCTATGTGATATAAAAGCCTTACGTCGATCTGAACACAAACACTAGTACCCCAGTGAGAAGTCCTTAGCCTTCTTGAACGAAGTTCGGATTTAAGTATTGAGCAACCATTGTGTTCTCTTGAAAAAAGAGACTGATTAGTCGTGACCACTCATTATCACCTATAGCCTGACCTTCTTCTACCTCTGCGTCAATCCGAAATACTTTTATTTTTTTCCACGATTTTAGCTCGTTAGGCATCATAGTTGCATTACGTTGGGCATATTGGTTCCGACGATATAGTTTCACCGCGCCGTCCAGATGGATGAATGCATGTGCCTGAATATCTCGTATGGAATGAACATACTTGGTAAGTACAATCTCTGGACTGCACCCGACTGACCACTCCATAAGCAAAGTCACCATCTCGAAGAAAATGCGGTATACTACCGCTAAGCAATCAGAAGGAGATGTGACATGCGAGGACGACCTCACAGTCGAGACTTCAAATTGAGTATTGTTCGACAACTCGCCAGTGGGGAGAAACGCCCTGCTCAAGTGTGCCGAGAGCATAATTTGGCAGCAAGCATGGTAGCCCGATGGCGACAGGAATACGACCTACGAGGCGAGGGAGCCTTTGCTCCTGCCGAACTGACGGAGACCCAAGCACTGGAAGCCAAAGTCGCGGAACTGGAACGCTTCTGTGGGCAGTTGGCGTTGGAGAATACCGTGTTAAAAAAGCGATCATGCCGCAAAGCGACACCAATGATGATGAAAATCGGCTATACTTAAGGGTAGGGGAAGCGCAGAGAAGCCGCCCAAGGCAGTGGAGCACGAAGCCCGATAAAAAAGCTGGCTGAGGGACGCCCAGAACCAATGATTGTCGCCGCCTCGTGAGAGGTGAGCACGCCGAGGAAAGTTGTGAATGAATTCGTCCCCTCCGCTTCCCCGTTTCTTACCGTGTGAAGAAGGGGAGGATTCCATGCAAGTGATTCATTCTCAGTGTGCAGGACTGGATGTCCACAAAAAGACGGTCGTGGTGACCAGTATGCTGACCCTAGCAGATGGCACGGTCCAAAAGCGAACTCGCACGTTTGCCACCATGACAGCTGATTTGCTTGCCCTTGATGATTGGCTCAAGCAGCAGTCCATCGACGTGATTGCTCTTGAGTCAACGGGAGTCTATTGGCACCCTGTCTACAATATCTTGGAGGATGGTCGAACGGTGGTGCTGGTCAATCCGCAACATATGAAGGCGGTCCCGGGACGGAAGACCGATATCAAAGATAGCGAGTGGTTGGCTGATCTTCTGCGTCACGGTCTGCTGCAACCCAGCTTCATTCCTCCCAAACCGATCCGAGAACTGCGCGATCTCACTCGCTACCGCAAGTCCTTAGTCGCCGAGCGTACACAAGAGGTCAACCGGCTTCAGAAGATGTTAGAGGGAGCTAATATCAAGTTAGCCTCGGTTGTCACTGACGTGTTAGGCAAAAGTGGCCGAGCAATGCTGGAAGCTCTTGCGAACGGCGAAAGTGATGCTGAAGCGTTAGCTGAATTGGCCCGTGGGAGCTTGCACAAGAAGATTCCGCAACTGCAGAAAGCCTTGACGGGACTGACCCAACCTCATCACCGCTTCCTCATTGAGCAAATTCTGGGGCATATTGACTATCTGGAAGAGGCTATTGCGAAAGTGCAACGGGAAATCGAGCAGCGGTTAGGCGAGAATGCGGAAGAAGTGGAGTTACTGCAAACTATCCCCTCGATTAAAGCCAATGCAGCAGCGATCATCATTGCTGAAATTGGGACCGATATGAGTCGCTTTCCTTCTGCCAAGCACTTAGCGTCGTGGGCGGGAGTCTGTCCAGGCAACAAGCAGAGTGCAGGCAAACGGCTCAAGAATAGCATCACCAACGGTAATCCCTATTTGCGAGTGGTCCTTGCAGAAATCGTGTGGAGCATTACGCGCACCGATACCTACTTAGCAGCTCAATACCATCGCCTCGCCCGAAAGAAGGGCAAACGCCGAGCGGTCATGGCAGTAGCGCATAGTGTTCTGGTCATCGTGTATCACGTTCTGCGAGAGAAGAAGCCCTATCAAGAACTGGGAGCAGATTATTTTGATCGACTTGATACCCAGCGGGCTCAACGCTATTACATCCAGCGTCTGGAGCAGCTTGGGTATGCAGTGGAACTTTCTCCTGCCCAGAGTGCGTAACAGGAGCAACGTTTCTCTCATTTCGCAGCATAATAAGGGGATTTTCCGAGGAAAGCCTTGCAACTGCTTCCGTCCAAGACCGATACGCGGTGATTGCAGCCATACAAACCCAGGAGAAGCCAGCTATGTCCGTTCGTCAATTGTGCAAAGTGCTCCACGTCAACCGACGCGGGTACTATGCCTGTCGTAAACAAAGCAAAAGGCAAGAGGCTGACAGGAAACTGCGAGAGGCCATCGAACAGATCGTCGAAGAGTTTGCAGGCTATGGGTATCGTCGTGTAACTCACGCTCTCGTCAGAGCAGGCTGGAGCGTCAATCACAAACGGGTGTTGCAGATCATGCGAGAGGAGTCCTTACTGTGTCGGCACAAGCGTCGGTTTGTTCACACCACAGACTCCCATCATGGCTATGAGGTGTACCCGAATTTGGTTCAAGGTATGAAGCTTGAGGCTCCTGATACCGTCTGGGTTGCCGATCTGACCTACATTCGGCTCCCCAGCACGTTTGCGTACTTAGCCTGTGTGCTGGATGCCTATTCGCGCAAGTGCGTTGGGTGGAAGTTGTCCAAACGCATCAATGCTCAACTGGCTCTCGATGCGCTAGACATGACTCTTGCTACCCGCGAGGTGAGTCCTGGACTCATTCACCATTCCGACCGTGGAGTTCAATATGCCAGTACTGCCTATGTGCAACGCTTGGAAAGCATCGGAGCCAGGGTGAGTATGTCAGCGGTGGGCAACCCCTACGACAATGCGAAGGCGGAGAGTTTTTTCAAGACGCTCAAATCGGAGGAGGTGTATCTCAAAGAGTATCACAGTTTTGCCGAAGCTGAAGCGAACCTTGAGCAGTTTATCAAGCAGGTCTATAATACCAAACGGCTTCATTCCAGCTTGGGGTATGTGCCGCCTGTTGAGTTTGAGGCCGCCTATCTACAAGGAATGAGATGTTGACTTTGACAGTGGAGTCGTCTCAGGGGTTCAGTCCACTATGACAGATAAGAATAGAGAAAATTTCTCATTTGATGATTTTGAAGACGACTCGGATAGTCCTAAACAGGAGTCTACCGAACGTCTCCTGTTGCTACTCAGGACGCTGACAGCGAATGTGTGTACTCGTAAAGACATTTTTGAGCAATTGTCCCTCTATTATAAGATTGATGATAGCGATGAAACAGCGTTATCGGTTTCGCGTAGAAAGGCTAAAAGGTTACTTGAGCGCGATATCGAGTTCTTAGGTGAGCTAGGATATGCGATAGAAAAAACTCCGGCGGTCGAGGATAAACGCGTCATGCGCTATCATATTGTACTTGGAACAGGGCCAAGTACACAGTTTCTATTTAGCATGGCTGAACTTGACGCGCTTATTGTCATCTATACCCTGTTTACTGGTCCTCTTAAAAGTGTGCGTTCGCATCTCGCCCAACCTATGCCACTCCAGCCTCCGCGCCATCCATTTAGCGAGGAGGTTTTGGCGTTGATCGAGCGTTTCGTCGCTACTCTGCCAGAAGAGCAACGCACCCTGTTCGACCAATCGGTGCGAAAGCCTTATATCTATTTCAATATCACTCCCGTTACTGACTATCTCCCTTACCGCGACATCATTGATGCTATCGTAGCCGCTATCGTGGCACACCGCTCTATCAGTTTTCTGTACGCATCCTCTCGTGGGAAGAAAGCTCCTATTTTGCACGAACGCGTGGACCCATATTATGTCAATCATATTGATGGGCACTTCTATTTGATCGGCTATAGTTACAAAATGCAGACCTTCTACGAATATCGCATTGACCGTATTGATAAAGCAAGCCTCAAACAGCAACCACATTCTATTGATTCTATGCGCCAGCAACACCCGATTGAATTTCGCTACTGGACCGACGAAGACCTCGTTCATAGCGGTTTGAGTCAACGCTGGTTAAGCCAGGTCGTAGAGCGTGACGAGGAATACACCGACGAAAAGAACAAGACGCGGCACCGTTTCCTGGTACGAGCCTATGCATATAGCGAATGGCGCATTCTGCAGCAACTTCGCAAATATGCCCAAAAAGTTGTGCTTGTTGAGCCAGCGCATCTTCGTAACCGCATGCGCCAGGAACTAGAGCAAACACTTCACCTCTATCAGTAATCAGGGCACATTCTGTCCTCTACTACCTTCTCCAACAAAAAATAGGCGTCATCCCATGACGCCTATCCCCCATATGATGTGACTAACACAATGTAGCGGAAGGCAAAATGCTCATTGTATTGATGTAAGTGATGTAGATTTCTGAAAAGATACTTATTACTAAGTATAGCCTAAATACTCATTTACTTTTACAATGAAGCGCAATACGCAGAGATATTTATGTATTTATGTAGTATTGCTAAAGATTGCACTTCCGAATTTGTAGAGGTAAAAAAGCAAAGGAAACTATTGTTGATGATTGTTTGAGACATAAAGATTGCCACCTATCTCATTGATAGGTGGCGTTGTGGGGCAAATCCAAGCGGATATATGCTCATGGTCTCCACAATGTGCAAAGTCACTATGTTTCAATAGCAAACGCTCATTTTTACGTAGATCTTCCTACCTATTATAACACAAGGGGTAACGGATGTATTATCTCAATATCGGATATCTGCCTCCAACTTTTATATTGATTATGATTCCACTAGTGTTTAGTGACTATGGTTGGTCATAGTTACTAAACACTAGTGGAATCATAATCAAATATCCACAATTTGACATTATCGAGTTTATGCATTATATTCCTCTTAGGTGGGATTTGAACACCTAGAAATGTTGTGACTTTCTTTAGAAAAGGAGTATCACATGCTTAAACGAAGAATTACGGCTAAGGAAAAGATTCGACTAACTCTTGCAAGTTTTGCACCCGACATCAACGTTACAGAGTTCTGCGTGCAAAACAAAATTTCGCGGAGTGCATTATACTCGTGGCAAAAAATCATACTGGACAAACTCGCCAAGGGGTTATAGGCATTTCCGTCAGCATGCCTAGTGGATAGGCACTTATTGTACTCATCTGTTAGGCATGCTTTTAAGGAGAGTAATATGACCCCACTTCGTGTACATATTCTACCCGTCTATTCGGCGTTACATCCTACTGAAAAGGTGGGCAACATCCATCTGCTCCAGCATCAAGTGGCGACGTTGGAGGCATTCAATAACCCGGATTTTGATGTCGTCTTCAATACCTCTATGACTGGCGATGGCAAAAGTCTTGCCGCACTGCTGCCAGCTGTACAGGACCAGAAGCATGTAATCGCGATGTACCCGACGAATGAACTGATATTGGATCAGTTCGCGGCTCTGCCTAAGTATGAGCGAGACTTGCATGTACGCCTTTCGCCGTTCGATACGATGTATAGCGACAAGATTACGCAGTTGATGCGTCTGCATGATTCTACGATACGGTTGGAAGAGGTGCGTAAGCTCTTGATGCGAAATCGCGTCTTGCTGACAAACCCTGACCTGCTGCACCTGATGATGAGCCACCAATACGGTTGGGGACATCTACGCAAAGAACTACCTGTGACAGTCGGGAGCCAGTTCGACTATTTCCTGTTTGACGAGTTTCATGTTTTCGGCGTGCCACAGGTGATTGCCATAATGAACTTGCTGAGCTATCTCTTTGTTAACTATCGCGAGAAGCCTGCCGACCGCAAAAAGTTTGTGTTTCTTTCTGCGACGCCGAACCCGTTGCTTACAAGGCTGCTTGAGCGCGGTGGGCTACGTTACAAGCAGATCGAGGGTAGCTATCGTTCCTCCGCGTCTGCTGGCTATCGTTGTATTTTGCAGCCATGCGACCTGGAATTGCATGAGATAGACCAGGAGCATCCTACCGAACAGTGGATTGAGGAACATCTTGTGGACATCCTGGCCTTTTTCAAACGCTACCCGGACTCGAAGGCCGCCATCCTGGTTTCCTCGGTTGCCACCGCTCGCCGTCTGTATGCGCGGCTCAAGGGGTATTTTGAACCGCAGGGCATTACCGTCGGAGAGAATACTGGTCTGACCAGTCGCGAAGAGCGCGAGGTGTCGCGCCAGAAACACATTCTCGTCGGCACCTCGACGGTCGATGTCGGCGTGGATTTTCACATCAACTATCTCATCTTCGAGGCATTCAATGCGGGGAGCTTTTTGCAGCGTTTTGGTCGCCTCGGTAGGCATGATGAGTTTGAAACCTATCGTGCCTATGCGCTCTTGCCACGTTTCGTGTTGGAACGCTTACAGCAGAAACTGGCGGGAGAGATGGAGCGCGAGACGTTCAACGCAGCGATTCGCGAAGCTTTTCCGCTTGGGCAAGAGTTTAAGAGCTATAGTCAACTCTGGGGCGTCGTGCAGGCGGCACAAATCGTGGCGGAGCTACAATCTCAGCGTAAGCTTGATGCCAACGAAGCCTTTACGACCGCACTGCTTGAGCAATATGAGCGAACGTATGGCAGCCCCGAAAAGCCTGTCATGGCGAAGGCACTGAAAAAGTATTGGCGCATTGGCAAAGAGGCACCGGAAATCATTGCGGAGTTGAGCAGTTTTCGTGGTCAAAGTCCGCTCTCTTGCGCCGTTTGGGATACCGACGACCAGCTAAAAACCTATGATCTCTTCTTCCTGCTCACAAACACGGAGTTCGAGGTGATGGAAAAGTTTCCCTTTATGCAGGAGGTTCGTACATGCAAGCTAGAGGAACGAGACTTCGAGCAGCAATTGCTGTATCTCAAGGTTCATGAATACATTCCTGAGCGTTTGAAACTGGTCCTTGGAGTGCCCTATGACGTAACCCCCTTGCTCAATCACATCCAGGTGCTGCATGGTATTACCGTGCGTGAACCACATCCCGTGTGGCGTGACAAAGTGAACTTCAAGCTAAAACAATTGAAGCTGCCAGCGATTGTGAGCGATATGGAGCGTTCCGAACTCAAGGGCCTGTTGCATCTCGATCCCTTGTTCCCAGTGTATCGACTACAAGACGATACAGGAAACGAGTATGCTCTTGCCTTTGGTCAATCGGCTCTGCTGCTTGACTCTCTGCTGTTCTTTCGCAAAACCAAAGGCGACCGGGCAATGATGCTTTAGTACCACTATAGACAAGCAACGAAAGGAGTAACTGTGTTTTTTCTGGATTTTTTATTAAAAGCAGTTGACGAAACCGACCATGTGACGCGCTCATTTATCGAACACATGGTACACAAACTGATGCGGAACTATGTCGATACTTCGGCCAAGGGCGGTGAACATAGCGATGCAGCAAAACGTAAGTTCGAGGAAAAGGACGACCAGAACATGGTGAGTCACCAACTGAATGGTCTTTTTCCCACGCTGCGTTTGCTGAACATCGTAGAGTCCGAGGGCGTTGGTCCTGGACCATTTTCTGAGGTCGAGCGGCGTGTCTACATACTCGCCTATCTTATGCACGACATAGACAAAATTGTTCGCGATGATACTGGATTGAAAGGAGTGGCGACGCAGGACCGGGCCGCTATCGAGCAAGCAAAAAGTATTATCGCGGCGGAGCTACAACGTTGTGACGTTGTGAACTTTTTTCCCGATTTTGACGCCTATGTAGAGGATATTACGTATCTCGTGGTCAATACACAGCAGAAGTGGGGTACGAACCTGCATACCTACCTCTGGCGTTTTCAACTGCCTGAGCGACGATTGCAGCTATTACGACGCCTGTGTACCTACTCTGACCACATTGCCTACCTCGTATCGTCACCATCGGCGATAGTGCTAGAAAGCGAGACCAGGACACTCACCACCATTCTTGCCGAGATGAGTGATGACAGTCTCGTCTTCACCTATCATCAATTGCGTGAGGTACGCGGACTCTTTACCAACGTTGTCAATGACGCGCTGGTGGAGCTTTTTATCGAAGAGCGCAACGGTATCTGGCCGTATCTGTTTTTCTCGAATGGCGTTGTGTATATTCAGCGCAAGTCTCTCTCTATCACATTCAGCACCGAGCAAATTGTCGCGAAGGTACAGGGGCGGCTGCGACAGACCTGCGCCGAACGTATCAAGCATAATGCCCCCGGCTTCAAGTTCAGTATCCAGGGCATCGCGAAACACCCCGGCTATTACTTCGAGTTTTTGACGCTTGAGGAGTATGCCCAACTGCTTGCACGCTTTACCATCACACGCACGGCAAGCGATATTACCGCTATCCCACTCACGAAACTGCGCCAGATGCAGGAAAACGGCGAAATTTCACCCGATCTGCCAATGGATTTCGTGCCGGATAAGCGCATCGGTATACTGAGCCGCTTTTTCTCCGTTGTCTTTACGACGGTACTTGATCTCCTTGACAAGAAACAGGCACCACTACGCGAACGCGTTGAGCAGGAAGTAATACAACATCTCGGCTTGACCCCTTACTGGTCGCAATCGCTCACCATTCCTAACAAGGGCGGCGTCGAGTACCGTTGGTTCTGGCTCGCGGCATGTTATCTACACGATCATGAAGGTATTGATGTCTACGATGCTGAAAATGGCCTGCCGCATGTGTTCACCTCGACGCTCGACCGCGTGATTGCGCTTGCCGGGGATGAACTGCGCCAGCATATGCCGCAACGCTACCTCAATCACCTGATACGCTACCTGGAAAGCATTGTTGAACTGCCAACGTCCGTGCGCGACGAGGGCATGATACCAGACTTTCAGGGTGAGTTCGCACGCTATGTTGGCGCGAAGGATAAAGGACGCAAATTGCTCTGCACTCTTTGTAACAGTGCCTATCCCACCGAAGAGCAAACAGACAACGCCGTCCTCTTCCAGCCCTGGGTGTATAAAAATAAGCTTTCTCTCTACTCTGGCAAGAATGCCGGTGGCGTGTGTGCAATCTGTTCGCTTGAACTGATGCTACGGCAAATCCTGCAGAAAGGCTTGATCCGCCTGACTGGAAGCAAGTTCGAGGCTCTCAAAACAAAATATCTCACCGTCTATCCAAATTTCTTTTTTACGAAAGAGACGGGGGCGATGGTGCATGGCATTCTCGACCAACTACAGGATGTCAATTTTTTTACGATCCGGCGACAATTGGAAGGAAAAGACATCACACTTGAGAGTTTGATGCAACTGGATGTCTTCGCTGCCCCTGGCAAGGAGATACTGCAACCAAAGGTGCTTTCTTTCCATGATGAAAGCGACGATGACGAAGGAGACACAACAGGCGAAGAAGAGAGTGACGATAGAGAAGCTGAGACGACACCTCAGAGTGCCGGGCAGCGCAGTTACATCAAATTTCAGCAACCAAGTTATCCCGGTGCGTCCCTCTTTGGCATGAAGGCGGGGAAAGACGATGATGATACGTCATCATGGGCGATGCCTGCCTTCCTTGCTCTCGCCTTGCCGCTTGTGACCAACACGAAGGTTGTGCTTTCGGAGGTGCCGCTACCACTCTTTGCGTCGGGCCACGATTTTCGCGAGACAGTGGTGATTGACGCGCCACATGCCTATCTCACGCGTCTGTTACGCGGAAATCGCATTCGCATCAATAAGCAGCTTGCCAAACTCTCGCTGCTCACGAGCGTCTACCGTGTCAATCTGGATACCTATGCCAGACAAGGTAAGCCCGAATGGAAACATCTGAGCGGCATCACACGCGACCTGACAACCGATCCACTCTACCTGTTTAGCTACCTCCGCAAGCAGCAACGCGACGAACAGCGCGATGCACTGCGGAGCGATAGAGTCACGGATTATCTACGTATCTACAAAAGTATATTGGAGGAAGATTTGAGCAAAATTGAGCAATGTGTAGACCGCTACACGAAATTTTATCATGGCGGCTTCGAGTCACATTCCATCCTCAAGCCCGTCGATATCGTGGCAAAAGCCATTATCAACAGTCCAATGAACATTGAACCGGACGATCTGCTCTGGCAAATACAGGGCGAGTTGAAGAATTGGCTTGATCGCGTCCGCAGTCGGCAAGCCACTGGACGTGCGATGTTCTGGGGCAAAGACATCGACGCGAAAGAGATGCCTGCGCTAAAGGCGTTTGTCGAATACTTCTTCAACGAAGTCTTTCTGGACTACTGTCAGGGAGAACGCGGCATACTGCGTAGCCGACTTAACCGTTTCAAGGATGGCTGTGAAGCCTACTATGTATCCTGGCGCATCAGCCAGCGTGTGCAGGAACAGCCAGAGCAAGACGCCGAAGAAGTAGCCGAACCGGTAGAAATATAGCGGCAGGTTATGCCATTGCGAGAACAGCATGTGCAATACATGCAATTGTAGAAAGGAAGATTTCTTATGTTTTTGAATAGCCTTGAAGGTATCGACGTTTTTCAGCGCGATATTCCTAAACTGCCGATGGGCAAATACGCACACATTATTACGCTACGTGAAACAAACTCCTTTGCGCTCTTTCAAACTGATGGCGAACTGAACCTCAGCCGTGTGAGCAAGGGCAGAACAAAAGAGAGCCAGGATCAAGTCCAGCGCATTGTGCTGTTTAAGCGCAAACAATCGACTCCAGAACGTCTTACAGGACGCGAGTTGTTGCGTCGCTATGGTCTCGTGGAAACGTGCGAGTATAACAGCGCGAACTTCTGCAAACGCTGCCCCGACTGCATCTACTATGGCTTCGCGATTGGCGACAAAGGCTCCGAACGCTCTAAAGTTCTCGTTGACTCTGCCTTCTCTGTGACTGGCTACGATACCTCACATCAACAATTTACCTTTAACGCGCCCTATGAGAATGGCACGATGAGCGAAGCTGGCAAGATGAAGACCGCGCTTGGCGAGCAAGATTATGTAGTGCCGCAGGTCTACTTCCCATCTATTATCACTGTCAAGGACCCAACCGAGGCCGAATTTGTGTACGTGTTGAATAATGTTCTGCGTACACGTCGCTATGGTGCCCAGAATACACGCACGGGCACGGTACAGAATACGATAACCGCCCTTGTTTTCGCCGATGGTGAAATCTTTTCCAATCTGTATCTGAGTCAGGCCGTGTATGACGCGCTCTCACCTGAACAACGCACAAAAACACCGCTCCAACGGAGCGCGGTGCTTGAGGCCATGAACACTGTCGTCCCCACACTCTTGAAGGAAGAGGGCGTTGTGACACGAACCTTTACCAACGACTCGCTACAAGCCATCCTGAACGAAACGCTGCAAGTGACAAGCGATGAAGGACGCCTCAAACTGCTCTTGACGCAGGCAAACGAAGAAACGAATCGCTATGCACAGATGTATGGTGTCGCGGCAAAAGATACCAAAGCCGCGAAAAAGTAGAGGTGGTCCATGTTTGTGACGATGTATCACCTGACATTGCACGACTATCTCTTCTATGCATCGCGCGAGATGGGGCGATTGTACGAGACGGAGAAGTACCTGCATAACTACGGCTTGACCTATGCGCTTGGCCTGGTGAAGTCCCCTTACACCAATCTCGTCCAGGTGCCACGCTATCAAGAAGATTTGAGCGTTCTCAATGAGCAAAGGGTGTATGTCACCCCTGCTCATCCGTTACAGTGTAGCTTTGCGTTTCATACCTTCAAGATGGCGAACGTCAACTACTACAACTTTACGCCACAGGTAAGCTCAAATCAGGTCGTCTTCGGGCGTGCGAAAGAGCTTGCGCCGAATAGTACGTTTGAGTTTTTCGTATTGAGTGCAACACCGATACACCTTCCACGCTGGATACGCCTGGGAAAGTGGATGGCAAAGGCACAGGTCACGCTTGTCGCACAAACATCCGTGACGACGAAAACTGGTAGTGTGCGGGCGAATGGTGCTTTGAATCCACTCGACGTACCCCAGAAACCAGAAACGTGCAATATTGTGACGATGGCACCCGCAAGCTTGATTACGAATGTACATATAAGAGGCGAATACTACGAAGGCAAGCTAGAAAGCCCAACATATACAGGAACAATTCGCCTGCCCACTGGCATGCGCTACCAATTCACACGTCCGTAGGGGTCTCATTATGCTGTGTGAGAAAACACTGCGGAAATGGCGACCATGTACGGGTCTGATGTATCACACCCTGATCACGCTTGAGAGGCCGAACCAGGGTGTGATACATCAGACCCGTACATGAGTTATTTATACCCGTACCAATTTTTTCAATAGCATCATTTTTCATAAAGAGAAGGGAATGTTTTGTATGCAGACAACGCTCGTTTCTTCATCTCCATCTAAACTCTATGCATTGTTGTTAAAAATGCGTCCACTCGAAGGTGGACACACGCTGATGCCGTTTTCGGGTGATTTGGTACACGCTGCATTCCTCAACTGGGTGCGTGCGTCGGCTCCTGACGTGGCGGCGTGGTTGCACGAAGGCAACAAACGCCGCCTCTTTACCTGTTCCAGCCTACAATTTCCATTGCCAGCGTTCTGCATGCGCGAGGCGGAGAGAAACAACGTGCATCTGCCCTTGCACCTCGAAAAGATGTATAGCGTGCGCGTAACATTGCTACTTGGCGAGTTGTTTCCTCTGCTATATGAGGCCCTTATGCGTTTCAATATGCATGATGATACGGTGCGTCAAAAGCCATTTATGCAGTTGGGCAAGCAGTCGCTTCTCCTGCAAGAGACTGTGATGACCGACGATGCTGCTGGTTGGTGTGGCTTTACCTCGCTCAATACATTGGTTGAGAACGTAAAAGCGTTACGGATAGGGAAAGTACAAGCTCTTACGCTAGAATTTGCCTCGCTGACGGCCTTCAATCGTAGTAATCAGCGCGATAATAGATATGGCAATCACTACGCAATGTTGCCGCTTCCTCTCTATATCTTTCCTATCCTCGCCAATCGTTGGTGTGAATTTGCCCCACCTGAATATGCCCACCTCGTGCAACGAGAACGTATCGAGCAATACATCTTGGATGATGGTATCGTTATTCACGACTATACCCTACAGCCCCATAGAGTGACGTTTACGAATCATCCTCAACGCGGCTTCGTCGGTACATGTACCTATCATTTGCGTGGACCTGATGAGGCAACAACAGCGGAGGCACCATTATCGGTGCGTCAACAGATACTGCTGCTGGCACAGTTCGCCTTTTACGCAGGTATTGGCTATAAAACAGCGCAAGGCATGGGCCAGGTGCGCGTGACCGAGGGAGGGACGCATGTTTAGCGAAACCGACGACGATACCCTCGCCATCTCCTATTTGAACGCGCTGGAATATTGTCCGCGTCGCTTCTATTATGAGTGCGCTTTGAGCGAGTTTATCGAGAACGCCCACACTATCGAAGGCACCATGAATCACGCACGCAGCGATAGCGGGCGCACGACGACGGAAAATGGCGTGACTACGCTGAGAAGAGTCTGGGTTGGCTCATCACGTCTCAAGATCAGCGGCTTCGCGGATGTCGTCGAGCTTGAAGGGGGACAACTTATGCCTGTCGAATATAAAAAGGGGAAGATGGGCGAATGGCTGAACGATCATGTGCAACTCTGCGCCCAGGCACTGTGCTTGGAAGAAATGACGCATACTCCGATACTCCATGGCGAAATTTTCTATGTTGGCTCAGCACGACGCGAAGAGGTGGTATTCTCAGAGTCGCTACGTATCCATACCGAAGAGACGATACAACAAGCGTTTACACTGCTAGAGCGCGGCAAGCTACCGCCTCCACTGCAAGGAAAGCAGACAAAACGCTCTCCACTTCCAACACTTCATCCGAAATGTCGTGATTGCAGTTTAGAACCACTGTGTCTGCCGCGCGAAGTTTTGCTGTTGGAAAAAGGGGTAGAAAGCGTTGAAGGCAGTCTATGAACTTTGTGCATATGAAACAAGAAGAGGATGACAACATGGCAACATTGTATCTCAATGAGCAGCAATCATTTGTCAAAAAGCGCGACGAGTATCTGCTCATTCAATACCAGGATAAGCGCACGGTAGAGGTGCCATTGAATAAGGTATCACAGGTAGTAGTATCAGGAGATGTCACCTTGACAACACCTGCGTTGCATCTCTTATTGGAACGTGGCATCGAGGTATGTTATCTCTCGATGTATGGCCAATTTCGGGGACGGCTCTCGCCACCTATCGCTAAAAACGCATTTCTACGGCGTAATCAGTACAGTTCCCATGTCAATGAGCAACGTGCCTTACTCATGGCGCGTGCCTGTGTCAAAGGGAAGCTTGAGAATATGCGTGTAATGTTATTACGCGCCAATCGCTCGTTGCAAGATAGCGAGATCAGCGAAGCAACAACCGCGATACGCCTTATGAGCCAGCAGGTAGCGAGCGCAAACACTATTGGATCATTACTAGGAATAGAAGGTAACGGCTCTGCGTCATATTTCCGCGTCTTTGGCAAGTTACTTCGTGGCTCGCTGACATTCACGCATCGTCGTCGTCGGCCACCAACGGACCCCGTAAATGCTATGCTGAGTCTTGGCTATACGCTGTTAGCACATCAGGTCTCATCGGCTATCCAGATGGTCGGGCTTGATCCTTATGCTGGTTTCCTGCACCAGCCGCGTCATGGTCGTCCGGCATTAGCACTCGACCTGATGGAGGAGTTTCGCCCGATCATTGTAGACTCCGTAGTTTTAAATATCGTCAATCATCGTATTCTGACCGCGCAGGATTTTGAAGAGGAGCTAGGAGTTGTGCTACTCAAACCAGCCGCTCGCAAAACATTTTATGCCAAATTTGAGGAGCGGCTTCTGGAAGAGCTGCAACATCCACACTTTGGGTATCGTACCAGCTATCGACGTTGTATTGAACTGCAAGCTCGCCTACTGACAAAGTGGCTTGCTGATGAAATACCGGAGTACCCTCCTCTCTGTGTGCGGTGAGTTATGAGTGATCAACCCCGTTATGCAGAGGATACCATGCTCTATGTGATAAGCTATGATATCCCTGATGATCGACGGCGGACGCGTGTTCATAGCGCACTGACAGGTTTTGGAACATGGGTGCAGTACAGCGTCTTCGAGTGCTTTCTGGATCGTAAGCAGCGCATGAAATTAGAGGCACGTCTGCAGAAAGAAATTCATCACAACGAGGACACCATCCGCATCTATGGGTTGTGTGGAGCATGTCATCCAAAAGTAGAAGTGCTTGGTCGAGGCGACGGTCCAAAAGAGGATCGTGTCTACCTCCTCTAAGCTAGTACAGGTACATGCGAGGCACGAAGTGGTGAACTTGCCACGCTCGCTGCCTCGCACCCAAAAGAAAGGAGCGCGAAATGGCTTCCCAGGCTCTTGCAAAAAATGGCGATATCATGTATAGTACAAAACAGCAGACCCAAACGGCGCACATGGTTCCCTTTGAAAACCGTGCCTCGCAAAGTGCAGGAGCAACCCGCTCCACAAGCGGCGCGAGGCAGCCGCTGTCGCTAGGGGGCTGGCATCTCGCTTGAGATTGAAATAGTTGGTATTGCTATCGCTATGATAGTGATATTCTTGTCGCTAGGGGGCTGGCATCTCGCTTGAGATTGAAATTTAATAATAGACTGATTAGGCGACGCATTTGTATTATGTCGCTAGGGGGCTGGCATCTCGCTTGAGATTGAAATACTACGTTCGTATTCATAATAGTTCATAATTAGTTTTGTCGCTAGGGGGCTGGCATCTCGCTTGAGATTGAAATTACGAGAATAGATGCCGTCGGTTGCTAGCATGATGATGTCGCTAGGGGGCTGGCATCTCGCTTGAGATTGAAATTGTCCACAACAGTAGGTGCTAATCAAGCTGTCATGGTCGCTAGGGGGCTGGCATCTCGCTTGAGATTGAAATGTGTAATACTTATACGGGATATCTACCAGTATTCCGGGTCGCTAGGGGGCTGGCATCTCGCTTGAGATTGAAATACGTTCTGATGCCAGCTTGAATGGTCGCTCATCATCGTCGCTAGGGGGCTGGCATCTCGCTTGAGATTGAAATTCATCAAATGAAAGATGTTTCCATGTACCTTGTGATAGTCGCTAGGGGGCTGGCATCTCGCTTGAGATTGAAATAAAAATGCATCCGGTGCTTGCGCTGATACTATCACCGTCGCTAGGGGGCTGGCATCTCGCTTGAGATTGAAATTGAGTATTCCGCCTTGCCCAAAGTGATAGACTCGTAGTCGCTAGGGGGCTGGCATCTCGCTTGAGATTGAAATAAGTATACTCTAAATGGAAAAAGCGACTCTATAAAGGTCGCTAGGGGGCTGGCATCTCGCTTGAGATTGAAATCTGTTAACAAGTGTTGCATCAGCAAATATACTCAGGTCGCTAGGGGGCTGGCATCTCGCTTGAGGGATGCAACTAATTCATATGTAGAAGTCCTCTATTGATAGATTTTGCTCTTTGAAGAGCGCGTGCATTGATGATCAAATAGGTCAGGGTATTGAGGTTTTCCACCGAGTGGCGATTGCGAACT
>JAABVA010000737.1_pt1 | contig 38852 bp, 51 predicted proteins | sample 5560331 | NCBI WGS metagenome assembly JAABVA01 (sample SAMN12812661, study PRJNA571458) | rock metagenome | isolation source: Antarctica rocks | place: Antarctica: Victoria Land, Mt New Zealand sud | collected 2016-01-07 | reverse complement strand
CGACCAGGAGGACCTGTGTCTGAGCGACGCACATACCGGAAGTTCACCGCGCAGCAGAAGACCGAGCTCGTGCTCGCGGCGTTGAAGGGCCAGAAGTCGATCGCGGAGCTCGCGCGCGAGCGCGACATCTCTGAGACGTTGCTGCGCCGGTGGCGCGAGCAGTTCTTGGCCGGCGGGGCGGAGAAGCTGGCGGGCAAGACCGAGCGCGCCGAGCTCGACGAGCTGCGGAAGCGCAACGCCCGCTTGGAACGGACGCTGGGTCGCAAGACGATGGAGCTCGAAGTCTCGGGGGAACTCTTGCGGGGATGGGAGTGACCGAGCGCGTCGCCCGTTCCCGCGAGCTGGTCGCCGAAGGGCGTTCTCCTTCGGTCGTGGCGCGCGTCGCCGGCATCAGCCGGCAGGCTCTCTATCGGCGGCCGTCCCGGCCGCCGAAGGGGCACCGGCGGCCGCTGTCTGTGAGGACCGGGTGATCCTCGAAGTCGCCAGGGAGAACCCGACCGACGGCACCCGCATGGTCGCCGCCCTGTCTTCCCGGGAACTGGGCCGGGCGGTGAATCGCAAGAAGGTCCGGCGGCTCATGACCGAGCACCGCCTGTTGCAGCGCCATCGGCCGCTCGGGCGCCGCAAGCGCCCGGGGTTCTTCCGGGTCGAGCGGCCCGATCAGCTGTGGCACATGGACATGACTTCAATCTGGACGGCCGAGCACGGCTGGAGCTATCTCAACGCGATCATCGACTGCTGCACCCGAGAGATCACCGGCTGGAATCTTGACGTTCGCTGCCGGCGGCAGGAAGCGACTGCGGTCCTCGAGCAGGCCGTCGCCGATCGCCGCATCGAGCCCGGCACGCTCGTCTTGGGCTCAGACAATGGGACGGCCTACACGAGCCGCGCGTTCCGGGCCCGGCTCGCCGAGCTCGAAGTGACTCACCGCCGCGGCGGCTACCGCGACCCCGAGAGCCAGGCGTTCATCGAGTCGTGGTTCTCAAAGCTCAAGGAGCGTTGCATCTGGAGAGAAGAGTTCGAGACCCTCGACGACGCGCGCGAGGCCATCAGCAGCTACATCGACCGTTACCACCACCGGCCCCACTCACGTCTGGCCTACAAGACCCCGCGCGACGTCGCGGCCCTATGGAAAGATGTCAACGAAGACCTAATCCCAGCGGCCTGAACTGACAACACCGACGGGGACCAGGCCAGTATCGAGTACTCGCTCGAGGTGGCGGCAGCCGGCGATCAGGAGCCAGTCGAGACATTCGTGGCGGACCGTGCGTACCCACCGCTCGGCGAAGGCGTTCGCGTTCGGCGCCCGAACAGGTGTCTTGATCACACGCGCGCCTTCGGTGCGGAAGACCTCCTCGAACGCGGCGCTGAACTTCGAGTCGCGGTCGTGGAGCAGGAACCCCAGCGGCTGGCGGCGCCCCGCGAGGTCGAAGACCAGGTTGCGTGCCTGCTGAACGACCCACTGCCCTTCTGGCCTGCTCGTGCAGCCGGCGATGCGCACCCGCCGGGTGCCGAGCTCGATGAAGAACAGCACATAGATGCGCCTCAGCGTGGCCGTCTCGACGGTGAAGAAGTCGCAGGCGATCATGCTCGCCGCCTGCTGACGGATGAACGCCCGCCACGTGGGACCGCTACGCCGGGGAGCCGGGCGCCACACCTTGGCGTCTGAGCACGTTCCGGACCGACGTCTCCGACACCGAGTAACCGAGCTTCTTCAGCTCACCGACGATCCGTCGATGACCCCAACGCGAGTTCTCGCGCGCGAGACGCAACACCAGCGCGACCAGCTCCGAGTCGAGTCGTGGCCGCCCCGCCCCGCGCCCGTTGTAGGTCCACCGCCGCCTGACCATGCAGCGGTGCCACCGCAACAGCGTCCCCGGCGTGGCCGTAAACGCCGCCCACCCGATCGCGCGGAAGCCAACGACTGAGCGCCGCCAGTAGCGCACGGTCCCTCGCCCGATAGCGCGGCCGCCCGGCCGCGCGTCGCAGAACCGCGAGCTCGTGACGCAGCACCATCACCTCGAGCTCCTTCCGCTCGCGTGAGCGTCCGAGCAAGACCGGCAGCTCGAACACCCGGCCAAGAGCCAGATGCAGGAACGAAAACACGCGTCACCTCCCCGCCGGAACCAAGGGCCCGCAACCTAGCCAAGCCCCAACCAGCCCCAGCCCCCCACCCTCCAAGTCGTCCCCGACCCGCCGTCCCCGCTAACGAACCGAATTCATACGCCCCACGCCCCGACGTTGATCTCGCGGATCTTCTTCGCGTCACGCTGCGCGGCGATCGCGGCGGCGAGATGCACCACGCAGTCGGGCCGCGCCTCCTTGACCGCACGGCCAAGCGACTCGGCGTCGGACAGGTCGCCGCGCGCGGGCCGACACCCCGCCGGCTCCGACCCGGGGCGCCGGACGAGCGCCGCCACCTCGTGCTTCCGCTCGAGCAGCTGGGCACATACGACGCCCCCGACGAAGCCACTCGCTCCCGTGACGAGGACCCTCATCCGGTCGGCAGCTTGGCCTTCACGTCTACCTGCACGTCGTCGGCAACCTTGAGCGCGCCCATGAGCGCCTTGTACTGCTTGATTCCGAAGTCGCTCTGACTCACGGTGATCGAGCCGCTCACGGCGCCGTCGGCGTCAACGCCCAGGGGTGCGCTGATCGAGCCGCTGCGGCCGGCGATGCTCAGATCGCCGGTGATGCTCAGCGCGCCGTCGCCGACCTGCACGCGCGTGGATTCGAAGCTGATCTGTGATGAGCCGAGGACCTTGCTCGTGATGTCCTCCTTGATGCTCGCCTTGTCCTTGTCGGTCAGCGCCTTCACGCCGCCGGTGCCCTCGAGGACGTCGAGCGAGCCGGGCTCAACCGTCAGGCGCACGGACGGGTCATCGCCGATCTCGACGGTCCCGCTCCAGCTCGTCGCCTCCAGCAGGAGATCATGGCCTGCCTTGGCGGCCGCGCCCTCGCGCCCCGTCCTGATTCGCAGCGACCCGTTCTCGGGTCCGATGTGGTGGGTGCCAGCCTGTAGTGACATGTTCGCTCCTTCGCGGTCGCAATGGATGTCGGTGAGTACCGCGTCAGGAGTACACCGGACGTAGCCTAGTTGGCCATAATGGGAGCCATGAAGCCATCTCGCTCGATTCCCGTCGCCTGCTCCCTCACAGCGCATGATCTCGCCGACCGGACGACCTTGTGTAGCTCCTCGTGAAAGGACGCCTGTGCACAAGATCGTCGTTCTAGCCGCACTCCTTACGCTGGGCCTCGGGGCGGGCGCCGTGGGGGCGCAGCAGCCGGGACTGAGGCAAACGTCTCAGAACCTCTTCACCACGCCGCGGCCGCACTCGCCGACCGGGCTGGTCGTCCGGACCGTCTATTTCAACCCGACTGACCCGAACGGCAAGCCGCCGGCCGTCCGGCGGATCGTCACGACCTTCCAGCCAGGCACGCGATTTGACACGTCGGTGCCAGCCCAGTGCGACGTGCCGCGCGCCCTGGCGGGCTCCTGTCCGCCCGAGAGCAAGATCGGCGGTGGCACGATCACCGTCGACACTGGCTTTCCAGAGCCGAACCGCTTTCTGGTGAACGACACCGAGCTCGTCAACATGAAGGACGGGTTCATCTTCGTGACCACGGATCGCAAGACGGGGGCCAAGCAGGCCAACCCGGCCAGCATCCAGGGGCGCACGATCACCGCTTCGGTCCCGCCGCTGCCGGGCACGCCTCCCGATGGCGGCGCGCTGCTGACCATCCGCCTGACGGTCAACGCCATCACCAGCGGCTCAGGGCGAAACCGCCGCAGCTTCCTGACCACTCCGCCGACATGCCCGCGGAGCCGCCGCTGGACCAACCGCGCCACGTTCACGTATGCGGACGGGGTCACGCAGACCGTCGGGGCGACGATGCCGTGCGCGCGCGCGGCCCGCGCGCGGCAGCACCGCCGGCGGCAGCACCGCTCCGGACCGCGCTTCGCCGGCTAGTAGTGCCCAAAGCCCACGGGATCGCGGTCAATCGCGGGTGATCGGCCAGACATTCTCGCGAGCTCTGGTTTCGTTTAAAGCCGGGCTAAGCAGGGAACTTCTCCACAACCAGGTCGGCATACGTTCCGCTTCACACGCGAGAGGTCGCTGGTTCGAAACCAGCCGTGCCCATCCAGTGCCGGCAGGATCCCTCGACGCCGCCGCCTGGTGGTCCATCCGCCGCGCGCAGAGCCGCAAGCCCGCGACCTACCGCTGTCCGTTCTGCGGGAACCACCTGCCCGCCGCGAGCGAGCACGTGCTGATCGCGCCGGAGGGCGACACCACGCGCCGGCGCCATGCCCACACGGGCTGCACCCTCAAGGCGCGCAGGGCCGGCCGGCTGCCCACGCGCGAGGAGTGGCAGGGCTCCCAGCCCCGCCACGACCCGGCCTGGCGGCGGTTCCTGCGCCGCATCAGGGCAGGATGAGGCGCTTTGCGTCCACCCCGGCGAGCACAACCCGCCTCATCCTCTCAGCAAAGCCTTACGCCGCCGCCGTGCGATCCCTTCCGCCCGCCTTCGCCTCGTAGAGGGCCTCATCCGCCCGGGCGACGAGCGCCTCGACGCTCTCGCGCCCGTCCCATTCCGCGATGCCCGCCGAACACGTCTGACCGGAGGGAGTCACCGACCTCAGGCGATCGACGACCGTGCGGGCATCCCCGAGGCAGCAGCCGGGGAGGATCACGCCGAACTCCTCCCCGCCGTAGCGCGCCAGGAAGTCGGCCTCGCGCCAAGGCGCCGCTCCAGGCCGCCGCGGAGGACTTGAGCAGACGGTCGCCGTCCTGGTGCCCGCGCGTGTCGTTGAAGCGCTTGAAGAAATCGAGGTCGACGATCGCCACGCAGAGAGGGCGCTCGACCCGGCGAGCGCGCGCGAGCTCTCGGACCAGCTCCGCCTCCCACGTCCGCCGGTTGGCGATGCCGGTGAGGGAGTCCGTGCGCGCGAGCTCTTCGAGCTCGTGCAGCCGGTCGGCACGGCCGATCGCCGCCGCCACCTCGCCGCTCAGCAGCCCGAGCATCGCCTCGCTCTGGCGCCCGATCCCGGGCGTGGGTGTCGTCCAGATGAGCACGAGCACCGCGATCACCTCGCCCTCGCTGGCCACGGGCTCGAACATCACCGAGCGCGCGCCGGTGCGCTCGATCATCCGCGCCGAGATCGCCGGTTGGCCGCTCACGTCGGGCACGAAGAAGCGCTGCGCGGAAGCGAAGGCAACGCCCGCCCCAGATGCTTCGCGGCCCATGCGCAAGCCTCCGGCGGGAGGGTCGGCGCCGGCGGTCGCGGTGCAGACGAGCTCGTCCCGCTCGGGCTCCCAGAGCTCCACGACGTCGGCTGCGATCACCTGGCGAGCCGCGGCGCACACCGCACGCCGCGCGCGAGCCGCGTCGGTGGTGGCGTTCAGCTCGCGCGCGGCCTGCGCGACCGCGGCGATGCTCGTCATGTGCTCGATCTCCCGGCGCCGGACCCGCATGCGCTCTGCGCACCGTCCCATCTGGTCGGCCAGAGCCGCGACCAGCTCGGGAAGGCCGTCGTCGCGAGGCTTGGCCTCTGCGCTCAGGAGCTCGATCACCCCGATGACTCGTCGCCCGCCCGGATGGGAGCGGCGAGCGCCTGCGCCGCCTCCTCGGAGGGGTCCCGCGCCCACTCCGCCACCCCGCTCCGGGCGACGCGGCCGGGGAGGCCGACTCCGGGCGCGAGCGTGGCGCCGGGCGTCTCCTCCTCGCGGCGCCGCGCGGGCCGGCCAGAGTCCTCGCTCCACACGCTCAGGCAGCGCAGGCCGTCCTCGAGGCCGCCCTCAGGGCGGGTCCACAGCACGCCGCGCTGCCACTCGAGCGCCTCGCCGATCGCCTACACCCCGGCCCGGAGCGCCTCCTCCTCCGAGCTCGCCTCCGCCAGGGCGCGGATCACCCGCTGCTCGGCGAGCGCGTCGCGCTGGGAGCGCTTGCGCTCGGTCACGTCGCTCAGCAGCCCGGTGACGCCGGCCACCCGGTCTTCCCCGTCGAGGATGAGCCGCGCGCGCACCTGCAGTTGAGTTGCCGATCGTCGGGATGCACGAACGCCGCAAAGGGCTCGCCGATGCTCTCGGCCGCCGAGAAGCCGGTGAGCTCTGACCAGGCGGGGTTGAGGAACGTCCACCGCCCCGCGGCGTCGGTCTGGAAGACCACCTCGCGGACGTGGTCGACCACTCCGCGGTAGCGGAGCTCGCTCTCGCGCAGCTCGAGAGCCGCGCGTCGCATCTCGTGCGCCTAACGCCGCACCCGCCCGGTGAGCGTCTGCACCGTCCAGCCCATCACCGAGCCGACGAGGAGCCAGAGGACGGTGCGCCGCCAATCCGAGATGGGATAGTCGGGAGCGCCGACGAAGACGAGCGGCGCGCCGAAGGTGAGCCCGAGCCCGACAAGCCGACGAGAAGCTCCGGACGCGTCCCGTAGAGGGCGAGCCAGAAGATCGGCAGGAGGGCGAGCACGGAGAAGCCCGACGTCGAGCCGCCGGCGGCGTGGCGCAGGAGGACGACGACACCGAGGAACGCGACGGCGGGAGCGGCCTGCGCCGAAGCGGGGAGCCGCTCCCAGGGGAGGAGGATGCCGGCGGCGGCGATCGCCGCGAGCAGCGCCACCGCAGCCGCCAGCGCGGCGAGGCTCGAAGGCGCGGGCGGCAGAAGCACCGTGAGCATGGCGCCGGCGCTCAGCGCGGCAAAGGGCGCCACGCGCTTGCGCGCGTGCGGCGAGCGTCAGAGGACGCGGGTGCCCCACCATCAAGCTCCTATCGACCGCCGCGCGCGACATACTGAGCTCGGCCCGACACGCCCGCTCCCTCCGCCGGTAAGCCCCGACTCCCGTGAACACCACCGAGCTACGCGACGAGCGCATCGTCGTCGAGACCGATCGCTACCGCGTCACGGGCAACCTGCGCCTACCGCGTGACGGCTACCGCTCGCGTCTCACCGACTTCCTCAACTCCACCGAGCGGGAGTTCGTCGCGCTGACCGAGGTCGTGATGGAGCCCCTCGACCGGCCCGGGGAGGTTCGTCGCGCCCGCTTCGTCGCGCTCTCGCGCCGGCACGTCGTGCTGGCCATGGAGCTCGGGCCGAGCGGGTTCGACGGCTGACCGGGCTCCCGGGGCTCCGACGGCCCGCCAGTTACCATTGCGCGCATGGCAGTCACCCCCTCCGCCTCCCGCCAGCCGCGCCGCGCCGAGCTCCTGCGAGCCTCGCCGCGCATGTTCAACTCCGACCTCCTCGACCGGCTCTCGCGGGTGCATCCCGTCGTGCCGCTCGTCGTCTTCGTCCCTGCCGTCTCGTGGCTGCTCCTCGCCGGCATCGACCGGACCGGGGTGGGAGACGCAGTGGCGTGGGCGCTCGGGGGCTATCTCTTCTGGACGCTCACGGAGTACTGGATGCACCGGGTGGTCTTCCACTTCGAGCCCGAGGAGGGGATCGGAGCGCGCCTGCACTGGATCATCCACGGCGTCCACCACGATCATCCCAATGACCCGCTGCGTCTCGTGATGCCGCCCTCGGTCTCCATCCCGCTCGCCGCGGGGTTCCTCGCGCTGTTCGCCCTCGTGCTGAGCTCTCCGGTCTGGCTCGCCTTCGGCGCCGGGTTCCTCGCCGGCTACCTGCTCTACGACATGACCCACTACCACCTGCACCACCACACCCCCCGCACCCGGATGGGGCGCAAGCTGCGTGAGCAGCACATGCGCCACCACTTCCAGGACCACGACTCGGGCTTCGGCGTGAGCGCCCCGTTCTGGGACCACGTGTTCGGCACCGCGCCGACGCGTCGCTCGCGCGCCTGAGGCGCCCGAGCCGCGGCCGGGTTGCGCCACGCCCGCTCGGGGTAACGCTTCCTTCGACAACTTCGGGAGGAGGAGCACACCATGGGTCGCAACCTGGCGACGCTGCTGACGGACACCGCCGAGCGCGCGGGTGATCGCACCGCGCTCAAGCTCGATGACGTCGAGGTGAGCTACGAGCAGCTCGACGCGGGCAGCGCCCGCGTGGCCGCGCTGCTCGCCGAGAAGGGCTTTCAGCCGGGCGACCGCGTCGGGATCATGCTCCCGAACGTCCCGTACTTCGCGCTGACCTACTACGGCGTGCTGCGCGCCGGCGGCGTGGTCGTCCCGATGAACGTGCTGCTCAAGGGGCGCGAGGTGTCCTTCTACCTGAGCGATCCCGAGGCCAAGCTCCTCTTCGCCTGGCACCAGTTCGAGGAGGCCGCCCAGAAGGGCGCACAGGAGGCGGGCGCCGAGGCGATCATCGTCGAGCCGGGAGAGTTCGAGAAGCTGGTGGGCGAGCACGAGCCCCAGCGCGAGCTCGCCGAGGTGGACGACGACGACACCGCGGTGATCCTCTACACCTCGGGCACCACGGGCAAGCCCAAGGGCGCCGAGCTCACCCACGCGAACCTCTACCGCAACGCCGACGTGGCCACCCACCTGGCGGGCTCCTCCGAGGAGGACGTCGTGCTCGGTGCGCTCCCGCTGTTTCACTCCTTCGGCCAGACCTGCGGCCTGAACGCCACGATGCGCGTCGGTGGGGTGTTGACGCTCATCCCCCGCTTCGATCCCGCGCACGCGCTCGAGATCATCGAGCGCGACAAGGTCACGATATTCCAGGGCGTGCCCACGATGTTCGGCGGGATGCTCAACTCCGACGAGCGCGAGAAGCACGACACCTCCTCGCTGAAGACCTGCATGTCGGGCGGCGCGGCGATGCCGGGCGAGGTCATGCGGGGATTCGAGGAGGCCTTCAAGTGCAAGGTGCTCGAGGGCTACGGGCTCTCGGAGACCTCTCCGGTCGCCTCCTTCAACCATCCCGACAAGGAGCGCAAGATCGGCTCGATCGGCACCCCGATCGAGGGGGTGGAGATGAAGGTGGTCGACGACGACGGCAAGGACGTCGACCAGGGCGAGGTCGGCGAGATCGTCATCAAGGGCCACAACATCATGAAGGGCTACTGGAAGCGCGAGGACGCCACGAAGGAGTCGATCAAGGACGGCTGGTTCGCCACGGGCGACATGGGCAAGATCGACGAGGACGGCTACTTCTTCATCGTCGACCGCAAGAAGGAGCTGATCATCCGCGGCGGCTACAACGTCTACCCGCGCGAGGTCGAGGAAGTGCTCTACGAGCATCCCGCGGTCGAGGAGGCGGCGGTCATCGGGATGCCCGACGACACCATGGGCGAGGAGATCGGCGCCGCCGTCGTGCTCAAGAAGGGCCAGGAGGTGAGCGAGGACGAGCTGCGCGACTACGTCAAGGAGCAGGTCGCCGGCTACAAGTACCCGCGCAAGATCTGGTTCCCCGACGAGCTGCCCAAGGGTCCGACGGGCAAGATCCTCAAGCGTGAGATCGAGGTGCCGGAGGCCGCGTCGCAGAAGGGCTGAGGCCGTTTGGCCTCGGCCTCACGCCAGTGCGTCCTGCGTGACTCGGGTTCGTGCGGGTCGGCGGCCGGGAGCGGCTACCAGCGCCGGCGGAAGCGGCGGCGCGGGAATGCGGCGGTCATCGCCGTCTCCCGAGCGAGCTCCCCGAGCTTGAGCTCGTGCATGAGATCCATGAGCTCTCGGCGCTCGACGGCTGAGATGTTCGCCGGTCGACCGGCTGACTGCCGGATGAGCTCCTGCAGCCGAAGACGGCGTTCGGGCGGGATCGCCTGCCAGTTTCGCCGAGCGCCCCAGGCGGTCTGCCCGACCGTCAGAGCCATGCCGAGAGGGCCGAGCCTACGAAGGAGGCTCATCGGCGCCCGTATCTACGTCGATGGCCGAACAACCCGCCAAGGGGCAGGAGGAAGAAAAGCGGCAGGAACAGCAGGTGGCCACCGGAGATGATGAACACCGCAGCGGCGATCAACAGTCCGAACAGGGCGAATCGCATCAGTTGGTCTCCTCAGGCGAAGATTGCGCTCGGACACGCGCGGAGCCTCGTGGCTCCCGTCGCGGTGTCCGCTTGGCTTAGCTTCTGGCGGGGGCTGGCGCACCCTACGGCGCCTCCCCGCTCGGTGTGTCGGTCTGCCGGAGCTATACCCTCACTCGAGCCCGTCGCTCAGCGGTACTTGGTTCCCGCCTTGGAGATTCCGCGACTGATGATGTAGGCGAAAGAGACGATGGTGATCAGGGTCCAGACCGTAGTTGGCCCGGAAAGCATCCGTCGAGCCGTTCGAGGCGTCCACGACCGCGCCTGCGATCAGCAGGCCGATGACCGTCAACGTCCAGACCGCGAACTCGCTGGTCTTGAAGAAGGCCTTGGTTTCCGGCGTGTGGGATGTGCCGTCCGACGGCGCTGACGGCGTCAGCGGCCCGCTCCCCGGCACCGGGGCCCTGCTGCTGGCCACCGTATCCCTGCTGCGGCTGGCCACCACCGTATCCCTGCTGCCCATAGCCCTGCTGCTGACCACCGTATCCCTGCTGTGGTTGCCCGTACCCGCCCTATCCCTCCTGCATGGGGGGCTGACCGGCAGGCGGTTGCCCGAACTGACCAGGTGGAGTGCCTTCCATGGATGTCCCTTTCGTTGGTTGGGCGGTATCCGCTCACCCGGCGCACGTAAGAATCCGCCGGATCTAGATATCGCGGACGCAGCGGAAGCGGCCCCTTTGCCGCGACAAGCGTTACCCCCCAAGCGCACCATCGTTACGGAAACGATTACGTTTCGTCGTAATCTGATACCCACCTCCTGAGGAAGCAAACGGGCGGTGCGGCCGTAGGAGACCAGCTCCTCCGCCTGGCATGCTCCGGAGTCATGTTGGCGGCGATCCCGAGCCCGTCGAGCAACGGCTTCTTCGTCGGGCCGCTGTTCGTCCACGCCTACGGGTTGGCGTATCTCTTCGGAGTGCTCGCGGCGATCGCCTTGACGACCCGCCGATGGAGAGCCCAGGGCGGCTCGCCGTCCCTCGTGCACGAGGTCGCGCTGTGGGGCTTCCCCGCCGGCATCATCGGCGGGCGTCTCTACTTCCTCATGACCAGTTGGAACGAAGTGCCCGACCACTGGTGGGGTCCGCTCGCGATCTGGAAGGGCGGCCTCGGCATCTGGGGCGGCATCGCGCTTGGCACCCTTGTCGGCCTCTTGGTCCTGCGGCGCCGCGGCGCGGACATCCCGCGCTTCATGGACGCCGCCGCGCCCGGCCTGCTGGTCGCCCAAGCCATCGGGAGGATCGGCAACTACTTCAACCAAGAGCTGTTCGGCGGTCCGACGAGCCTGCCGTGGGGCCTGCGCATCGACCTCGTCCATCGACCGGCCGGCTATGAGCACTTCGGGACCTTTCATCCCACCTTCCTCTACGAGCTGATCTGGAACCTCGGGCTCGCCGCCACGCTGGTCTGGCTGGGTCGGCGCCGAACGATCAGGGCACCAGGGCTCTTCGCGCTCTATGTCGCTGGCTACTCAGGCTTTCGCATCGTCGAAGAGCTGCTCCGCGTCGATCCCGCCCACCGCGTCCTCGGCCTGCGGCTCAACTTCTTCGTCGCCACGCTGCTCTGCTTGGCAGGACTCGTGTGGTTCGCCTACACCCAGGGCCGTCGGCTCACGCCTCGACTTGCATCCCGCGGCGGACCGACCGCTCTGGGCCTCGGCTGGGCGGCCTGCGCGCTCATCGGCTGCGGCCACACCCACCCCGCATCTCGCCTCAAACGCGCGCAACCGACGCATTCCGCCTGCGCGCCCGCCCGCTTTGCCCACCACTCGCTCGGGTTCTGACCCCCGGTCGTTCCGGGCCCGAGCAGCGCGATACCGACCGGACACCGACCGGGGTTCAGTGGTGCGACATGCCGCCCATCGCCCCGGGCGGCACGGGCGCCCCGTACCACTTCGTCCGCCACCCGTTCATCTGAGCGACCTCGCGCTGCTGGGTGGCGATGATTCGCTGCGCCAGCGCTCGCGCAGACGGGTCTCGGCCCTTGGCGAGTTCGACCTTGGCCATCGCGATCGCGCCCTGGTGGTGCGGAACCATCATGTCGATGAAGGCGCGGTCGAAGGGCTGGGCGCTCTTGAGCGTGTCGGTGTGCATGTCCATCCCCATGGCGTGCATGTCGAGTCCGAGCGTGGCCTTGCTGCCACCGGTCGTGAGGTGGCTCTTGAGCTGGGCCATCTGCGCGATCTCGTCGCGCTGCTCCCTGGTGATGGAGGCCGCGAGCCCACGGATCTCGGGATGCTCCGCGCGACGCTCGGCGATGCTGGCCATCCCGATCGCGGACTCGTGGTGCGGGGTCATGTCGTTCACGAACGCTCGATCCGTGGCAGCGCCCGACGCCTGACTCGAGCCGCTGCCTCCGCAGCCCGCGACGAGCGCCAGCGCGACGGCGATGGCCAGCACGCCGAGAAGGTCGAGGACGGCGATCGGGCGGCCGCGGCGGAGGCGTGCGCGACGGCGGTGTGGTGATCCGGGTGACATGGGTAGGGCTCTCCGTCTTTCAGTCGTGGTCGTGGTCGTGGTCGTGGCGCGCGCGGAGGCCCGCGGCCTGCAGCTCTCGCGGTCGCTCCGTGGCGCCGGCGTATGCGGTGGGCTCGGCGGCGAAGGACTGCTGGCAGTGCTCGGTGCAGAAGTAGACGCTCTGCCCGTCGCGCTCGGAGACGTAGGCCTTCTTGCGGTCGACCTTCATCCCGCAGACCGGATCGCTCACCCCGCGACGGAACGTGAGGTAGAAGAGCGCGGCGAAGATCGCCGCGCCGAGGACGTTGAGGAACAGCTTGTAGTCGACCTGGACCGAGCCGAAGATGTCCGCGCGGGTCGGCCGGCTGTGCGGCACGTGCCGACCACGGAGAACTGGCCGTCGACCACCAGGGCGGCGAGCACCATCGTCACGAACATCAGCGCGGTGATGCGCAGGGCGAACTTCGTGCCGTAGTACTTGCGGTAAATCGCGATGATCGGCAGGACGATCAGATCGGCGAAGATGAAGGCGAGCACGCCACCGAAGGTGATCCCGCCCGACCACAGAACCGCGGCCAGCGGGACGTTGCCGACCGAACACACGAAGCTCAGCACCGCGATGATCGGGCCGACGATCACGTTCTCGATCGTCCGGATGCCGGCGGGCGCGTCCTTGATGAAGAGCCCGTTGAAGAAGTCGTTGCCGAGCTGAGCGATGAAGCCGGCCAGGAAGAACCCCAGGGTGATCTCCTTCCAGAGCATTCCCCAGTCGTTGCGGAAGTTGTGCGCCACGTCGGACCACGCCTCTGGCGAGCTCAGGCGCCGGCGCCAGCTCATGCGCTCGCCCGCCGAGTGATGCTGATGCCCGGTGTCCGCGTCCTGGGCGTGCTCGCGCGCCTGCTCCTCGAGCCGGCGGGAGACGAAGACGCGCAGCAGGACCGTCATCAGCGTGACGAGCACGAGGCCGCCGACGAACTCGGCGAGCGCGAACTGCCAGCCGATCAGGAGCCAGATCACGACGCCGAGCTCGACCACCAGGTTCGTCGAGGCGAACTGGAAGGCCAGCGCCGAAGCGGCCGAGGCGCCCTTCTGGAAAAGCGACTTGGCGATCGCGATAGCCGCGTAGGAGCACGAGGATGAGGCCGCACCCCAACCCCGTCGCCCGGGCGACCGAGCCGAAGCCGCTGCGCCCGAGGCTGGCCTCGATGCGCTCACGAGGCACCCACGCCTGCACGATCGCCGAAAGCGCGAAGCCGAGCACGAGCGCCCACCAGACCTCGTAGGCCATGAGGAAGGCGTCCTTGAGGCCGTGGCCGAGGACCGTCAGCGCGCCGCTCATGCCGCGCTCTCTGATTTACCCAGAGGGGGTATCACGCCGACCAGCGTTGCATACCCCTTCCCGGTATGTCAAGCTGAGCGCATGGCTTCATCCACCCCGCCCCCGAGCCGCGGCTACACCGCCAGCAAGGACCAACTGCTCACGCGGCTCCGCCGCGTCGAGGGCCAGGTCCGCGGCATCGAGAGGATGGTCGAAGAGGAGCGCTACTGCATCGAGGTCATGACCCAGGTCAACGCGATCCAGGCCGCCCTCGACAAGATCGCCCTCGGTCTGCTCGACGGACACGCCCGCCACTGCCTCAAGCCCGGCGGAGGCGGCCCCACCGAACCGGCCGAGCAGGTCGGCGAGCTCATGGGCGCGGTCGGACGCATGCTCTCTCGCTGAAGGGCGGCCGTACTCACTTCTCTTCCGCTGACCGACCACGCTCGCGCTGCGCAGGCGGCCAGCTCCGACCGGGCGGCGCCTCGATCGCGATGAGCTCATCGGCCCGGTGGTCGACCTGCAGCGTCGTGCACGATCTCGAAGCGGTGATGCAGCATCGCTTCGAGCCCCCGCCGGGCCGCGTGGCAATTGGTCTCCTCGCGCACCAGCACATGCGCGGACAGCGACGGAAAGCCGGAGCTCACCTCCCAGACATGTAGGTCGTGCACCTCGATGACGCCGGGCTGAGCGACGAGATCGGTGCCGATGGCCTCCGGGTCGAGCCCTCGCGGCGCCGCCTCGAGAAAGACGCGGCCGGAGGCCTTGAGCAACCCGTAGGCCGAGCGGAGCATCAGGCCGGCCACGAGCAGCGAGGCGATCGGATCGGCGCGCTCAAAGCCGGTGAGCAGGATGACGCCGGCCGCTATGACGGTGCCGATGAAGGCGTAGAGGTCGGTGAGGATGTGCTGAAAGGAGCCCTCGACGTTCAGGCTCTGGCGGTTGGCCCGGGCGAGCGTCCACGTCGCGATCAGGTTGACCACCACCCCGACTAGGGCGATGGCCAGGATGAGCCCGGCGCGGACGTGCGTGGGATCGATGAGCCGGTGGACCGCCTCGTAGGCGATGAAGCACGCCAGCACGAGCAGCGTCACGCCGTTGGCCTGCGCCGAGAGGATCTCCACGCGCTTGAAGCCGTAGGTCAACGCACCCTTCGCCGGCCGGACGGCAAGCCGCGCCGCCACCAACGACAGTCCGATCGCCGCGGCGTCGGTGAGCATGTGCCCGGCGTCGGAGACGAGCGCCAGCGAGTGGGCGATGATCCCGACCGTCACCTCGACGGCCATGAAGCCGAGAATCAGCGCGAGCGTGATCGCCAGCTTGCGCGCATCGGCGTCGGCGCTCACGCCGTGCGCGTGAGCGCCCGCGCCGTGACCATGACCGTGATCGTGGGGCATCAGCAGCACCCCTCCACGCAGCGATCTCCCCCAGCCAGCGGAGAGGCGACGCAGCATCCCTCGCCGCGCCAGGTCTCGCGTCCTTCCTTGACCGCGACCCCCGCGATGCCGAGCGCCACGACGGGATCGAGCCACCACAGCCCGAATAGCGCATTGGCGCCCAGGCCCACCAACACGCCGGCGGCCAGGTAGGCGCACAGCAGGTTCTGCGTGCCCTCCCCCGCGGTGGCCGCCGAGCCGAGCTGCGCGCCCAGGCGCGTCTTCGCTCGTCCCAGAAGCGGCATCAGGATCACGCTGGCGATCGAGAGACCGATCCCCACCCAGCTCGCACCGGCCTGCGACCCGGCGATCAAGGAACGAACGGCGTCGAAGCAGACGTAGGGGGCGAGGAGGAAGAAGCTGACCGCCACGAGGCGCTGCGCCCGCCGCTCGGCCGCCTCGGACAGCGAGCGATCCCCAGTGAAGCGCCAGATGACGATGACGCTGGCGAGCCCCTCGATGGCCGAGTCGAGGCCAAAGCCGAGAAGCGCCACGGAGCCAGAGACGAGGGCAGCGGTGATGGCCAGAGCACCCTCGATCGTCATCCATCCGAGGCTGAGCCACGAGAGCTGCTTGGTGCGACGAACGAGACGGTCGCGGGGCGGCGGGGCCTGAAGCTGGAGGAGCGCCCGGCGCTGCTCGGCCGCGGAGGCGCTCATGCGGTGAGCCGGGCTCGCGCGTCGAGGAGGCTGGCCAAGAGATGCTCGCCCTGGTCCGTCAACGCATACATCACCATCTTGCCGTCACGGCGCGAGGTCACGAGCCCGGCCGAGCGCAAGCTACGAAGGTGGTGCGAGACGCGGTTGTGCGCGCGCTCGGCGATCCAGGCGAGATCGCAGACGCACAGCTCGCCGCCGTCCCGCAACGCCGCCGCCAGCATCAACCTCGTCGGATCGGCCAGGGCGCGCGCGCCCACGGTCAGGGACTCGGTCTCCCCACGGGCCAGACGCGCGCGCCGCAGCGCTTCGGCACGCGCTAGGTCAAGGCAGAGGAGGTCACACTGCTCGTCGCTCATACGCACAATCTAACCGATATTGATGCGCACGTTAGCCTTCTCCGGCATGGTTCGAGCCATGACCAAGGGCCGAGCGGTATTCCGCCCATGAGCTCGACGCGGTGGCTCTTGCTCGGAGGTGCGGCGGTCCTTACGGCCTACGGGCTGTTCGTGGTCGCGCTGCTGCTGCTCGGAAGGCGCGAGGCTGCGCGCGCGCTTGCCGGGTTCATCCCCGACTGCATCGTGCTCTTTCGTCGGCTCATGGGCGACGACCGCGTCACGCGCCGTCACAAGCTCCTGCTCGGCGCGCTCATCGGCTACCTCGCTCTGCCCTTCGACCTCGTACCCGACTTCATTCCGGTAGCCGGACAGCTCGATGACGCCGTCCTCGTCGCGTTGGTGCTTCGCGCGATCCTCCGAGGCGGCGGTCCCGGACTGGTCGAGGAGCATTGGCCGGGCCCCGAGGCGTCGCTTGGCGCCGTGCTTCGGCTGGCAGGTCACGCGCGAACGACATGACGCCGCGCCGGGCTCGCACGGCTGCACCGCCGTCGCCGTACGGGTTTTCCCAGGACCACATCCGCTGCCGACCGATGGGAACAGGCCACGGATGCTCCTACAGCGGAGAGAGGGGGATTCGAACCCCCGAACGAGGTCACCCCCGTTACGCGATTTCCAGTCGCGCCCGTTCAGCCGCTCCGGCACCTCTCCGTGCGAGCCTCTTGAAGCCGAGACAGGGTACCGGCCGCGCCCGCAGCGAGGCGACGGGCGCCCGCTAGGACGCGCGGGCGCGCGGGCGGCGCAACAGGCTGGCGATGAAGCGCCCGACGATCACGTAGACGATCAGCGCGATCCCCCAGTTGATCGCGATGCCGAGCTTGCGGTCCTTGGGCTTGAAGATCCCGTCGAAGGGGCCGACGAGGAACTTCGCCGCATCGTGTATGTCCTTGACGATCGTGTTGCCGTTGTTGGCCTTGAGGATCACGAAGAGGATCCCCAGGAGGATCAAAAGGGCGACGACGCCGGTGATCACGTCGACGATGACGGCGAGCACGCCGAGCAGCCCGTAGACGCCCGCGGCGGCTCCGCGGCCTACCGACCCTCCGCGGCCGCCGCCGTCTTCATCACGGGCGCGAGCGCCGCGGCCGGCGTCCCCGTCCGTAGCGTCCGCCGTCGCTCGCTTCCTGCGCAGGAGTGCCATCGCGGTCGAGTCTAGAGAAAGCGGCCCCTCACCGCGTCACGGCGAACGGGACGGGACGGGCGCATGCGTCCTGCAGACGCGCCACGGGGCTGCAGGCGCCACGCGCGTCAAGGGGACCCAGATGATCAACGACCTCACGGGGCGCACCGTCATCGGGTTCATGAGCGACCACGCGTCGATCGAGGCCGAAGCCGGCCGTTAAGGGACCGGACCGCAGAACAAGCGCCTCGCGCCTCCGGGCGCCCGGCAGAGCGGAGGGGGAGGGATTCGAACCCTCGTCGGAGGAGAACCCCCCGAAACGGTTTTCGAGACCGCCGCATTCAACCGCTCTGCCACCCCTCCGGGCCCGCGGTCGCGGGGACGCAGCAGAGTAGCGCCGCGTGCGCCGCCGAGGCGCTCGAGGCGACCGGGCCGGACGCCCCGGTCGTGGACGGTTGACCGGGGCGTCCGCAGCCTCCCTTCCCAAGGTGGCGCCCTCGTGAAGTGAGAACGCTTCCCTCGGCCGCAGGTTGGCTCCAAGTCAGCGGCGGCCGGCGAAGAACGCGCGCAGCAGATCCGCGCCCTCGGCGGCGAGCAGTCCGCCGGCGACCTCCGGGCGGTGGTTGAAGCGGGGCTCCGCGAGCACGTCGAGGACGCTCCCCGCCGCCCCCGCCTTGGGATCTGCGGTGCCGAACACCACGCGGGGGACGCGCGCGAGGACGATGGCGCCCGCGCACATGGCGCACGGCTCGAGCGTCACGTAGAGCACGGACTCAAGCACTCGCCAGCTCCCGAGGCTGCGGGCCGCTTCGCGCAGGGCGAGCGTCTCGGCGTGGGCGGTCGGGTCGCCCCGGAGCTCGCGCTCGTTGCAAGCCGCGCCGATCACCTCTCCCTCGCGCACGACCACCGCGCCAACCGGCACGTCGTCGTGCTCGAGCGCTCCCTCGGCCTCACGGAGGGCCAGGCGCATGTAGTACTCGTCGCGCGGAAAGAATCGGGAGGTCACCGGGAAGACCTTCTCAGGGCAAAAGGGAAACTTCTTAGTGCCGATGATGTCTTACTAGAGTCGGAGGGCCACTGAGTCCTCTCCGGTTCGCCTCGATGCGCCTCCTCCCCTTTCCCCGATTCCTGCTGAGCCTCGCCGGCGTGGGCGCCGCCCTCGGCCCCGGCGCCGTCGCCGCGCGCGCCGACGTCGCGCCCGCCCCCTACGTCCCGGGGCAGGTGGTCGTGCGCTACGCGGCGCGCACGCCGCTCGTAGCGCGCGCCGCGACCGATCGCGCGGCCGGCGCCGTCGCGCTCGCGCAGCCCAAGCCGGCCACCGCGCCGTTCCGCGTGCTCAAGCTGCGAGCCGGCACCTCCGTGCCGGACGCCGTCCGCCGCCTGCGCGGTACGGCCGGCGTGCTCACCGCCGTGCCCAACTTCAGGGTGCAGGCGGCGGGCCAGAGCCCTCCGTTCTTCCCGCGCGACCCCGGCCGCACCAACCGCGCCGGCGCGTGGACGCGCTTTCAGTGGAACTTCCTGAGCGGCGCGGGCGTCGACGCCCCCGGCGCGTGGGGCAACCTCATCGCCGCCGGGCGCCCGGGCGGCAGCGGCGTGCGCGTGGCGGTGCTCGACTCGGGCGTCGCCTACCGTAACTGGAGGCAGTTCCGCCGCTCGCCCGACTTCGCCGCCACGAAGTTCGCCGATCCCTACGACTTCGTCGCCCACAACCGCTTCCCGCTTGACCGCGACGGGCACGGGACCCACGTCGCCGGCACCATCGCCGAGCAGACGGACAACCGCGCCGGGGTCACCGGGCTGGCTTACGGCGCCACGATCATCCCGGTCCGGATCCTCGGGCCCAACTCCGGCGACGTCGAGGTCGCGGCCGGCATCCGCTACGCGGTGCGCCACGGTGCCCAGGTCATCAACATGAGCCTCGAGTTCCCCGACCCCGAGGCGACGCTGACCGCCGCCGACATCCCCGACGTAATCGACGCGATCCAGTACGCGCACCGCCACGGCGTGGTCATCGTGGCGGCTTCGGGCAACGAGGGGCCGCGCGTCTCCTACCCGGCGCGCGCCGACCACGTGATCGCGGTCGGGGCGACCACCGTCCATCGCTGCCTGGCCAACTACTCGAACCACGGCGCGGGGCTGACGCTTGTCGCTCCCGGCGGCGGCGGCGACGCGTACCTGCCCCGCGACCCGAACTGCAAGGCCGACGACCCCAACGGACGGCCGATCTACCAGGAGACGCTGCTCTCCCATGACGTGCCCGTACGCCGCCGCGGGCGCGTGGTGCGCTACGCGACCGTCCCCTACCCCGACCGCTTTGGCCTTCCTTCGGACATGATCGGCACCTCGATGGCGTGCCCGCACGTGGCGGCCACCGCCGCGCTGGTGATCGCCAGCGGCGTCCTCGGGCCAAATCCCTCGCCCGACGCGGTCACGACCCGGATCGAGAGCACGGCGCGCGACCTCGGCACGCCCGGCTATGACCTCCGCTACGGCTACGGGCTCGTGAACGCGGCGCGGGCCACGGCGCCCTAGAGCCCGGGAGCCGCGCGGCTAGGTCGTGCGGATGATGAGCACCGAGCAGGGTGCGTGATGGGAGACCTTGTTCGGCACGGAGCCGAGCAGGAAGCGCTTGGCGCCGGTCATCCCCTTGTTGCCCACGATGATCAGGTCCGCGTTCTCCTCCTCGGCGACGTCGAGGATCGCGTCAGACGGGTCCCCGCGCCGAGAGAAGGTCTGGACCTCGACGCCGGCGGCCTTGGCCTCGTCCTCGGCATCGCCCAGCGTCGCCTCGACGTCCTCGCGCGGGTTGACGGCCCACTCGACGTCCTTGGGCACCTCGCCCCGCTCCTGGCGCAGCCGCTGGTCGGGCACCGGCTCGTAGGCGCTCACGAGCTTGAGGTTGCCGCCGACGCTCCGCGCGAGGTCGATCGCGTGCTTCACGGCCTGTTTGGCCGTCTCCGAGCCGTCCGTCCCCACCACGATCGAGCGGAACATCGCTTCTCCTTTCGCCGGTGCATCGATGCGCGGGGATCATAGAGGCGAGCCGGCGCGCGGGGGCGGCGCCTCGCAGCGTCGCGAAACGGGTCATCTATGGTGGCCACGGGGATGATCGACCTCCACTCCCACGTCCTGCCCGGCATCGACGACGGGCCGGCGAGCCTCGAGGGCTCGCTCGCCCTGGCTCGCGCGGCGGCGCAGAGCGGCGTTCGGACCCTGATCGCCACCCCACACATCGATCACTCCTACGGCCTGGCGCCGGCCTCCGTCGCCGAGGCCGTGCAGCGACTCGCGGCCCGGCTGCGCGAGGAGGAGATCGCGCTCGAAGTGCTGCCGGGCGGAGAGGTCGCCCTCTCACGCTGCCCCGAGCTGCGCGACGAGGAACTGCGCGCCGTGAGCCTCGGAGGCGGTCCCTACATCCTGCTCGAGAGCCCCCTTCAGGCGGCAGCCATCGGGCTTGAGTCCGCCGTGTTCGACCTCCACGTGCGCGGATTCCGCGTCCTCCTCGCCCACCCCGAGCGCTCGCCGGTGTTCATGCGCGATCCCGACACCCTGCGCCGACTGGTCGAGCAGGGCGCGCTCTGCCAGATCACCGCGGGCTCGCTGCTCGGCCGCTTCGGCCGCACGGTGCGCTCCTTCTCGCTCACACTGCTCCGCGAGGGCCTGGTGCACGACGTGGCCTCCGACGCCCACGACGCGCAGCGCCGGCCGCCCGGGCTGCGCGAGGGGCTTGCCGCCGCCGAGGGCGACGTGCGGGGGCTGAACGATCAGGTCGCCTGGCTCACCGAGCAGGCGCCCGCCGCGATCCTACGCGGAGAGCCGCTCCCGCCGCGCCCCGAGCTACCTCAGCGACGAGGACTGCTCGGACGCCTCAGAGGAGTTTCGTGAGCGCGATGATCGCCCCGGCGAGCACCGCGACGACGATCGCGACTTGAGTCCAGATCCAGAAGGGCGACACCGTCCGCCGAGCTTAGTGGACGGCGCTCCTCAGCCGCGATAGCGGGGGAAGTCCCGCGCGTGCGCGTGGCGTTCCCGGCGAGCTCGAGCGCCCACGTCAGCCACCAGGCGCCCGTGCGGGGACCCGGCATGGAGCCGGGCGCGTTGGCGCACGGACCGTCGGAGAGGCCGGGAGGGCTGACCCAGAAGAACGCGTCGACGAGGCGGTTGCCGGTGCCCAGAGTGGGCAGTGGTCCGAGCGCACGGCCAGCCGGGTTGCACCACACCTCGTTGCCGTAGCGTACCCGGTCGCGGGGCACGAGCGGCCCGTTGCCGTTCATGGCGGTGTTGACCACGAAGTGCTTGCCGCCCAGCAGCCGCGAGATCTTCGTGCCGTAGGCGATCTGGGTGTGGGTCCACTCGTAGTGGGTCGGATCGAGGACGAACCCGCGCGCCCGACCGACGCCGACACGGCGCAGAAGCTGGGCCGCGCGCCGCGCGCTCAGCCAGTCCGATGCGCCGGCGTCGATGTAGACGCCGGTGTTGGGCAGCGCGGCCAGCCGGCGCACTTCGTAGGCGATGAGGCCGAGGCGGAAGTTCAGCGCGCTCCCGCGCAGGCAGTTCGAGCTGGCGATGCCGTCGGACTCGACGAAGATCACCGCGCGATGGCGTCCGATCCCGCGGGCGAAGCCGTCGACCCAGCGGCGGAAGCCGGCCGCGCTCGGGCCGCCGTTCTGCGCACAGCCCATGCCGGGCAGGTTCTCCGTGACGAGCGTGGGGATGACGTCGGCTCCCTCCTCGGCGACGGCCCGGTCGAAGTAGGCGCGCGTGGGCTGCTCGCCGAACTGCCACGGCCACCACTTGGCCGACGGGGTGCGGGCCAGCACGTCGAGCTGGTTGGCGGTGCCAAGATGGCCGAGCGAGCGCTGATAGCTCACCTCGCGCACCGCGGGCTTCCAGTGCCAGTCGACGAACCACGGGCCGGCGGCCAGGGGATTGCCGGCCGGGGCCGCCACCGCCGAGCCCGCGCCGGCCAGGGCCAGCACGCCGCACGCGAGCAGGAGGACGCTGAGAAGTCGCTTGAAGGGCACGGTGGTTCGTTGCGGGGGCAGCCGAGGGGCGGACGCCGGCCTCCCTTCCCTACCGACACATAATCGGCCGCTCGCATGCGGACCTGTAGCGCGACAAACGAGCTGGCGCGTAGCCGCTCGTTTGGAACGGCTCGGCTCCGCGCAAGATAACGCGCGATGCCCGCGGCCGTGATCCTCGACGTCGACGGAACCCTCGTCGACACGAACTTCCACCACGCGATCGCGTGGTATCGCGCCTTTCGCCAGCACGGCATCGTGCTCCCGATCTGGCGGATCCACCGCTCGATCGGGATGGGCGGCGATCAGCTCGTGCCCTCGCTCACCGACGAGAAGACCGAGGAGGAGCAGGGCGAGGACATCCGCACGGCGGAGAAGGCGCTCTACATGGCGCTGATCGAGGAGGTCGAGCCCTTCGCGGAGTCACGCGAGCTCATCGAGGACCTGAAGGGTCGCGGCCACGCGGTCATCCTCGCCTCCTCGGCCAAGGCCGACGAGATCGACTTCTACCTCGACCTCCTCGACGCCCGCGAGCTCGCCGACGGCTGGACGAGCTCGGCCGACGTGGAGAACACCAAGCCCGAGCCCGACCTGGTGCACGCGGCCGTGGAGAAGGCGGGCGGCGGCCCGGCGGTGATGATCGGCGACACGACGTGGGACTGCAAGGCCGCCGCGGCGGCCAGCGTCGAGACGATCGCCGTGCGCACGGGAGGCTTCTCCGCCGAGGAGCTCCGAGAAGCCGGCGCGCGCTCGGTGTGGGACTCCGTGGCCGAGCTGCGCGGACGGCTCGACGAGGCGCTGCCGGGATAGCGCCGCGCCGGCCTCCCCCCTACCAGCCCCGGCCTACAGGCCGAACTTCTCTCCCAGCCCTCCGAGGTTGCCGAGCAGGTCCTTGGGGTCGATGCCGAGCTTCTCGAGCAGCCCGCTGTCGCGCTCGGGATCCACCTGATCGGGAAGCTCCTGGTCGGCCTGGTCCGCCTTCTCGCCCTCGCCGCGCTCCTTGAGGAGGGCGAGGATCTTGTCCTTGGGAATCTCCATCGTGCACTCTCTTCTCGGTCGGGTTCGGATCGCCGACCTACCCCTCCGACCGGCCCACGAAGCGCCAGCCCGAGTTGCGTGGGCCAGGTGAACGGCGCGGACAGCGGCGTGCGCCTGCGCCAAGCGGTGATCGTGGCGCGCGAGCGCGAGCCGGTTCTCGCCGAGCTGCGGGACGAGCTCGGCCTCGGCGAGCCCTACGGCGACCCCGGCGTGGCGGAGTTCGGCCTGCGCAACGCGGTGTGCGCGCTCGGCGACGGGTTCATCGAGGTGGTCTCTCCTTCTCGCCCCGGCACCGCGGCCGGGCGCCAGCTCGAGCGCCACGGCGGAGACGGCGGCTACATGGCGATCTTTCAGCTCGACGATCTGGACGCGGCCCGCGCGCGCGCACGGGAGCGGGGCCTACGCGTCGTGTGGGAGATCGACCTTCCCGACATCTCCGCCACCCACCTCCATCCGGCCGACGTGGGCGGCTCGATCGTCTCGCTCGACCGATCCGAGCCGCGCGCCTCGTGGCGCTGGGGCGGCCCGGACTGGACCGGCCGCACGGGCCACGGCGCACCCGGCGCGCTCATCGGGATCGGCGTCCGGGTCGCCGATCCCGGCGCCGTCGCCGATCGCTGGGCCTCCCTCCTCGCCGCGCCGGAGTCGCGCGGGGATCCGCCCCGGATCTCCCTCGACGGCGGCGGGTACGTCGAGTTCTCGCGTGCCGACTCCGCCCGGGCCGTCGGCCTGGCCGAGATCGCCGTCGCGCTCCCGCCCCAAGTGCGCCGCGGCCGCGCGGCCGCGGAGATCGCCGGCGTGCGCTTCGTGCTGCTCGACGCTCCGTAGACTGCGCGTCTCGAGCCCCGAGGAGGAGGAGCGATGAGCGCAGTGGTGGAGCGGACCGTGCAGGACGGCGTGGCGCTGCTCACGTTGAACCGCCCCGAGCGGCTGAACGCTTGGACCCCGGCGATGGGGCGCGCCTACTTCGACTCGCTCGAGGAATGCGCCGCGCTTGAGGAGGTACGGGCGATCGTGGTCACGGGTGAGGGACGCGGCTTCTGCGCCGGGGCCGACATGGAGAATTTGCAGTCACTCGGGGAGAACGGTGCGGAGGCCGGCGCCGGCGAGCGCGACCCGCGCCCGCAGTCGTTTCCGCTGAGCATTCCCAAGCCGATCATCGCCGCCGTCAACGGCGCGTGCGCCGGGGATCGGCCTCGTCCTCGCCCTCATGTGCGACATCCGCTTCGCCGCCGAGAGCGCGAAGCTCACCACGGCCTTCGCCCGCCGCGGCCTGGTCGCCGAGTACGGCATCGCGTGGATCCTCCCGCGTCTCGTCGGTCCGGCCCGGGCGCTCGACCTTCTTCTCTCCGGGCGGGTGGTGCTCGGCGAGGAGGCCGCGGCGCTGGGGCTCGTCAACCGCGCGATCGCGCCCGAGCGCCTGCTCGAGGAGACGCTCGCCTACGCCCGTGACCTCGCGGTGAACTGCTCGCCGGCGAGCATGGCCGCGATGAAGGGCCAGCTCTACGGCGATCTCGAGCGCGGGCTCGACGCGGCCCTCGAGGAGGCCGGCCGGCTCATGCTCGGCTCCTTCGCCGCGCCCGACTTCAAGGAAGGCGTCTCGAGCTTCCTCGAGCGACGCGAGCCGCGCTTTGCGCCCTTCGCGCGCTGAACTCCCAGCGTACTTTCAGCCTCCTCTCAGGGTCGCCTTCGATACTCGCCTCCTCGGGTGACGCCACCCGTCCACGCACCCGACTCGGAGGTCAAGCACATGAGAAGGTCCCTGCTCACCCGCGCGGGCGTCGTCGCCGGCGCCTGCGCGCTCGTCGGGGCGGGAGCCGGCATCGCCGGAACCGCCGCCTCGCCTTCGGGCACCCACCTCAAGGCCGGCCCGGCGCAGACTGCCCGCGACCGCCGGGGCCCCGGCGGCGGCTTTGAACGCGAGCACCGGGGCGGGCCGCCCGTGCACGCCCAGCTCGTCGTCCTCAACAAGGCGCGTGACGGGTTCATCACCGTTACCGCGGACAACGGGACGGTGAAGTCGGTGTCCGGGCAGGACGTCACGATCACCGAAGCGGCCGGGTCGGTCACCTACAAAGACGTGAAGCTCACCGTGCCCGAGAAGGCCACGGTGTACCGCAACGGCTCCGCGGCCAAGTTCGGCGACCTGCGCACCGGGGACCGGGTGCACGTCTCGCAGTCCAGCGAGGGAACCACGGTCTTCGCCACGGACGCTCAACACCAGCGCGGCGGTCCCGACGGGTTCCACCACGGGTTCCACCACGACCACCATGACGGCGACGGGCCGCCACCGAGGGGCCTCGGCGGCTGATCGCAAGACGCGCGCACGCGGTGGCCCGGTTCGCCCCGGGTCACCGCTCTTGCGCTCCTACGCTCCGGGCCGATCCTCCGTCTCGCCACCCGCGCCGGCATCCTCGTCCGGCGCGTCGACCGTCGTCTGCTCCTTGACGGCGTCCTCTCCGATCTTGTCCGTCCCCGCCGCCGCACCGCTTCCTGCGGCGCCGCGGCCGCGGACCGCTTCCTGAAGCTCGTCCGGGGGGTTCTCCTCGTCCACCCTCTCGCCTCCGCTCGGCTCTTGACCTTCGAACATGCGCTGCCTCCGATCTCCCGCCGCGGTCATCTCCGCGCTGGTGTGGGCATACCCGCGTACGCCGCTGGTATGCGTTCGGGGCCGACGCTCAGCGGCCTCCCGCGTGGATCGGGAGCCGTCCGCCGCCGTAGTCCAGGGTGACCGGCTGCCCCGCTCCCGGAGGAAGGCGCCAGGCGGCGTTTATGGGGAGCACCTGCCGCGGCGCGATCCGCACCCTGATGCCGAGGCGCTCGAGCTCGAAGGCGTTTTGCACCTGGCCGAACTGGGTCGGCGAGTAGAGGCCGTGCGCGAAGCTGGCGAGGAAGCGGACGGTGGCACCCTTCACGACGGCGCCACGGCCGTCGCGGAGGGTGATCCGGCGCGCGTCGAGTACGAGCGGCGCTCCCGACCGGTTCTCGACCTTCCCCCCGAGCACGCCGTCGCGGGGGAGGTTCGCGTAGCGAAAGACGTGCGGCGCTCCGCTCCACCCCAGCGGCGCACCGGAGTGCCCGCCGCAGCCGACCGCGACGGCGGGCCCCGCCAGCAGGACGAGGACCGCGGCGCGCGCGCCGCCGCGGCGCCTCAACGAGGCTTGGGCGGCAGGGTGAACCAGTCGCAGCCGGGCGGGTTGGTCATGTTCTTCGGGTCCCAAGCCGCGCACGCCGCTTCCTTCTCGAGCACGCCGGGGCTGCCGGGGCGAAAGACGCCGACGGTGGGGTCGCCGCAGTCGGGCATCGCCGGTTGATGCTCCTGGGTGGCGCCTCCGGCGTCGGCGCTCGAGTTGCCGTGCACGCAGTTGCCGGCGCCCTCGCCGTCCCAGGTTATGTCGTAGCCGTTGGGTAGTCGCGCGTTGCTCGAGGAGCGCCCGAACCGGTTGGAGACGATCCGGTTGCCGTTCGACGTGTCCCGCTGATCGTTCGGATTGTTGTCACCGCGGAACGCGGCGGGGATCCAGAAGATCCGGACGCCGCTCTTCCAGTTGTCGTAGATCTGGTTGTTGCGGATCTCGTCCCGGTTGCCGCCGTAGATGATGATTCCCGAGCCTTCGGGCACCTGGAACTGCGGGCAGACGAGGTGCGGCTTGCGCTTCTTGAACGGCGTGTCCGCGCAGTAGCGCTGATGGGGCTCGGCGAACAGCGGGAAGTTGTTGGAGTAGATCCGGTTGCGCTCCCACTTGAAGCACTCCTGCGGCATGCCGGGGTGCCCGGCGGCGAACGAGTCGGTCGACAGGCCGGTGGCGTTGTCGTGGAACTGGGAGTCGTGGATGTAGGTCGAGTTGCCCGCGGTGCCCGAGTAGCCGAGCGTGTTGCCGTAGGAGTTGATGCCGCGCAGCTCGATCCCGTAGCGGCGCTTGGAATAACCGTCTGCGGGGGAGCATCCCTTGGGATCGGAGCCGGGGTAGACGCCCGAGTCGCCGTTGCCGAAGGCGGTGATGTTCTCGTAGAGGCCGTGGTCCGTGGTGAACGACAGGATCCCGTAGTTCTGGTTCCAGCGCGCGATCACGTGGTCGATGTGGAAGCCGTTCAACTCGACCGCGTCGATGCCGTTGAACGCTCCGTACTCGACCGTGATGTTGCGCACCGCAAAGCCGTCCGCGCGGTCGACGCGAATGACGTCCATCTTCGTGCGGTCGCCCTTGATATCCACGTCGCCCGGCTTGCGTCCCATCCCCACGAGCTGCAGGTTGCAGCGCACGTCGCAACGCGGGGAGTGCGCGCCGTCGCCGAGCACCTTGCGGTTGCCGACGATCGAGATCAGGTTGCGCGCGTTCGGGCAGTCATGCTGGAAGCGGAAGTTCGGCCGCACCGGCGGATCGTTCGAGCGGGCTCCCGCCGGCGGGGGTGCGTCGTTGCCGTAGCCCTCGGTCTCCGCGAAGTACTTGCCCTGGTCGCTGCACTTCTTCGGCGTGAACGGCACGCGCCGGCTCGGAAGCTCCTGGTAGACGCCGGGCATGATGAGGATGCGCGTGTTGCTCTTCGCGTGGTTGACCGCGGCCTGGATGTCGGCGAAGCGGCAGCGGCGCAGCAGGGCCAGGCGCGAACGCAACGCACTCCCGCGGAACTCCCGGTGCAACCGGCGGGCGGACTCACGTCGCTTGCAGACCACGAGGCTCGGACCGTGCGTGCGAAACGCCGGCACCTTGCCGAACCCCGGGTCGGGGAAGGTGGTCGGCCGCTCGGGATGACCGTAGGACAGCGTCGCGGGGAGGACGACGGCGATGAGGGCCACGCACACGACCCCGAGCAGCAGCAACGAGCGCTTCACGATGAGGAAACTACTGCCTGGGAGGGCCTCGGCACAAGCTCCGGCGCGTTCGTGCGCCGGATCCAGCGTCGATCCGCGAGCGCCCAGGCGGCGTAGGCGAGCGCCCCCGCGGCTCCGGTCACGGTGAGCAGCACGCCGGCGGCGCTGACGCCGGCGACGCCATGCGCCCCGAGGATGAGCACGGCCGCGGCCGCGGCCGCGCTCGGTCCGACCGGCAGCGTGCTCAGCGCGGAGACCGCGATGAGGACTGCGGTGGCCTCGAAGACCGAGGCATGGATGCCCACGGCACGGAGCATGAGCCAGTTGCGCGCGATCTGGGCCAGGATCCCGAAGAGCACCAGGGCCGCCATTCGGGCCCGCGCCGAGCCGTCGCCCAGTACCGCGAGCCCGCGGCGCCATCCCCGCGCACGCCGGCGCGCGAGGTGAGCGAGCAAGACCGTCATCCCGAGCATCACCGCGAAGGCCACGAGCGGCGTCCACCAGGCCAGCCCCAGCGGGCCCACCAGGGTGAAGCAGGTCAAGGTCGCCAGGGTGACCTCGACGATGATGATCGGCAGCTCGGTGGCCGCGAGCGTCACGGCCTTGGGCACGTGCTCGGGAGCGGCGCGACGGAGGGCGAGGATGCGCATGGCGAACCCGAGCTCGCCGTTGATGAGGTTGCCGACGTAGCCGATGCTCGCCGCCCCGTAGACCCGCCGGCGATCCACCACGGCTCCCGCCGCGCCCACGCAGATGCTCCACGCCTCGCTGCGCGTGAGCAGGCACGCGAGGTGCAGAGCCACGGCCGCGGCGAGCAGCCACCACGAAGCACCGGCGGCCGCGTGGGCGAACTGTCCCCAGCGTCCGGCGAGGACGAGCGCGAGCGCGCCCAGCGTCGCCGCCGTGCCGAGGACGGTCAGCGCGTGTCGTCGGCGCGCGGCGAAGCAGCGCATGCGCGTAGATAGGCGTGAGAGCCGGCGAAGTGCGGCGCGGGAGCGGGCGGCCAGCGGGAGGTGCGAAGCGGAACGGCTCTGCGTTCGATCGGCGGGTACGGCTCTTCACCTCCTCGCGGGGTGGGGTGCGCTACGAGACGCCGGCGGCCCCCCCGCGCATCGATGACGGTGAGTGCGCGACCGTCGCGGCCAGCGTACTCCCATGTGTCCCGCCGCCGCGCAGGTCGGCGAGCTTCGCAGCCGCGGCCACGGCGCGCCCGAGATCACTCGAGCGGCCGTGGCGCAGCCTGTGGATCAGGCGCCGAGCTCCTCGGAGGCCATCTGCGCGCCCTTGACCCGGTTGGCGATCTTCTGCATCGCGATATCCCGGGCGAAGTCCGGCGATCCGTGGGCCGGCTTCTCGTCGCGCGAGAACGGCGAGAACCCGCAGTCGTCGGTGGCGCCGAGCTGATCCTTGGGGATGTACTTCGCCGCCGTCACGAGCTGGTCGCGAACCTGCTCGGGAGTCTCCACCTCCGGGTTGAGCGGGTTGACCACCCCCATGAAGGCGACCTGCTTGACGCCCTCGGCGTCCTCGCGCAGGTGCTCGCCGACGAGCTTGTAGACCTTCTCGCGGTCCTCCTCGCTCGAGCACTGGATGAGGAAGTAGCCCGCGTTCATGTCGAACATGTGGTCCAGGAGCTTCTCGTAGGGCACCTCCTTGGAGTGCACGGAGTCCGTGTCGCCTCCCGGGCAGGTGTGGATGCCGATGTTCTTGCGCTCCTCGGGCGAGAAGCGGGCGAACAGCCGGTTGTTGAGGTCGATGAAGTCCTGGAGCATGTCCTTGCCCGTCCAGGGGTTGCGCGCGTCGTTCTTGTTCGCGAGACGGCCCTCGGTGAAGTCGACCGACACGCGCTTGGCCCCCGCCGCGAACGCCTTGCGGATGTCCTGCTCGCACTGGTCGATGACGTCGCTCAGGAACTCCTCGCGCGGATAGTCGGGGAGGTCCTCCTCGAGCGGGTAGAGGAGCATCATCATCGACGGCGAGATCACGGCCTGCTTGACCGGCTTGGAGGCGATCTGCTTGTTCTTCTCGACGAACTCCGCCGCCCACGTCTGGTAGCGAAAGGGGCCCCCAGTGAGCCGCGGAAGCTGGCGGTGGTGGCCGTCGTCGAAGATGGCGAAGTACTGGCCGTCGCCCGCGAGGTTCTCGGCGAGGCCGGTCCCGGCCAGCGTGTGGGTCAGCGGGTAGGTGGCAAAGCTCGACTCCCGCTGCTCGCCGTCGGTGACGTAGGTCTCACCCGTCTGCTCGAGGCGCTTGATCGAGTCCTCGGCGGCCTTGTCCTGCTCGGCTTGGAGCTGCTCGAAGTCGATCTGGCCGTCGTCGTAGGCCTGGTAGGCCTCCTGCAACTTCATCGGCCTCGGCAACGATCCGACGAGCTCGGTCGGAATGGGCATGTGGCGTCCTCCCTCTGTTGGCACGGCGAGACCGATAGGCCTCCCTCTCCCTTGCCGTCTGCCCCGATCGGACGAAGGGCATGCGCGCCGACTGGCGGACGGGCGCCGCGGCGGGCGAGCTCAACTCGGCGGGCCCCTGCGACCCGCCTCCGTCACCGACTCCGTGAGCGATCGCAGCGTGTCGCGGAGCGTGGCGAAGGCGTGATCATCGAGGCCCATGGCGTCGGAGAGGAGCCGGGGGACGGCTCCGGCGCGCTCGCTCAGCGCCTGCCCCGATCGCGTGAGGAGGATCTGGACGGAGCGCTCGTCGTCACGGCGGCGCTCGCGGCGCACGAGCCCGCCCGCCTCGAGTCGCTTGAGCAGCGGCGAAAGGGTGCCGTAGTCCAGGTGCAGTGCGCCGGCCAGCTCCTTGACCGGCACGGCGCCGCGATCCCAGAGCACGAGCATCACCAGGTACTGGGGGTAGGTGAGGCCCAGCTCGTCGAGCAAGGGACGGTAGAGGGCGGTCACCGCCCGCGACGCGGCGTAGAGCGCGAAGCAGAGTTGCTCCTCCACCAGCACGGGATGGCCGACGGGCTGCGAGCGCATGTCGGTCGCCACGCGACGGACTCTAGAGATCCTGAGCTACACGAGGCCGGCAGCTCCATCGCGTCCGATCTAATCGGACACTGTATATTTCGCGCGTCACTCGGCACACCACCCCGGCGTGCCGCGAACCGATAGATATGGAGCCCCCATGCCGAAGCTGAGCGTCCCCGATTCCGCTGGTGTCGAGCTGTACTACGAGGAACACGGCTCGGGCCGGCCCGTAGTGCTGATCCACGGCTGGCCGCTGAGCGGGCGCTCGTGGGAGAACCAGGTCGGCGCGCTGGTCGAAGCGGGCCACCGCGCGATCACCTACGACCGGCGCGGCTTCGGGTTGTCCTCCCAGCCCTACGAGGGCTACGACTACGACACCTTCACGTCCGACCTGAAGGCTCTGCTCGAGCACCTCGACGTGCGCGACGCGACGCTCGTCGGGTTCTCCATGGGCGGCGGAGAGGTCGCGCGCTACATCGGCTCCTACGGGACCGACCGCGTCGCCGCGGCGGTGTTCGCCGCGGCCGTCCCGCCGTTTCTCTTCAAGTCAGACGACAACCCCGACGGCGGGCTCGACGACGCCACCATCGAGCAGTTCCAGGCGGGCGTGACGGGCGATCGGCTCGCCTTTCTCGACGAGTTCACGCGCAACTTCTTCACCGCCGGAGAGCGCACGGACCTGATCAGCGAGCCGGCACGCCGCTACGCCTGGGAGATCGCCGCCTTTGCCTCGCCGAAGGGCACGCTTGACTGCATAAACGCCTTCGGCCGCACGGACTTCCGCGGCGACCTCGAGAAGATCGACGTTCCGACGCTCGTCATCCACGGCGACTCGGACGCGATCGTCCCCTTCGAGGTCAGCGGCAAGTGCACCCACGAGTCGATCTCGGGCAGCGAGCTCGCGCTGATCGAGGGCGGCCCGCACGGACTCAACGCGACCCATGCCGAGGAGTTCAACCGCGCGCTGCTTCAGTTCCTCGCGCGCTAGCGGCCTCCGGTGCGGACGGGCCGGCGCTGGGAAGCGGCCGGCTCGTTCGCCCCGTGTGTCGAGCGCCGCTCCAGACGCCGGTTCTCGGTACTCTCCCGACCGATGATCCTTCACGCGCACGAGCCTCGTCGGCCGCGTTCATGAGGCACCTCCGGGGCAGGCGCCGCACCGCCCGCGTGGTGGCCGTTCTCGGTATCGCTGCAGTGCTGGGCGCCCTCGTCGCCGGCGTGGCGCTCGGTCAGTTGAGAGCGGTGAACGACCTGTTCGCGCTCGGGCAGGGCAATGGCGACGCGCCGACCCGGGCGCCCGTCGTGCGCCGGGCCGAGCCGCCGCTGCTCGCCACGCCGCTCGGGCGCTGCGGACCCGGCTCCCGTCCGCAACCGGGCGTCGACGGACGCGTCCCCGCCGGCTCGGCGGCCCACGGCCTGAGCTGCAACGTCACGCTCTTGAGCCATCAAGGCACCGAGGGCGGCTTCAAGGTCTTCCGCTACGTCGACTCCCACCGCCGCGAGTGCGCCTACTACGACACCACCCTGCTCGCTCCGCTCAACGCGCTGAACCCGGGAGGCGGCTCGGCCGGCGTCGAGGTGCTCGACATGTCCGACCCCTCGCATCCGGTGCAGACCGACACGCTGCTGGCTCCCCCGATGATCTCGCCGCACGAGTCGCTGAACCTCAACCCCAAGCGGGGGCTGCTCGCCGCGGTGAACGGCAACCCGGCCACCGAGCCCGGCCTCGTCTCGATCTACGACGCCCACGCCGACTGCCGCCATCCCGTCCTGAAGTCCCTGGCGCCGGTAGCCCGCTTCGGGCACGAGAGCGGGTTCTCGCCCGACGGCAACACCTTCTACGCCACCGCCACGGGGCTGCAGGAGATCACGGCGATCGACGTCTCCGATCCGTCGAGCCCCCACGCCGTGTGGGAGGGGCACGAGTACTCACACGGAATGGCGCTGAGCCCCGACGGCAACCGCGCCTACGTCGCGGATGCCACCGGGGGCAACATGCTCATCCTCGACACGAGCGAGATCCAGGCGCGCAAGGCCAATCCCCACGCGCGCGAGGTCAGCCGGCTGACCTGGAACTCGGCCTCGATCCCCCAGAACGCCTATCCCTTCACCGAGAACGGGCACCCCTACGTGCTCGAGTTCGACGAGTACACCCAGGCCACGCTCTCGCCGGACGGCAACAAGGACGCCGTGGGTGCGGCGCGCATTATCGACATCGCCGACGAGCACCACCCGCGCGTGATCGCGAATCTCCGCCTCGCCGTCAACCAGCCCGCCGCGCACCACGCCGCCGATGGCGACCCGGGCACGAACAACCCGGCGCAGGGCTACGCGGCCCACTACTGCGACCTCCCGACCACGGTCAATCCGAAGCTCGTTGCGTGCTCGTTCATCGCGTCGGGGCTGCGCGTCTTCGACATCAGCAAGCTGACGCATCCGAAGGAGGTCGCCTACTACGTCGCGCCGCCCAAGCCACGCTCGGAGAACGGCTACATGGCGAGCGACTACGCGATGTCCAAGCCCGCGTTCGCGCCGGCGCGGCGCGAGGTCTGGTTCTCCGACGGAACTTCCGGCTTCTACGCTCTGCGCCTGAGCAAGAGCGTGTGGCGAGCGGACAGCCGCCCGACGATCACGGTGCGAGGCGTCCCACGGACGTGCCGGCACGCCGACGGGGACCGCGACGGCGACGACCTCGTTACGCTGAGGGTGACCGTGCGCGACGTGCAGCCCTTGGCCGCGACGCGATTGACGGTGGGGGCCCGGACGATCAAGGTCACGCGGCAGACGAGCTTCCGAGTCACGGTCGACCTGGCCAAGCTGAAGCTCGGCCGGCACAAGCTGAAGGTCGCGGCCACGAACGTGAGCGGCGGCCGCGCGACGCGCTCGGTCTCCCTCAGCCGGTGCCGCGCGGGGAACGACTCGCGGGAAGGGCGCGCGGGCCGCTAGCGCCGGAGGCCGTCCCGGGGTCGGGACGCGATACGCGGCGGGGCGGGGCGGGGCGGGCACGAGCGTGCAGCCACCGTCGCCCGAGTGACGGTGGAGGGACGTTCGCGCCCGTCGGGGAGGAGCGAGACTCGAGCCTCGCGATGCTCAACACCCGCGCCGACCGCTGAGAAGCTCTCGGCGTGCGGCTCACCGGCGACATGCAGCGGGTGGTGCGCGAGCAGGCGCTGGGGTTCGTCGCGACGGTGCGCGCCGACGGCACGCCGTCCATCTCCCCGAAGGGCACGACGACCGTGTGGGATGACGAGCAGCTCGCCTTTCTGCACATCCACTCCGAGGGCACGGTGGCCAACCTTGAGAGCAATCCTCGCGTCGAGGTCAACGTTGTCGACCCCGTGAGGCGCAAGGGCTACCGGTTCGCGGCCGGTCTGAGGTCCTGACGAGCGGCCCTTGCTTCGAGGAAGCGCTGGCGCGGTTCGCGCGCGAACGGGGCACTGGACCGTCAGAGCGTCAAGACGGCGTGCTCATCGAAGTCACCGACGCCCAGAAGCTCGTCTCCCCTGCCTACGACGACAGCAGCACCGAGGCACAGATCGCCGCGGGCTTCTTCGCACGGCACCGGCGGCTCCACGAAGCGGCGTTCGGCGGCCACGCCGGAGGCGGTTCTGGCTCGTCACGTCGTGACGGCTATGAGATCTCCACCGACCGTGCCCGCCTGGACGTCGATGTGGTCCACGGCTTCCTCCGTACGGCCTACTGGTCTCGGGGCATCCCGCTCGAGACGGTCAAACGCGCGATCGCCCATTCGCTGTGCTTCGGGCTCTACGCGCCGGGAGGCAAGCAGGTCGGGTTCGCGCGCGTGGTGACGGACGAGGCCGTGATCGCCTACATCGGCGACGTGTTCGTGCTGTCCGAGCACCGGGGTCGCCGCCTGGGCATCTGGCTGTTCGAGACCGTGCTCTCGAACGCCGACCTGCAGGCTCTGCGACGCGTCGAGCTCGCCACCGCCGACGCGCACGAGCTCTACGCGCGCTTCGGCTTCCGGGCGTTCCGGCACCCCGAGCGCCAGCTGGTCATCGAGCGCTCGGCCGAAGAGCTCTACCGAGATTGATCTGCGCGCGTCCCCGCCGGAAGCGGCGTCGCCTCACTGGCCTGCCGCCCTCGATGTCGCGCGGTGCACCGCGGCTCCCAGCGCGGCCACCGCCCTCACGAGCGCCGGCTCGGGGAGGTGGCCGTAGCCCAGGACGAGGCCCGCGCGATCGTCTCCTCGCGCCGCGACGCGCAGCTCGGAGAGACCGTTGAGCGCGATGCCGGCGCGGCGCGCCTCGCGCAGCACCGCGGCCTCGTCGGCTCCCTCGTCGGCTCCCTCGTCGGCTCCCTCGTCGGCTCCCTCGTCGAGGATGACGAGCGCGTGCAGGCCGGCGGCCACCCCGGTGACCTCGGTGCCGGACAGGTGCTCCTCGATGGCGGCGAGCAGAGCGTCCCGCCGGGCTCGGTAGAGCCGCCGCACGCGGCGCAGGTGGCGGTCGAGGTCGCCGCGAGCGATCAGGTCGGCGAGCGCGAGCTGCTCGAGGATCGCTCCTCCGCCATCGGCCAGCATGCGCTCCTCGGCGAGCGGTCGGACGAGCGCCTCGGGCACGAGCAGCCAGCCCAGGCGCAGGGCGTTGGCGAGCGCCTTGCTCGCCGACCCGGCGTAGGCGACCCGCGACGGGTCGAGTCCCTGCAGCGCGCCGACGGGCTCGCGGTCGAAGCGAAGCTCCGCGTCGTAGTCGTCCTCGACGACGAGCCCGTCGACCTCGTCGGCCCAGGCGAGCAGCTCGGCGCGCCGCGCGGGCGAGAGGACGACCCCGGTGGGCATCTGGTGCGCCGGGGTGACGAGCACGGCGCGCGCCCCCGAGGCGGCGAGCGCATCGACGTCGAGCCCCTCCCCGTCGACGGGGACGGCGACGGGCTCGAGGCCGGCGCGCGCCACCGCGAGGCGGTGCAGCGTGGAAGCCCGGGTCCTCGACGGCGAGCGCCGCGTGGCCGCGGTCGCGCAGCACCCGGGCGAGCAGCGCGACGCCCTGGCTGGCGCCCGTGCTCACCACGATGCGCTGCGGGTCGGGCGCGGCGGCGCGCGCCCGCCCGAGATACGCGGCGAGCGTCTCGCGCAGCTCGGCGGCGCCGCGCGGGTCGGGGTAGCCGAGCTGGGCGTCGGGGACGCGCCGCAGCGCCCGCCGCCACGCCGCCACGCCGCCGCCCACGCGTGGCGCGGGAACGACGCCAGGTCCGGTCTGCCGGCGAGTACGTCGTGCGGCGACACCCCGCCGACCGCGCGTGACGGCCGTGCGCGCGGGACCGATGCGGCGCGCTACTCGCCCACGCGCGTCACCCCGCCGCGGCGCGCGACGAGGTAGCCCTCGGCGGCGAGCTGCGCGTAGGCCTCGAAGACGACGCCGCGCGAGACGTCGAGCTCGCGCGCCAGCGCGCGTGAGCTGGGCAGCGACGAGCCGGCGACGAGCCGCCCCTCGCGAATCGCCTCGCGCAGCCCGCGCTCGATCTGGCGGTGCAGCGGGCCCGCCTCGCGGCGCAGCGGAACAAGCAGGTCACGAGCGAACTGGCCCTCTCCGACGTGCCACGGACTGGACCTTACGCGGTGGGCCAGTCTGCGATCGAATCCCGGCCATGTCCCACCGCACCGACCTCGTCGCCGCCGCGCTTCTGCTCTTCGGTGTCGTCTCGCTGCTCACGGGCGCCTGGCTCTTCCTCGACCCGGGCGGCTTCTACGACGTGATCGCGACCTACCCGCCGCGTAACGACCACTTCCTGCGCGACACAGGCTCGTTCAACGCGGCGCTGGGTGCCGCCGCCGTCTACGGCGCCCGCCGCGCGGGCTGGCGAGCGCCGATGCTCGGCGTGCTCGCCCTCCAGTACGGGCTGCACACGATTAGCCACCTCATCGATATCCACGGAACGGACCCGCGGGCGCTCGGCGTCGCGAACTTCGGGGCGCTGCTCGCCGCCACTTTGCTCCTGGTCGGGCTCTTCGCGAAGGAGCGGGCGTCGTGAAGATCGTCCTCGCGGGCGCCACGGGCGCGATCGGCCGTCCGCTCCTCCGGCGGCTCGTCGAGGCCGGGCACGACGTGACCGCGCTCACACGGCGTCCCGAGCGGACGCGCGAGCTCAACGCGGCAGGCGCGAACGGCGTGGTGTGCGACGTCCTCGACCGCTCGGCCGTCCTGAAGGCCGTGGCCGAGGTCGGCCCCGACGTCGTCATGGACCAGACCACCGCGCTCCCGCAGCGCTACGACCCGCGGCGGATGGAGCTGTTCTACCGGGACAAGCTGCCGCTTCGGCTGCGCGGCACGCCGAACCTCTTCGAGGCGGCCGCCGCTGCCAGTGCGCGGATCGTATTCCAGAGCGTCGCCTTCCTCTACGCGCCGGACGGCGAGCCGACCATCGTCGACGAGGACGCCCCGACTATCGACGAGGAAGGACCGCCGCCGTGGAACCTCGCGATGCCGCTCATAAGGGCGCTCGAGCAACGAGCCGTCGATCAGGGCGGCCTCGTGCTGCGCTACGGGTGGTTCTACGGGCCGGGGACGCACTTCGACGTCGGGCAGATCGCCGACGACGTCCGGCGCCGGCGCATGCCGGTCGTCGGCCGCGGCGAGGGACTGTGGTCGTTCATCCACGTCCACGACGCCGCGGAGGCGACCGTCGCCGCGCTCGCCTGGCCAGGCAGCGGCATCCTCAACGTCGTCGACGACGACCCCATCGCGGTCAAGGAGTGGCTGCCGATCTACGCGGCGTCCCTCGGCGCCAAGCCGCCCCTGCGCGTGCCCGTCTTCGCCGCGCGCTTGGCGGCCGGCGCGATGGCCGTCCACTCGATGACCAGGCTGCCCGGCGCGTCGAACGCTCGAGCTCGCCGCGAGCTCGCCTGGGAGCCGCGCCACCGCACGGTCCGGGAGGCCTTCCGCGCGGGGTGAGGATGCTCGAGGGCTTGGTGGGCGCCGCGCGCGAGGATCCTTCGAACGCGGACGCCACCTCCTCATCGACGCGAACGTGCAGGAACCGCGTCCTGAGTGACGGTGGATGGACGTTCGCCGGTCGGCCGGCGGGAGGATCGCGTGTAGATTAGGTTCGAGTCCTCAGTCCTTGTACGGGTCGAAGGTGTCGGCGCCGGCCATCGCGACGCCGATCGGTGTGAGCCGATGGAGGATCTCGATGGTGTCGCCGTGGGCGTCGAGCCGCTTGTAGGCGTCGGGCGCCTCGTCGGCCGCGCCGCCGCGCAGCTCGATGCCGCTGCCGGCAAGCTCACGCTGGACCGAGCCGAAGTCGATGCGGCCGTCCTTGAGCCGCCCGCGCCGCTTGCTCATGTTCCCGTCTGGGTGGCGCGGGCACAGCGTGAAGCGCGCGCCCACTGGGAGCCCGTGCTTCTCGCGCTCGTGCTGGTAATGGCGCCACGTGACCCAGAAGTCGCAGTCGCGGTCGTTGCACTCCGCGCGCAGGATCACGCTGGCCTCGCCCATCGTCGCACCGACGAAGCCCTCCTGGCCCGGGAACGCCGGGGTGTAACCCTTTCGGATGACCCACACGTCAGTGTCGAAGTACCGCTCGCGCCACGCGAAGTTGTGGTGGTTGTGAAGCCCGTAACGGGTACTCGTATCAGCCCGGATCGTGCATCAACGGGCGTGGTGTGACGGTCTGGCGTCGCGCGGTCTGTGAGCGAGTGTCAGTCGTCGTGGTTGGGCGTGGCGGGCGCTGTTGGGTGCTCGGGCGGCCGGCTTGCGCTGG
>JAABVA010000736.1_pt1 | contig 38886 bp, 44 predicted proteins | sample 5560331 | NCBI WGS metagenome assembly JAABVA01 (sample SAMN12812661, study PRJNA571458) | rock metagenome | isolation source: Antarctica rocks | place: Antarctica: Victoria Land, Mt New Zealand sud | collected 2016-01-07 | reverse complement strand
CTCTTCTCCAAAACACACCATCCCCCCTCCCACCACCATCCACCCCTATCTTCCTTCATCCCCTCCCAGACCCCACCATTACCATCCTGAACTCCATGAATCACCACAACCACCACAACCACCACCACCACGACCATCACAGCAATGATCATAACCGCGGACTCGTTAAAGCGAAGTCTAGGTACAAAAAGCATCAAACATGCATCTGCGTCGAGCGGGTAAAGTTCTGCGGTTTTTGTGTGATATTAGACGTGTCGAGGGTTGTGAGATGATACGCGATTAGGGCTTGGGTGGGTGGTTCATAGATAGCAATCAGCTAACCTTATATCAGCTATCTCACTCGCAACCAACCCCACCCCCTCGCACCGTTGTCACACCCTCCTTCCACCGCCACCATCATCATATCCCTTCCTTCTCACCCAGTTCCCTCAATTCCATACAAAGATTCCCCATCGCTTTTTCCCTCTCACTGCTTCCCCATCACTTCTCTCACTACAACTAACTTCTTACACTTAATTTCCCTTCACAAACGTCTTACTTTTAAGTTCTTTTCTATTTCTAGCTTCATCTCTCGGACTTTCTTTTTCATCTTGATCATGCAAGAATGAATGTTTTGTAATCATTTTCGTTTTACATTTCGAAAATCGCATGTTTTTCATTTATTCTATCATGCTCGCTCTCATCCTCTCATTCTCTTTTCTTGTTTTTCTCTTATTTATATAAGGCAAGATCTTAATTAATCTTATCGTTATTCTTTCTCTTCTCTTCTCTTCTTTCAAACTCTACATCATTTTTTTTCTATCGATGAAGGGGTTTGAATGTAGAAAAGTTTTCTTGAAAAAGAGGGGTTGAGATCGATGAAGAAGAAGGGGGTTTGAGCAGCGGGGGGGTCGAAAGGCAGACATAAGGATTCTGAGAAGGAAAGGGAGAGGGAGGGAGGGGGGGGGGGAAGGGTTTCGAAGGCGTGCTAGAAAGAAATGATGAGAATCTGAATCGTGTGGGGGAAAAAAAGATGTTTGATATTTTGGACGTGTCCGAACGAGGAAGCGAAGGTTGCGAATTAGCTGAGTCGAGTGAGTTGAGGTTTTTTACGATATAGAACTCTGAGCATGTAGAACTACAGCGCCTTCAACCAGAACTCATCCATACACATTCTCCCTCCCAACCAACAACTAATCGCTTCCACCCCCTCCATCCCCCCATGCCTCCACACCATCTACCTCCCCAAAACCCCAACCACCTTCAACCCACCACAACCCCCCCTCTATCCCCCCGAGAAATCTCGAAAAAATCAGATGACGTACTAACCGGGAAAAAGCTATTCTCTACTTTCTGGCGGTTTGAGTCTGGAGATGAGGTGGGATGGGTGGTTGTGGATAAGTGGGTTGTGCTGTGCGGTTTGGTGGGTTGAGTGGGTTAGGTGGGTTAGGTGATGGGTTGGTTGGGTTAGGTGGGTTAGGTGGGTTACATAGGTGGGTTGAGGGGTTGGGTGGGTTAGGTGGGTTAGGTGGGTTAGGTAGGTTAGGTAGGTTAGATGGGTTGGGTGGGTTTTGAGTTGTGGAGGGTTGGGTGGGTTTGGAGTTGAGGAGGGGTGAGGGGGCGAGGATATGGGTGTAGGTGTAGAATAGGTTGGCGGCGTGTGGATGTGGGTAAAGAATAAAGAATAAAGAATGAGAGAGAAAGATACAGTAGCTGAAAGCGCCAAAGAAAAAAAAAATCGATAATAGTAGCAGATAGTTCGTTTGTATCCCGCCGAAAGATACAGTATCGAAGACGATGACTTTTTCAACGGGATAAGAATGGGGAAGAGATGCTTGAACTTTTTTTGAGGGGTGTGGGTTTTGTGTGTGGGTTTTTTTTTGAGTCTGGGAGGTGAGGGTTGAGTCTGAGGGGATGTTTAGGTTAGAGGGGAGGGGGGGCTCTTTGGTGCCGAATTCCTATTTCTTTTTTGGGGTTTCGGCGGTTAGAGGTTCGAGGGCACGGCTAGAGAGAGACCTTGCGGATAATATGTAGTGCGCTTGGTAGAAGTCCTTCGAAAGGCTTTCGGAATTCTATAATATATTCGTAAACCTATCCTTCCCCTTCTCCCCCTCCACCAACCCCTCACCCTCATGATCCCCAACCGGCTTATACTCGCCCCACCGTTCATTCTCCCCAGCCAACCTCCGCCTTAGCAACCACGCCAGCACGGCCACCAGAAACATGAAAACCCCACACACGCTCATGCCTTTCACATAATACGGCTTATCGCTATCCGGGTAGAGCCTCGTGCCGACCAGGGGGCCGAATTGCCCAAGCACGTTCAGCATGGCGACGCCGGTCCCGCGCTTCGAGTCCGAATCCTGGTTGTTGATGGTCCAGGTGATGATGATAGTGATGGCACTGAAGAAGCCGGCTGCAGCGGGGTAGACGCCGAGATAGCGCCAGAGCGACCCGGCGCGCAGGTATCCCGCCACAGCGATGAACAGATACCCCGAGGCGCCGAGCAGAGCATGGAAGATGACAAAGTTGCCGCGGTTCTTGGCGCGGTCGGAGAGGAAGGCGGTGAGGAGGACGACAAGGAAGGAGAAGAGGTAGGGTGGGGCGGAGAGGGCTTGCGAGGCGAGCGGGGTGTAGGACATTTCGTGGATGATGGTGGGGAGGAAGGGGGGAAGGCTGGAGAAGGCGACGTTGCAGCTGAAGAACATGAGGGCGGTGAGGTAGCATTTTGGGTCGGTGAGGGCTTGGCCGATGTCGTGGAAGTCGAGTTTGGGTTTTTCTTTGGAGAGGGGGTCTTTTTCTGTGGCTTTGACGGCTGAGAGGCGGAGTTGAGCGACTTTCTTTTCGCGGCGGGTCAGGAATTTGGCTTGGGAGGGGCTGTCGGGGATTTGGTACCAGGCGACTACGGCCGCGACGATGCTTGGGGAGCCCTCTACCAGGAACAGCAGTCTCCAGGCTGCGATTGGGATGTGCTTGCCGGCTTTTGTGATCAGCCAGGCTAGACTGCTCGCGAAGCTTGTGGCCAAAGGCGCTGCAGAGATGAACAGGCCTGTCCGCAGTGCCAATTCTTCCCGCTTGAAAAAGAATGAAAGCAGAAAGGGAATGCCCGGGGAGAAGGCAGCTTCACCGATACCAAGGGCGGCACGTAAAACCACCATGAGCCAGAACGAGCTGACGACTGATTGGAGACAAGCGATCACACTCCATGATGCTACGCACAGAGACATGTAGATGTGAGCGGGGACGATGCGGTAAAGAAGGGTCATCCATTGAAAGAGGATGTAGGTGATGTAAAAGGATGTCAGTAGCCATTCGTACTGGGAGGAAGTGAGATTGAGGTCTTCGGTTAGACCGGCAATGCGAGCGTTGCCAATGTCTTGGAAAGCTTAGCATCGCGTTCTTTGGTTCCAGGACCCGTCAACATGACTTACTGGATCTGTCTAGAAACGACAGCATGTACAGCAATGTTACGAAGAGAACGAGACGGCGGTCGAGTTTTCTGATCACGGCACGCTCTTCAATTGGCGAATACAGCTGCGTCCCATCCTCGTCTGCCGGATCATCGACATCTTCGTCGTCCGAGATGCTGTTTGACCTTTGCCGGCGACCATGGTGGTGTGGATCGTTGGCACCGTCGAATGCATGTGAGAGATGCTCAAGCTCAATGGATTCAGGCCCATCTTTGCCAAGGCCCATTGTAATCGGTCTCGCGCCGATGATGGCGTCCAGGAAGCCCCTCTCCAGCAATGATACTACCTTACACCGTGAACGACATCGATTTAGCGATGGCGGGAAGGTTCCAACAGTATTAGGACGGGAAGAATACTAGAGTTACTTCGGTACATTGTACTATCATACTTGAGTGTCAAGGTACCGGAGCCTCCGTACTGTACCTTGTCACACTTGTGTACCGATGGTCGGTCTGCAACGGCTACTTGGTCTACCAGGGAGTTAATACATAGCGTGCGGGAGCAATACGTTAGTTTCTCCACGCCGCTCTAACCATTTAGGTACTATGGCAGCTCTGGAGACAGTATCTTACTCAACGCTGTTGAAGGCAAGAATAGCCTAACAAAAATATCCTAACAAAATGGCCCAACAAATGGCCCAACAATAGTTAGTCAGCCGAGCGGGGTTAAATACCCGTTCGGCCAGTTTAGAATTAATCACTCCTTTTCCAATAGAAATCTGAATAGCCAGTTCAGTAGTTTTCAACGCTTATACATCACAATTAATCAATCAATCGATCAAGATGATTCTTTACTTAAGATGAAGCTTACTTCAAATTTTACGAAGCTTTCTCCACCTTTTACGCTTATTCGCAAGCAATTAACTTCAGAGCTGTCATAATAAATCGTTGAAGCGGCGTGAAGAATACAGCGCTTTGCTCCCGTACGCTAGGGTTTAACTCCCTGGAGGACGAGTAGGTCACTAGTACAATGTAGTCTAATAGAATTCTCCGATAGGATGACTCGATGAGGTCCCCTGCCACGCTTACCTACCCAAGGTAAGGTACGGAAGTAGGTACGGAATACTTGAGCTTAGGTATTCTACGGAATAAGGTAAGACAAGTCAAGGGTTACCCCTCCCTGCCCTGGGAGACTGATAGACAGTTTCAGCCATGCACGCCACGGCTGCTAGCGCGCCGAAGTCTCGGGACCTCACTCGAACCACGTTGTTGTTCCAACTGCCGACGGCTTCTGGATTGCGCTACAGTCGACAGATCTTCTCAGACTCGTCACGGGGCACGGCATAGCTTATAGCTTAGTTCTTACTATTCAAGCTTGCGATTGTCAAGAAGAGCAGTACGGAGGTAGTGCCTTCAACTCTGCAATCACCGAAGATCCGTCGGACCCGGCAGGAAATGTAAATTACATGTACTACGCCGTATTCTACTGTAAGGTACCTTAGTAATGTGCGAAAACCCAGCAGGGGTAGTCGTGCTTCTAGAAGAAGGTTCATATCCCGATTTTAATGGTGACCGACGTGACCCGCCCCAATTTTAAAGTATCTGGGGTCATGCGAAATAATCGAGGTTTCTTTCTGAATCACTCTATATTTCTGTAATTCGCACAGCTCCTTGACGTCTTCAAGCCGCTCTGAAAATGATATAAATGGGGAGGTACATACCTTAGAGACGCGCATGATTTGTTAGTTAATAAAAGGAGCTCCCAGACTTGACTGCTTCTTAACAGCTTGGTAATAATCCACGTTGATTTTATGGTCTTGTTAGCACCAGAAGCAAAAGAACATAAAAGTTCTAGGTACCTAAGACAACCGTAACGAATCAAAACGTGAAAACTCTCGCGGAATGTTGGCATTTTCTCTGGATTCGGACGGTTCCTGTCCCAGGCTGTCAGACTCCCATCTGGGTGGAAGTCGAGCAGGCTGATCATCAACCGCTATCTGGTGTCACACGTGCTTGTTAAAAGGGCCCGAGCTCATTTGCCATGTGCTTCCTGCAGGGTTCTTTCTTGTCTCAGTTGTCTGGTGTGTCTGGCGAATCCTCCCGCTGGGGGCTGAACTCCAGATCTTCCTATCCAGGGTCTGCACACCATGTCCCGGAGTCGTAATACAGCGGTATACCGTTTGGCAGTTTGCGTTGATCTGGTTGTGGATCGGTCGAGTCGTTGATCCTATCGTTACCAGTACAGAGTAAGGACAGCGCTCTGTCCTTTTCATCAAGACTTGATGCCGTATTGTCTTGCTCTTTCGGCTCTTTCGGGGTAATAACAAATGTCGAATTTTCGTGCGAGGTGGGGGGGTACCTTACTAGGTAGGCTGAATACCACACCAATGCACCAACCACCCATGCTCTATCAAGCCCTAAAAACCCAGGACGAATCCTTCAGTTCGGATTTGCGGCACGGAGATGCTGCTTTTTGTCAGTGACCCCTACCCCACACAGTCTCACAGTCTCACTACTGCTTTATCGTTGCCAAGACCAGAGCGTTGTGTCACGAGGTATCTGCCGGGATGAGGCACACTACCCCCCGCCGTCTCGGGCGTGTCGTAAGATTGGTAATGATCCTCTACTGAAATAGTACTGTAAGGTATGTATGTATACCTTACTACCCTGAGACTTCGGGACCTTTATGAAGAGGCTCATACCCACCTGTGTCGACATGTTGGAACTTGACCGACCCCGTCTGCATCCTTAAAAGTACCAAACGGTTCACTGGACGGTCAGCCAATACCTCCAAGCACAATGAGTACAGTAAATGCTACCGTCTGCCCCTCTTCCTTACTACTCCCTGCAGGTTGACCTCTACTGGAACAACAGCAAGCTGATAGCATGACAGACGGTCAACTGGGCCCTGACTGGCGTGGCAGGGGCATTGACTCTCGGCCGTTTTGCAATTCGAGGTTACAACTCTAGACGGTTGTACTGGGATGATCTGGCGCATCTGGCAGCATTCCTCGTGCTACTCTCGCACAGCGTAACCAACGAGGCCACACTCAACGCCGAACACAGCCTCGCCATATTAAAGGCCACAAAGACTACACCACAGGCAGAGCTGCTGCGTAGCTATCAACATTCTCACTACTTGAATACGATCAACAACTGTCTCCTGTATCTCGTCTTTTGGCTCGTCAAGATATCATTCTTGTTATTCTATCATCAGCTGTTTCGAACGTCGATGCAGTTCAGAAAGATATGGTGGGCGGTACTCGCTTTTACGCTGGTGACTTTCTGGGTGCCGATTGCAGGTGTGCTTGCTACTTGCGCACATGCGAAAACCGTGGCGGATTACAGTGAGTAAACTCAACTGGGCAAAAACGAAACCTGCATGTGAAGACTGACATGTACGACAGAGGCCTGTGGCTCAGCGGCTCATTGGCGTCTGGTAAAGCTGGAATATACGTGTGTCATCAACGTAGTGTCTGACTTGGCCAGTAAGCTGTATTCTTTCCCTTCCAGAATCGTTGACTGATTTGACAGTCATGGCTCTCCCTCTCTGGATGCTAAAGGATCTCAAAATTCGACCACGGCAGAAGATCGGACTGGCCTTTATATTTTCCCTTGCAACATTCATTGTTGCCTTGGACATTCTCCGTACCGTTGAAGCGGCTGCTGAACACCAAGCACTCTTCACCGTCCTAGAAGTCAATTTCGCCGTCATCGTCTCATGTCTACCTACCTACCGTGCACTGCTCGCTATAGGTCAAAAGCGAACAACGAACAAGGCATCGAAGCTCACGTCTTATGTTCGAAAAAGTCTGGGCAACGGTCGGTCTCTCAGAGGCGACGACGGCCGTGTTCCTTTGAAGAGTCAGGAGGACACTGGGACTGAACTGAATTCTCGATCGATTCACGTCTCCAAAGGATTTGCAGTTTCTAGTGGAGAACGCGATCCTTACTCATTCGATCGTCTTCCCGATCATAGCGACGAGTTCAACGCACCTAGGCCCGTCCATTTCCACCGACCAACCTTGTCACGTGAATATTCGAATCATGTCTGAAAGCCTAGCCAGCAGAAAATGACCCGGAATGGTGGCCTATGTGTATTGCTGCATCGACGGCCAATCTTTGGTTGGGTATGAAACATTCCGCCCAGATGCATGGCATCCAGCGGTCCTCGACTAATGTCCCCAATTGGACTCGCTCTAATCGGAGATGCCTTCTCCAGTACATGTGGCTACTCGTACTCGGGTAATCATGCATCTCACTACGACATCTGCCGACTGCGATGGAAGATGGTGCTATCACACATCTTCAGGGCTCTACAATTTCAAGGCTACCTATCCCACGCACCCTCGACAGCGGAACAAGAATTTGTGCAAGATAAAGGCCCACACATCGGGGATTCTTCAACGACCAAAGCAGACGACTATGCAGCCGCAAGACGTTGAATCTTCCCTAGAGATAGGAGATCTGTTCTATCGCTACCTCCTTTGGGTGGAGCTGGAGATGGGAGATAGGAGATGGTGGATGTGTGTCAGATCGGTTGGGGGCTGTGCAGGATAGTCCTAATGACAGATTGATAAAGAGGGGGTGGTGGGTGGGAGAGCAGGGATAAGGTACAGGGCTGTTGTTGGTACTTGAGGTATATTAGTAAAGTCCGTGCTTTGGCGCTACTGATCCAAGGAAATCTCCGGTCCAAGGTCGTACCTTACGGAGACCCCACTTTCCTACCTACCTACCGCGGTAACTTTATGCAAGGCTTGTGCCTGCATGAAAATCCACTAGAATAGAACTAAACCTTGCCCACGCTTGTGAAACCCCCAAAGTTGCGTTCTATGAGTGAAGCGGTGGACGGGGCACAGCACTGCGTGTCACGAATCAGCCATTATGGATTTCTTTTTCCTTCAACTCTTTCTCTTGTCTACACATCTACCTCCTGCAATGAGTGATTGCCGACATGGCAGAACGAAGTCGTGTTGGCCAACGTCCGGAAAGCGATCCCTTCAGAGACTCCTCCAGGAGTTCAGCCGGGGACAACGTGAACTACGCTCACTGCGATGACCTGACTCGGAAGCAGGCATGGTGCCTTTACCTCTCTCACTTTCTGTCCATGTGGAATTCGCGAATGTACGAGTGGGCTGTGGTGAAGACACTTTGCTCCAAGGATGACCGTCCTTGTCCGACTGCTCCAATATTGACAGACATTTTAGATTCTTTTCATCCAAGTCGCCTTCCCTGGGAATCTCTTGGCTTCATCAATCAAGTACATGTTCCCCCCCCCCAAGCAGAGCCATCTCAGCTATGTTCTTACTGACCTCACTAGTGGTATCGCTGAAACCATCTGCGTCCTCTTCTTCTCCTCTGCTCTCGGCCGCTGGGTCGACCACGCCCCCTCCCGCCTCCGCACACTTCTCCTCACCATTAACACCAACAAATTCATGGTATTAGCCTCCTGCATGATATGGTTCCTCGTTCTCTCCTCCGAAAGTCCTTCATACAAGCGCTTCCTCTTCGCCCTGGTCCTCGTCCTCGGTATGGTCGAGAAACTCTCTCGCATGACGAACATCCTCTCAATGGAAAGAGACTGGATCCCGACACTTGCAAACCCTCCGGTGAAAGGCAGGAGCTGGACGCCGTATGGTTTGACGCATTTGAACACTACAATTAGGAGGATTGATATGCTGTGTAAAATTGGGGGCCCCTTGGCAATCGCGACATTTATATCTTCGGTCTCAACGCACAGGGTGGCGACTGTTGTGGTCGCTGTTGTCAGTACTGTCAGCTGGGGAGTCGAGTGCTGGGCAGTGACGAACGTATCGAGGCAAAATCGTCGTCTGCAAACACCAAAGAGGAAGGAAAACGACGAATTGGAGATGGAGGATCTGGATACTGAAGCAAAGTTGAACGACTATTTTATGGGATCAGCAACAGACCGATCACCATCTTTTATACTTGCTGGGGTGATTGCTTACGTCGAGGCCTCTCTCCACTCGCACATGGTCGGCCTTCGATACTTTTTCAGCTCCACCGTCTGCATTCCCTCCATTTGCGTCGCCATACTCCATGCCTCTGTTCTTTCCTACTCTGGCACTTTCACCAATTACCTACTCAATGCCGGCTTCACGTTGGGGGTGGTAACTGTTGCTAAGGCCTTTGGTTCGGTTTTCGAAATCGCTAGTACCGTCGTGTTTCCACATGCTGTCGCTAGGCTGTCTTCGACCAAAGCGACTCAACTTGATTCGTATGATATGCGAGAGCCAAGCAAGACAGAGGTGCGGGAGTCTCTTTTGGAGGATGGTGATGATGGGGAGAGTGGAAACATAGATCAGGAGGATGGACAAAAGCAGACTCCTCATTTTGAAGAGGGTATAGTGAGAGTTGGACTTTGGGGTATCTGTGGTCTAGCACTTTGCTTGGTTAGTCATCCTTGAAAAATTCATGGAACTCACCCACTGATCTATGGCCCAGATCCCCGTAATGTATTCCCTCTTCCAGCTCGACGCCACCCTTCCTCCGCCGTCCAATAAATCCGACTCCCCTCCCCCACCCTCCCCTCTATCTACCCACACCCTTACAACTCTCACCCTTCTCTTCTTCCTCTCCCTCTCCTTCCTTGGCCGCTGGACCTACGACCTCAGCGCCATGCAACTGACCCAAGTCCTTATCCCGGCAACCCATCGCTCCAGTTTCGGAGGAACCGAGATGGCAATAGTGAGTGTTTTCAGCCTGGGTCATTGGGTTGCAGCGGCGATTTGGAACCAGCAAGGTGATTTCAAGTGGTTGGCGTTGGGGAGTTTTGTGGCGGTTGGCGTGGCGGCCGGGGGTTATTGGATGTGGTGTCGGTGGTGGGAGGGGAGGGAGGGAAAGAGGAGGGGAGAGGCGAGGGAGGGAGGAGCAGGAAGGGATGGAAGAGTTGGGGTTGGGGATAGAGACATGTAAAGTAGGATCTTGGACGCTGGCGTTGGGCTGACTGCATTTAAAGATACCCAATAGATGCAAGGTGGAAATTTGAATTTTACGTGTCTGTCAAAAGAAGTTCGAACCTGCTACTGGAACAATTCTCGCACGGATATTGATCTGGTCCCGTCCTGACGTGCTACTCCACCCCCCCAAGAAAGCTCACCCAATACCACCCAACCCTTGAAGCAGTTCGGACATTACCCACGCCTTGGCTTCCCTATGAGTGTAGCCAATACACCCCGGTCTTCATCGCATATCCCTTATCTTCTCGGGTGAAAAAGGCCGTGAAGAAGCATGAATTATCCTCACGCCCCGCCCCGCCCTTTCCGCCTCTTATCTGCCAACACCGCCCGCACCTTCGTTCACGCAACATTCCCCACTATCTCTTCCAGAACACCGTGAAGTCCTCCCCTCAAAGCCCCCGTCACACCGCATGCATGCCTCCCGCCTCTTGTCTCCAACACCGTCCTGGTCTTCACGGGCGCGCGCGGGAGCGGGATGGGGAAGGGGGGCGTGAAGAGGTGTGGATATTTGGGACATCCGCACCAGTGGTACCCGGCTTGGGGGTGTTTATGGGTGGGTACTTAAACAGCTCTTTCCTCGCTGATGTTTTTTCTTTTCTTTCTTCAGTACAGACTTGGTTTTTCGGCTTTCTTATATATATATTTGAATGTCTTTGGCTCTGCTATTGAGATGGAGGCATGCCTTGGTCGGCGGGCTTGAAGGTTATTGGATGTAGAAATCCCTTACTTCTTTCTTGCTTTTGTATATATTTCGCTACCATATACGGACTTGAAGCCCACAGCTGATTCTTTTTTCGGGCTTTTTGGTCTATTATGCACTCCTGTCTTACCTCCTGGTGTTGGACTTTGGTATAAGTATTCTTTCTTCCTGATCCGCCACACCCACCTCCTCGCATCTAAGTTTCTATTCCTTACGGAAGCTTCGGGGTATGCAATGGTTATGAAGGCCTTACCATGACCTGTTGCCCTTGGCTTGGGCGATTGCCTGGCGACTGTGGCTGCGCATGACTCACTTTGGTTGATCAAAAGGAGTCAAGAGTGTACTTGGGCGCCTTTATACGGTGGGGTGCCCACAGAGCATCACAGATACGTGTACAAAGAGAAGGTGCGGCTGCTCGCTTGTTCGCCCGTTAAGACGTTTGGCTGCGGGTTTGAACTCGGTAAGTTTTTAAGATACTGTGCTGGTCTTATGGTTCTATGGCTAATGTGTTTCTGATCTGCTAGGGATACGAGCGAGGTCTGCTTTAACCAACACTCAAAGCGTAGACCGATCCGTTGTACGTGCCGTCCAGCAACGTTCTGGGGTTGCCCTTGCTCTACTGAGGCGGTTGGGGCTAGGTCTGGCGCAGTGGTTGTGGGTGTGAACTGTAGGTAATACTTCTCTGTTTTACTGGCTTTATGAGAATTGACTAACTTGTGTCTGAACCGCTAGTTGCAAATTCTCAGAGGACTTCGATTCTGCGCTGACTTACGCCTCAAAGCGGTGTGGAACGCATGGTACGCATCTGCGCCTGCCTCGGCGCCAATTTCCAAGGAGCGCTGTGATTTTCGACCTCGGAGCCTATTACACCACGACCTGAGCTGTCTTGCTTATCGCGCTTTCTCCCTGACCAGATGAGGAGAGCCTCAACATAGAGCTAGAGAATACGTCAAAATCACCCCGTTTTCTGGAGGGTGAGCTATATAGTCATGGAAACGACGACGGAATCCCTGGAGGTGGCAATGAGTGTTCCGGGCGAGGTACTTAAGGTCCATTCATGACAGCAAAGAGGACGTGATAGCGGCCAAGCACCGGAAGCGGACCGAATTAAAGATCGAAGCCACGGTGAGGAAGAGGCGCCTGTCCATGCCAAGTACCTACTGCAGAAGCTGGAAGAAGACTTGGGTCACAAAAAGAGCGCGATTACAGCCTTTTGAGCACAGAAGGAGGACACAGATATTACTCCTCTCACATCGGATCAGAACTGCTTCCCTATGCAAGACTAAAGGATTGAAATTCTTCCTTAAATTTCTCAACCACAGTTCCTTCTGATGTTTCGAGATTCAGCAAATGGACAGTGATGTTCTACAGCCTTCGAACATTCAGCGACAGCAGACCCCAATCTGGCATATGTTCCGTATCGTGCATGCTTACATTCAACCAGGCGAGCCCGAGATGAGACCTCGTAATCAACAGGTGCTCGGGGTATTGCAGCGACTTGGGCAGCTTTTTGTGATGGGCACCGTCCAGGGTATCCCAGAAACCAACCCACCCACATCAAGGCCATTCAAGATGGTGATCGAATTAATGACCAAGGAAACCGTGGTACTGGTTGCGTCATGCACTTCTAACTTTGAACCGTCCCGTGGTCCTTGTGGCCATCATGAGGGAGCGTACGCCTCGAAGGTTGCTATATGAGTGCTTCGTCTGTCTTTCCCGTGCTATCCTCAGAGATCATAAAGAGGATGGCTTCAAGTGCAGAGAGAGATCGCATAGTCCCATAGCTCACGTTATTCCTCAGCGATCATCGAAGACTCGCTTTTCGGAACTTGCTGTGTCGGACCGAGACCCTCATCATTGTTCTTCTCACCGGAAGTGGAAAGACTCTGCTGAGAATTCTGCCGCCTGGCAGCACTCGGAAGGCATGCAGGTCGTTTTGGTGCCTTACACTGCACTGCTATCCCAACGGCGTCATTTTCCTTGAGACTCATGTTGCCTACACCGATCAAGATGACGAGTAGGATTGATCAATCTCAATAACCCGGTGTCCTCACGCCCCACGTTACCGTCACGACTGCCACGTCGCCCGAGTACGTGAGGTCACGCCGAAAATCGGCTTCCAATCAGCTCAGGCTGAGAGGTCGCTGTGCAATCTGGGAACTGCGGTTCGTGGGGGTTTTCCGAAAGAAAAGAAGACTCTCACAGGGTGGCATCGAGATCACGGAAGACGCGACTCACTCGTTCTGCGAACATCGAAGGTATCTTCATCCTCCAATATACACGAGAATCTAGCAGATGTGAATTACAAAGACTTTAATCTTCATGTCACACGTTAACTTTCAAAGCGAGATCACGAATTCAAACGTCGTATGCTTCAGAGAATTATCAATGTCAAGCTAAATAGAAGAAATAATGAGACTGAGCGCGACGCTGTTATTAAGACTTTCTGCTCGTACTTTCAAAGAATCGAGATGAGGAAATTCACAGTCCATTTCGATAACACGAAGATCACAATGGACCGCACAGCTTGTATAACAACTGCGTCTTCGAGCACGAACCTACAACAGCGCCGTACATACCTCTCGGACAATCCTTGAGCATGACGCTGTTTTCTTGAGTGTCTACCTCAGAGATAAAGTCAACGATCCATCCTACTTCTCTATCAACAGCACGCTCGACCTCCTTCGTCACGAGATTGATGTGATAATAACTTCCGGCCTTTCTATACCCAGCACTTGCGGCTTACCGATGAGCCTCACAACATCGATACTGGCACTTCTCTTGAGCCAAAGGCCGAGCGTCCATTGATGATTATATACCCTACTATAACTATATTCGTACACGGTGATACGAAAATTCAAGCGTACCTCTTATATATAATGGTTGTTATAGAAGGCATCTTTTCTTTTGTGTAGTATATGGGAAACGCTGGGAAGGCTAAGCTCTTCTGCGCTAGAGTTTGCAGAGGCACTACGGGTCAGCCTTCAACGATGAGACGCGGCAGTTCAACGATGACCGCGCCAGAACGTCTTCTATTTGGGATGGAGAGAGGGAGAAGGAGTAAACGAGCCGAATTGTTGCGGCCGAGAACTCTTGGTGTTTTGGTGCTAGAGAACAGCGTTATACCTGTGACAACCCACCATAAGTCGACAACCCTTCTTCTCAGCACATAACCCAACAGCATCAAGCGAAGCGTCCCGAATTCCGATATAGCTTATGTTTACGTCGTGGAAAAATACGACTTGCCAGGCCTAAAGCATTGTGGCCCGCCGGACAACCAAGTGGACATCGACGCGCCGCTATAGAAAGTCATCAAATTTACAAAGGAGATAGTTGTTTTTTGCCGACGAACTCAGGATTTTTTCATGCGTCTGAGACAGGATAATCATCGCTGCGTGGGGGTGACCGAAAGACTTCTTTGATTTCTATGTACAGGCTAGGCCCGATTCACAAGCACCCTACCCCGACCGCTAAATTCAGTAAAGTCTTCTTTCAAAGCAAATCCGGCGGAACCTCGCACTGCAACCTCGAAAATCAGGCGCAAGTTGCACAGCCTCAGTACAGACGTTGCCCCGGTCTTAGATCCTGGGATGCGGGAGTATTATATGGTAGGTATTGCGGAGATAGTTCATATTTTGCAGAACAAAGTTTCGAGTCGCAATCCAAGGCTGCACCGACGTCGACTTCGCTGCAACTACAAGAGTGACTGCGCGACAAAGCCTCCACATGCTCTGGAACTTCCTGCGTCGATGTTGAGAAAATGTGCGGTTTGTTACCGCTTGAGATACTTGTTCAATGGCCGTTTGTGTCTCAGCATGATAGCAGCTCAGACAGCGATGACGAATTCGTCAACGAGATCTTGCTCACTCTATTCGAGTGTGTATCATTTTAATAAACTCAACTTCTGAGACATCATAACAGTTAATTGCTCACATAAAACCTCATCTTTCAATCTTTTGAACCAGAATCATTCACATCTTAGAGACTTTCTATCTTTCATCACAATCAGGTAACAATCTCAATTCAAGCTGCGATCATCAAGATCAATCGTTCAGTTTAGACTTACATCAGTCTAGAATTCGCTTGAGGTTGGTTTCAACGAGAACATCGATGCGCATGCCTTTCTCAAGGAACCTCAAAGTAAAGGTTGTGGGAAATTGCTCCCTTCATCGAATTGATCAGTACCTCTATTGAAGAAGCGATGCACCTCGCCCTGGACGAAGAGCAAATTGCGGTACTGATGTCTAAGAAATCAAGACACCAAAGCAAACAGGAAGAAACATTGTTACCACTGTTCGCACTCTAGAAGTAAGTAATGAATAGTGATGCGGAACCTTCTCCCTACCACCAACAATGTCTCACCGAAGGAACCTCACATAAACATTGTGGCAACGTCCTCCCTCTACCATTCGGACAGTATCTTCCCAGAAGAACAAGTGCATTCAGTCTTTCGAACAACGTGTCATTCCTATCCACCTTCTCTTCGACAGAATATCAAGAAAATGAACTGTCTTCAGGTAATGATAAGCTTTATTCCAACGGTGTTGATAGCTTTATTCGAAGAAGTATCTCTCGAAGCGCCATCGACTCCTTTCACCAAAGCCAAACAATCATCACCTGAAGTTAAAACCGAGGCATCGAAAAGAGGCCCAAGGAAAGCAACCGGTATCGCGTTTGCGGTCGTTCTCCATGACGAACCATACACCGTTAGGCCAGCTCCGAAACGAAAGCTGCTGTCTCACCCACTAATAAAACCTTGTGAGGATGCGGTGTAACGGCTTGTTGGACCAGCTGCGCTTTTTCAATCATGGCTGTAACATGAAATTCAGGTAGCTGTGTGAACGAGATCAAGCAAATGATGTTTGCAGGATTGAACGATATCAAATAACGCTTCAAAATGTGTCCCCTTCGTGGCACTATACGAAAATTATCTTCAAGAGCTGGCTGTAAGATTGCAAAGATCCCCAAGTGCAAGACCTAATCCACGGTGTTTTTGAGCGAGAAATTCGTCTGCTGCTGTGGCTCAGAAGAGAGAGCCAAACTCGTTTTAATATAGAGCAGGCTTTCAGCAACCAATACGAGGCTCCTTGAGACTTTTTATAGATGGGGCAATCACCAAAGGCGGAACTTCCCATGTGGCGCAGACTCCTGGAGTTGCAAAGTCCGAGCATGACTCCGGCCTAGGATTGGTATCATTCTACTTACTATCCAGCCAGTCATTACGGCGAACAAAATACTGAGCATGGCGAGTATAGTTGAAAATGCAACGAATCTAGCATTGGGACCCGAGGAGTCTTCATCGAGCTCTAGCACAATCTCAACCTTGAAATAAGTGACAAGGGCTCGAGTCTCGAAAACCCCTCGAGCCCTTCTTTTTCAAAGAAATATGCTAAGTCTTTGCTGACATTTACCAATCTAGTACGGTTGTTCCTTCGATTTTTCGAACGATGCATGAGAAAACATCGTGCCAAGCCTGCTACTTTAGCGGTGCTGTGTTGGCTGCGTGGAGAATCTATGAGCTGATGGCAAAGGAGCTAGCGGAAGTTTAAAAGGAGCGAGACACCTTAAAAAGCACTGCAAATCATCCCAGAGGCCGAGGTTGAGACCTTGGAACGATCCATCCAGGAGAAGGATGGAGAATTAAAGAAAAAGGAGACTGAACTAAAGGCCGCAATGAGGACGACACCAGCACTGTGGTGTCGTGGACAGCAGCGGAAAAGGGCAACTACCTTCCAAAATCGCACTGATTCTTGTTGGCTTTGAAAAGTTAGATGCACTCCGAGGTTTCTGATATCGTCGACGTGGCTGACAAAGCTCGTTCTGATTGGGATTCCTCTGACGTGCACTGAAAAGAGAGAACAGGAGAGAAAGAGACAAGATGAGATGGAGAAATAGATGGACGTCTTGACATGCACAAATTTCCAAATTTCTCTCGTATGTTCATCAGGCTGCTTCGACACTCTAGAACGTTCTGGGATGATCACAAACTACTCAATTGACTCTTCACTACATTCCACTTGCACGTATCTTCGACAACCAGGTTCCGTGCACATCAAACCCAGCCTGGCTCTCCTAAATGTTAGCCAACAGGTGTGTGAGGAAGGGAGCAATATTTTTTACTAAAAAACTTCTTTCGCCTCTTCAAGTGGCTTAATCTTCTGAAGATGGGAGGACGCTCGATTTAGGAGAAATGGGAGCGACGAGCGGTTAAGCATGAATTTCCAGACGCAAAATCCCATGGATAAATAGCCACAGTTCAACACAGCCTAGGACCGATACAAGGGGGATTCGAATGTGGAGCGATTGATATATCGACCGAGTTGAACTACCCACAATGTTCGTCAATCATCGGTCACGCCACTACCCATTACCAGCAAAGTCAACACAGCCAGCTACCCAATTATTATACTGGCATTTTCGATCAACATGCTTATAACATATAAAGCCTACTACACGCTTGATATTGCCTTGAACAGGACGCTTCATTGCAAGCACTACCATACAATCGACGGCTACATTTTCGCCAGAACGACGTAGAATCTTGGCTGCATGCCCAAGCGCACCGAATTAATGGTACACTATGGTATGGGAAATGGTTTATGTATACTCGATCTTGCCCACCATATTAACAATTCAGCGCGGTCGCATTTTATAATTTACGACTACGTATTATCGACATCTTAGACGATGAGAGAAATTCTCTTTGAGCATAGCTGTTTGCTTGGCTGGCTTTCTGTTCCTCTTTGTTTCCGAGGCGGTCATGGATCAACCTGAAGATAAAATCTAAGCTATAACCGTCTTCTCGCTAACAGAAACAAATTGAGGCTCAGCAATCGGTTGTTCGGTTTGGTGGAGTATCTTACTCCTTACAACAAATCATGGCTAAGGCTTCAGAGGGCCTGTCTGGACCTGCCGAGTATCTTGCTCTACAACGATTCATGGCAAAGACTTTAAAAGACTAGTCTGGTTTTGCCGTCATACGAAGGGCAGGCTCTGTGTTCGTACCTTTTATAAATCACCACATCGAGCGGTGCGGCCTAGAAAGATTGATCCGCCAAGGCGTTCGCAATCGTTCAATAATCGAGGGTGCCTATCAGCCCCTGGTAAAACCCCGATTATAAGGGTGTAATGCTCAGCCATCGAAAGCTTCTCCGGAGACTGTGCAGTAAATTATGGACCGAGATTCGTACACTCAAACACAATTCTGGTCTCGAAGCTGGAAAAACTGAACGCTGGCCAGACAACGGCTCAAGCATATTCGATTCAGAAATTCAACGCATGTAGTGAGGCTTTTATGCAAAGCACAAGCGACTCTCAGAGATTACCCACCACATGAAGCGTGACGCTGTTGGGAACACAGCAGACTGACAGAACACGAAGATGAGACCTAGAGAGAGGGTTCCAACAGACAGTGAGCTACTGAAAGATTTGTCCAAGAATGAAAGCTACAAGACGACTAAGCCTTTTATTTACTGTTGCTTGAACAAACAGCGGCAAGAATTTCCGAATAGATGTGATTCATTCTTCGTTGTCAAGCCACAGCGCCTGTTCTGTGTCTTTTCCCCACTACCTGTATCAGGATTGGACGTGAAGAGGAGGAGGAGAAGAAGTGGTAGGAGGAGACTGCCTCGTGATACAATCGGGGAAGTGAACATCAAGGGATTCGTCAACAGAGGACGAACCGAAAAGGATAGTTTGACCAATATTACCGCGCAAATCCACGAAAACTCACACACGTCTGAGATGAATGGCGTACTGCCTACTGTTCGTGGGTCTGTAGCCAATAAGCGAAAAAGCCAATGAGAAGAAAGAACCATATCACTCGAGTTTCGAGTCTTGAAAAGCTTTCCAAGACAATCAACGTCTCGTGGCAGAAACAGAGGTCGAATATGACGAGTTGACCGGCATTATAGAAGAGTTGAGAAAAAAGCTCAACCGTGCTATATTCTCTAGCTCTGTCTGACAGCGGAAGAATGTTTTCGGTCCCCAGTCAACCCTGATCATCCTTCCAGAGCCCGGGAGAATTGCGATCTGAGCCCAATAAATGCCTAATGTTTAGGCAACGTCAGGTTCCGCAAGAATTATACTGAACCATTCAAAGCCAAGCAATATTATGGAATTGTCTCCATGCGAAGAAGTGGAATTGAAGAAATCCGCCAATAGAGGAGGAGCCCTAGACCGAGATTCTAATGAATGTGACGTTCTTCTGGTCATTGGTTACTACTTCTTAAAATATTATCTGCTGGACCATGGTATTTTGTGATAATCTCACAACCCCAATAGCCTTGCTCGTCAACAGCTACCATGAATTGTCGATGACACCACCGGAAAAACGATGAAAAACGCTTCTTAGTTTTCAAGAACACAGGATCCCTTGGTCATCTGAACATGATTAGAATGGCCTCAAACTGGTCAAGCTGTCTTGATCAAAGTGGCTGTAAAACCGCACGAGAACCCACATGACGATCACATTCTGAATGGATCAAATCATTAAATCGTTTCATGTAGGGGTTTATAAATCACCGTCTTGAGATGATGACATCTGGAAGAGGTGGAAGCATATAACACACATGACAAGGTACGTAAATGGCTCAAGAAAACCGAGGCAATCACCTCTAAATCACGAGGTTTTCGAGGAAAGCAACATCATGGTTTCGACGTCGAAAGGAAATACATCAGAAATAAACTCCGAAAGCAGACAGATCACCGGTGTGAGAGCATGAACGTCAGATTCGTACATCAGATTTCTCGATTTTCCCGCATGTCTGGTGTTTGGTTCGAATCAGTCTACATTTCTGGCTTTCCGGCTGGGGATAAGTACTAGCGATGAAATATCTAATGAATTGTCTTGGAGACAGGCAACTGGGAAGGGTTCAATGTGATCTTCTCGATCTGAACATAGTCGCACGTCCCAATGGCAAGACAAATGGCCGTAACGGACCACTGGCGAGAGCGTCTGTTGATACTACAGAATACACACCTCTGGTAGCCTGGTATTACGAACGAGTGCTGAACCACCTACATATCGATACGAAAGTCCTCGCCAGGTGACCGCGTCATCATCGGCTGGGCACCAACGATGGCTGTTGGCGGCGCCGCCGCTGAAACCTGGCTTCTGGAGGGCTAGAGGTGGCGTCGCTATTGTCTGGTGACTCATGCCGTACAGCAACGATACCATTGACAGGGTCACTCATCTTATCATTGTACATTCTACAATCTCACTGCTTCTTATTGCTTCTTCACATTCAACAGCTTAACATCATCTTACATCATTACTCTACGTCTTTCAACAAACATCTCATTACGATGCTCAAAGAGAAGTTCAAAGCGACAACGACAGATAAAGATGCAGCGACTGACGTCATGTATCACACATCTCAAGTGATGAAGCTTGAGAATGACAATTTCACTCTTCTCATTTCAGATGATGAGAAAAAGACGCAGAAAGCAGATCTAGCTGAGCATCAGAGCATCAAGTCTGTCATCTTTTGAGTCAAGATTGTTTTCGTAATCAATGAAGTAATTGAATCAGCAATTGATTCATTCAATTCTTTGAATGAAAGTCTTTACATTACTTGCAAGATTGTGACGAAGATCTTGATGAACTGAACATTCAGCATTCGCTTCAACATTAAATTACATCAAGTCACATCATCATTATTCAAAAGCTGTCTTTCTGTTCACGACATCATACATAACTGAATCTTTCGCTTACATTCAAATTCTGACATTCGCGACATTCTCATTATGAACTATTCAAACATGTCTCAATTGTGCACTTCTTATTTTGAAATCGTGTTTTTTGCATACAATCTTAAGGATTCAAAGATCAAGAATCTGCGTTAAGAAGAATGAATGATTCTTCTTGAATTTATCTTCAAATCAATCTCAGCTCATACTCAGTTGATTCTGCTTGAAGCTACAGGACTCTGAACGAGACCACGAACATCCTTGCCGCCGCCACTTCGGCAACTCAGGTGGTTGTCCTACAACGAAACCCTGAGTATCGTAGCCTCAGCCACAACACGTGGGTACCCAGATTGCCAAAAACAGAGGTAGATTCTCGAGCCTGATGGTCGTCGAGTGAGCTTAAAGCCAAGCTCAGATGGTTCTAGTGACCTCAGTACCAAAATCACTGCTACTCCGGCGACTTCAAAGTCAGGTCGGTCAATGAAGTCGACTGATGTGGTCTAAAATGTGTGAAGAAGTTGTGAGATCGCAATCGTATCTACGGCAGGGGTATGATGAGTTCTATAGCGCTTACAGCGGTTCTGGCGGCCCCTAGCGAGAGCATAGAATCGATCTAGATTTCTTCCTCAGCCTTTTCGATGACTACTTTTCTGGCGAAGCATATCTTTCCAAAACGTCGATGCGGTCCTTCATGAAGTGGTGCAACAACTGACATACATTTTGTATCTATCAGCGATCGCTGGCTGAATCCGAGACTCGAAAACTCGCCTGTTATTCGGTCTGCTAGCACTACAAATGCTTCTTCCACAGTCTACAATAGACGGGACTACGAGCCGAAAGCTTGCTGAAGCCTTCACAGGCGTAAATACATCAGCGCCTATGAATTTGGGTTTTGATAATAATATGAGCAGAGCACATCTTTTGTGCGTGTCTACTTACTCAGGAAAAAAGCGAAGAAGATATAACACTACAATATTCGAATTTCATGGTCATCAAGAATCTCCACCATCTTGACGACTATAAGACCTGTCTCTTCATCATACGAGACAGAGCCTACAACACTTGAGTCTTATGGTGGGGAAGAACCTTAACCTTTCGGAATGACAGTATCGGGTTCAGCTTCAACCACATGAATGTCAACGTCGTTCTCACATTCCTGGTCCGCGACTGACGTCACACTCAAGAGAATCAAGGCAACATCACGATGACCGTCGCGTATCGAGCACAAAAAATCAAACTTCTGCAACGCCTTCTGATCGTCAGTCGAGAGTTGAGGGTTGAGGGTTTTGCCCCTCGGTTCTGGCGACGCTCGTGACAATCGACGACTTTCAATCTAGGGAAAACGAAGTCATCATTCTTGACATCATTGTCACGAAGAATCTGAGCTTCCTAAACAACGAGGAGCGCATGAACGTAGCGTTCACCAGAGCGAAGGCCAACCCGATCATCGTCGACGACGTGAGAACCCTCTTTCAACGCTACCTTCGGGATTGGAAGAACATCAAGGGTGGCGAGCGTGAATTGGCGAAATTCAACCTCAAGCCAGCCCTAGTCGAGTACATGCGAGAGCTCATGATCAGCAACCGGGTGTTCGATCAAATGAGTCTGGCCTGTGAGGCGGACTCGTACCAGTCCAAGGCTACAGATCCGACCCAAGAGGCGGATGATTGAAATAAGGTGGCAGCTTCAGCTCAGGAAGGGATACTTGAAATCAAAGAGGAATCAATGCGACTGATGCTTCGAAGCCGTGATGGTGATGTAAACCGAATGGTTTGAAAGACGCGAATTCCGGCATTTATAGATCTAATAAGGTTCAGGAAACGGGCATACTTACACCCAAGCTCAGCCAGGAGCTTGTGGATATTCTGAACGTCATAATATCACTCCCACCATTTCCCCTTTACATCAGCATCTTCCGAAGCAAAGAGTCTTCACCGATTACCGCAGCTACAGAGAACGTACCAAGATTCACTTTCGCAAATTTTCACTTAGAGGCTCCTTACGAGGTTCTGATGATCGCCTTGCACCAATACCTGTCACTTGCACGTATTTCTTGCGAGCGGCACCCAATACAAGACGAGACGGCGAAAATAGTGCTCGAATTAAATGAAGAGGTTGGGAGAAGAGATTAAGGCCATCAGAAACGCGTCTGTGCGGATAAGTAAAACCGAGTCGCGTCAGCAGCCAATCAGACATGAACCAGCTCCAAAGCATGACTATTCTTCTTGGCTTCCTAACAAGAAATGCAAAGGTTATAAGCCCTTTTCACCTAACGAATACGAACTCGAAATTCTACGATGATTCGCAAGGAAAGGCTTTGAATCAATACAACGAAGCAGTCGAATTCTGGTCAACTTCAAAGATAAAACAGAGGTCGCCGTTCACAAGAAGTAAGCAACTGAAGCTCAGCTGGCAGAGATGTATTGCTGCAATTTCTATGACCGATCCTCCTAATCTTGGCGCTATTCTACCGCAAAATATAAGTCAAACTGCTAGAACCATATCTTAAAGATGTTTCGGGTGAGCTCACACTTGAACTCATGAGGAATGGAAGTAATTCATGCCCTACAAGGCGAAGCGACCTGCCCACCACTTGCTCCAGGTTACCAGGTCAGGATGAAGTGTACCAGCTCTCTTGACGCATTATAAGGCCTACCGAGCAAGAGTTCCGAGCTGCGTCGGATACTTGTGAACATGCTACTTCGAGATTCTCTGGAAATGACGCCCAGCTCGTTGAATGTATACCTATATATTTTGAGGGAAAATTCTGAAGAAGAGGAACAGGAAGTTTTGTTCCAGCAAGCCTCTCATATAAATTAAAAGATGAAGGGAGAAAAGAAGCTGATGTTTGACAAGCAACATATGAGCCAATTGTTGACTTACTGTGACTTCTCAAGGAGAGAGCAAGCAGCTTCGTCAAATTACAAGACACTCATCTGCTTCAGCGTCAATTCTTCGACAGTGCATCACATTGAGCTCGTTCGCGAGTTACTATCACGACTATATATATCACCTTGGCGCTGATGTCTATATAACATTCGAGATCAGGTTCAAGAAACTGTCACTATTAACTTCCACTCACTGTTCTGCACATTACAACGTCGTTAGAATAAACACTGCTTGTCGTATCTTTCTCCCTGCTATATTCTCATTGAAAATACCTTCATTCCGACTCTGACATCGTTACCTACAGAATACCTCAACTGTATATTTCAAGGTCTTAATCCGTGTCATCATGACACTAGTGTATATATTGACGATCGAGATTGCGGTCCAGCAGAGCGTTGTTGTATTCAATGGGTGGCCAACACCTTCATACTAGCCGTCGGCGTCTATTCCACCACCGAAGCCGAAGAAAGTCGACGTCGGCCGATTTTCAGGATTGACGGCATAGAGAACATTACAGATAACGCTTCGAGCAAAGCAAGCAGAGACATTACTAGCTCTGACGACTCACCACTCTCTTTCATGCTGCGAAGTTGTTCAGCATCTCAAAGAAGCATCACGGAGCCTGTGGTTGAGCAGTCCCTCGATACTCGTGTCCGTATATACATGCCAAACAAGATCAGACGTCGGCTTCTCGTGTCCGATGAAGGGATAGCGTACCTGAACTACTCTTCTCCCGCCTGTTCCCAGCCGAATCCTCTGAAAACAAACGTCCAAGAGTTTGCGGCCTTTTTCAATGCCGCAAAGTGCCCGACTCGAGAAGCTGGTGCCTTCAGACCCTCTATACGAGAATCTATTCAAGCTTAGCCAATGTGATGTTTCGGTGAAGCACCTGGGTAAAACAGCCCCTTCTCCGCCAAATCGGCAGGATCTTCTCTGGGGCTTAGTTCGCACTCTGCTTCTTTGTGAGCTCCGATTTTACTGATGGATCGAATATATCTTTTGAGTTTGCATTCTTGCTCGTTTACGAGCGATCAGATAATGAGCGAACCAAATCCCCTTTGGTTCTGAACCATGAGCGGGTTCTAGGAGAGATTAAGCAACTCAGACATAAGCATATAGTATATTACGATTTCATTGATAACCCAGCTCTTCCCACTTCATGATTGACAAGGAGAAGAGTTATATCACGTTATCGACCATTATTCATCAAAGAATTCTATTTATTCATGTCTGGTTATTACATATTACTATTTTATTACTATTTTTCGCATATCGATAATATCGCAGTGCTAAAAGATGCAATGACAAATCGCCAGTCTTCCTTCATACACAGCAGATTGTCGAGAACTGAGGTCAAAAAGTTGAATCAAGCTCAACGATAGAGATAAGTCTATGATTCTGATAGGTCCGACCAGAACTCTCGACGTCGATCTCATTCTGCAGAAGAGCGTTTCGATCATACTGCATGAACCCAACTGCAAGCAGCGATCCAGAACCACAGCTTAGTCAAAGTCTGACGAGTCGGTCAGTCAAATGCCGCTGTATTCGAATATTGGTTTTTTACAAAACACACATTTGAAGCTGAAATTAACCTTATTAGGCAGAACGGGCAAGACGTGCTTGCTTCTGTGACATAATGGTCAAGCTAAATTCAGGAAGTTGTTAAACTTGATAATGGAACTGCTCTCGAAAGAAGATGCTAAAGCCGGAAGGTAGACACTTGAACACTCGCAAACAGTTACTCGGATACAAGCATGTTCTGAAACTTTCAAGGGGATTGGGACAAGACGACGAGTATTCAAAGCTGCAAACTTGCTGTTGAATATGAAGCAGCGACGATGAAGAGGCAGGCGAAGACCTGTGACAGCGACTGAAATGAATTGTGGGACGGACGCTTGAGTCTACAGTCATAGCAGCACAGTGACTATGCTGCTCACAACCTTATTTAAAAAAACATCACTTGAAAACAGCAATCGCCGGCAGCTTTTGTCATTCGACATTTCAGACAAAGATTTGCGATAGCAGTCTCTAGATTCAGCAAATTCTTCGGAACCCTTAGAAAGGCTTCGAGGCTGCGCATATATCCCTGGTCTTTTTCTCTTTGAAGTCATCAAGCTCAGCCAAAGTCGGCTTGGAGGCATCTCATGTCTGTTGAGCTTATGGTTTCACTAATTTATTAATCTGGCCTTGTTCGCCGCTCGAAAATTTGCGAGATCCTCAGAGGAAAGGAAGAGTCTTGTTCTGTTGTTTCAGTGACAGATCGTGTCGTTTGGAACGTCGTCTTCGACTGTTTGAGAAGGCTTGCGGCAAAGGCAAAGACAAAGAAGAAGAATGAGATGGTCTTGTTCCACAATAGACCTGTTGTCTCAGTTCCTTCACGAAAAGATAAGCCGGCTGCAAAATCAGTCCCTCGTGTGTTCTCACGATTTTTCAAGCTTGGCAAGCGATGTAGGGCAGCTTCCTGTTGTGTCTGAAGTTTCTCACCAGATCGCAACCTTCTTCGAATGCATGCATCGGGTTCTGCTCTCTACGATAATTTCAAAGCCGATAATGATACGAGTCTCGAAGACATTGCAGCAAATGAAATAGATTGATAAAAAGCACACCTAGGATTCAGACTGCCTAGATACAATCGCTACGTGGATGAAAGCCCGCAATGAGAGATTCCTGAACGACTCTGGCCCGAGGGAAGCTAAGCAAAGCCCTGAAGATTTGACAACTTCTCGGTTTAGATCATATAGACTACTAAATCTCTACGAAGAGGCTATGCTGTTTGGCAAAATTACGTGATAAACGTACTTAAGCGCCTAAATTAAAAATAACAACTGAAGGAACTTACAATCAACTACTCGGGTTATCTCCGCTACGAGTCTGTCGTCATCTTTTCGCCCAAGTTCTGACAATTTGTGATTGAATCCTTGGTTTCGTTAACCAGCTGTCTATACTTCGTTGTGGAATCATTATCAGACCCAAAGGAATGACATGCCTTGGTCAAGGCTAAGCTAGTCCGAGACGTTCAAGTGTGTAGCAGCACCTTTCAACTTTGACGATGACCGTCGCAGCAGACGAACTTGAGACAACGATGAGCATCGAGGATCATACAATCCGTTGGGCTCTTCTAAAAATAAAAAATAACCAAGAGCCGAAGCAGGGAAGCAGCCTATGAATTGAAGACGGAGCGTGGTTGGTAAAATTAACATTAAAAGACTATGAGTCAACTCAAGGCGCATTGGTAGTTTCAATATCAGGTACTTTCCCTACATTTATGCCCTTCCGGCGTTGTCTTATCTCAGAGAGTGGAACTTGCGAAGAAATCCCTTCAGACCTTACAAAATAATGGGTTTGGAACCTGATTCTCTGACCTCTGCACACCTCCTGTTTCAAAGGCGAAATATGTATATATTACTACCAAGTGCACTGGGAGAAGTTACCTGCGAGCAACCCGGAAGAACGGCCTAGTCTTTAAAAGAAGCGGAAGGATTTGCCGAAGGCGCGCATCTCTCGAAAGAGCCTTCGAGAACCGACAAGACATTGGTATTTGCAGTCTGCGCGATCATCTGCCTGCTCTCCGGCTTCCATGTGTTGAAGGTCGCCCCTACAGATTCAGCAGCCGACATCATGGCGGAAAGCCTGATAAAGCTTCTAAAAGAGGTCAGAGTCATCGCATTTGAATCGATCCACGTATATTGCCGATTGTTCGGAAAGTGCTCAGCTGGAATGAAACATTGAGAATGAATCGATTGTTTCATAGCAACGGATCTTCAGTTGCCAGAAGTCATGCAACAGATTCGCAAGCAATGACAGATTAGGAACTTCAAACTAAAACACCTCTCGCTGCAGGTTCGCATCGTCGCTCGTGCGAAGAAGAAACGTCTCAAAATGAAGGTAGTCTTGTGATGTTTTGATTGATTTCCGCTGTGACGCGTGAGAAGGTATATGAGGGTCAAAAGGTTATGTGTCTAGCCAAGAAATACAAGCTCATATGATCATTTATTTGCGTTGCCCTGAGGGCGGTATTTGGTAATTCAAGCTCTTTGACGGCCAATGTTCATCGACGGCGCAGGGGATTTCCCCCCTGGATCACCAGCAGCTGAAACTATATATCAAAAAGTTTTAAGTTTTAATAAAAGAGAAATCCTTGATCAGTATCAATAACTGATCTGCTAAGATTAAAAGATTTAGAATATTATCGACATATTTTATCATCAACACACTAAAGCAAACCAAGAAACTTGAATGATTTAAAGGTGAAGATAGAAAGAAAGACTAAGTAAAGTCTTTACAATACTCGAACAACTGGGCCGAAGAGACATATGCTGGACGAGAGCATAGACTTCTGAACACAACGGCAAGCTGACCTGGGTCTCCGTAAGATGCTTCGACTGATCACAATCAGCATCATGCACGCCGCTGATCTTTCCAGTACGAAATAGAGAAAGTAGGTACAGGAAATGGCACTTTCAATTATCAATCATCATTGGTACACGAGCTTGCGAAGGCGAGAAACGAATGCCGAATAATGAACGCCCATGGTATAAGCATCAATCGTTGGGAGAATTAAAAGATACATCCTGTTCGATCGAGCATGCTCCGCCATACAGAAGTCTTGCAAGATCTGTAGAGAGAGGGATTAAGAAGATTAATACCAACTACGAAATGTGGGATTTGAATGCCTGCGGTAATAGTCATTCGCAGATGAACTTCACTAGTGTTTAAAACACGCTTTTGGTCTGTTATACTCTTATTTTGACCTTTCAGATGTTCTTATAAGTTATTGTCAAGCTTTTATATTCGCTTAGCGAGTGCAACAATTATCAGCAGTGCCTTTTGTCCTTGGATTAACAAATAAAAGATGCGCCAGCCAGTTGAAATACCACTGTCAATAACCCTTCATCTGTTGGGATAAGTGGTAAATATGAAGAGATATATAAAGGGTTAACCTCCTTAAACAAAATACAGTACTGCTCATTACACTACGTATGTTTCCAGCCTACCTCCTTATGACATCCACAGCCTTACTAACGGGACCACAGAGATTCATTAAGTCAAGATTGGGACATCAAGGGGCATCGGGAAGCAGCAGGTTCCGTGTCTGGATGGTCTAATTACAAATACCTGAGTGTGCCATTTCTAGAACATAGTTATAGCGGCCCACTATCCCGGCTTCTACACTCAGACCAACGACAAATCATCCCATTGCACGGCCCTTCGTTTGGTGGAAGAACAAACTTAGGCGACAAACGTAATAGCGCGTTCGATAAGTTCGGTAAAATTGAGCAACTGAAAGCAACACGGGTACTATGTATACTCTAAGTAACAAGAAGTACCCAATCTGCAATCTTACTGAAACCCGCACCAAGGCTCGCCTCGCCCTTCGCCTTCGGCAATGGGAGAGTGAGTAGCTTTCCCCCCCAATCATGTGAGGTTGTATCTAACAGTTGAGTAGGGGCCCTCGCCCCCCTCGTCCCCGCCACTCCTCGTCGCCGCCGCGCCGCTTCGCCTCCGCCTCGTAAGTATCGACTGAAGCAAGCAGTGCGTGACGAGATTCGCTGACGAATAAATAGCCTCCCCTCCCACTCCGACGTTCTCGCCTGCGGCCGTTGGCCGCTACATTTCTTCTTCCGTTCACGACGTCGCTCGCCTTCTTTTTTGAAGGCGTATGTTGATGCGTGAGTGTTGTGTGAGGTTTTGTTTTCTTGTTTGTAGTTTAATACCAAACTTTTAGGCTCTTTTCGCTTATTTCCATCGATTTCGAGATTTGAATCGAAACCTATTCCAACAAGGACTTTCCTATGTCCCTCTACTTTTTTCTACAATTTCAGCAACTGCTTCAAGTACTCTTTCACTTCGCCTCGCGTTAACCGCCCTACAAGCGAAATATGCGTCCCAATAATTCCGTCTTGATCAGAACGAGGCGAGATTCAACGTGAAGCCAAAGATCATGAAGATCAACAATGCCTAGGGAAGAAAACAGTTCTAGGTGCTTGACTCGAAAAACAGAACAGACATAATTTATCTTTTGAGATCAGTTCACGGGAAAGAAACGAAGAAGGATCAAAGCAGAGGTGGCCGCAATCAGGCTCTGTCTAAGAAGCTCGATAAGAAGATGAAGCACGTTCTACAGCAACATTCGGAGACAGAGGCGAAAGTGTACGACATTCGGGCCGTAGAATAATGAGTGATGGAGAACACGAGACCGGCATTGACGATATGCTCATTGAAGAATTCGACATGTACCTTCACCATCAGCGCGAAAGAAATGAACAGTTCAACAAGAGATGACTGCGTACCATGTTCTACTCTCTGAGCCAGCAGATTGTGAGACAGGATATCGAGTACTGAGCACTCTATGCGTGTCTCAGGCCAGACAGAATCATTCGACTGATCTCATATTCATACTATGCCAAATATGTTACTTCTGACGACTCAACTTATTTTCGACACATTGACATGAACATCGACCAGTACCTTGCCAACGATCACGAAAGGAACATAATTCAGGAATTCTTATCATTAGATAACGAGAGTCTTGAGAGACGCATCGAGATAGTTCTCGGTTTTCATGAGCATATAAAAGAGTGATAATCAAAAGTGAAGACATGCGAAATGACAATCAACAATCATATTCGTGGCCTGGAAAAAATATGGCTAAAAGAAAATGCTGCTGAGTATAATAATTTTGTCCTCCATCGACAATTTGAGGACCCGGCTCGCCAATATTGACTTGCTAATTTTGCTAATGTGGGTTCAAGCTGGCGCCGAACTGACTTCGGGCTGGCACAGTAAGAAGTCACATTAGCATCTTTATATTTTTTTTGAATGCGATCAATAAATGTGCATTACAATCTTGCAATCTTGCTTGTTTTTGTCTCTTAAACGTTGCGCAAATTATGAATTACTCGGTAGTAGTGATTCTACAGTCAAACTACATATTTTGCTCAAAGCTTGCATGAAACCTTGCTCAAGATCTCAAAACTCTGACCAGATATTGCTCAAATATTGCTCACATTGTGGTGAGGTGAAGCCACGCACCTCGAGGGCCGTCCGCCCGCACCTTCAGGGTTCACGAAACATTATTGGTTCGAGAATATTGGCTACTACTTATAGGGGTTTCCCGAGCAGAGTTTCCTTTTCTTTCTTCGACAGTCAAACATCGAACCATCATTCCCGTCACCTTGTGATGAGCGGAGGATGCCCTTGTGTGCGAGTTTCAAGCTCATGAAAGCAAACCCTCGACTATCTCGAATCGCTATCGGTAGCAGCTACAATGAAGCTGCTACGAGATTTTCATTATGGGACAAAGAACGAAAGAACTCATGTGTGTCGCTCTCATCTTCAAACACTCGAGCAAAGATTGAGACTGATGACGAAACAGCTGACAGAGAAAATACTTCTCGAACGGATTAAAATCACGTATGACGGTATAAATATCGATTTCATCTAGAACATCTCAAAATCAACACTACTTCGATGAAATGATTTCATCAAGATAGCAGATTCTTTCATCTCATCGATTCGCTTCAGTTATTTCAATTACAATCAATGATGATGAACAAGAGTAGAGTTGATACTTCTATGTTTTGTAAGAAATTTATAGAGAAGATGAAGTATCAGAAATGAAAAAAGAATGACTCAATAATTCTGCTCAACATTTTTGATTGAATCATGAAAGAGAGTTCGTGACGTTTGATAAAGAAAAAACTGAATATGTACATGTGACATCAGCGAAACGATCTGAACATCACAAGACATGATTGACTTCGAATCTTCATGTACATCATGTTGCAACAGTTAATACGACAGAACTTAATATACTATGTCATCATCATGACATTAAGATCGAATCATGAGATCAATCTCATAGCATTTTCGTACTACATAAAATGTATGTTGAAGAATTACTTCGTGATTGTAAAACATCTAGACGTCAACGTTTTTGATCTATTAAGCGATAAAAGACAGAACAGAATACAAGAATTTGCAATCTCCGCGAATGAATCAATCAAAAGTGAGAACAAGACTATTTTGAGAATGCATTGCAAAATGAAGCAGTGATGAGAGAAGATAATGAAGAGAGAGCTAGCAACTGACGATTTCACTCACAGCGTAACTATGTCAGACATTGCGAGAAGTTGACGTAAGTTCTACCTATACCTTGCATATGCAAAGCTAATGCTCAATAGTGACAGCGATGCAGCATTTGCTGCCACATATGACACTCGGTTTCACTGTGATGTAAGTAGAGCATATGCTGTGTTTCAATTTGCCATATATTATCATTTATCTATTATATATATATACTTATTATATCAAGCATGATCTCTTCAAGCCTTCATGAAAAAGAACGTTCAGCAAAGCTCTGACATATGTCAGATCTGCGCTCGTCGTTCTCTTTGCATTCAAGATCAACGCTCAGTCTGTTGACAGCAGCTCGCTGTCTTCGGGACCCTTCGAGTCAAGCAAGGCATTCTCCGAGCATATGCGGACCAAAAATCAGCCTCCTGCAGCCACCCTATCTGGACGAAAGCGAAAGGTAAAGCCTTGCTCAGAAGATGCTTGGCATATGCTAACCTTATGACAGGCCGGGCCTGAACCCCCACCTCGTTCTCGCTCGTCCTCCCCGTCGCCTGCTTCACGTATGTACACCATGTGTCTCGCATATGCTCCGCTAACGCAATTCTCAGGCCCCCAACCAAATAAGCGCCCCAAAAAAGCTCCTTGTGGTGGTGTAAAGGGTAAAGGTAAAGGTAAGCATAGCACAAACTTCGCATATGCTCTGCTAACACATCGTATAGAAATCAACGCAACTGCCAACACTGTTGGCAAGCGTAATTCCGCTCGTCTGGCCGCCAAGTAGATCCGTGGTGGCCTGTGGTTGTTCTGTTCTGGGGGGTTCGCTCTCAAGCCGTGCATATGCACGGCGTCAATTCTCGGCTCTTGCGGTTTGTTTCCTAGCTACTTTAGCTAGATAATATTAATTCTCAAGATGAGACTGCTACGACTGAGATGATTTTGAAGAAGCGAATGTTTATTTCAGATCTTAGTACAGATGAAGTCACGAACAATGTCAGAGAACATCTTCAGAAAGTAAGAGAACAGAGAAGAATTAGACTGACCGTCGGGCCGGATTTTAATAGCTACATTCTGACCCGGCCCGAATACTCGATATCAATCTCGTGACCCGGCTCTGTATCGACCTCGAGTCACGATTCGATCCGGGTTCCCGACCCGACCCGCCAAGATGAACTTGGTACGAACATGTTCAAATACATGATACCAATCATTGAAATCATTCAGCAACGTATCTTGCATCATGAAGAACTCGATGAATTAAAAGCAGCTGAGGATTCAGACGTAGTCAATGAATTTGACAAGTTCATGAGTACATTTTCTAGCGATAAAAATGCGGGCAACCGTGAGATACTCAATTCACTGACTTCGGCTAATAACGAACTGAAGGATTTGATTAAGGTTGATGATAATGAGATTGACTTAAGTGAAGTACAGCAAGGTTAAGAATGATGCGAAGATGACGAAGGATGAGTATGAGAAGGAGGAGGAGGAGGGGGAAGACGAAGAGAACCATGAGATCATAACGATCTCAGACTGGTAATCAGACAAGCATAAGCTCTAATCAATTGCATTACCCTGTTGCATTACCATGCAACAAGTTAGAGACTGGCATAATCGTAGCATGCAACACATCGTTCGTGTCTACGTGCAGACTAGTCACTAGACGAACATCAAAGAATCCAGTTGCATTACCTGATTGCATTACCATGCAACAATTCAGAGACATAATCATAGCATGCAACACACTGGCAATTCATGTTTACGCATTCTATTATTAAATCGCTTCATGTCTTGGCGGGCCGGGTCGGGAATCCGGGTCAATACTCGATACCAACATCGTGACCCGGCCCGAATACTTGATACCAAAATTCTGACCCGAATCGGGTCTTGGCGGGCCGGGAACCCGGCTCGAGCTCGATGACCCGGCCAAACGCGGTCAGTCTAACAAAAACTGACAAGAATTTTCAGAAAGTCATGAAGAAAGACTTTGAATCAGAGTGCATGAATGACGATGGTATGAGAAAGAAGAAAGAATCGAGTGAAATACTAGATCAAAAACATTAAGGCCTAGATGACAAGAAATATCAATCTCAATTCTTAAAGTAATGGGTGAGGTTGGTGAAATATGTCGTCATCTTGGGGGTGGGGGGCTTGATTCGGGGTTTGTACGCTGGGGACTGAGGGGTTGGTGATAGATTGATATGGAATGTGAGGCCTTGAAATTAGGGGAAATGAATAGAAGGGGAGTCGATCGATTTTGTGATGGAATAGAGTATGCGGCAATGTTAGCGTACCTATACACAAACTCTCCCGCATCTTTCTTGTGACCACATCGATTCCCCTCCATTTCCTCTCCTCCACCACCTCACCAACTCCTTCAACATTCCACACCAATCAAACCCCTCTTTAATCTCCCTTGACGCCCGCAGCCCTTACCCCCCCGTTCACTCCCTCAGCAAGGATATCTTGCTGCAGCACCTCTAAATCCACACGCGGGCCTTTGAAATTCTTGCGGCCGTCGACGAACCATTGAATTGTGGAGATTATGAGGACAATGGTAAAGGCAACGATACAGTAGTCTGTAGCAATTAGCCATCCATGAGGGTTCTGAAAGATGAATTACGGGGGCTGCTCGAGGTTGTAATGGAAAGTGGCAGACTTGGGTGGAAGGGTAGGGGAGAAAGAAAGAGAGACCTACTCATGTTACTGCCAGTGACAGGGAGGTCCGGCGGAAAGAGAAAGAGAACCGTTGTAACGATGACGTATGATATGCCGATTACATTGGTGATCCAGCCAAGAATCCCTGGTAGCACGAATGGTCGAGGAGGAAGCATTTTTCGCCCGCGAAGGCAATTGATGGAGGGCGGAATGGAGTAGGTGACACCGAGTGCTACGACGGAGGCTGATATGATGGCGTTGAACGCGCTGATATGAAGTCGGCGATTAGTGAATCGGATAATGGAGAACTGGACATAGAAGGGAGTTTACCTGGTGGAGCCGAGAAAGATACATCCAAAGATGATGACACATGCGTTTGTCAAATATAGGGCGTTCAGCGGTAAGTCTAGTCTTGGGTGCACTTTCGCGAAGAACTTGGAGGCTGGTAATCCGCCGTCTCTGCGCAAGCTTCAATACGCGTGGACCAAATTGATCTTGGACCCTATAGTGGACTTTACCTGGCGAATGCATAGGTCATGCGGGTGCTCGTAGTCATGATGCTTGTGGTGGCGAAAAGAAGACAGACGAGCGGGAAACTAGAGACGGAGAGGTGGGTTCAGTCCATGACCGCTTGAAGGCAAAGAGGAAGGGAGTATACATCAAGAGACAGATAGCCCCAGCATTGTTTTGCGTCGCATCGTAGAATATTTGTAGGAGAGGCCCCGCTGTGGAACTGATAACATTGTCGACATTTCCGGCCACAAGCAGGAGAACCGTCAGAAAGATGAAGCCAGTAAATGTCCCGATTGCAACACAAGCAATCATGATCCTTGGGCCTTGGACGGAGGCATTGGGTATCTCTGGGGCGGGGTTAGCTTGCCTGCAGAGCTGTGACTTGTGTAGTGATTGTATTGACCTTCGATCATATGGGCTACAGCATCCTGATGGAGGATTAGCAAAGTACAAGGCTGGAACAGCGTAACCCACAAAGCCTGTCAGTCCAAGGCCCGCTTGGAGAAGCTAGTCAGATATCAGTGAGATGGCCAACAACGATGGATGTATGCCTAATTAACACACCCCAAGAAGCCAAGCAATTCCATCCGGCCCTAAAAAAGTCAGGCGATGGCTATTCAACCTCTTTGTGGGTTACTCAAAGAACTTACATCCAGTCTGGTTGATGAATTGCCGAAAGACGAATCTGCTACTGTTAGACCTGGATCTGTTTTTGTATCTAAAAACTCACTGGCCAGAAGAGTAAGTTGGGGATGCACATGCGAGTACAGTGATTGATATCACAACGAAGCCAGTAATAGACCAAGTAACTATTCGACTTCGTCAGCCTTGGATTTTAACACTCGTAGTCTAAGAGATCAAGCCAGAAGACTTAGACGTACAGGCAGCCTTGTTGACGATAGGCAGTATATCAGTCAAAAAGGCGTTGACTAGGAACGCTACAACATTGTATGCAATGTATATCAAAAATTGTTGCCATCTCTGTGGTGTATAATCCTGTACTGCTTAGTGAGGTCTGCGGCTGCGATGAGTATGTCAAACCGGTTTCATGAAAGAGATGATCCCAATAATCAGTTGGCTTCCAAGGAGACCACCAGAGGCAACGAGAGCAATCTGTGGATCAGTCGAGAAATTCGAGTAAGAGCGTTAACAATCATACCCAACCTGAAACGTTGATCCAGCCTGTGATCCACGAAAGGATCGGAACCCACGGCTTCCAACTGACTATGGGGTATTAGCTTCTGGCCATTGATACCGCTCGGTGGTGACTTGCTAACTATAAGACGGTGTCAGCATTTCTTTGGGGGTGTACTTGCTAGCAGGATATCGAAGTACCTGCAACCCAGTGATACTGTCCGCCAGCTCTAGATTGGCTTAGTAAAGCAAAACAGTGGAACAGCGCTGATGTACTGCGTACGTAGGATAAGCGGAAAGGAATTCCGCCAGCGAAGCAGCCAAGCAAAGATTGCAAATGCCGGCGGTGATCAAGCCTAATGCACCATCAACCGAATTGCCTTTCAATCCGGAATTGATTGATTGTGTAGGACTCACCCCAAATGACGGAAGTTGGGCCACCGCTGGGTAAGGCCAAGGAAAGACTAGCTGCTAATGCTGTCCAGGACTGAAGCACTTGTGAGAAACGACAACTTGTTCAAGGCCACACGATAAGTACAGTACATTCAAAATCGCGAAAGCTAGGCCAAGCATCGACCTGTGTTGTGTTTAGTCGGCGTAACAGGAACCCATCGCGACCGAGACACAAGTACAATGGGGAGAAGGTTCGACGCAGCTCGGCCTTGTGGCCCAGTGCTGCCAATTGCGCCGCATCGGCATAGACATCGTCCCTCATCTCTAGAGCACAAGGCAGACTGTGCTGTTGACGGGGCTCTTGATATAAAGTACCTTACTTGCTAAGTTCTACACGGCTGGCTGCCAAGATCTTGGAAAGTAGTAGCAAAGTACTGTGTACGGTACTCCTCAGAGTGTTGGCGTGCGGGGGGGATCTTTGCCACCACCGCTCCATGGGTCCGATTAAAGCGGACAGCCTAGTACTGTAGTCATAACATAGATCCGGCGAGTCCGAGCCTATTTCGACGTTGGATACGAGTAGGTGTTGGATGGAATTGTTGATGATTCATGTTCGTTCCGGTTGTGTTGATTAGCGAGATGTCCTAGACATCTGCACTCGTTCGGTATCGGCACAGTCGTTCGGTGTGATGTGTTCTTAGTTGTCGCCAAATCTTACTTCCTTTCGACGTCATATTATATTGATCCTCACGACGGCATGGTCCAGCTGAGGTAAGCGTGGTAAGGTCCTCCCCGGCACGTTGCCTCAGTTCTCAGACGTGCCAACGTCGCTAAGCCCCTTCGGGTTAGCGCCCTGCTGACTTCGCAGCATACGGGCGGCACGTCTGAGTGCAAACCCCTGTAAGATAGGTTGATCTGCGTTAATTTGAAATAATACCGAACTTTGCCGATCGCCTTATCTGATGCAATAAAGTATGAGCGTATTATTGAATTAATTACATTTTGTTCGCTCTGTTTATCTATTCTACGATTTCTATCGACTCGCCTATCTACTCTACTCACCATTCTACATGCTCATCATTCTACTCATCATTCTACTCATCATTCTACTCACCATTCTATCTACTCGTCTATCTACATGTTCAGCTATCAACTCAGCTATCGACTTGATCGTTTACTCACCACTCTACTCGCTTCAAAACATGCTTCATGTGACACGTTCAAATAAGCGTTCTACGCTTCATGATCTACTTCATAGTATGCTTCATACATGCTTCATGTTGCGAGCATGCATCTCTGTTACCCCTGATTAGCCTGATTAGCCTAACATAAACTAGTATAGAGCTGTGAGTAAAGCTGTTGTTGACACGCTAGCGGCCTAGCGTGCCTTCGTGAGTAAAACTCACGTCGTGTTGCATCTTCTTTCTACTTCAGCTTTGAACTTCTAGTTAGAATACACTCATATGATTCGCTCTATGCAGACTCATAACATTAGTTCAAAGCTCATCAACCTTGCTATCGACGTGTAGATGATATAAAAACAAGCTACATCACTCAAACTTGAATCAGAATCGAAATTCGAAAATTGAGCTCAGAAGACTCATTAGAAATCAAGAAATTTCTAGAACAGAACAGAAGAACACGAACGCGTTGCTCTAGACTAACTCTTTACTGAGCTCGTCGTCAGAACAGAAGAATAAAAGAACATGAACGCGTTGTTCTAGAACTGAAATCAGAAATTTCAGTTGAATCTCGATCAGCAATTTTCTACTCACACAATGACTGAAAGCACAGAATTAGAATCAGAATCAGTGAGCATTGCTCGCTACGAACTTCAAAATGCTAGAAGAGAATCACTTCTATCACAGAATCAAACAGCATCAGAAGTGTTAGGGGCCAGCATAGAGCGAGTCATATGGGTGTAACGTAACGAGTATATAAATGCTAAGGAAGGAAAGTATCTAGAAGGGAAGGGCCGGCTATCTATATGACTCAGGAGAACATAAGCTAACCCTGAATAGGGTTGGCTTCGGAACAAGCCTATGCCCTAGCGGCGAGCGATCGGCGATAGCTCTCAGGATAGCCATCAACATAGCCATCAACATAGCCACCAACATAGCTACCAACGAAGGTGCGTAGCTAGGATCGTAACAAGAAGAAGAGAACACGAACGCATTGCTCTTCAATCATGAAATGATCAAGATCAGCATCAGCACTGAACTGAATGCTTGAATAAGCATTCATGAGACAGACGATCTCGTTGTCTTTATCAAGTACATGTATCAACAGCATGACATCGAAATCGAGATTCACAATGACATGATTCAGATGTTGAATGATGTTGTCACGATCCTAGCCTTGCCAGGCTCAGCCTTCTAGCCTTGCCAGGCCTATCCTCGCTCCGTCACCTTGACTAGTCCCTATTGGGCCTAGCGTCGGCTGAGGAACACACATATGTAGCCAGCTTC
>JAABVA010000735.1_pt1 | contig 38984 bp, 43 predicted proteins | sample 5560331 | NCBI WGS metagenome assembly JAABVA01 (sample SAMN12812661, study PRJNA571458) | rock metagenome | isolation source: Antarctica rocks | place: Antarctica: Victoria Land, Mt New Zealand sud | collected 2016-01-07 | reverse complement strand
ACTCGTAGACTATCTTGTGGGCGCGGATCGTTATATTCATGCCTCCCATAGAGGCACATGTTCCGCGCCCTCTTCAAGGAGCTGAGCAGGTGCAAGATATGAGATAAGGGACAAGGTGCCCAATCCGTCGTGTTCGCAGACCTGATCAGCGGCATCATCTTCAATATGGCTGTAGTCTGGTTGGCATATATCGTGCTTGCTCGAAGAGGTGCCTTAGAAGAGCAGTCGCGGTACACGGGTTCTAGTAGAATCTCTAACAGTCACTCTTCCTCTGGACACAGACTCTTGTGGGCAACCGTTCTGTTTGTAGGATCAATCCCTATAGTAGTTCTCGCGGGACTTATTCCTGGTTGGGGGCCCCCCGGACTATATCCAATAGCACAGGCCAGCACTACTGATTACAATCCCGCCTGCCCTTCCGCGAACAGGGCTTTAGACGGGGTGTGGTTGCCAAGCCGCCTCATAGTGCATGATCCGTGCCAGCATCTAGTAGGCACCGTAGATACCGCCAATACTGGTGAGACAGACGGAGACATAGATGTCTATGTGACCCCAGATCTTGACTATGTAAGCCTAACTGGTGCTCCACAGAACCTAGATAATGTGCGTCGCTTCGGTTACGGAGGCGACATCCTCATGGAACTTATGCCTCGTGACGGCGAATCTACCGATCCCCGTACCGGCAAAACGCGCTCTGCACATCTTCCTGAACTCAGTGTTGGAGATAGGGTGGACATATGGGGAGCGTGGGTCTTCGACGCAGGCCACGGCTTTTACGAAATACATCCCGTTTACTCGATGTCTATTTCTGAAGACGGAGGATCTACCTGGGGAGAGACCTATACAAGCGGACCGCAGTACGGTGGCAACCCTGCAACGAGCTCAAGTGTAGCTGTCTATGATCAGTGTCGCGACGAGAACAATCATCACTGCTTAGGGTATTACAATCCTAACCCTCCCCATGGGAAGGGCAAACACAAGGGGAAGAAGAAGAAGTAGCGTAGATGAATCACTTCTAGCATTAGCTAGTTCTTAGAAACTGTTTTGCAAAGCTCAGATGGGTCCGAGAAGCGCTCCGAAGGAGTCGGAGGAAGGCTCTTTTCGCCTTGATTTGGTGGCAGATGGTAGTGAAATTGTGGTGTTCAAGCGGCATCCATCCTATTGCCAAACAGTTTCTTAGCTCGACTTTATCCATTTAGAGCGCATTTCAAAACCTGGAGCGACAGGTACAGTGTGAGCGAAAATCGGCCGGCATTTGGCAGTAGTGCCTCGATTTCAGCTCTGCGCTTATTAGCCTCAGACGCTCATGTGGAGGTTTTGAAATGCGCTCTTAGTGAGGAAGAAGGGGTAGGGTACGATCATCGCCAACCTGCCGAAGAGAGGTGATGATGCAAACCCTACCGGCCAAGATGCTACACCTGTTGGAGCCGTTCGTGCCGCTCTTCTCAAGGCGCGTATAGCCGCACGTCCAGGTGCTCTTAGCGGGGGCGATCCTCGTCCCAGGCAAGCGAACCGTTAGTGCCGAGTTACGCGTCATGGGCCTGGGGCAAACCGAGCAGTTCCAGCGCTACCACCGCGTCCTCAACCGCGCCGCTTGGTCGGGCCGGGAGGCGAGTCGTGTGCTGCTGGCTCTGCTCGTGAGGACGTTCGTGCCCAGCGGCCCATTGGTGATCGGTGTAGACGAAACCCTGGAGAGGCGTTGGGGAGAGAAGATCGCCGCCAAGGGGATCTATCGGGACCCGGTGCGTTCCAGCCACGGCCACTTCGTGAAGGCGAGTGGCTTGCGATGGGTGTGCCTGATGCTCCTCGTGCCGGTGCCCTGGGCTTCTCGGGTATGGGCCTTGCCGTTCCTGAGCGTGCTCGCCCCCTCCGAGCACTACTACGATGCACCGCCCGGCGAACTGCCCGATGAGCCTGAGCTCGCCGTCGCCCTCCGCCTCCGGCACGCCGCCGCCCTCGTTCTCCTGCGATAGAGTGCCCCGGATCGCGTCGACCACCAGCGGATAGGCCGAGCGCCCGCCCCGGAGGCGCACGGCGCTCTTCGCCGGATGCACGTTCACGTCCACCTCGCCGGGACCGAGATCCAGCCGCAGAAACGCAGCCGGATGCCGCCCCCTCGGCAGCAGGTCCGCGTAAGCCTTCGCGACCGCGGGGGCGAAGGAGTCCGTATCAACACCCGGCCGTTTACCGCGACGTGCAGGTAGCGCCGCGTCGGGAAGCTAACCGAGAGCGGGCTCACGAGACCCCACACCGGACCGTCCTCGTCGAGCGAAACCAGTCTCCGCGAGAGTTGGGACCCGTGTACCTGGGCCACCCTCTCACGGAGGCCCGCGGCAGTGGGTAGCGCGAGGAGACTTCGTCCGTCCGCCTTCAAGGAGAACCCTACCTCCGGGCGGCTCAGAGCCAACGCCTCGACGACGGTCGCGACCGCGTTCGTCTCGGCCCGCTCGGTGCCGAGGAAGCCCCGGCGCACGGGGAGGTTCAGAAAAAGGTCGCGCGCCTCGACGGTGGTGCCCGCCGGGTGGGCGGCGGGCGAACATTCGGGAGTACTGCCGGCCAGCACCCGGATTCGGGTGGAGCTGGTAGCACCCGGCTCGCGGGTCGTGAGGATAAGGGAGGAGACAGAGGAGATCGCGTGCAGCGCCTCGCCTCTAAAGCCCAAAGAGAGGACCCGGGCGAGGTCTTCGGCCGAGGAGATCTTGGACGTCGCGTGCCGCCTCACCGCCCGCTCCGCGTCGTCAGGGGACACCCCGGAGCCGTCGTCGCTGACCCGCAAGAGGGAGACCCCGCCGCCCTCGATCTCAACCTCCACGCGCGAGGCGCCCGCGTCGAGCGCGTTCTCCATCAGCTCTTTTACCGCCGAGGCCGGACGCTCTATTACCTCGCCAGTGGCTATGCGGTGTGCCGCCTCCGGTGGCAGGATGCGTATTCTTCCACCGTACTCTGTGGGGGCTTCGGAGATCAGACGCGGAAAAGCCTCATAGCTCCTCATCACCATCTTCCGGCGGCTCGGGCAGCACGTCGAAGCCTTAGTCCGAGGCTGTCCGGCGCAGCCTCTCGTCCAGGCATACGAAGCCCACGCCGCTAGTGTCGCCCTCGCACCACCTCAAGGCGGCAGCGAGTTGGAGGGCGTCGGCAGCCTTGATGTGATGGTCCTTTGAGATAATAGAGGTTAGGAGACGTATATCGTCGGCAGGCTATGTCTCGGTCCAGATCTCGGCCAGGAGGTCGAGCACAGCGCGGGTCCTTTCCTCGCCCTCCTCGTCCAGCTTACCTTCGCGTTTGAGCCTGCTGATCGTAACCGCGCACTCGACCCACATTCCCCACCACACGGCCAATGCGATGTCGTTTCGCAGAAGATCCGAGATTGTGGACGAGGTCGCTTCCCTGAAAATTAGTGGCACTATCGCTGAACTGTCCCAAAAACTCAAAAGCCGTCAGCGACCTTCTCTACGCTCCTCTACGAGGTAGCGTCTCGCTAAACCCTCGGGATCCTCGGAGCGGGGCATTGTCCAAAACTCTTCCGGGATCTCGCCGGTGCCGCGCTTCACGATCAGCTCTCCCGAGCGCATGAGCCGTTCCTTTTCTTTCAACTCCTCGTTTGTCAGGTTGCTTCGCTTCTTTCGTCGGTTCATGCCGCTATGTTAGCACCTTTTCTCACGATACCTCACCCCGCGAAGTTCTTGACTCCCTCGGACTCCAGACGGCCCAGGATCTCGCCGGCTCGCTCCGTTACCTGCCGGGGCAGGCCAGCGAGCCGGGCGACGTGGACGCCGTAGGAGGAGGACTCGGCACCGGGCTCGATGCGGTGCAAAAATACGATCTCCCCTTCCATCTCCTCGACGGCGGCCTTGTGGTTCTCGCAGCCCGGCAGGAGCTCGGCGAGGCGCGTGAGCTCGTGGTAGTGGGTCGCGAAGAGGGTTAGCGACTGGACGTCGTCGTGCAGGTACTCGGCGATAGCCCACGCGAGGCTCATCCCGTCGTAGGTCGAGGTGCCCCGACCAACCTCGTCCAGGATCACGAGGCTCCGCTCCGTAGCCGAGTTGAGGATGCTCGCCGCCTCGGTCATCTCAACCATAAAGGTAGACTCCCCGCTCGCGAGCCGGTCCTCGGCCCCCACCCTGGTGAAGATGCGGTCGACCACACCTAAAGACGCCCCCTCGGCGGGTACGTAGGAGCCGGTCTGGGCGAGCAGCGCGATGAGGGCGACCTGGCGCAGATAGACGGACTTGCCGGCCATGTTCGGACCGGTGATAATCTGGAGCCGCGAGTCTCCGTCTACCCGCGTGTCGTTTGGCACGAACGGCGTCTCAAGGCCGTGCTCGACGACGGGATGCCGCCCCGCCGTCACGCGCAGCCCCCGCTCCTCCGTCACCTCCGGCCGGCAGTAGCGGAGCTCGCCAGCGGCGGCGGCGAAGGAGGCGACCACGTCCACGACGGCTACCGCCCTAGCGACGCGCTGGAGCTGCGGGGCGGCCTCCTTTACGGCGGCGCGTATCTCTCCGAGGATCTGGCGCTCCAGCCGCTCGACCTCGTCACGGGCGGTAAGCATCCTCGACTCGTGCTCCTTAAGCCCCGTGGTGACGTAGCGGGCAGCGTTCTTGAGGGCCTTGCGATGCTCGTAGTGAGGAGGCACGGCGTGCCCCTCCTTGCCCGACACCTCGATAAAGTAGCCCTCGCCGTCGCGGTAGCCGACCTTGAGTGTCTTCAGGCCGGTCTTGAGGCGCTCGTCGGCCTCGAAGCGGGTCAGCCAGCCGTGCGCGCTGTCGCGGAACTCGCGGGCCTCGTCCAACTCCGAGGAGTAGCCGGCCCGGATGATCTCCCCGGACTCCTCGGAGATGGCGGCGGCTATTAGCTCCCTTACTCCAGGCGGCTCCTCCATCGCCCCGAGGACGCGAGCGAGCAGGGAGGCCTCGGGGGCGACGGGCGCTAGCGTCTCTTTGAGCGGTCCGATCGCCTCAAGCGCGCTCCTCAAAGAGAGGAGGTCGTTCGGCGAGGCGGAGAGGCGGACGATGCGGGTGGCGATGCGCTCTATATCCGGGATGCGGGAGAGGTGCTCGCGGGCCTCCTCACGCAGCATATAGTCGGAGGCGAGCGAGTCGACCGCTTCGAGGCGCTGGTTTATGCGGCTCACCTCAAGCAGGGGACGCTCGATCCAACGCCTCAGAGTCCTCTGTCCCATCGGTGTGCGGGTCCGGTCTATAGTGTCTATGAGCCCGTCCAGCCCGAGGTTGCGCCGCGTCGCGCTATCCAGCACCATCCCCGAGCCGGGCGAGTAGGGCCTGAAGGTCACGACCTGCTCCGGCGGGCTCCCGCCGCGCAAAGAGGAGAGGTACTGCAAGAGCGCCCCCGCTGCGCCTACCAGCGTGTTCCGCCCGTCGAGGCCCAGGCCCTTGAGGCTCGCGACGCCGAAATGGCGCTTCAGCGCCTGCTCCCCGGCGGAGGGCTCGAAGGTCCAGCGGGGGGCCGGGCTTATGGCCGCGCGCGCCTTCGGGAGGTCCTCGGCGGCGGTCCGCTCGGGAACGACCAGCTCTTTTGGCGACCAGCGTTCGATCTCGGCGGCGAGCTCGTCTTCGGGCACCTCGGTCCCGGTGAACTCGCCGGTCGAGGTCTCGGCGATAGCTACGCCCGCCCTTCCATCCCGAACGACCACGGCGGCGAGGTAGTTCGACTCCCCGACGGAGAGGACATTGTCCTCGATCACGGTCCCGGGGGTGAGGATACGCGAGATCTCCCGGGTAAACTGCTTCGGCTTTGTCGGATGCTGGCGCTGCTCCGCGACCGCGACGGAGTGCCCCTTGCGCAGGAGCGTCGCCAGATGCTCCTGCAAGGCGTGTCCGGGTACGCCGGCGAGCGGGACGCGGCCTCCGGCGTAGCCTGCGGCCTCGCGACTCGTCAGCCGGATCGAGAGCTCCCGCGAGATCGTCTTGGCGTCCTCCTCAAAGGTCTCGAAGAACGTGCCGACCTGGTAGAAGAGGATCGTGCCTGCCGGCAACTGTGCTTTTAGTTCAGCGTAGCGTCTTAGCATAGCTCTATTCTACGGCGCGAGCAACACTCCGTCAGCCCCGAATGGCGGGTTCTATACGACAGTAAATATGGGTTAAAATGTGTGATGCTCCTGTCCACAACCCTTTTACATGAGCAGGCGAGACCAGAAGCCTTTTGAACGATAATTGATACGACAGTTGATAGCTGGTGTGCTGATACTCGTGCTCGTATTGGCACTGGTTAGCGTCTTGCCGGAAGTCGTGGGGGCGATCTTCGAGAACATGCAGCAGAATTTATTCACAAAACGTTAGTCTGAGCAGCTGTCTCGACATCGTATAGACGGCCAATTTAGTTCTGCTCTTTACACCGCGATAAGTTCGGTGTGGCGCGCTTCTAACCTAGAAGGTTGAGGCGTCATCTCTATATTCTCTTCGTTGTGTACTACTATGAAGGACGTATTAGCACTGCACATCCTGTACAAGCCGTCAAACCTTTCCTTGTTCCTGCTGTCCTTCTCAGACAAAGCGTGGGTTGCTGTGTACGCGAAAAGGTCGGCCGCTTGGAGGAGTGCCTGTTTGTCTTCATCGTTGAAAGGTTCGGGAGTGATGTGCTGGTTAGCGTCGTTGTTGGTTAGCTTGTAGTTCCTGTGCGCCTGCATTCTGCGACCGAAGAAGGGCATTTGTGTGCGGTTCGGATCAGCCCAAAACTTTATCTGGTCTTGGCTGTAATGCTCATTCAAATTAACCAGAGCAGCCATACACATCATTCCCGTGAGCTGGTTCACGCCCATCTTGCCCGCAGGGAAATTCCCGGCAGCAGGTAACTCTTCCGGGTACTCAATCCTGTGCACGGCTCCTACAATGAACAACGTCGGTAATCTCACCAAGCCCAAGATTAGTTCTTCGGCGAAGTCCAACACCTGAATCTCCGAAGGGTGCTTCCATTGCGACTTCTGCCTCTGATCTCCACTAAATACAATCTTGCAATGGAACTCCTCCTGTAGACCGACGCCATAACGCTGCTTCAATCCCGATAAGAGTCGTTCTGCCGCGATCAAGTCGTAGGCGTGTACGATGGCAAGGCCATAGGCAATCACATCCCCAAAATTACTCTCGTCGCCGAATGCATAGACCTCCGACTGTGGTAGATGCACTGCTCCCGACCATGGGAGAGGTATTAGTATTAATATTGTTCCTCTACACCCAGAGCAGGTAAAGGATAGGTTATAAGTTCCCAAAGAAAACTCTACAGGCGTCCATAAGCCGCAGCCCCTATTCGAGGATCACAGAATACATTGAGAACGACCGACGGCTGACCTGAAGGGATCATCAACTCAATTATACTCTTCAGGAGACAACCGATTTAAACGTAGCACCTTTCCATCCGGTGCGACCGTGAAAACGACGCGACCGCTCCGGAGGTGGTGTGTGGATTCGGGTAGTATGAGCCTGACAAGCAGGGTCCTGTGAAGGTGGAAGGAGGAGTCAAATTGGACGAGGGTAGCTTCGGGAGGAGATCCGGGAGATCCGAGAGGTTCGGGGGGCAGTCGCAAGGGTTGCGCGAGGGGAGCCCGGATATCTCCGGGGCTCTCGGACGCGGGAGCTTCGTCTCGGTGAGCGCCCGGGTGGGCAACGACCTTTCAGGCTACGTCTGCGATTACGATGGCTCGGGTCTCCTGCTGGACGTACGCGACCCGAGCGGAGATCCCGGCGGGTACGAGTTCCTGCCCTGGTCGAGCATCGAGCGGGTGAGGATCTAGGTCGCCCCTACAGTATCTCGGTAAAGCCGAGGAGCACCAGGGCGGCGATGAGGACGGGCTGGTGAATCAGGTAGACGGGGAGTGAGTGGCTCCCCAGAAAGGCTAAAGGCCGTAGCGGCGTAGGGGTCGTGCGAAAGATCGGTTTCCGCCTGCCATAGAGCGCGTTGCCGGCGGCGATGCCGAGCAGCATCACCCCGAACCAGGGGAAGATCGGCCAGTAGTCGAGCGTGGAGAAGCTCGGTCTGCCCCCGATCCACGCCAGCCAGGGCGACTCGACGACGAAGCCTTGCCGCAGATACAGGCTGAGGGCTATACAGCCCGCGCCAAGCAAGACGTTCGGGAGCTTCAGCTTGATGAACGGGTAGGCGAGGATGATCGAGGCGCCGATCATGTGCAGGATGCCGAAGAAGATCATGTCGCGCGGCACGAAAATCCAGGTGAGAAGCGTAATTATCAGACCGTAGGAGAAGATCCTTACCCCCCGCCCGAGGTACTTTAGAGAGACCCTCTGCCCTGGCGACTCCGTCACCCTCGCGTAGCTCAACGTCAGCGAGAGGCCGGCTAGGAAGGTGAAGGTCCCCCCGATGACGCGCGCGGCATCGAGCCCGACCCCGTGCCTGAAGAACCTCACGTCGAAGAGCCCGACGAAGTAGGCGAGGTCGTACGAGAAGTGATAAAAGACCATCGCGACCACGGCGATCCCGCGCAACGCGTCTATCTCCCAGAACCTCCTCACGATTCAATCTTAACGCAAAGAGACCAATGTTCTTCGTAAGAAACCCTGGAAGGGCTTCAGAAAAACGCAGGTCCGCGCTCGATCCGCTTGCTGCCACCCGAGTCGCTGGCTGCTAAAAGCTGATCTTCGGCCTGCGTGCGACCAGCCTCGCTACGCGCCTCGCGCAGGGAGCGGACGACGAAGCCGTTCACGCGCAGGAAGGCGGGGACCTCCCGGAGCGAGAAGCTCAACTCGGAGTGGTCGAGCGCCCCGGAGACGGTCACACGGAGGTCCGGCGCGATCCTGGAGACGGCGTAGGACTCGGAGACGGGGAAGTACCTATCTCGAGGTCCCGAGACCAGCTCGACGGGCGCCTCTACATACTCGACCTCCGCGAGCGGCGAGAGCTCTTTCAGGTCTTCGCGTACCCCCTCCGGGAGCGCCTCGTACAGCTCGTCGAAGCTCTCGGGGTCCTGGTTGACGAGCAGCTCGACCACGCTCTCCGCCTCCGGCCCCAGGTCGTCCGTGCAGCGGTCGCGGAGGCCAGCCAGGAGGTCCGGGATAGACCTCCTCCAGCTCGGAGCCGAGCGTCTCCCGACTCCTCACCCTCCGGGAGCGCGGCGACCAGCGAGCGGACGATAACGTAGGAGAGGAAAGGATCGGTCTCGCAAGGGACGAGCTCTCCGTCCTCCCGGTAACGGCCGGTGGTGGCGACGCTCAGGACGGTGCGGATATCCGAGTAGGGCGCCACGCCCGAGACGACCGAGACATCTTCTCTCACCTCCGGGTCCCCGGCGGCCAGCAGGGCTAGCGTCGCGTCGGTGGAGACCCCGACGAGTCCGACCTCCCCGTCGCGCGCGTCCGTCCAGCCGGCGACCTCCTGTGCCACCTTCACGGTCTGGGAGAGAGTCTCCGGGGTGATCTCCTCACTCCTCAACCCGGGCAGGTCGGGCACGACCACCAGATAACCGGCCCGGGCGAACCCCTCCGCCATCCGCCGCACCTCCGATAACTCCCGCCCCTCCTCGACGGTGCCGTTGATGAAGAAGACAGCGGGCCACGGTCCCTCACCTCCCGGCCTCATCATGAGCGCCGGGTTCCCCGCGACGTAGCCATCCTCGACTACCGGCTCGCGCGTAACGGCCCCGATGGCCACCGGCGGGATCGCCCCACCCCGGCGATGCAGGCCGAAGTGGATGCTCAGCTTGGCCGAGCGGGAGGAGATCTCCCGGGGTCTTGCGTCAGGAGATTCGATGCGCGCAATCGCTGCCCGCTTGGGCCAGTCTGCCTCAACTGTAAGCCGGGAAGTAGAACGCAACGGCGGGCGTGGAATCTACCGGGCCCTGAAGGCTGACGAGCGGACCTGGGAGAGAGCCCGGCGTCCGAAAAGATGACTGCTCGATAAAACGACCGGCTAGGCGAGTTGGTGGGAAAGAACTAAAGGAAGACTGGTCGCCGCAGCAGATCTCTGGTCGGCTGGCAAATCAGTATCCTGATGATAAGATGATGAATGTATCCCATGAGACCATCTACCGTACCCTGTTCGTCCAGACCAGAGGCGCGTTGAAAAAGGAACTCCTTGCCCACCTGCGCTCCAGGCGGATGATGAGGCGGGCTCGGTGTGCCTCCACTGCTGGACAGCAGCGCGGGCAGATCAAGGACGCCATCTCGATCCGTGAACGTCCGCCCGAGGTCGAAGACCGTGCAGTACCCGGACACTGAGAAGGAGACCTGCTCGCTGGGTCAGGTAACACTCACATAGCCACCCTGGTCGAGCACAGCTCCCGGTTTGTGATGCTGGTGCGAGTGAATGACAAGGACACCGAAAGCGTCGTTGCGGCCCTGAGCGGCCAGATAAGGCGGCTACCCAAAACTATGATGGACACCCTCACCTGGAATCGGGGAACGGAGATGGCCGCTCACAAGAAGTTCACCATCGCCACCGGTGTTGCGGTCTACTTCTGCGATCCGAAGAGCCCCTGGCAGAGCGGCACGAGCGAGAACACAAACAGGCTGCTCAGGCAGTACCTGCCCAAGAAGGCCGACCTCTCTCAAAGTACGGCCAGCAAGACCTCGATGGGATCGCGCTAAAACTCAACAGCCGACCCTGCAAGACTCTGGCCTACCGCACCCCCGCTGATACACTGACACAGACCGTTGCACTCACCGGTTTAATCCACGAGTGTCTCTTGTCGAAATTCAAGGCACGTCTAAGCTTTTAGCAAAGGTTTTGCAATTCACTTGCAAAACCAGTATGATCCTTTTTATGCCCCGTCCGAGTCATGTTCGACATGCTGTTGCTTCACTCCTCGCCGCTAGGGATCGACACGGGTGGTCCCTCGACGAGGTTGGTCAGGCGCTTCGAGAGCGCGGTAACACAGCCGACCCCTCGTCGATCTTCCGCGCGCTTGTTCACTTGGAGAGAGTGGGCATCATCGACCGAGTCGATCTAGCTGACGGCAAGGCACGCTACGAAATGCATCAGGAGCACCATGAGCACATCTTATGCACCCAGTGTCGCATGATCGCGCCGATCCCTGGCTGCGTCGTCCCTGAGGCCCAGGAAATAATCGCAGCCTCGACAGGGTATCTCGTCGAAGGACACAAGGTGCTCTTCGAAGGGCTTTGCCCAGTGTGCTCGAAGGAGGAGCGCTGAGTGTCTTTTACCGCACTTATTCCGGCCGCCTTTGCTTTCCTCTCAACATGCCTCGGTGGCCTGCTCGCGTTGCGCGTACGCGATCGCTTGCACCTCTTGCTGGGCTTCAGCTCAGGAGCGATCCTCGGCGTCGTGCTTTTCGACATCCTGCCAGAGGTTGTCAAGCAAGCCGATGAGCAGCGAATAGCCTTGGCGAGCGTCCTCGTATTTACTGCAGCCGGCTTTTTCGCCTTTTTTTCTCTAGAGCGGATCACGAAGCTCCACTCCGCTCGAGAGCATGAGCATCGGGAGGGCCAGCATAGAGGCGAGCTCGGCACTGTGAGCGCGGCAGGGCTGTCTCTGCACAGCTTTCTTGACGGCGTTGCTATCGCAGTCGCTTTTCAGGACGGGACGGCTCTCGGTGTTGTGGTCAGCCTCGCCGTTCTCACCCACGACTTCTCCGACGGTCTCAACACCGTCACTGTCGTCCTCGCTCACGGCAACCCGGTTCGCTGGGCGCAGCGTTGGCTACTCGTTGACGCCTCGGCCCCGGTCCTTGGTGCCCTTGTCGGGGTGCTAACGCCGCTGCCGCAGGCGATTCTGCTCTTCCTCTTGGCGAGCTTCGCTGGCTCCTTTCTCTATATCGGCGCGTCTGACCTCCTTCCCGAGGCGCGTGAACATGATTCTCCGTGGGTGTTAGTAAGCGCGCTAGCCGGAATTACCGTGCTCTATGGAGTAACTCGCATTATTTCAGAAGTAGGAGGTTGAAGTCGTAAATTGGTGGGGTCCGCCTTCGAGTAATCCGTTTGTAGCGGCGGAATGTACGACCCAAACCGAAGTCCCCCTGACGCGATCCGGTCAAGGAGGAAGATTTGGTCGAGCGGGCTTATCGGGTCTCCGGTAGGCCCCGATACTCTAGCGATCCCAGGCCGGGTCGACGCCGCGGGTGTCGGAGTCGACCACTATGCCGTCGGATCTGTCGTAGAGTACCAACCGGGCATCCTTGGGTTTTGGGTGCCCGACGTAACGGTCGTCGCCCTGAGGCTCGAAAGTAGCTTCGATGAGCACGTAACGGTCGTCGTAGCTGACCGCTGGCTCGGCGGAGAAGTTCGCTGACGCCTGCGCATCCACCGCCTGCTTCTCCACTTTCCCGTCCGCGTCGACGGTACAAACCTGCAGCGTTCCACCCGGTTTTGCGCCGAGCGGCTCTCTAATGTACATGAGCTCGTCGCTGTCGTGCAAGAACGTCGGCGTGGAGATGCGCCCACCTAGGCGGATGTCGGGCAAGTCTAGCAGCTCTCCCGCCTGGGCGTCGTAGATCGCGTCACCGCCGATGGGTTGGAAAGCGAGTTTGGTGTTGGTTCGGTCGAACCCGCCGCTGGCTGCGTATTTGCCGAGTAGGGACGGTTCCGTCGTTTGCGCCGCACCGGTCAGGTAGTATTCCCCGTCGATAGTTTGGTACAGTAAAGCTTGTCCGTCGGGAGAGTACAATGCGCTTCTGAGCCGGCCTTCCTCGCTCGAAGGATCGACGGGTTGCAACTGCTCGCCGTCTATATCGTAGCGGTAGAGCCTGCCCCGAGTAACGAAAATAAATTGATTGCCGGCCGGCGAGAACTTCAGGTTGTCGACCCGCACGTCATACGGGATGTCAACCGACTTTTCCTCGCGGGTTCCAAGGTCGATCACGCGAAACTCGTCGGTGTTGTCGGCTCGTAGCAGCACGACGGCTAAGTAGTTGGCGTTGCGCGCAAAACTCTTGATCTTATCCGACCCGAATAGGGCATGGCTCTCTTGGGAGAGGGGCGATTTCTGGATGATCCTGTCTACCGTTCTGCTGCCGTAGTTACGTTCCAGGTAGGTGAACGACGGTTCCGCAGTGGTGAACTCGTAGTTGTACTCGCGTTTCATGCGCCCGCCGAGAGCGTCTTTCAGATCCGGCCTGACCGTGAGGACATACCCAGTGTTCGAGAGTAGATTTTGGTCAAAGGAGATGCTGAGCTGTTGGTTACGGTGACTTACCGTGTGTTCGATTTCCGGTTGAATATCGATAGCGTTCTCGAAATCGGCGCCTTCGATGGGTCGGTCAAAGACAACGGTGAGTCCTTGATTCGTGTTGGCGACCTTGTCACCGCTAAGGTTCTGTACCACTACTTGCCTGACCCGCGGACCGCTCGTGGTGACCAGCAGAGCCAGTACCAAGATGCCGATGCTCAAAGCCGCGATCACCGATCCAAAGGCCCAGTAAAAGGCCTTACCAGATGATGCGCTAGGTGACATATGGATCTTTTGGCTGATCCGTAAGCTCGATGCTCTGTGGGGTGACTGCTGCGGGTTCCGCGATGTCCTGGTCGGTTTCGGCGAAACTACCGACAGCATGAACCCACGAGTTCTCTTCGAATTTCTCCTGCCAGCCTGGCGAGTATACGGGCACTCCGAGGGGCTGAGCGTCGACCGAGCAGCAGGTGATCCTGAAACGCGAGACGTAGAAGATGTCTGGCGGAGTGCCCTTCGGATGGAATACGAATCCCACGATGTCGGCTTTTTTGCCCGCATAGAAGCTGGGGGGCGTTTTCAGGCTGAACGCCGCTACCCAATCAGCGATGGTGAGACGCGATGTGTCGGCGCTGACGAGCGCGAGCGTGTTGCTGGTATTGGATGGTTGGACCGGGCTGCTGTTGAAGTTGCCGCTGCGTTGGTCGGCGGTATCTGAGGAGAGGGTGTGAGCTGGCAACGTGTACGCGGCGACGAGCACAAATCCCGCAACCAAGACAGTGAGCGATGGACGCCAAGATACGCGACTCGCATCAGCACCGCCCGCTATCCGCCAGGCCGTCAGGACAAAGCCTACGCCGCATGCGACCAGCGAAACTACGTTGAAGGCGACGGTGAACAGGGCGTAGCGGGGATGGGTGTAGAGGTTTAACTGTTGGCTGAAATATAGGTCGAGAGTGTAGACATTGAAGAGCAGGATCGCAAAGTACGTTAAAAGTGATACGACCCTTGCATCAAAGCGCATAGTTCACCGCCAGTCCGATCAGGATGCTTGACAGCGCGACCATGAGGGTCATCGCGGCGAGTAGCCAGGTTTTGTAGGTCGTTCGCATCAGCGCCAGCATCTTGATGTCGATCATCGGCCCGAAGATCAGAAAGGCGACGATCGAGCCAGCCGTGAACGTGCTGCTGTACGCCAGCGCAAAGAACGCATCCACGTTCGAGCAGAGCGAGACGATAAAAGCCAAACTGATCATCGCCAGGATCGAGAAGACAGGATGGCCTCCGAGGCCGGACAACACTTCGCGTGGCACAAATACCTGCGTCAAGCCCGCGATGATCCCGCCGAGACAAAGCATTTTGAGCATCAAAGAGACCTCGGCGCGAAACACTGCGATGCCCTCCTGCCACCGCGACGCGTGATGATCGCTGTGGTGACGACCCTCATGCTGATGCTCGTGGTTGTGGCCAGCGTGGTCGTGCTTGTCGGTCCCTTCCACGCTGCACAAGGTCTGGTAGAAGCCCTTGCTGACCAACGCCATCTGATCCTTATAGAGGGCGATGAGCCCCCCGACCAGGTTGGCGACAAGCAACGCACCGGCCACCCTGATCCAAACGATCGAGGGGTCGAGACGAAATGCTTGATAGGTCGTCAGTACCGTAATGGGGTTGACGATGGGGGCTGCGAGCAAGAAGGTCGTGGATTCCGCAACGCTCAGACCCGTGATCACCATCCCACGTGCAACCGGCATGTTTCCACACTCGCAGACCGGCATGAACGAGCCAAGCAAAGAAATCGAGAGGCGCCTGAGTAGCGGGTGTTGTGGCAGAAATTGGATAAAACGCTGCGTTGTAGCAAAAAGGCGAATACCGACCGAAACCAAAGCCCCAAAGATCACGAAAGGCAGAGCCTCTACGACGATGCTCAACGTCAAGGTGATGAAATCTTGCAGCTTGTTCGGCAACGAGAGACCCAAAGAGTTCGTTGCAACGGCCTTCAACCACAGCAAAAGCACAGCCGCTAAACCGACTCCTACTAAAAGCAGAAGAAAACGAGCGGTGGTCCGCTTGTTCAGTTTTACAGCTTGCGTCTTCTGCATTCGCGTAGTGTAACAGGGTAAATTCACCTCTCAATGAAACGCAAGCCCTTGAGATGGGGTAGGTTGCCCTTATTCACTAGCTTGCCGAGAAGAGGTTTTTTCGGAAACCGTCGGCGCTACTCGTTCTCAGAGATTCAGCGAAACTTCCGCTGGCGGCAGGGAGAGCGTGTACCTCTCCCCGCCACGAGCCCCTGGAGACCTTCTTGGCTACCTACGCCGCAAGACAGCGAACGCCAGGATGCCGGAGCCCAGGATCAGGGCGGCTGCAGGTAGTAATGCCGACGGGGTGGCGCCGCCACTTGAAGGTAGCGGTCCGCTGGTCATCTCCGCAGGAGTGGTGGACTCGCCGGTAGCGGATGCCCTGATGACGCCCGCGGCGACCCGATCCCCCGACTCGCCAGAAGGATCGGTCTGGTAGTCGTCGGCCGACTGGTGGATGACGAGCGCGCTACCGTCGGAGTCTAGCAGCGAGTTCTGGCCTCTAGAAAGCGTTACCAGGGCAGCGGTCGTCTGGTAGCTGGCGCTCCCGTCATCGTTCACGATTATGTTCTCAAGGTCTCCGGCGTGCGGTCCTTCCGAATTGTTAAAGCCGTGACTAGCGTTGGTGGGGTTGAAGTGCTTCCCGGCGGCCTCGAAGTCCGGCGTAATAGCGCCCGTCTCGTGGATGTGGATGCCGTGCTCACCGGACTCGACCGCCTGTTGGCCCGGTTGGAGGTTGACGGTGATGGAGACGCCGTTCGGGCTCTCGACGAATTCGGCGGTGCCTACCGGGTTGCCTTCCTTGTCCTCAAGCTGCGCTGTAGCCGTGCCTCCGCCCTGCGCGAGTGCCGCGCCCGGGTACAAGGCAAGCAGCAATCCCACCAGCAACGCCAGCAAAACGGCTCTTCTCTCCCTCAATGCCCTCTCCTCTCGACTCTGGACAACCTGCTGTCGCGCCACTCCGGGCGACTTGGGACATTCTACCCTCACTGGCCATGTGGAGCACGGGGATCGGGCGTGTAACATAAGGTTGAGGAACCGGCCAGAGACCTGGGGGCACGACCATGCAAAAACACAGCCCGTTTCCGTTGCTCGTGGCGCTCGTCCTGGCGACGGCCTTCTCCGCGGCGGGCTGCGGCTCCACGGCCGGGAAGTCCTCCCAGGGCACCACTCAGGGCTCGACCGGGGGATCTACCATCGCCGCGGCCGGGGAGCGGGTGGAGGTTGGGGATACTGAGGCCCTTGTTTGGGGTGAGGGCGACTACGGGGCTGTAATGGCACACGGCGCGGCCTATGACGCAGCGAGCTGGGAGGAGCAGGCACAGGAGATCTCCGGGAGCGGCATCGTGGCACTGGCGCCGGAGGATGCCTCCCCCGAGAACCTCCTCGCCTCTATCGAGTACCTGAAAGAGGAGCGCGGTGTGCAGGACGTAGCGCTCATAGGTGCTAGCGCCGGGGGGAGCGCCGTGCTCCGGGCCGCGAGCGAGGGGCCCGATGCCGCAGACCAGCTTATTCTCCTCTCCGCAACAGGAGACGTGACAAGGCTGGGAGAGGAGCCCAAGCTCTTCGTGGCGAGCGAGGGCGAGGGAATTGCGGAGGAGGTGCGCCGGATGGCGGAGGAGGCCCCCGGGGACCAGAACGAGGTATTCATCCTCCCGGTCGACGCCCACGCCCAGGCCATCTTTCGGGCAGGAGAGGGGGATCGCTTGATGCAAATCATCCTGGAGCGGCTGGAGGAGCGTGGGTAGCACGGCCGTTTCCGGGGACGAGAAGGGAGGATGGTAGGGTTGGACAAGGCACGGAAAGTCCGCGATAAGCAGCGCGCCGAGTGGGGCACCGTCGCGCACGGCTGGCAGCGCAACCGGGAGAAGATGACCGCGCCCACGAGCGTTATCACCGAGAAGATGCTCTCACTTGCGGGGATACGCGCCGGCCACCGCGTCCTCGACCTCGCATGCGGCGTCGGCGACCCGGCGTTCGCCATCTTCGGGCTGGTCGGCTCCGCAGGCTACGTCCTCGGCCTCGACCTCTCGCCGGAGATGGTCGAGGCGGCACGGGAGCTCTCCCTGCGGGAAGGGGCGAGCAACGCCGAGTTCCGCACCATCGAGAGCGAGCTGGACCTCGGCGTTCCCGGCGAGAGCTTCGACGACGCCACCTGCCGCCTCGGACTGATGTTCATGCCGGACCCAGTGGCGGTACTCTGGGAGTTGCGAGCGGCACTCAAGCCCGGCGGTAGGGTGGTGGCGTGTACCTGGGGAGCGCCGGAACACAACCCCAACTTCTCCCTGCCGATGGAGATCATCGCCCGCCACACCGACCTCCCGCCCCGGGACCCGAACGCCCCCGGCATCTTCGCCCTACCAACCCCCGAGAGGCTGGAGGGACTCCTGGCAGAGGCCGGGTTCGTAGACGTTGAGGCGTTCGCGTTCGAGACGCCGGTCGTGAAGGCCAGGGACGCCGAGTCTTACTGGTACGGCGTCAGCACCGTTGCGGGACCGCTTGTCTCACTGCTCGCCTCCCTATCAGAGGAGCAACGCAAGGCCATCCGTGAGGACGTGGTGGAGACGATCGGCAAGAAGTTCCCGGAGGGGCCGGTCGAGGTAAGCGGCGAGGCGGTCGTCGCCGTTGGAACGAAAGCTCTGTAGAAGACCCTCGCTACAGAGCTTTACTCGGGGCGATGCGACGGTAGTAGGCCACGGCGAACATCCACCCACGGACTAGCGCGCCACCTCCTCCGCATGGTCCCCGGCGTCCCGCTTCACGCCCCCGATAGGAGAATCTCTTCCGGCCAATCTGGTGCCTCCCACATATCAGGTTCTAAGGCGGTTCCGCTCGCATTATCCTCCAAGAGACGCCTCGTTACCGTCGCAAGCCTCCGGCGTGCATGCGGAGAACACCTGCGCAAAGGCCAGACAGGGTAGACTCACATCTCACGATATAACCTACGCTGGAGGAAGAGCGCATGAATACCGTACCGGAACGGGGCCAACCGCTCCCCTATGTCGAGTTCGTTACCGAGAGCGGGGAGAGACTCCCGACCGCAGACCTGGCAAGAAGCAAGACCGTCCTCTACTTCTACCCCAAGGACGACACCCCCGGCTGCACGAAGGAAGCCTGCGCCTTTCGTGATCGCATGCCCGATTATGAAGAGGCGAATGTAAGAGTCTACGGCGTCTCGCTCGACTCCCCCGAGTCACACCGCCGGTTCCGCGAGAAGCACGTCCTCGACTTCCCGCTCCTCACCGACGAAGACGGCCGCGCATCGGAAGCGTTAGGAGTGCTCGGCGAGCGGGGCTACGCGAACCGCGTTACCTTTCTGCTCGATCCCGAAGGGAAGATAGCAAAGGAGGTCTACCCTGAAGTCTCCCCTGAGACGCACGCCGATGAGATACTCGAAGATGCGGCAGCAAGGAGATAGCTAGGCGGTGCTATCCAGAGCGTTGCTGTCTCACTACGTCATTAGCCTTTGACCCAAGCACACTCTGCTGCCTAAATTATTCCTAACATTTGTGAGAATAGTGGAATTACCCCGAGATGGCAGACAATCTCTCCTTACGCTACCGCAACCTCCTTCATTGTAGGCATCTGCTCATAGTCTGAGGGGCTCAAGTAACCAAGTGATGAGTGTCGTCTGACCCGGTTGTAGAACCCTTCAATGTAATCGAAGACGGAACTCATGGCGGCCTCCCGGCTGAGAAAGCGATGCCTGTGGAGAAGCTCGGTCTTCAAACTCGCCACGAAACTCTCCGAGATTGCGTTATCCAGGGCTGAGCCCGCCCCTCCCATCGAAGGAATTATGCCCGCCTTTTCCAACCTCTTGCCCAAAGACAGCGCTGTGTACTGTGCCCCGCGGTCGGTGTGGCGGATCAGCCCAACACCGGGCTTCCTTCTCCAGAGGGCCATCTCCAGAGCATCCACCACGAGAGAGCCGTACGCAGGTAGGTTGCCAAGTTCGACTAGCCGACCACTCGTCGAGAGTAGACCTCGAGGATGAAAGCCAGCTAGAGAAAGCCCTCCTGGGTGCGGACATAGGTTATATCCGCCGTCCAGATCCTGTCTGGAGCTGCTGCAGTGAAGTTCCTGTTCACAAGGTCCGGAGCGGGAATGGCGTGTTTGTCCTGGCGCGTGGTTCGTTTTCTGCAGCCCCATAAGCAGCCTCGCGCTAACCGGCTTCTCTCATCAGCCGGGCAACCCGTTTCCTGGAGCAGCGCACTCCCAAAGCTCTGAGCTCGGCATGTACCCGCGGATAGCCGTAGGTCTTAGGGGGGCTCCTATCATGGATCTCCCTGATCCTCTCGATGAGCGTGGCATCTTCTCTGTCCCTCTTTGAGGGCGAGCGACTCTTCCAGTCGTAGTAACCGCTCCTGGAGACCCGGAGTATCCTACACAGCAGCGAGATCGGGTAGCTCTGGCCTTCTCTGCATCAATGAGCTTGTAAGCACTCACGCCCCTCTTCGCCGGCGTGGGCGACCGTCAGCAGGCCATGCTCCCGCGCCTCGTCGAACACGACCTCGAAGTCCTCCGGCGGGTGTCCGACCTCGGAGGAGTCGAGCCCGACCGCTACGATCCACTCCCTGAACGGTAGCGAGCTGTACAAGGTCTCCATCGCCGCCTCCGCGCTGAGGTGCCGCAAGAAACACATCATCAGCTCCGAAGAGAGGCCCAACTGCTGCTCGCCGCCTTCCAGGGCGCGGCGTATGCCCGTGATCACCGTCTCGAACGGCACCCCTCTGTTGTTGTGTGCCTGCAGGTCGAAGATTATCTCCGCGTGGCGCACGTTCTGGGCCGAGACTCTTCGCAGGTAAGCCCAAGTCGTAGAAATTCCGCTCGTTCAGAAGCACCTGCATACCTTCGTAATACAGGTCCAGAAAAGATTGAAGATCACTGAAGTCGTAGGCCCGGCGAACCTCCTCCACGGAGGAGTACCGGAGAGAGACCCCGTTGCGCTCGGCGATCTCGAACATCAACTCGGGCTCCAGAGAACCCTCGATATGGATGTGTAGCTCCGCCTTCGGCATCCCTTGTATAAATTCCTTCGACACGGCTGATTCCCTCAAGCTCATCTTCTGGCCACTCCTTTCCCACGGTTATCCGTACCCGGAGACCCTTCCATATTCAGGATAGATCTGCCGGTAACATTTCGCCAGGGCCTTAGCCTGAATCTTTGGAGCGCAGCTTGCGCTCTGTCATGGTCTCTCTCTGCATGAAGATGAGATCCAGCAGCTCCTCACCGAAGTCCGAGGCGGTACTCACGTCGCCCCTTTCGATCTCGACGTTGTTCAAGTACTGGAGCCGGAGAACGTCGCCATCCTGGGCCTGGAGAATGATCCCGCCGAAGAGGAAACTCAGCTCCTCCAGCCGGTCTCCGCCGATCCGCGTGGCATGGTTGGAGAGCGGCAGATCGAGGTAGATTACGTCTCAGGCAGTGCATGCAGAGCTCCCGCAGCCGGGGCCTGACCAGTTCCCGGAGATCATATCCCGGTTCGGCAACCCGCAATAAGGCGGATACGTGGTTACTCCGCAACTGACAGAGAGCCTTTGAAGTTTGGCGTCCTGCTCACCGAAGGGTGAGGGAGATGCGCTTTGAGTGAGTGGTCGGCTAGATACGTGGGCGGTACCCTGGTACGATCGGTTTTGCACGTAGGCTGGTCGAGGAAAGCTCTGTAAGGAGTCGGAGGTGTTCGAGGGATTCGAGCGGACCAGGATCGAGACCCGGGGGGCAACCATCAACGCGGTCCGCGGGGGCGAAGGACAGCCGGTCTTGTTGCTGCACGGCTATCCGCAAACTCTCGCCATGTGGCACCTGGTCGCGTCCCGCCTGGCCGAACGCTTTACGGTCGTGGCGACAGACCTGCGGGGGTACGGGGATAGCTCCAAGCCGCCCGCCGGCGAGGACCACGCCGCCTATTCCAAGCGCGCAATGGCCGAAGATCAGGTAGAAGCGATGGTAGCCTTGGGCTTCGACCGGTTCGCGGTCGTCGGGCACGACAGGGGAGGGCGAGTCGGGCATCGGATGGCCCTAGACCACCCGGACAGGGTGTCCAAGCTCGCGGTGCTCGACATCGTCCCCACCCGCCACGTCTTCGAGACCGCGGACAAGGATCTCGGGATGATCTACTATCATTGGTTCTTCCTCGCCCAGCCCTACGACCTGCCGGAGAGGCTGATAGGCTCTGATTCCGGCTACTACCTACGCAAGAAGCTGGGCGGATGGGGAACGGGCATGGAGGCATTCGCGCCAGAAGCCCTCGCCGAGTACGAGCGCTGCTTTCTGGACCCCGAGACGATACACGCAAGCTGCGAAGACTACCGGGCTGCGGCGAGCATCGACCTGGACCACGACGAGGCCGATGTGGGCCGCAAGGTGGCGTGCCCGCTCCTTACTCTTTGGGGCCGCAACGGCGCGATGGAGAAACTCTACAACGTGCTAGAGGTTTGGCGTGGGTACGCCCTAAACGCACGGGGCAGGTCCCTGGGCTGCGGCCACTTCCTGGCCGAAGAGAGGCCCGAGGAGACTGCGGAAGAGCTCTTGTCATTTCTCGAGGGCTAGGCACCGGGTGAACGTGCCAGTTTTAGAGACGAACGCAAGCTGCGCCGTGACCCCGCCGGGATCGTCGCGGGGCCTCCTTGATGGACGACGGGCGGATCGAGCGATACGCTCCGCGAACCGAGGGCTACCGGTCCCCGAGGGACGAGCTTCGTGGGGACAAGGCGGCTTCGTGCCCGTCCGTTTGTGCTGGAGCACAAGCGATGGTAACTTCGCTCGAGACGATGCCGCCCGCTATGGGGGAGGACGAGGTGCTCGATAGGATTGGAACGTTCGTGCTGGTCCACGGTACCTTCCACGGGGGCTGGTGTTGGAGGAGGGTGGCGGGCCGCCTGCTCTCTTCGGGCAACCGCGTGTATACTCCCACGCAGACAGGGCTCGGGGAACGCGTACACGTCCTCGAGCTTCTCGGCCTCGACACCTTCATCGAAGACGTGGTGTGCGTCATCGAGGCCGAGAAGCTCGAGGACGTGATCCTAGTGGGCCACAGCTTCGGCGGTATCAGCATAACGGGGGCCGCCGACCGTGTGCCCGAGCGCCTGCGCCGTCTCGTGTACCTGGACGCCTTCATCGTCGAGGACGGCGGGACGGCCTTCGACCTGCTCCCCAGGGATGTCGTCGCCGAGAGGGTGAGGGAGGCCGAGGAGCACAGCGGCGGGTTGTCGATGCGCCCCTTCCCCGCGTCCGCGTTCGGGATCTCGGATCCAGAAGATGCCGCATGGGTGAACCGTCGCCTGACCTACCAACCATTGAAGACCTACATGGACAGGCTGGCCTTGAACAGCCCGATTGGCAACGGGAAACCATGCACGTACCTGGCATGCACGGATCCCCATTACCCTCCCACAGAGTCCAGCCGGCGTTAAGCCGCGGCTAGGGACGGCTGGGACGTGCGGGAGATACCCTCGGGCCACGATGCCATGATCATCTCGCCCGAGAAGGTCGTCGAAACCTTGCTAGAGATCGCCAGCGAGCCATCGTAAGTGCCACGGACCGTTCTTCTTGCCGCCGTTCCGGCTACAACTACGAGTCACACACGACGCAACGAAGCCTGGGACGGCGGGGCCGCCGGTATGGGTAGCCCCGCTCGCCGGTACGCCGTCCCCGTGCTACCCTTGCCTCTCCCCGTCGACCTCTAGCTCCACCCTGTCGTCGTAGAAGCAGAAATGCCCTTCGATCTTTTGGGCCTCAGGCAGAGGCTCACGGTAGCCCCACACGACATCCTCGACACGCTCGCCGCCCACCTCCGCCGACCAGTGCGACCCGACGCCCTTGTACGGACAGACGGTCTTCGTCTCGCTACCGACCAGAACCTCTGTACGCACGTCCTCCGGAGGGAAGTAGTAGCGTGGAGGCAGGCTGGTCTCGAAGAGGATCTTGGGCCGGTCGGTTTCGGCCACCACCTTGCCGTTAACCCTGACCCTGACGTGTCGCGAGCTCTCGAGTACGTCCACACGATGATACGGGTCGTGGGGATGGCCGATGGTCTCCTCGTCTTCTTCCAGCCACTTGTCCATCGCACCCTGGTAGAAGGCCGCGTAGCCAGAGATGGGCGGGGCGTCCTCCAGAGGCTCCGGGTATCCCCACACCGCGTTCTTGGCGGCCCTATCCCCTACCCTCACCGAGCGGTAGGCGGCGTCGCCCTTGAACGGGCAGTGGGTAGTGTGGTCGCTCTCTTCGAGGAGGTCTTGGCGGAGGTCTTCCTCCGGGAAGTAGTAGATAGGCAGGTGTCCGGTCTCGTGCAGTATCTTCACTCGCCGGCTGTCGGCCACGGTCTCGCCGTTAAAGACCGCCCGCACCCGCTTGGGGCAGTCCTCGAAGTACAGGGTGTGGGCCTTCAGCACCGAGGTGTCGAAATTGAACGCACCCCCGTGCCTCTCACCAAACGGGCCAGTTCCTTTCGTTAGCGCCATGTACCGTTTCCTTTCTCACTAAATCGTGCCGGATAACCTTCACTTCTCTTCGACACGCATGCTTGATGCTAACACGAACAAAGCGAAGCCTGGTTTGGTTCGACGCCTACGGCGCCGGAGCCTGTAGCTCGTCATTGTCCCGACGGCTCCGTACCCTGCTGGCCGACGAGCAGAATCGCGCGTGTCGAGTCGACCGTGGGTTATATGTCCAGGGCAAGCGGAGGACGAGTGCGAGTAGAATACCCGTTGTCGTCCACTATACAGAGGAGTTGCTTACGGCTTTCACCAGACAACAGGTACTCTCCCGCGCGGACGCGAGGAGCAGGCTCAGAGCACCGAAGCCCGTCTTCGAGGTCTCGCGCATCAGCGAACTGTCGGGCCCGCATAACCTCGACGGGCGGGCGTCGGTAGCCGGGGTCGAGCACTTCGAGCGTTGCGACACTCGGTGGCGTTACGACCTCGCCGAAGGGCCTGTCCCCGAAGGTACGCACCAGGCCAAGCCCCTTCCGCGGGATGCGCGGGGTGGTCTGGACGGAGACGCGGGACGGCCCGTGCGATTCTGCTCGGGGTCCGATCTGCTCGTTCTCTCCGGCCCGACGGAGACGGCCCCGGCCGGTCCCCCGCCGTCGAAGCCGGATCGGAGCTGACGCGATGCAGGTCGAGCTGCTCCCCGGCATCGAGCATGTGGACAAGGCAAAGTGGCGCGCGCTCGAGCCGCCGGATTTCCCGTTCTTCGACTTCGAGTTCCTGTACGCGCTCGAACGCTCGGGCAGCATCGGGGATGCTACCGGGTGGTCGCCAGTCTACCTCGTCTGCAAGGACGACACAGGACGCGTCCTCGGCGCGCTCTGCCTCTACCTCAAGACGGATAGCTATGGCGAGTACATCTTCGATTGGGAGTGGGCGCGAGCTTACCAACAGCATGGGCTCCCATACTACCCGAAACTCGTCGCCGCCGTGCCGTTCACGCCCGCGACCGGACCGAAACTCCTGGTGCATGGCCCCGAAGCCGGCCGCCCGGCAGTTACGCGCGTCTTGCTCGACGCGGCGCAGAGGCTCGGCGACGAACATCGCGTCAGTTCGTCGCACGCGCTCTTCCTCCCCGAGGAGGAGCTCGACGAGTTCGCCGAACGCGGGTTCGCGGTGCGGCACTCGCTGCAGTTCCACTGGCGCAACCGCAGCTACGGCGCGTTCTCCGATTACCTGGACGCGCTGACAAGCAAGCGCCGCCGCCAAGTCGCGCGCGAGCGCCGCCAGCTCGCGGACGAGGGCCTCGAGATCGAGCGTCTCACGGGGGAGGCGCTTTCCCCCGAACACGCGGCCGTCATGTACCGGTTCTACCTCGGCACCCTCGACAGGAAGTGGGGCATGCCGTACCTTACCGGGACATTCTTCGCCGAGGTCTTCCGGACGATGCGCGACCGCATCCTACTCGTCCTGGCGCGCGACGGCGCGGGACGCCCGATCGCGGGCGCGCTCAACTTCTTCAAGGGCCAGACACTCTACGGCCGCTACTGGGGAGCAGCCAAAGGGCGGCGCAACCTGCACTTCGAGCTTTGCTACTATCAGGCCATCGAGTTCGCCATCGAGCGTGGTCTCCGGCTCTTCGAGGCCGGCGCGCAGGGTGAGCACAAGCTGGCACGCGGCTTCCTCCCGTCCCTGACGTACAGCGCGCACGAGATCCGCCACCCGGGGTTCCGGCGCGCGATCGAACGTTACATCGCGGAGGAGAAGGATCTGCTCGGCGAGAACATGGCGGAGTACGCTCGCAGCGACCCATACAAACACTAACGCCGGCCCCAGGATAGCGTCAGCAGACCATCGCACATCCGAGGGCGAGGAACGCCTGGTGGACGTCGGCCCGCCGCTCGTTGCGCACCTTCAGCCGCCGGAAGCAGTATGCCTCTCAACCACCCACCGGTGCCGCCCCGGCCGCTCGGCACGACGCCTCGTCGTGCGATGCGCGCCTTTGTCGCCCCTCTTCCAGAATACCTTTCGGCAGCGGGGGAAGTCGTAGGCCAGAGCTCCAGCGCCTCCCCGGCCTCGGAGGCGACGTGGTTGAGACCCGCCCGCCGTACCCGTGGCGTCGCCCCTATGCCACGGCGACCGGTATACGGACGGCTTCGACGCTCCGGCATATGTGCGGTATCCTCTACCACCGTGACTCGCAAGATTGTAGATAAAAGATCCTCGACGCAGGCCAGGGAGCGCGACAGCTTCTATGGCCAGTTCTCGACGACCGACAAAAAGGGGCGAGAGGAGAGAGAGAAGACCGCCAGGAAGCGCCGGGAGAACCTGCAACTCCTGTTGTTGATGGTAGTAGCCTTCGATGTGGTCTTCGGCTTCATCCGGCCTTTCGTGGCCGAGCCGATGTACGTACCGTCCGAGAGCATGGTCCCAACCTTGCAGGTGGGCGACCGCGTGCTGACCAACAAGCTCGCCTACGGCTTCCTCTCCAGCCCCGCACGGGGAGACCTCGTCGTCTTCAAGGATATCGGTAAGGAGAAGGATGAAGACACCGTAAAGCGGGCCATCGGGCTGCCGGGAGATGAGATCTCCGTAGAAGACGGTACCCTTCTCGTAAACGGCAGCCCCCCATACGAACCCTACCTCGACACGGAAGAGGGTCCCACCCAGGAGACGCCCGCCCTGGAGACCTTCGGCCCCGTCTTCGTCCCCAAAGACCACGTCTTCGTCATGGGCGACAACCGCGCCAACTCCTACGACTCCCGCTTCTTCGGCCCCGTCCCAAACGAGAACCTCGTCGGCAAGGTCTCCCTGCGCTTCTGGCCCACCGACCGGCTCGGCACCCCCGCGTAGAAACCCCGAAACACCCCCAAAACCTCTGTTTTATTAAGAAATATTAATATGCGTGCTGAAAGCACGTAGATATAATTGGCTTATTTATGGGTAAAAGTAGCACTTTGACTCCTTTGTTCCTAGTTACGGGTACGTTGCGTTCTAGTTACTAGGCTGTTACTTTCTCTCCGTCATGAGGGGGGCTCCGAGGAGCCGCCTCAAGGTGCAGGCAAAAGACGCTAGAAGGAGAAATTTTTGGAAGCAATCAGCTTGAGAAAAGTATTGATAGTCGCTCTCTTCGGGGTAGTGTTGTTCGTCGGGTCTTTCGCCGTGTCGAGCAAGATGAACGCGTTCGAGGCGTTCTGCAACCCGAACAGCATCTGGTACGACATATTTGGGAACCAGCAGTGCGGCAATAGCGCGCCCCTGGGCGAGTACTTGATGGCCTCTTACTACGGCTACTCGCACGCCGGGCTCCCGACGGCCAGCGGCGAGCCCTTTGTCCCGGAGGCTTATACGGCCGCCCACAAGACCCTGCCGATGGGCACCAGGCTCCTGGTGAGCTACGGCGGGAACTCCGTCACGGTCACCGTCAACGACAGGGGTCCCTACATCAACGGCCGCGACCTCGACCTCTCTCAGGGAGCGGCCGAGACGATAGGGCTCACCGGTCCCGGAGTCGCCCCGGTAGAGGTTACGGTCTTGTAGATTTTAGCTTTCAGTTGTAAGTTTCAGTGCGAAAGGTCCGGCGTTTGAGCGCCGGGCCTCTTCGTGTTCACGGGTAGTAGAGTCTTATAGGACCTTCGGGAGGTACGTCGGGCGGAAATTCTCGAAGGCTTCCAGATCCTCCTCGTGCTCCAGGGTCGCGCCGATGTCGTCGAGACCCTCCATGAGCCGCTGACGGGTAAAGTTGTCCATCTCAAACGTCACGCGCACGTTGGGAGCCGTGACGGTACGCTCTGTAAGCTCGACGGTTATGACGGTGTTCGGGTCCTCGCGCACGGCGTCGAGGAGCTTATTTACGGTCTCTTCGGGCAGCTCGACCGCCAGCAGTCCTATCTTCGCGCAGTTGTTCTTGAAGATGTCGGCGAAGGAGGGGGCGATGATCGCGCCGAAGCCGTAGTCTTGCAAGGCCCACGGGGCGTGCTCTCTGCTGGATCCACTGCCGAAGTTCTCCCCCGCGAGCAGGACGACCGCGCCCTCGTGCTCGGCTTTGTTCATCACGAACTCCGGGTTCTCGCGCCACTCGAGAAACAGGAACTGCCCGAAGCCGGTCCGCTCGATGCGCTTGAGGGCGTCGCTAGGCACGATCTGGTCGGTGTCAACGTCGGAGTAGCCGAGCGGGAGCGCCTTCCCGACTACGCGCTCGACCGGCTGCATTAGAGCACCTCCGCGGGGACGCCGAGCTCCGAGGGCGAGGCGAAGCGTCCCATCACCGCGGTCGCGGCGGCGACGGCGGGGCTGACGAGGTGCGTGCGCCCGCCCTTGCCCTGCCGCCCCTCGAAGTTGCGGTTCGAAGTGGACGCGCAACGCTCGCCCGGCTGGAGGATGTCCGGGTTCATCCCGAGGCACATCGAGCAGCCGGCGTTGCGCCACTCGAAGCCTGCCTCCGTGAAGACCTCGGCCAGCCCCTCCTCCTCGGCCTGCTTCTTCACACGCATCGAGCCGGGGACTACGAGCGCCCGGATGCCCTCCTTTACCCGTCGGCCTTCGAGGACGGCGGCGGCGGCGCGTAGGTCCTCGATGCGGGCGTTCGTGCAGGAGCCCAGGAAGACGGTGTCCACCTCTATCTCCCGGATCGGGATGCCCGGCGTGAGCGCCATGTACTTCAAGGCTCGCTCGTGCCCGTCATTCTTTGGCTCGGGGACCTTCTCGTCGAGCCCGACGGTCTGGGCCGGGGTCGTCCCCCAGGAGACGTAAGGGACGAGGTCCTCGGCCTGGATGACGACCTCCTTGTCGCACACGGCACCCTCGTCGGTCTTCAAGCTCCGCCACTCCTCGACGGCCCGGTCCCAGTCCTCGCCCTTCGGAGCGTAGGGCTTGTCCTCGAGGTACTCGAAGGTCGTCTCGTCGGGGGCGATGAGGCCCGCGCGGGCGCCACCTTCTATGGACATGTTGCAGACTGTCATCCGGCCCTCCATCGAGAGGGACCGTATCGCCTCGCCCCTGTACTCGATCACGTGCCCAACCCCGCCGCCGGTGCCGATCCGGTTGAGGATACCGAGCATTAGGTCCTTCGCGGTCACGTCTACGGGCAACTCGCCCTCGACCGTTACGGCCATCGTCTTCGGCCGGCGCTGCGGGAGCGTCTGGGTCGCCAGGACGTGCTCGACCTCGCTCGTTCCGATGCCAAACGCGAGAGCGCCGAACGCGCCGTGGGTCGCGGTATGGCTATCGCCACAGACGATCACCAATCCCGGCTGGGTCAAGCCCATCTCCGGCCCGATGATATGAACGATGCCCTGCCCGATAGATCCCCACTTGTTGAGCTCGACCCCGAACTCCTCGCAGTTCGCCCTCAACGCCTCCATCTGCTTCGCCGAGACCTCGTCCCGGATTGGGAACCCTATCTCCGTCGTCGGAACATTGTGGTCCATCGTCGCATAAGTGAGGTCCGGCCTCCGCACCTTGCGCCCCGCGATCCTCAACCCTTCGAACGCCTGTGGGCTCGTCACCTCGTGTACCAGATGGAGGTCGACGTAGAGCAGGTCGGGCTCGCCCTCTACGCTCCTTACCACGTGCCTCTCCCATACCTTCTCTACCAAAGTCCTCGGTCTGCTCATGAAAGTCCCCTTCCCATAACTCTAATCTCGTTTGCAGCCGCCATACACAGCGAAACTGTAGTCTTTATACCAGCAGCCAACCTCCCGGAAGCCAGCCTCTTCGAGCCAGGCTCTCTGCTCGTCTAAAGTAGACGACTTATCCTCCCGCATACGCACCAGGGCGGCGGACAGATCCTCTTCGCTCACGCCCCTCTCGCGAACCTGCCGGAGCCAGGCCTCCCGGTAGCGCGCCTCAATCTCCGGCGTCTCAGCGAGTACCTGATCCGCGTTGACGAAGACCCCACCCTCGCGCAGGACCCCGTAGGCCTTACAGAACAGCTCCCGCTTCTCGTCTGCGTCGAGGTGGTGGATGGAGAGCGCGGAGACGACGGCATCGTACTCCCCGGAGAGCGGCTCCTCCGCGTAGTCCATTACACGCAGCTCGAAGCGCGCGGGATCGTCCGCGAAGCGCTGCCTCGCCCCGCCGAGCATCTGCGGCGAGACGTCCGCCAGCGTGATCCTTACCCGGGGAAAGGCCCGCGCGACCATAGCACTCAAGAGCCCCGTACCGGCGCCGAGGTCCAGGACCCGGATATCGTCCTCGAGCCGGTACGGGATCGCCCCAACAGCCGCCCCGTAGAAGTCGTCGAAAGGGGGAACTAGCTGCCGGCGGGCCCGGTCGTAGCCAGCCGCCGCCCCGTCGAACACGGCTCCGATACCCACCCTCACCACTTCCGTCCCCGGATCGCGAGCATGTTCAGACGCACGTAGTCCACAACCGGCGGAGCCTCTACCGCCGCGACCCTCGCGGCCACCGCCTTCGTAAAGGGCTCCTGGTCCGCCTCCGGGAGCCTTTCGAGGTGGAGCCGCAGCACGACCGTCTTCAGGAAGCGTGCCAGATCTTCGACCGAACCGAACCGTGTCGGCTCCTCGTGCAGCCAAGTCTGTATCTGTCCGAACCCGGCGGCCTCCAGGCGCACTCTGGTCGTCTCGGGATCGGCGAACTCCTTGGCATCTTCCCAGCCCACGAAGCGGTCCCGGAAGCGCTCCTCCCCCATGACCTCCTCCGTCGCCCTCGTCACCCGCGAGATGTTCCCCGCGCCGCCGCACTGGGCCACCACCCCCCCCCCAGTTTCAGGGCCCGCGCGAGCCGCCCGAACAACTTCTCGTGGTCCTTTATCCAGTGAAAGGTGGCGGTAGAGAAGATCAAATCTACCGGCTCCTCGACCTCTAATTGAAGGAGGTCCATTTTCTCGACCCTTACCCGTCCGTCGCCGGCAAAACGCCTCCTCGCCGCCTCGACCATCGCCCCCGACGCGTCCACCGCCAACACGCTCCCCCGCGGCAACCGCTCCAGGAGCATCTCCGTTACCCTACCCGTACCGCACCCCGCATCTATGGCGGACTCGCCTCCCCCAAGCGGCCGGTCCGCGAGTACACGCCCGAGGAAGTTGGATCCCCACCCGGTCTGCGGCCCCGAGAGTGCCTCGTACTCGGCGGCGTCCCACTCTAACGTCATGTTCTTCCTTTGCGTTGTCTCATATATTGAGATATATTGTCCACCATATGGACAGTATAGAAGACGGGCCTGTGGAAGGCAAGAGCGGCGTGGTGAGTGGGGTTGGGGTTTTGGACAGGGCGGTCTCGATCCTCTCGTTCCTCGCGGCTGATGGTCGGGCGAGCGCGGCGGCGGTGGTAGAGGGGACGGGATTGTCGCGGCCTACGGCGTACCGGCTGCTCTCGGCGCTGGAGGCGCATCATCTGGTGACGCGGAGGGACGGGCGTTACTCGCTCGGGGTGCGCCTTCTGGGGTGGGCCGAGGCGGCGGGGACGGGTTTAGTGGAGCGGGCGCGTCCGGTATTGGAGAGGCTGAGAGATGCGACAGGGGAGAGCACGCAACTGTACGTGCGGGAGGGGGATCACCGGGTATGCGTAGCCTCGGTGGAGCGGGCGACGGGTCTGAGAGACTCGGTGCCGGTGGGAGCGGTGATGCCGCTCTCGCGGGGGTCGGCGGGGAAGGTGTTGCTCGCGTGGGGGGAAGGCGAGGAGCGTCCCCACGGGATCGAGGCCGGGGAGTTGGAGGCGGTACGGAGCCAGGGGTGGGCCGGGAGCGTGGCGGAGCGCGAGGCCGGGGTCGCAAGCGCGAGCGCGCCGGTCTTCGGCCTCGACGGAAGCTTGAGAGCGGCGGTCTCCGCCAGCGGTCCCGTCTCGCGCCTCGGGGAGCGCCCCGGCGAGCGGCTCGCGGAGAAGGTTGTGGTGGCCGCGCGGGAGATAGAGACCTCCCTGGGCTCCTGACGGCCCTGCCCGGCTCTCACCGGACCTCCGGTGTGCAGCCTTCTACAATCCCGGCTCGTGCGACGAGGATGTTCCGTCCGACTGATATTTAGCAGATGAGCTTTACGACGAGCGCCTTTGACCAGGATACGGCGTTCCTCGGCACATGGACCCTCTTCTTGTTCGCGCCCTGGATCGCGATGGAGGCAGTCGTAGAACCAGTCGCGGAAGGTCCATAAGAGCTTGCGCCAATAGGGAGTACGTCAGAATATAAAACGAACACGGAGGCTGGATCATTCGGGGAGTTCTCGAAGCTTCCCGAATCGAAGGAGCATGCCCCGTGACCGCAATCCAACCCTACATCATCGAACCCATATGGGAGCAGCTCAGAGTCCTGTTGCCCGAACGCAGGACGAACCATCCACTTGGCTGTCACCGTCCTCGCATCCCCGACCACGTGGTCTTCGAGAAACTGGTCGAGATTCTAGTGTTCGGCTGCTTACTGGCGGATCGCCGACGAGAGATGCTCGGCTACCACGCTGCGCCGCGGACGCGATGAGTGGATCGAGAAGGGGATGATGGAGGCTCTAAGGGGGATGATGCTCGAAGCCTACGACAGTTCATCGGTCTGCTGCTGGGCGACCTGGCGGTGGAGGGCTGCATCACCAAGGCTCCTTGCGGAGGCGAGAAGGCCGGTAGGAGCCCGGTGGATCGGGGCAAACAGGGTATCAAGCGCTCGACGGTCGTGGACGGGCGTGGCATCCCGCTCGGGGCCGTAATCGTCCCGGCCTAACGCCACGACTCGCCGCTCTTGGGCAAAACCCTTGATACCGCGTAACGGAGACGCTGGGAGGATTGCCCGAGAAGACCAGCGTACACCTGGACCGCGGCTACGACTCGAAGGCCGCCAGCGAGCGGCTAGAAGAGCGTGGCTGCTCGCCGAGATTTCCCAGAAAGGCAAGCCGGCCCCGCTGGTCGCCACAAAGCGGTGGGTGGTGGAACGGACCAACTCCTCCTGCCACAACGCCCACAAGAAGACGCTTGTGCAGTGCCAAGAGCGTCAGGTACGGGTCGTCGTGCACTTCCGGATCGCGCCTTCTCCGCAGTGGTCGTCACCTCGTGCCAAGATCATCAAACAAGCCTGGGGACTCACTAGCGCTGGGAGAGCCGGTCTTCTTGGCACCTTCGTCACCTATAACAACTCACTGGCCCAAGCTTTAAGGCAGGAGGGTGCCCGGTGCCCACTTACCGTTTATTACGGTGCCTTACGGTGCCCACTTGCCGTTTATCCCGTACAGGCGATGAAGCTCCTTGTAACTGTGCAATGAGTCGTAATCGTACGCTCCATACACCGTCAGGTGCTCTCCTATTGTAGGCATGGTGGGGCCGAGCTTACTCGGATCCTGATCATTCTTCACGACCTCCCACAGCATGTCCGCTGCCGCGTGGTCAGGCGTCGGCGCGGCCTCGATGTAGTATTGGAGATGGGTAATATCAGACGAGCTTACAAGACCTTGCGAGCCCGAATCTAGCTTGATATATATATCCCAGTCCCCGTCCGTCCATGCCTCAGAGTTAGTCACGGTGCCGCTCGCAGACTGACACGTGTCATACCGGGGGTTAAAACGCTGCGGATTATACACTCCAAAGTATAAGGCGGCTCGTGCGGGGCGGAGATACGGCACGAACCGAAGACGAGCTTCAGGGGCGTTCCCGGATCGAGGGTGCGGATCATGCTCGGCGGGAAAGGCGAGCCGGTCTCCGGCCACCTCCTCTCGCCGTCGAGGAGGACTTCGTACTCGTAGACGCCCCCCGGCTCCAGCCCAAAGACGCATACCAGGGCGTAGTGGTGGCCCTCGACGTGGAAGGTGCGCGAGCGGCATCCCAGGACCTCGACCTCGCAGGCGGCGTCCGTCTCGACCCAGACTATAGCCTCGGTCTCACCGGCGTAGCGCAGCAGAGGGCCGAGGACGAGATCAGACACCGCTACGCGCGACCTTTGGATGAGAGATCCTTTCGAGCCTCATAAATCCCTTTCCCCGGTTGCCGGAAGGATACACCAGCCGCCGCGCGTCGGTCTTGCCCTTTTGTTCTGGTGTTTAGGCAACCCGCTGTGGGTCGGCTAGAATAGCGTCATGCAGACCGGAGAGCGAGTATTCAGCGGCATACAGCCGAGCGGCAACCTGCACCTCGGCAACTACCTCGGGGCGTTGAAGAACTGGGTCGGGATCCAGGAGAGGTACGAGAACTACTTCTGTATCGTGGATCTGCACGCGATCACCGCGTCCCAGGACCCAAAGGTACTGAGGAGTAAGATCCGGGAGGTCGCGGCGATCTACCTGGCCTCGGGCATCGACCCGGAGAGATCGGTGGTCTTCCGCCAGAGCCGGGTCCCGGAGCATACCGAGCTTACGTGGCTACTCAACTGCGTGGCGCGGTTCGGCGAGCTCTCGCGCATGACGCAGTTCAAGGACAAGGCGCAGAAGGGCGGCGCCGAGTCCGCGAGCGTCGGTCTCTTTGACTACCCGGTGCTCATGGCCGCCGACATCCTCCTCTACAACGCGAATCTGGTGCCGGTCGGCGAGGACCAGCGCCAGCACCTGGAGCTCGCGCGGACGCTCGCGCGGCGCTTCAACCACATCTACGGCGAGACCTTCGTCGTGCCGGAAGCGATGATCCTGAAGACCGGGGCGCGGGTCATGGCCCTCGACGAGCCGATCGCCAAGATGAGCAAGAGCTCGCCGGTGCAGGGCAGCTACGTCGCCATCCTCGACGAACCGGATGTCGTGCGGCGCAAGATCCGGCGCGCCAAGACCAACTCCGGCTCGGAGATCACCGCGAGCCCCGACAAACCCGCCATCACCAACCTCCTCGACATCTATGCCGGGCTGACGGGTGTACCCGTCCCCGAGATAGAGGAACAGTACCGGGGCAAGGGTTACGGCGACCTCAAAAAGGACCTCGCCGAGGTCGTCGTCGAGGGCCTCTCCCCCATTCGCGACCGTACCCGCGAGCTGCTGGACAGCCCGCGAGAGCTTGACGACATTCTCGAGGCCGGGGCCGAGAGGGCTCGTGAAGTCGCCCGCCCCACCCTCAACGAAGCCTGGACCAGGATGGGCCTCGACTAGCGGTGGAGGAGACGAAGACCAGGATCCTCAAGGTCTTGACCGCCCTCTCGAACGGCGTCCTCTACTCCACGACCGACTGGCACAGGCTGTTGGGCGAGGACAAACGCGAGATCCGGCACGCACTGGACGAGCTAGAAGCCGAAGGGAAGATAGAGATCCAGAAGAGCGGCCGCTCGGACAAGCCGCTCTACAAGCTCCGGGAGGAGGTGAGATGATGGACGGGCGCTACGTGGTGGACGAGAACGGCAAGCGTGTGGCCGTGCTTCTGGACATAGAAGAGTACGAAAAGATGGTCGAGGAGTTAGAAGAGTTGGAGGATATTCGAGCCTATGACGAGGCCATAGCGGAGCTCGAACGAGGAGAGGATGAGTTGATCCCCTTCGAACAAGCGGTCAAAGAGATCGAGGAAGGTCGGGTCCCGAAAGACGGCCCCTGATGCGCTACCGGGTGCTCACCAAGCGCAAGGTCCAGAGGCAGCTCGATAAGATCCGGCAAGAGGATCATCGGAGCCGTATTCGGACTCGGCGACGAACCGCGACCGAGGGGGAGCCAGAGACTGCAAGGCCGTCCCGGTTACCGTCTTCGCGTAGGTGATTACAGAGCGATCTACGTCATAAACGATGAAGAAAGGGCGGTCGCCGTCCTCCAGGTCGGACACCGCAGAGACATCTACCGCTGAGAGGAAGATGAAACGCCTCCAATCTATACTCGACCGTATAGACCGCAATGGCTACAGCGCCTACAAGGACCTCCAGGGCTCCTACGACCTCGAAGGCTTCACGCTCTTTATAGATAGAGTCCAGCGAGACCCGTTCGCCCCGCCGTCCCTGATACGCGTGCGGACGCGGGAGAACGGCTTCGAGCAGGGACTGTTCCAAAACCACGTGCGCCGTATAGCCTTCGAGGACTTCCTGACGCGCTCGGTGGAGCAGGCGCTACGCCGCGCGGTCAGGGGTAACCGGGGCTCGGGCGGGAGCGGCAGGATCGAGATACAACGTACCTCCCAGGTGGTCCTGCCCCGCACCTCGATGGTGGTGACGGATGGGTACGTCGAGGCCCGCATGGCCGCCGGACTCCCGGCCCGGGGCCGGACGGTGGACGCCCGGGCGGCCCGGACGATGCTACTCGAGGAACTGCCGAAGGTAGTACGTGAGGCGCTCATGCCCGCCGGGGTAGACGAGACAGCGGCCCGGGAGCACGTCGAGACCGTCGAGGACGCGGACCGCCTGCGTAAGCAACTACCGGGGCTCGGGCTCGTGGCGTTCGTGGCCGACAGGGCGGTGCTGCCGCGAGAGAGCGGGGCGAGCGAGCGGCCGCTGCGGAACGGAGCCGTGGCGTTCAAGAGCCCGGAGGAGTTCAGAGTCACCGTGGAGCTGCCCAATCGCGGCTCCGTCTCGGGGATGGGAATCCCCGAGGGGGTTACGCTCGTCGCGGGGGGCGGGTTCCACGGAAAATCCACGTTGCTCTCGGCCCTCGCCTGGGGCGTCTACGACCACGCGCCGGGGGACGGGCGGGAGTTAGTAGTGGCGCGGACGGATGCGGTGAAGGTAAGGGCGGAGGACGGGCGGAGCGTAGCGGGGGTGGACATATCCGGCATGATCGGGGAGTTGCCGGGAGGACGTTCGACGACGAGCTTCTCGACCCCGAACGCCTCGGGCTCAACGTCGCAGGCGACGAACATCGCGGAGGCGCTGGAGATCGGGACGTCACTCCTCCTCGTGGACGAGGACACGAGCGCCACCAACTTCATGATCCGGGACGAGCGGATGCGCGAGCTGGTGAGCAAGGAACCTATCTCTCCGTTTATAGACCTGGTGCGGCCCCTGTACGACTCGTTGGACGTCTCGACGATAGTGGTCGTCGGCGGCGTCGGCGACTACCTGGACGTCACGGACCGGGTAATCCTGATGGAAGACTACGTCGCGCTCGACGCAACGAAACGAGCCCGCGAGGTGCGCGAGAGCTTCCCGATCCCGGGCGCCACCCGGACCGGAGAGGCGCGCCCTCCGAGGGGCCGCCGGATCCGGGCGTCCTCCATAGACCTGCGGCGGGGCAAACAGGAGACCGCCCGGGGCAAGGGCCCGAGCATCATTGAGCTGGGCCGCGAGCGGGTGGACCTATCGTACCTGGAACAGCTCGCCGAGGCCGGCCAGACCGAGGCTATAGCCCGCGCCATCGGCGAGTTCGCCTCCGCGGGCGAGAGCCGGGGGGTGGAGGAGGTCGTGCGTGAGACGCTCGGTTCGGTAGAGAGTGACGGTCTCGATTCATTGGGCAACTACCGGGGGCATCCCGGCGAGATGAGTCTGCCCCGGCCCCAGGAGGTGGCGGCGGCGATCAACCGCATCCGTTCCCTGGAGGCGAGCACGTAGAAGGGGACATAACCGCGGACCCGTAGAACCGCCGGCGTACACTGGGTCACATACCAGGTGCCGTTCCTTCGGTTAGGATAAGTTCCAAAGAGACTAGGAGGATCCCATGGCACAAAGTAAGGGTTACAATGGCCCGCCGGAGATGACCATCTCTCCCGACAACGACTACTACGCGACCTTCCGGACAGAGAAGGGCCCTATCCGCATCAAGCTCTTCGCGAATGAAGCCCCGGAGACGGTCAACAACTTCGTCTTTCTGGCGCGCGACGGCTACTTCGACGGGACGACCTTTCACAGGGTCATAAAGGACTTCATGGTGCAGGGCGGCGATCCAACCGGGACCGGCACGGGCGGCCCCGGTTACCGCATCCGGGACGAGTTCCACCCGGACCTTCGGCACAACAAGCCGGGCGTCCTCTCGATGGCGAACGCGGGGCCGAACACGGGCGGGTCACAGTTCTTCATAACGCATGCGGCGACGCCCTGGCTCGACGAACGACACGCGGTCTTCGGGGAGGTCGTCGAAGGGATGGAGGTCGTAAACGCCATCCGCGAGCGCGACCCTCAGATGGACCGCGAGCCGGGCGACAGGATCGAGAGTGTGGAGATCGAAGAGGCACCGCGCGGCTGAACCACCCCGGTTTGCCAACTCTGGTGCATACCGGGGTAGGTCGCTGATATTATGCACCGCAGACCATAGGACATAGTTTTTAGAAGGGAGGGTTGGATGGAAGAAATCAACGCTGAAGGTACGGTGGCCGCCAAGAGTACGGTGCCGGTCTCAAACTGGCAGCGCCTGCGCGCCTCCGCCGTGCATCTGTACACCGCGAGCGGGGCGGTGCTGACGCTCCTGATCCTGATCGCCGCTTACAACGGCGACGCCGTGATGGCGCTGTGGCTCGTGCTCGCGACCCTCGTCATAGACAGCACCGACGGCCTCCTGGCCCGCCGCTTCCGCGTCAAAGAGTTCCTGCCCTCCTTCGATGGCGGCCTCCTGGACAACATCGTGGACTATATGACCTATGTCCTCGCCCCGATGCTCCTGCTGTGGAGCACGGGCTACCTCCCTGGCGGCGCGTTCGGCGTGATCCTAGCCGCGCTGCCCATCCTCGCGTCGAGCTACCAGTTCTGCCGGGTGGACGCCAAGACCGGGGACGGGGCCGAGACGGATCACTTCTTCCTCGGCTTCCCGAGCTACTGGAACGTGGTGGCGTTCTACGCCATCGTCTTCGACCTCGGCGCCGGGACCGTCGCCGCGATCGTGCTCGTATGCTCGGTGTTGGTCTTCGTGCCGATCCGGTACGTCTACCCGTCGCGTACGCTCACCTTCCGCAAGCTCAACCTGACGCTCACGTCGCTCTGGATCGTGAGCTACGTCGTCATCCTCCTCCAGATGCCGAACCCCGACGCCTTCCTCCTGGCCTTCTCGCTCCTCTACCTCGTCTACTACTTCGGCGCGAGCCTCTACCTCACCGCCGACATGCTCAAGAAGCCAGGCCGCCGCGTAGCCTAAAGACCGGCCAACCCTCACGAACCCGAGGCCCGGCGTCACGCACGGCGCCGGGGCTCGACGCTGTCAGCTTGGGGTAGCTCCTTCGGCGCCACGCGAGACGCGAGGATTGGTGCTTTCGGAGAGAGGCCAGCGAACGGGCGACGTCAAGCCCGTGGCGCTGCATCCTTTAGAGTGTCGATAGCGGCGCTTCGAGGAATGCTTTGTTGTCCCGGGCAGGCGCCGAACGGACGTGAGGTAGTGTTCACGACTCCCCGGCCACGGAAAATCTTGCATGCGGAGAGCAATTCCCCGTTTTTTCTGTCCAGGGTATCCGGTAACATCTTTTACGCGGGAAGAAGGGAGGATGGAGGTTATGGGAAATTTGGGGAGGTCGGTATGCGATTGCGTGTAAGCCTAATACCGGATCCGGCTGTATACTTCTGGCATGAACGAGAAACGGAACTTGGAGGAGTCGGAGCCCTCCCGGTTGGAGCGTCTCTACCGCAAGGCGAGCAACTCGGTGCTGCGCACCC
>JAABVA010000734.1_pt1 | contig 38990 bp, 45 predicted proteins | sample 5560331 | NCBI WGS metagenome assembly JAABVA01 (sample SAMN12812661, study PRJNA571458) | rock metagenome | isolation source: Antarctica rocks | place: Antarctica: Victoria Land, Mt New Zealand sud | collected 2016-01-07 | reverse complement strand
GATGTAGTCGAGCACCAGCAGCGGCACGATGGCGGGTTCGAGCTCGCCGCGCTGGGCTCCTTCGAGCATGGCAGCTCCCACGCTGCCGGGGGTGAAGCTGCCCTCGGTGGCGGTCGTGACGGCGAACGTCACCATCTGCTGCACCTTCGGGCCCGCCTGCTGAGCACGCGCATTGAGCGGGCCGAGCATGTCGAACGTCGCAGCCGCCCACTCCAGCAGGTGCTCGCGGCCTCCTGCCGGCCAGCCGACGAGGTCGGGCACGACGGAGAGCGGAAGGGCTCGGGCCAGGTCGGCGACGGCGTCGAAGCTGCCTTGCTCGACCAGCTGCGCCACCCGCTCCGTAGCCAGCCGCTCGACGTCGCCCTGCAGCGAGCGCAGCGCGCGGGGGGTCAACCCCTTGCCGATGATGCTGCGCTGGTGCTCGTGCTGGTGGCCGTCACTCATCAGCGTGCCGCCGACGCCGATGCCGTTGGCGACATCGTTCAGGCCGACGCCCTGCCCGGAGCAGAACGTCTTGGCGTCGCCGAGAGCGGCGCGCACCTCTGCATATCGGGGCAGCACGTACATCTGATGCGCCTCGAGCCATACCACCGGGCCGAGCTCGCGCAGGGCCCGGTAGTGCTCGTACGGTTCGAGCAGCACGTCATCGGTGAAGATGTCGTGCGGGTAGCTGGGGATCGTCGGCATTGCTGCTTCCCTTCGGGTCGACGTCGGACCGACGTCAGGTCGAGCTGGTGCTGAGGTCCGCAGACCTCGGGATCGACAACTGCCCGCGTAAGTCCGAGACCAGCTCCGGCAGCTCGCTCATACTCGTCGCCGCGCCGAACAGGTAGTGGTCGGGGCGGATCAGTGCCGCCACATAGCCGCCCTCCGCGAGGTACGCGAGGAAGGCGCCGTCGACGTCGATGGCCTCGTCCGCGCTCGACGTGCCCGAGGCGCCGGCCGGGAGCACATGCAGCACGTGCGCGCCGACGCTGTCGAGGAACGCCTGCTGGTCGTCCTCAAGCGATGCCTGCGGGTCCTCGGTGCACACGAGCAGGAGGCCCGAGCCGACGACGTCGTCGAGCAGCCCGGTCCGCCCCCGGTAGGTCAGCCGCGGCTGAGGGGTGAGCACACCGGCGCCGGGGGCAGGTTCGCCGCCGGCCGTACGGTGGACCACCCCAGTGGTCAGGGTCGAGGGCGGCAGCGGCGGCAGGATCCGCGTCGGGTCAGCACCCTGACTGATCATGAAGGCGTCGCGCTGCGCGGCCTGCTCCGGGTCCGTGACGCAGATGACCTTGCCGAGCTCGACGGACATCCCAATGGCGTGCTGGACGTGTGCGCTGCGCTCGGAGGTGTAGGTGTCGAGGAGCTCGTCACGCGCCAGGCCGCGCAGGACGAGGTCGAGCTTCCAGCTCAGGTTGGCGGCGTCGCGAATGCCCGAGCACATGCCCTGGCCGGCGAACGGCGGCATCAGATGGGCGCTGTCGCCCGCCAGCAGCAGCCGGCCGCAGCGCCACTGGTCGGTCCAGCGGGCCTGGAAGGTGTAGATCGCGTGCCGCTCGAGCGTGCAGGTGTCTGGTGTCATCCCCCAGGGGGCGAGCCGCTGCCAGGCGGTCTCCTCGCGGTTGAGGTCGTCGACCACCTCGCCGGGCATCCGCATGAACTCCCAGCGCCGGCGACCTGGACCGCTGGAAACCACTGTGGTCGGGCGCTGCGGGTCGCAGATCTGCAGGTTCGTCGGGTCCCAGGTGCGGGCCTCGTTCGGGACGATGTCGACGATCAGCCAGTCGAAGAAGAAACCCAGGTCGGTCATCTCCGTGGGCATTTTCGCTCGCAGGAAGCTGTTCGCGCCGTCGCAGCCGACCACCCAGGCCGCGGTGAAGGCGTGCTGCTCGCCGGCAGCGTCTCTGGCGACGACTTCGACCTGCTCCTCGCCCTCGGTCAGCGCCATGGCCTCGTGACCGCTCAGCACGCTCAACCCCTCGGCGGAGGCGGCCGCCTCCCGCAGGGCGTCCTCGAGCCCGGGCTGGTGCATCATCGAGGCTAGCGGCCACCCGGAGGGTCCGGCGCCGGCGTAGTCGAAGCGCAGCAGGGTCTGCTGCTCGCCGTTGCGCCACTCGTAGACGTCGGCCGGCTCGGTGAGCCGGCCGATCTGGTCGCTTATGCCCGCGTCGGCCAGCAGCCGGGCGACCTCGTCGTCGAAGTGGACCGCCCGGGGCTGCGCGTACGGTTCGGGCCAGCGCTCCAGGACGGTGACCCGCCAGCCACGGCGGCCAAGCAGCAGGGCACAGACGAGCCCGACCGGGCCAGCTCCGACGATCAGGACGTCGGAGTGCGTGCCGGCGGTTGGTGGACCGGCCACGCGCCCGGGAACGTCGACCGTCTCGGCTGCGCCCGGCATCAGCGGGCCTCGTGCGCGCCGGTCATCAGCGCACCGAGGTCCTCCGGTGCAAGGAATGACGCCGGCGGGGGCGTGCCCCAGCTGTAGAGACCACGAGCGCCCTCCCAGACCTGCGGCTTCCACAGGGCATCGTCGACGATGCAGTCCAGGTCCGAGTAGTACTCAGAGAAGTTGCCGGCAGGGTCCCTGAGATACCAGAAGAAGTTCGAGCCGACGTGGTGACGACCCAGACCCCAGACGTGGCGGTCGGGGTCCTTCTCCAGCATGGCGGTAGCGCCGCGGCCGACCTCGTCGACGTCATCAACCTGCCAGGAGCTGTGGTGCAGGAACGCGACGGGCGCCTGCTGCACCAACACGTTGTGGTGGTCGGTAGAGCAGCGCATGAACGCGGCGAGCCCCGGCACGGTGTCGCTCACCTTGAACCCGATACCGTGCTGGAAGAACTTCTGCGAGAACTCCTGGTCAGTGGAGCCGAGCACGACGTGCCCCAACTTGCGCGGCCGGACCGGGTTCTCGCGCAGGATGCCCGGCGCCCGCTGCTCTGTACGAGCGTTCACCCCCGGGGCGTTGTAGTCAGGCGCTGGGGTGGGCTCCGGTGCGTAGCGTTCGGCGAGCTCCACGTTAACGAGCACGTCGGTGCCGGGGTCAACCGCGCACACGCTGGTGCCCGTGCGCTCGACCGCAACGCCGAGTGCGGCCAGCGAGGCCGCCACCCGGTCCAGGTCGTCCGGGTCGTCGGCACCGACACCCAGCTGAACCAACCTGCGCCTGTCCGAGTGCACGACGCGCAGCTGCTCCCCACCGTCCACCGTGGCGAAGCGGTGTTCGGCGGCGGGACCGGGCGCGGGAGCCTCGACGCCATAGATGGAGGTGATGTCGGTAGGAGCAGGCGTGAGACCGAACTCGGCGTAGTAGCCAGCGGTCTGTTCGACATTCGGAACGCCCATGATGATCTGGGTTAGGCGGTGCAGGGGCACGGCGTTGTCCTCTCTGACAGCGTGTCCAGCGTGTGCGTAAGCGCTACTGCACGCTCACCGGCACCTGCCAGGCGACGGTCGTGGCACGACACTGCTTTGGTGTGGCACCTGAGGGCGGTGGTGGCGTGGCTCACAGCATGCCTGGAGGACAGCGAGAGGGCAAGCCATTCTCGGGAATCCAGTTCAAATGCGAGCGCAGGCGGTACGGTCTCATCATGAGCTTGGGGGGTTCGCCCACCCGTTCATCATTTGTGCATGCCCAACTGCGCGAGGACATCCTGCACGGCGTGCTGCCGCCCGGTCAGCGTCTGCGGCTAGTCGAGCTCGCCGAGCGGTTCTCGGTGAGCCAGTCGGTCGTCCGGGAGGCGTTGACGCGCCTGGCCGAGCAGGGTCTGGCCGTTACCGTGGCTCAACAGGGATACCGGGTCACGCCGTTGAGCCTCACGGACCTCGAGGAGCTGACCGAGGCGCGGACGCAGGTGGAGACGACGGTCCTTTGTCAGGCGATCGAGCGCGGCGACATTACCTGGGAGTCATCGGTTGTTGCGGCGCATCACCAGATGTCGAATACCCCTAAGCTTCGGCCGGACGGCGACGTGAACGGTGCTTGGTTCGCGGCTCACGAGCAGTTCCACCAAGGCCTGCTGCGCGGGTGCGGCAACGGCCGGTTGTATGGGGTGGCCATGTCGCTGCGGGACGCTGCAGCTCTGTACCGGTGGTGGTCGCGTCCGGTCGGGCACGACTACGACCGCGACGTCGACCACGAGCACCGGCAGTTGCTCGACGCGGTACTCGCTCGCGACCGCAGCAGGGCAGCAGATGTGCTGGCCCAGCACATCCAGCGGACCAGTGACTCGCTTCGCAGCGCGGCACAAGACGAGGTGGAAGTTGGGGTTACCTGAGAGGCCATCGGCTTAATCCGGCTGCGACGCTGCCCCAGCGTTGGCTGCAGCACAGGAACGGTGGTACGAGATGAGCATCGCGCCCAGCGGGCGTACACGAACGAGGCTGATGGATGTCCACGCCCACTTCCTCACCGACCATCGCGTCGATGCCGTCATCGCGGCTGAACATCTGCACCCCGACGGGATGCCTGGCTGGCCAAGCTGGCGGCCATACCTCGCGAAACGCCGCCTGACTTTTCCGTAGCAGGACTATTGAAGCACCGGGAACGTAGCGGCAGGCACCCCTTCCGGAAAGGACACCCGCTGGTCGACCTGGACAGTCACAGGCGATCCAGGCTCTCGACCTGGCCTATGGGCAGAGGCGGTCGACCAGGTGGCAGGGCGTGATCAACCATTCGGGGACGAATGCCCCTTCATCCTCACCATGCCCGACGCAGTTCCGCAGAGGAGTCAAAATGACCTCGATCAAGCCAACGGCCCTGATCGGCGTGCAGGTCTTCGACGGTGAGCGGCTGTCCGAGTCTCGCACCGTCGTCATCGCCGGCCATGGCATCAGGGCCGCAGACAACGACACTGAAGGTGCCAGCACCATCGACGTCGCCGGCGCCGTGTTGCTGCCCGGCCTCATCGACCCGCACGTGCATCTGGACAGCCGCCAGACGCTGCAGACATTGGCGGCATGGGGCATCACCGCTGCCCTGGACATGGCCTGCTGGCCGGCTAACCCCCTGTGGACTCACTGCGCAACGTGCCCGGCTTGACCGTCATCCGCAGCGTCGGGCTCCCCGCCATTGGTCCGAACGGCCCCGACTAAAAATTTCCGCACATGCCTTCGGACGCAATCGTGCTCACCGTCGAGCAGGCGAAGAGGGTCGCGGCCATACGAGTCGCCGAGGGTTCCGACTACATCAAGATCGTCCTGGAGGACCCCGGCAACGGCTGCCTCAGCCAGGACGTCGCGGAGACCTTGGTAGCCGAGGCGCACGCGGCCGGCAAGATGGTCATCGCCCACGCCGCGGCGCACGGAGCCTTTGCGATGGCGCTGCAGTCAGGCGCCGACGTCATTACCCACATCCCGCTGGGCTCCCCGGTAGCGGCGGAAGAAGCCGCCGCAATGGCCCGCGACCGCCGCATTACCGCGCCAACACGTGCTGTCGTCGAGGGAAGGCGAGCAACCTTGGCGAGCTTGACCTCTACACCCGCGCCCGCCCCACTGTTGCCGTACTCGCGAGGCGGGCGTGCCGGTTCTCGCCGGCACGGATGCCCACGCTGCGATCGGGCCGTATGACCCTGCCCCTGTCGCGCACGGGGAAAGTCTCCAGCACGAACTGGAGCTGCTCGTCGACGCCGGTATGAGCCCAGCTGAGGCCCTGCGCGCCGCCACAAGCGATGTCGCACGGCACTTCGGTCTGGGCGACCGCGGCGCAGTCAAGACCGGGCTGCGCGCTGACCTCGTCCCCTTGGACGGCGACCCGCTGACCGATATCAGGCTCACCCGCCGCATCGTGCGGGTCTGGTGCGGCGGCAGGGAGGTAAGCCCCGTCACGGATGGTCGGCCACTTTCCGGATGACGCCTGAGGGGCCACATCTTGAGATCGACAAGCGGCACCCGTACCGCTGGCGCATTCCCGTCAAGGGATCGCTCTATGGCCATCCGGCTCCCGGCGCGGCGGGGAGGGTGTGGATGAGGCCGGCACTACGGCCTTGGGCGAGGGCGTCCATCGTGGTGTCGGCTGAGCACAGGAACAGGCTGCGCCGGTCGGCGCCGCCGAGGACGCAGGCGACGGCCAGGCGGCCAGCAGTGGAGATCTTTGTCGTGACGGTCCCGTCAGCTCGGACCCGCCAGAATTCGCCGAGGCGAAGCAGCGCCACCCAGACGGCGCCTTCGCCGTCCAGACACAAGCCGTCGCACATGTCGGGAAGGTCGATCAGCGTGCGGCGGCCGGTCAGCGACCCGTCGCCGGCGATGTCGAACACCGAGATTCGCTGCGCGGCCGTTTCCGACAGCCAGTAGCGGCCGCCGTCGGGCGAGATCGCAGCGCCGTTGGGAAACATGACGTCGGTGCTGACGATCCGGACACGGTCGGCCGCGGCTGCGGCTTCTCGAAACAGGAGGATCTGCCCGTTGCGCGGCTCGTCGCCCGCCATGAGGTTGAAGCCGGTGGCCCCGACGTAGGCCCTGCCCCAGCCGTCGACGACCATGTCGTTGAGCAGACCCACCGCCACTTGGCCGAGGTCGGCCGCCAGACGCAGCTCGGTCCCGTTCCACGTCCACAGCCGCTTATCCAAGGCGCTGGCGACCAGCAAGCGTCCGTCAGGAAGGAAGCCGAGACCAGCCGGGCGACCCGGGACCTCGACAACGACAGACACACGCCGTTCTAGGTCTACGGTCTTGACGGCATACGCGTGGACGTCTGAGAACCACAACTTTCCCTCATGCCATCGCGGCGATTCCGGGTAGACCATCTGGTCGCTCAGCAGGGTCTGGGAATCCGGCGCTCCATTCACGGCATCGCGCCGGCGGCAGCGCTGTCGTGGCTTGCCATCGATTGGGAGACCAGTCCGAGCAGTCGCGCTCCGGAGCGACGCGCCTGCTGAACGATTGCCTCGACGTCGAGGTGGGTGATGCGCCCGCCCCGCTTGAGGACTTGACCGGCGACGAGCACGGTGTCGACGTTGCCGGGATGTCCCGCGGCGACGAGGCTGCCGACCCAGTCGTTGGCCGGCGCCAGGTTCAGGTCGTCGAGGCGTACCAGGATGAGGTCGGCCTGCTTGCCGGGCGTCAGCGACCCGGTGCGATCGGCCAGTCCTGCTGCCGCCGCCCCGTCGATGGTGGCGAACGAGAGCAGGTCCTGTGCGGTGACCGGCGCCGCGTAGACACCGTCCGGGCCAAGCAGAGTCTCGCGCAGCCGCTCGCTGATCAGCGCCGCCCGCATGACGTTGAACATGTCGCCGGCTGTTCCCACCTCGACATCGACGCCGAGTCCGGGACGAATCCCGTGCCGAAGCAGCCGGCTCGTCGCTGGTGCACCAAGTCCTGGCATGTTCGCCTCGACTGCTGCGGTCACGCAGGCGGCGGCCCCCGCGCTGGCCGTCAGGGTCAACTCCTCGTCGTCGGACGTGCAGCAGTGCACGAAGATCATGTCCGATCCGATCAGGTCGGCATCGGCCAACGCACGGATGCCGTGGTACCGGGTGCCGTACTCTCCCGTCCCCATGTGCATCGACATCCGTAGGCCCAGCTCTCGGGCGCGCACCACGTCGGTGCGGGTCGCTGCCATGCTCGAGAGTTCCGGGCCGCGCAGCAGCGCTTGGAGGGTCACCAAGGCCGTGTCGTCCGCTAGGACGTCGTTGCGCACCCGGCGGATGTCCTCGGGCAGCTGGCGCTCGCTGTCCCACAGCCAGCTCATCGCGTCGGTCGAGGGCCATCCGTAGGCGAAGCACGCCCGGATTCGGGAGTCTCGCAGCGCCCGGATGAGCTCATTGGTGTGCTCCGGGGTGTTCTGAGCGTGCGACTCGTCACGGATGGTGGTGATGCCGGCGTCGAGAGCGCTGACGGCGCCAAGGAGGTTGCCGGCATAGGCGTCCTCGGGGGTCAGAGCCTGCCCCACCACCCCCTGGATGTTGCCTTGATAAGCACCGAGATCCCAGCCGACCGAGCAGTGGCGCACCGCCGACTGCCACGTGTGCCGGTGGACGTCGACGAAGCCCGGCAGGGCGAGCATCTGCGGGGCATCGAGCACCTCCGCCCCGGAGCTGTCCAGCCCACGGCCAACGGAGACGATGCAATCGTCCACGATCAGAACCTCACCGCCGTCGATGTCGCCAAGCTCGGCATCCATGGTCAGCACGGCGCGGGCCTTGACTAGCAGGCGGCTCACGAGCTCCCGATCTCGACCGCCGACGCGACGCCGAGCCGCCGCTCGAGCTCGTCGACCAGGACAGGCAGCTCGGCCAGGACGGCAGCGGTCCCGAACACGTAGAAGTCGGGGCGCATGACGACGACCTCGGCTTCCCGCTGGGCGAGGTAGGTCGCGTACTCACCGTCGACGTCGACCGCGTCACCACCGGCTTCCGGGGCCAGGTGGGTGAACACGGTCCCGAGCCGGTCCAGCATTTCGAGCTGACCGGGACTCAGGACGCTGCGTGGATCGCCGACGGTGCTGATCACCTGCCACCGGCCGCCGGCGTTGAAGGCATGGTCGAACAGCTCGACGCTGTCCCCCCGCTGCACCCGCGCCTGCAGACCGAGTTCCCCAGCAGCTCCGGCGGGCCGGCCGCCGTCCTGCTGAGCGATGACGCCGTGACGGACCTGGGGAAAATCCGGCATGGGTGGCAGAAAGCCGCTGCGGAAGAGCTCGTCGCGCTCCTTCGCAGCGACGGGATCGGTGATGCACGGAACCTTGCCCGCCTCCAGCGAGATTAACGTCCAGTCCAGGGCATAAGGGCGGAGCTCCTCCTGGTAGGTGTCCAGGAGCGCCCCCCCGGCCAGGCCGCGGAGCACGAGGTCGAGCTTCCACATCAGGTTCTTCGCGTCGCGCATCCCCGAGCACATCCCCTGCCCCATGAAGGGCGGCATGGTGTGAGCGGCATCCCCGATGAGGAACGCGTTGCCTCGCCGCCACTGAACCGCGGTCCTGGCCTCGAACGTGTAGACGAGCTGCCGCACGATCTCAACGTCGTCAGGACCTATGCCGAAGTCTGCGAGCAGCTGCCAGGCCTTCTCCGGCTTCTGGAACTCCTCCGTCGTCTCGCCCTCCAGCAGGGACCATTCCCAGCGGCGGTGGCGCTTGCCCAGCGGCAGCACACACCGAGGACGCGCCGGGTCGCAGATCTGGCCGCAGTCGAAGGCGAAGCTGAGTTCACGCTTCTTACGGGCGTCGACGTCCAGCCACCGCTCATTGAAGCCCAGGTCGTCCCGCTCGATCCCGAGCCAGTTGCGCACCGCGCTCCCCGCGCCGTCGGCCCCCACCAGGTAGCGGCCGCGAAGCACGCGCTCCTCCTCGGTCACCCCTGGCGTGGGGTTGCCGTACTCCGACGCGGTCTTACGAACGACGACCTCGATGTAGTCCTCGCGCTCGTGGAACGCGATTGCCTGCCAGCCCCTGAGCAAAGTGACAGTCGGCTCGGCCGCGACGCTCGTCAGCAGCGCATCCTCAAGGACCGGCTGGTACTGCATGTAGTCGGAGTTATAGCCAGAAATGCCCTTGGCGCCCCAGTCGAACTCCAACAGGGTCTCACCGTCGTTGTTGACCCACAGGTACTCGGTCGTGGGGTAGCAGTCCGCCATGACCGGCCCGTCAGCGCCGACCGACTGCAGGATGCGAACGATCTCATGGTCGATGTGGCCGGCGCGGGGCAGCCCGTACAGGTTCGGCTGCCGCTCGACCACAGTCGCCGTGTGCCCGCTCTGACCAATCAGTGCCGCCATCGTGAGCCCGACCGGGCCAAGCCCGATCTGGATGATGTCCTGAACTTCCTCCTGCATCGCAGTCTCCTCGTTGACGCCGGGCACCCCCTGGTGTGGGCGGCCTTCAGGTTCGCAAACTGAGTATGTGCTCTCGACTGGACCACGACGGTCGGCGGCATCTGCTGCACAATCCGCGGTGCTGCAAGTGCCTCACCGTTGGTCTTGATGAGGATCTGGTCGGCGGTCTTGGTCCAGAAAGGCGCATGGCCCTCGGTCTAGCCGTCGATGAAGCCTGGATGCGTGACGGAGGTCTGTGAAGCACGTGGGGTGCCGCCGGCCGCGTGAGGTGCTATCCCAACCCGACGTCAAAACGAGATGGAGAGCCTGACGTTGCGCTCGTCGGTGGATGGACCGCCCAGCTAAGCGCGCGCCAGGCGCTCGGCTGGGGCCGCTGTCAGCGAACGCGGACCTGGAGATGGCCAAGACCGCGCAGGGTGTTGCCCAGGATGCGCTGCATGTCGAGGACCTCGAAGCGCTCGACGCGAGGTACGAGAGCCTCCAGCAGCACCTGCACCTCGAGGCGAGCGAGGGGCATCCCCACGCACAGGTGTTCGCCGTAGCCGAAGGCCATATGGTCGCTCGGCTTTCGGGTCACGTCGAAGCGCTCGGGGTCAGGGTACTTGCGCTCGTCCCGGTTGGCCGAGCCGTACAGCAGCATGACGCGAGAGCCGGCGGGGACGATGGAGCCATCGAGGTCAACGTCCTCCGTGGCGTACCGACAGAAGATCTGAATTGGTGATTCCATGCGCAGGACCTCGTTGATGGCGTGAGGAATCAGCGACGGATCGGAGCGCAGGACGTCCCACTGCTCCGGGTGCTCAGCGAACAGCATGATTGCGCTGCTGATGGCGTAGATCGTGGTGTCGAGGCTGGGGACCGTGTAGTCGACCATCAGGACCGGGCACTTCTCTACCGGGAGCTCACCGCGCTCGGCGGCGTCGTACAGGCCAGCGGCCCAGCCGCCGGGGTCCAGCTTGCCCGGGACGGCTTCGGTCGCCGCGAACTGCCTGAACTCCTCCAGCTTGGGGAAGGCGTCCAGCGTCCGCTGGCTCGTGATGGGTCCCTGAGCGTCGAAGCCGGCCGCACCCCACTCGAGCATGCGTTCCCGGCCGAAGCCACCCAGCCCCACGAGCTTCGACACGATCGTCAACGGGAGGTGCTCCGCGAGCTCGGTCGCGGCGTCGAACTGCCCCCGGCCGACGAGCTCCTCGACGATGCGCTCTGCCTCTGCACGGAGCTGAGGCGTCATGGCCCGGATCCTGTCCGGGCGCATCGGCGCCGCCAGGACCTTGCGCATCCCGGTGTGCTCAGGCGGGTCACTGCACAGCACGATCCCCTGGAACGCCTCGTTCAAGGGGTCGTTCATGAACACCCCACGGGCGGACGTGAACGCCTGCCAGTTGGCCGACACCTGCCGGACCTCCCGGTAGCGAGGCAAGGCATAGGTGTCGTAGCCCTGCAGATAGACCACGGGGCCGAGCTCGCGCAGCTCCGTGTACAGCTTGTAGGGATTGTCGAGTGCCTCGTCGGTGTAGAGATCGATATCCGACTGCGGCACTTCGAGGACTGCCATGACTTCCTCCCTGGTCGTGCAACCGAGGCGGCAACCGCGCTCGGGCGGACGCTAGCACGGTCATTCGCGCCCTCGTGGGGTCGGATATGACCGCACCCTCGACGCGCTGGTCGGAGTGTGGCTGGCCGCCATCTACGGCACGACCCCATATCCCACCGCCTGAACACCGGCGGCCCGACCACGACCGAGGAGCGAACCATGATCCAGTTGGACATCACCAAGCAGAACGTCGCGGTGGAAAAGGCGCTCGAGCAGACGACGAAGCCACGGCACAATACCTGCTGCAGGGCTACCTGCGGCACCGCTACCTGGAGTCCGCCGGGCGATCAAGGGAAATCCTGGAACCGGAGCTGACCGTCTACCGCTCCAGCCTGTTCGGCCAGCCCAGCTTCAAGCTCGAGGGCTTGGAGCAGGTGGAGATGCTCTACCGGCACTTGACCGACACCGACCAGTGCGTCTTCTACGTCGAGGACGAGCTGGTCGCCGTCGGCGACCACGTCGTGATGGGTAGGGGAACGTCCTACCAGCAGACCTTGGGCTCGGCGCTCATCGAGGCCGGGGTCGACGCCGACCCCGGCGCCATGTACCTGACCAAGTCCCAGATCGCCATGATCTGGCCCTAGGACGACCGCTGCCGTCTGATCGGTGAGGACGTCTGGGAGTTCGACGACGCCCTGCGTGAGTACATCAGGCTCGACCCGGCCGACGTGCTCACTGCCGAGCAGGCCGGGGCGCTGCTCGCGCCCCACATCAAGGCCCTGCCCCCCTTCGACGACAGCCTCCTGCCGGTAGGAGGGCAGTCGCCTGCCAGGAGGGCACGCTCGTGGTGGCGGACCTGCCGGCGCCCGAACCGGCCCGAAGCTAGGTTGTGATCAACGTCGTCCGACCCGGCATCTGCGGCTCGGACATGCACGCCCGTCGCCACGCCGACGAGCAGGCCGACGTCCTGGCCGAGCCGGCTACGACGGCTTCATGCGCTCGGGCCAAAAGACAGTCCCGGTCCGGGCGATGCCGGTCTTGGCGACGAGCTCGGCGATGGTGTGCCCGGTGTCGCGCAGATACGCGGTCCGCTCCAGGGTGTAGGTGCGTTCCACTTGCCCGAACAGTGCCAGCAGCACCACGGGGAGCTGGGCCATCGGATCGGCCGGGTCCAACGGGTCGACCTTGATCGGGTCGGCTAGGTTGCGGACCCAACACCGCGCTCGGCCAGCTCATGGATCAGGTTCAGCGCGTCCCGCACCGTGCGACCCAGGCGGTCCAGTGTGCGCACGACCATCACGTCATCGCTGGGCCTAGCCAACGCCGAGCGCAGCCCCGGCCGGTCGGTGGTAGCCCCGGACTTTTTGTCCAGGTAGATCCGCTCGGCCGGGATCCCGGCGGCGGTCAGGCGCGTCGACCTGGCGGTCCAAGTCCTCCCTGGCGGTCGATACCCGCGCGTAGCCAGATCCACAACGGGGACGTGTCCGTACCGCTAGTTCTCCCTGTACGGGGCTTTAGGCACGTAGTTGTGCACCCGACCTGTGGGACTGGGATCGGCCGAGTTCGCGCGCCCCGCGAGCGGTGCCGCCACACCGTTCCACATCCAAGGTTCTGCACCGGTCACTTTGCGTCGCGGCCGTAGCTGCTACGGGCTTGCACGGCGCCTACTGATCTTGCCGGCAGAGACTCGTTCAAGCGAGACGGGCGTTTCGCTAACCTTGACCGCCGCCGACCCTGTACCTAGTGTCCCTAGGTGTGAAGCGGGACGCGACGCAGGGCAACTTGGAGGTGCTGCTGCTCAAGGTGCTCAGCGCCGGGCCGGCGCACGGCTACTCGGTGATCGGGGTGCTGCGGGAGCGCAGCGGCGGGCTGTTCGACCTGCCGGAAGGGACGGTCTACCCGTCGCTGCACCGCCTCGAGGATAAGGGCCTGCTGGCCAGCGAGTGGGTCGTCGAGGGCGGCCGGCGCCGCCGGGTGTACCGGCTGACCGCGTTGGGCGAAGGCCGCCTGGCCGCGGGCCGGTCGTCGTGGCGCCGCTTCGCCGCCGGCGTCGAGGCCGTGTTGGGCAGCCCGGCGTGAGCGGGACGCCGGACGGGGTCGAGCGTTACCTCGACGAGCTGGCTGCCCCGGCTTCCCGGGCCGGGCGCCCACGTACGCCGGGTCCTAGCCGAATGCGAGGCGCACCTGCGCGACTCCGTGGCCGCCGGCCAGGCAGCCGGGCTGTCCGACGCCGACGCCGAACGGCCGCTGCCGAAAGGTTCGGCACCCCGAGCCAGATCGCCACGCAGGTCATCGGCGCGCAGTGGGCCCACGCCCGCCGCCCGGTGCTGCGCGCCGGGGTGGGGCTGCTCGTCCGGTTGGCCGCCGCCGCGATGGTGGTCGCCGGGGGGGCCGCCGTCTTCGCGGCGTTGGCCGCGACGATAAGCAGCCGGACGGCTGTGTTTGGGTTGCCGGCGCGGGTGTCGATGCCGGCCCGGCTTTGCACGTATTGGCTCGCTATTCACCCGGGCGCGGGGACCTGCCGGCAGGCCGGCACCTTGGAGGCGGCCGGCGACATCCCGCTGTCCTTGGGAACGCTCGGGGGGCTCGGCGCCGGGATTTGGCAGCAGCGGTGCTGGTGCGGCGCCGCCGGCTACGGCCAGTCGAGGTGCTGCCGCCGGTGCTGGGCCCGGCGCTCGGGGTCGCGGCGTTCGGTGCGGCGACGGTGGGGCTCGCCGCGCTGGCTGCCGGCGACGCGGTGCTGCTCGGCGCCTGGGGCCGGGGGCTGTGGCTGTGCGGGGCAGCCAGCACACTGCTCGCCGCGCTCGTCAGCGCGATGCTGCTTCTACGCGCCCTGCCCGCCAGCCTGTCCCGCGGCAGCGTCCGCTGACCACCCGGCGCGCCAGCACGGCAAGTCGCCTCCCACGCTCGGCCGCCAGCGGCAGCGGAACCACGCTGCTGGCCGCGGCGCTAGGGGTGGCAAGCGCCCGCTGGGTGCTCGTGGGCTCGTGGGTGAACCTGCCGCTGTGGGTCGCCGCAGTGCTGGCCATCGGCTGGCTGAGCCGCACCCGGCGACAGTCCGTTGCCCGCGGCGCGCTGTTCGGCGCCGTCCTGTGCGTGGCGTTCCTCGCCGCCGGCTACCAGGGGCACAGCTCGGCGGCCCCGCTCGTCATCGGCTTGGGGGCCCTCAGCCTGCTCGGCGCGGCTTGCGGCCTACTGCTTGCCCTGCTGGGACGACGGCTGCGACACCACCGCCAGGGTGACCGGCTCGCGTAGCACCACGATCGCTGTCCAGCCGGGCGTCTGGTCCCGGTCGTCCCACAACCAAGGAAGTGGGGGCGGGCTGATCAGAAGGTGGGCCTACCGCAACAGGAGGGGAACGCCGGCAAGGCCGACCGTTAAGAGCAGCCCTCGACTGGCACGTGGCGACCGGTAGCGGCGCATCTCACGGCGGTGGAACTGAAATTGAGCAAGTGGCGGGATGCTCTCGTTAGCCGGACAACTTCGCCACCAGCGCGGCTACCACGAGGTCTTCCACGCCTGCACCCTGATCGCCGGGACCTGCCACTACATCGGCTTGTGGATCGCCATCAACCCCTGACCGCACCAAGCTGCGCAGCTGGCGCGGCAACCGGATGGCAAGCGCTAGAGACGCGTCAACCGGCGTGGAACGGCACGGCGGCGGCCGGCTATCGGAGGTCAGGCGGCATGGCCGACCGGTCGCCAATTCCGGCAGCCGGGACGGTGCGGCGGGACGGCCCCGCCGTCGGGAAGGAGCTCGCCGGTGTCATCAAAAGCGACCCCCCGTGCACAGCAGCACCCATCCCTGTCGGACCTCTCCGCTAGTTCTCACCCGGCCGTGCCGGCAGACCTAGATCGACTGGCAGGCGCTGCCACTACGGTGCAGGCATGACCAGTGTGCTGATCACCGGCGCCACCCGCGGCCTGGGTCTGGCCGCTGCCCGCGCCGCAGCCGCGCGAGGCGCCCATGTGCTCGTCGCCGGCCGCTCGCCCCAGGCCGTCGCCGCAGTCGCACGACAGGTCGGGGGCGAGCCCGTCGTGCTCGACCTCGAGCAGCTCGCCGACGTCCGCGCCGTCGCGCAGACACTCCCTTACCTCGACGCCGTCGCCCTCAACGCCGGCCTGCAGGTCATCACCGGCGCCACCCGCACCCCCGACGGCTTCGAGACGACCTTCCAGGTCAACCACCTCGCCCAGCTCCTGCTCCTGGACATCCTGCTCGCCCGCCCGCAGCCACCCACCCGCGTCGTGCTGACCGGGTCAGGGACACACGACGACTCGCGGCGCACCGGCATGCCGGCGCCGCTGGATGGCGACGTGACCGCATGGGCGCACGCGACCGACGGCGGCGAGGCGCCCGGCGTGGCCGGACGGCGGCGCTACACCACCTCCAAGCTCCTCAACGCCGCCACCGCCGCCGCGCTCGCCCGGGAGCGCCCCGACATCCACATCACCTGCCTGGACCCAGGGCTGATGCTAGGCACCGGACTGTCCAGGCAGTACCCTGCCGCCGTCCGCCGGCTCAGCACACTGCTCGCGCCCGCCTTGGCCGCCGTGCTGCCCTTCGCCTCCACCCCGAAAGTCTCCGGCCTGGCGCTCGCCCGGCTCCTGCTCCAGACCCCGCCGCCGGCGTCCTCCGGCGCCTACGTCGACCACCGCCTGCGCACCGTCCCCGCCTCCGACAGGGCACAAGACCCCGGCTTCGGAGCCCAGGTGCTCCGCGACAGCCGCGACCTCCTGACACCCGCCACCGGCCTGTAGCCCCGCCCGGGGTGTCACGACTAGATCAGTTGCTGCAAGGCCACGCTCAGAGCGGCGGGCGGGCGCAGCTCTCGTAGCGCCATCGGGCCGACTCGGCTGCGCGCCGGACGATGACCTCGCTCTGGTTGTCGCGGGAGTCTCGCGAAATGTGTAGGGCAGTTCGTGAGGTCTTACCGGCCGCGCGCGTCGTGCGCGCACCTTGTGCTGCGGGGTCAGAGGTTGGCCGGGGGGTCGGTGCCGGTGAGGCGGGACGACAGGTTCCAGAGCTGCCGGGCGAGGGCGCCGTCGCGGGCGGCCTTGGGCGGGTCGATCACTTGGGGGTAGCCGCGCAGGTGCTGCAGGCCGTCGGGTGCGACGTAGGAGCCGGACGCGATGTCGGCGGTGGCCGAGTACAGGCTCGACGCGGCGCCCTGGGCGGCGTCGTTGAACATCCGGACGGCGAGCTTCCGCAGTGCGCCGGTGACGCCGCCGACGTGGGCGGCCAGGCCGGTCCGGGCAAAGCCGGGGTCGGCGGTGACGGCGCGGACGCCGCTGCCTGCCTCGGTGAGCCGGCGGGACAGCTCCAGGGTGAACAGGCTGTTGGCGAGCTTGGAGTCCCGGTAGGCCTGGAGCGGGTCGTACTTGCGGTGCTCGGCGTTGAGGTCGTCGAGGTGGATGTGCCCGCCGCTCTGCAGCTGCGAGGACACGGTCACGACCCGGCCACCAATGTGGGGCAGCAGATCGAGGGTCAACGCGAACGGGCCCAAATGGTTGGTGCCCATCTGCAGCTCGAAGGTGTCCCGGGTCAGGCCGTGCGGGACCTGCATGATCCCGGCGTTGTTGACCAGGATGTCCAGGTCCCCGGTCCAGCCGGCGGCGAAGGACCGGACGGACGCCAGGTCCGCCAGGTTCAACGGGCGAACGTCGGTGCGCCCGGTCATCCTGCTCGCGGCGGCGCGGCCTTTGACGACGTCCCGCACAGCCAAGGTCACGCTCGCGCCGGCGCGGGCCAGCTCTGCGGCGATGATCTCACCCAGGCCGGCGGAGGCTCCGGTGACGACGGCGGTGCGCCCTGACAGGTCCGGCAGGTCGGCGGCGGTCCAGCGCTGCCGGGCCATCAGTGCGCGCCGCTGAGCATCGCGAGCACGTCGCCGTGCCGTCCCTGGGCCTCGGCGTTGCGCAGCAGCAGCACCTCGTCCACGCAGATCTCCGGGGCGTCGGGCTGGGTGCGCAGGATGGTCATCACCTCGGTCAGGAAGGCGGGCAGGGGCATCCCCCGGCCGGCGGCGGCCTGCCCCATGAGGTCGGTCGCCACCCCGGGCGGGATCAGCTCCAGGACCTGGACGCCGGTGCCGGCCAGCTGGACCCGCAGGCTCTGGGTGTAGGAGTGGATCGCGGCCTTGGTGGCGCAGTACGTCGGGGTCATCGGCAGCGGCACGAACGCCAGCCCCGAGGAGACGTTCATGACCACGGCGTCGGTCTTGGTGACCAGGAACGGCACGGCCTCGGCCAGCAGCCGGATCGGGCCGAGCAGGTTCGCCGCGACCGTCTGCTCCGCGACGCTCAGGTGGCCCGGGTCGGTGAGGTCCTCGGCGAGCATGATCCCGGCGTTGTTGACGACCACGTTCAGGTCGGGGTGGCTGGCGGTGACAGCGGCGAAGCAGCGGCGGACCGAGCCGGGGTCGGTGACGTCCAGGACGACCGAGTCCATGCCGGGGTGCTGCGCGGTGATGCTGGTCAGCAGCTGCTCGCGGCGGCCCGCGATGATCACCGTGTTGCCCTCTGCGTGGAACCGCTGGGCCAGTCCCAGGCCGATTCCCGACGTCCCTCCGGTGATCAGGATGGTGTTGCCGGACATGCGCATGGAGATCTCCTGTCGACTTGAGGGCACCTGGGCCCGCTGCCCCACGATGCGCCCGACAGGCCCAGCGGTGGGCAGGAGCATCGGTCCATGGACCAGCAGTCCGTGGACGGGCCGCCGCCGACCGGTGATGATCGCGGTGTGCCACGGATGGACCGACCTGGCCTGGCTGGGTTCCTGCGCCGGCGCCGGGAGGCCCTGCAGCCGGACGTCGGGATGGCCCCCGGGATGCGGCGGCGGGCATCACCGGGCTGCGGCGTGAGGAGGTCGCCGCTCTGGCGGCCATGTCGACCGTCAAGTCACTGCCGACGGCGTCGCAGTAGGGGAACCCTTAGCGGCACCCGTTGATCCCTCCTCCGGGGCCGAAAAGCTGCAGATGGTCGAGTCCCGTAGGACTGGTGCCGTGAGGCGCGCGCCGATGACGGGGCCAAGCGGCACAGCATGGACAGCGCCGGAGGCGAGCTGGCGAGACGCGATGCGCGCGCTTTCACGGCTGGCTGCCGCCGGACCATTTTGTTCGTGGCGGCGCCACTGCCTCTACGCTCCGGCTACCCGGCGAATGGGAGTGACAGTGACTCGCACGACGGCCCGTGGTTGGTGGGCGGGGATCGCCGCAGTAGTGCTGGTGGCCTTCGTCATCCAACTCTGGATCGCGGTTGACGTGCCGGGCACTCCCCGAGCACACGCCGTCGGCACCCTTGCCGGTGCCCCGCTCGCCAGCCGGATCGTCAGGGTCCTGAGCTTCTTCACCGTCCAAAGCAACATCCTGAGCGGCGTGACCTGCGCCGTGCTGGCCCTTGCTCCCGACCGTGACGGCAGCCGATGGCGTCCCGTGCGCCTGGCATCGCTGTTCGGCATCACCGTCACCGGCATCGTCTACGCCACCGTGCTGGCAAGAATCCACGAGCCGCACGGCTGGCGGGAGACGGTTCCCAACACCGTGTTCCACTACATCGTGCCGATCATGATGGTTCTCGGCTGGCTGATGTTCGGCCCCCGCCCTCGCATCGAGGTACGCACCGTGGGGCTGGCTCTGCTCTGGCCGGTCGCGTGGATCACCTACACCCTGCTCCACGGCGCGTTCAGCAACTGGTACCCCTATCCCTTCGTCGACGTCATCACCCACGGCTACGCCCGGGTGCTCCTCAACGGCGCTCTGGTCGTCGTCGTGCTGGCGATCGTCACGACCCTGTTCTGGGTCGGGGACCGGCGTCTGCCACCACCCCGACGCCCACGGCAAAGCAGCGCGGCGGCTCCCTGATGTCGCGAACGCCGACGGGCCGTGCGGGCGCCTGGTCCCGCCGGAGCGAGCACCGCAGCCACCAGCAGCAATCCGCAAGTCTTGGTCTCATCGCCGAACGCGTGCGTGCTCACCCGCCTGCACCGCCACCCTCAGCTGACACCAGCCCTGCGGTCTCCACCGTCTGCAGGGCGCGGTAGATGGTGGCCCGTGACACCCCGAAGCTGCGCACCAGGTCCGCGATCGACTCCCCCGCGGTCCGCAGCGCCCGGACCTGCCGGGCCTGCGTGCCGGACAGCCGGGGCGGCCGGCCGGTGTGCCGGCACCGGGCCCGGGCCGCATCCCGGGCGGCAGCAACCCGCTCGTGCATCAGCTCCCGCCCGTAGGCAGCCAGCGCGGCGAAGATGCCGGCGAGCACCGCGCGGTGGCGGTCGAGTAGTCGATCCCCTCCCGCAGCGAGCGCAGCAGCGCCCCCGCCTCGGTAAGGGCCTCGACAGTGCGGATGATCCCCGACAGTGACCGGCCGAGCCGGTCCAGCGCCACCACCACAACCACGTCACCGGTCCGGGTGTAGTCCAACAGCCCGGCGAGGCCGGGACGGTCGTCCCGGGTGCCGGACAGCTTGTCGGTGAAGATCCGCTCGCAGCCGGCGGCGGTCAGCGCGTCGTGCTGCGCCTCCAGCGACTGGTGGTCGGTGCTCACCCGGGCATAGCCAACCGTCGACACCCGCAGAGCGTCTCAGAACTCGGCAGCCTCGCCGAGATCGGCACGCCGAGTTTCGGACCCACCTGTGAGACGAGAGCCCGCGCACACCGGTCCTCGGAGAACGCGTCGAGGCGGTGTCTCACGTCCGGCCGTCTCACTACCAAGACCAAGGATTGATCATCTACCAGTTGCGGTTGCTTTCAGGTACCTCCGCGGCCGGCGTGCCCCCTCGCCATGTCACTCTGAAGCCGGAGTGGCGCCGTCGATGTAGTCGCCCTGTTCGAGGTCCTCGAGAAGCGTGGCGTGGGTGGGAGTCCAGTCGAGCAAGGTCTGGGTGCGGGCGCTGGAGGCCGGGGCGTCGGTGCCGTACACGGCAGCCATGAAGGGGTTGCCGAAGTGTTCGCCTGCCTGCTCCGCCGGCAAGGACCGGGTCGGGACGGCCAGGAGGTCGCCGATCTTGTGGGCGATGCTCTTGAGCGTGATGGCCTCCTCGCCGGCTCCGTGCAGCGCGGAGCCGGCGGGGGCCTTCTCCAGGGCCAGGCGGAACAGGGTGGCGGCGTCCAGGCGGTGGATGGCGGGCCACCGGTTGTTGCCGTCACCGATGTAGGCCGACACACCTGTGCGGCGCGCAGCCGCGATGAGCATCGGGATGAACCCGTAGTCCCCAGGGCCGTGGACAGTCGGGGCGAGGCGGACCACGCTGGCTCGCACACCACGCTCGGCGAAGCTCAGGCACGCCTGCTCGCCGGGGATCCGGAACCCGGCGAGGGAGGCCGGATCGGGTGTGTCGGTCTCCGTGCTCACCCGGCCGGCGGTCATCGCGAACGTGCCCGAGGTCATCACCAGCGGCCTCCCGGACTCCACCAGCGGCTCGCCGAGGGCGGTGATGGCAGTGCTGTCGCGCCGGGCCAGCCCGTCCGGATCGGCGAAGTCACCGCCGAAGGCCATGTGGATGACGCCGTCGGCCTGCGCGGCGCCGGCGCGCAGGCTGTCGAGGTCGTCCAGCGACCCCTGGCGGGTCGAGGCGCCCAGCGCCTCCAGCTTGTCAGCGCTCGCTCGTGACCGGGCCAGGCCGGTGACGGTGTGGCCGGCACGAAGGAGCTCGGAGACGATGGCCGGGCCGGTCAGGCCGGAGCCTCCGGTGACGAAGACATGCATGCGAGAGACCTCCAGGAGTCAAACGGACGGTGTTCCGTCTGCAGGACAGTACCTTGAACCGGAGCACGCTCCGTTCCAAGGGGGACCTGCCGGATGACCGCCGCTCGCTCGTTGCGCTCCGACGCGGCCCGGAACCGCCAGGCGCTGCTCACAGCCGCGGCCCGGGCCTTCTCCGCCGGCGACGAGGTCTCGATGCGGGCGATCGCGCGCGAGGCAGGAGTCGGTGTCGGCACCCTCTACCGCCACTTCCCCACCCGGGAGTCGCTCGTCGACGCCGTCTACTCCGACCAGGTCCAGCGCCTGGTCGAAGGCGCTCGCGACCTTCTGCTGACCTGTCCGCCGGCTGCTGCCCTGCGCGCATGGATGGACCTGTTCGCCGACTGGGTCGCCACCAAGCAGGGCATGCTCGACACGCTGCTGGCCATGGTCGACGCCGGCCAGATCGCCCACGCGCAGAGCCGGGACGAGCTGCTGGAGGCGATCACCTCAATCCTTCGCGCCGGCGCGGCCGCCGGTGACCTCCGCGACGACGTCAGCGCCGATGACGTTGCTGCCAGCCTCACGGGGATCCTCACGGTCACCAGCAGCCCGGCTCAGCGCCCACAGGCGCAGCGCCTCCTGGACCTGCTCATGGACGGCCTCCGGCCCTGACCACTGGAAAGACATCCCTCGCAAGGCGAGCCTGGGGCGTGTGTAGCAATCGCGCAGGATCGTGCGCTGAGCATGCGGGCGTCGTTCGCCGAGGTATCAGGGTGGCCCCTGTCGGCGCACGATCTCCGGCCGACACCGCCGGTCACTCCGGGGACCAGAGCGGCCGTGAACGGCAAGTCCACTGACGCTGAGCTACTGCGCATCGCCCCCGACCACCCCGTCTTCCAGCTGCAGGGCTTAACCCTGACGACACAAGTCCGCGAACGATTGCTCGCGGTAACACGTGCAGCCCGGCGCTACGGACTGAATCTAGGAGGCGTTGCGACGTCGCCCGGGTTTGAGTAGCAGCGGCGCAGGATCGTGCGCTGAGCCCAGCTGCGGGGTCGACCGGGGGCGGGAGCGGCAGTGCCGCGGCCCGCAGTCGGGGGCCGAGGAGTCAGGTGATCATACTCAGGGAGCGGTTCCAGAGGAGGCGGTGGCGGCGGGGTCCAGCGCCCACTGCTTCACTCCGTGGGGGTGCTCGGCGAGAGTGGCGTCGTTGGGGACGGTGTAGGCCTCGCGGCAGTCATCGAGGTAGCGGCCGCCCACGCCTGAGAACTCGGGAGCGACGGCGGCAACGAGTGTCGTCGCCGCTCCTTGCGCAATGGTCTTGTAGGTGAAGATCCCGGCGGCCTCTGCCGCGGCCAGGGACTCGCGCTGGGCGGTGGAGAAGTTGCGTTGCAGGCCGGTGGCCACGCCGCCGGGGTTGACGGCGTTGGCGACGATGCCGTCATCCCGCCACCGCCTGGTCGCCTCCACCGCGAACAGGCTGTTCGCTGTCTTGGACTGGGCGTAGGCGATCTGCGGGTCGTAGGCCCGGCGTTCGAAGTGGATGTCGTCGAGGTCGACCGGGGCGCGCATGTGCGCGGTGGAAGACAGCGCCACGATGCGCGCGCCTCCCCGGGCGGCCGCCGCTGCGGCCAGGTGTGGGTGCAGGCCGAGCGTGAGGGCGAAGTGCCCGAGGTGGTTGGTCGCGAACTGCAGCTCCCAGCCCTGACGGGTCCGCTCCAGCCCTGCCGTGACGAGCCCGGCGTTGTTGATCAGGATGTCCAGCGGCGAGCTCCACTGGCTGACGAGTGCGGCCACGCTGGCCGGGTCCGCGAGGTCCAGGGCACGGACCTGTGGTCGTGGCCGTCCGGTCGCTGTGGCGATCCTGTCGGCGACGTCGCTGCCGGCGTCGACGTCGCGTACGGCCAGGGTCACGTCAGCGCCCGCAGCGGCCAGCGCCAGTGCGGTTTCGGCGCCGAGGCCGGAGGACGCGCCCGTCACGATGGCCTGCCGGCCGTGCAGGTCCGCATCGCGCGGACGTCCGCGGCAGTGCTGGTCGCGTCGAACCGGGTGGTGATCAGGGACTCCTGCGCCATCGGGGCTCCTCGTAGGTGTGGTGCTTAGGCGACGCCGCTGTGCGCTGTTTCGCCGGGTCTGCGGATCCTCGGGCCTAGAGCCGAGTAGCGACCCGGATCAGGTCGGCGACAGCCCGCGACCGGCTGTGTGGCGGCCAGGCGATCACCGTCGTCACCGGCAGGGCGTCCGGCGCGGGCACCGCGGACAGGCCCCAGGGCAGGTGGTCCCGGACCTGCTCGGGCAGCACGGTCACTGCCCGGCCGAGGGCGACCAGCTGCAACATCTGTTCGTGGTCGCGTGCCTCGGGGCCTGGCCCGGCCGGGTAGGTCCCGTCCTTGTCGGGCCAGCGCACGAACGGCAGGTCGACAACCTCTGACAGCAGCAGGCTCCGGCGGGTCGCCAGCGGGTGCCCGCTGGGCAGGACGACGACCTGCCCCTGCGTCTCCAGCTCCTCGACGTCCAGCCCGGTGGTGCTGTCGAACGGCCGGTGTAGGAGAGCTACATCCGCGCGGCCGTCCCGCAGCCACTGCTCCTGCTGGCCCATGCCACACAGCTCGATGTCGACTGGTACCGCGCCGGGCTCGACCGCGTAGGCGTCGAGCAGCTTCGCGAGCAGCTCGGTCGACGCGCCGGTCTTGGTGACCAGGACGATCCGCGGGAGGCCGCCGGCCGCGCCCGCCCTGCGGGTGCGGCGCTCGGCCGCGTCCACCGCGATGAGGGCGGCCCGGGCCTCGTTCAGCAGGACGGAGCCGGCCGCCGTCAGCACTGCGCCACGGCTCGTCCGCTCCAGCAGCTGCACGCCGAGCCGGCGCTCGAGCTGGCCGATCGCCCGGGACAGCGGCGGCTGAGCGATCCCGAGGCGCGCAGCCGCCCGACCGAAATGCTGCTCCTCGGCCACTGCAACGAAGTAGCGCAGCTCCCGGGTGTCCATACCTGCAAGGTATCGGTCCAGACGGGGGCGGTGCTGGACCTGCGCCGACAGGGGACGCAGGGTGTTGGCATGACGACAGCACTGGTGACAGGCGGCAACAAGGGGATCGGGTACGCGATCGCGGAGGGGCTCGGCGCACTGGGCTGGAGCGTCGGGATCGGCGCCCGCGACGACGGGCGGCGTAAGGAGGCCGTCGAGAAGCTGAAGGCCGCCGGCGTGGATGCGTTCAGCGTGCCTCTGGACGTGACGGACGACGCGAGCGTGGCCGGGGCGGCGCAGTTGCTCGTCGAACGGGGCGGGCTCGACGTGCTGGTCAACAACGCGGCGATCACTGGCGGGATGCCGCAGAACCCGACGGCCATCGACCCGGCGACCGTCCTGCAGGTCATGGACACCAACGTCGTGGGCGTCCTGCGGGTGACGAACGCCTGCCTGCCGCTGCTGCGGCAGTCAGCGCACCCCCGGGTCGTCATGGTGTCGAGCAGCGTCGGGTCGCTGACGTTGCAGACCACGCCCGGCTCGTTCGTCGGGCCCATCTCCGGGGCCTACGCCCCATCCAAGACCCTCCTCAACGCGTTGGTCGTCCAGTACGTCAAAGAACTGGAGGGCAGCAACATCCTGGTCAACGCCGGCTGCCCGGGGTACGTGAAGACCGACCTCAACAGTCACAATGGAACCCGGACACCCGAGCAGGGCGCCGCGATCGCCATCCGGCTCGCGACGCTCCCGGACGACGGCCCCACCGGGACGTACTCCGACGACGCCGGACCGATCCTTTGGTAACCGGCGGGCTCCGCACCCGCCGCCTGCGGCAATGGGGAGATCCGACGGGCAGGTATGGGGAGGTTCAGACGAGCGCCATCAGAGTCTCTGATCAAGCAACCCGCCGAGCTGCGTGCACGCGTCTCACGCTCCGTCCGCGGCAGCAACCTGGGTGTACCCCAGCCTGACGTCAGGAACAGCCAGGCCCCCTGCTTACGTACGATCGTGCGCGCTTGCTACTGACACCCCGAGTCCGCGAACGATCGTCCACGAGACACTCCCCCACCGACGACCGTCAAGCGGCAGCATCTGTCTCACGACTCGTGTCCTCAATCTAGGTAACGCGAGGTACGTTCACGTTCGTCGCCTCATGCCTCTCGTCGGGTACGCCCGGGTCTCCACCGGCGACCAGCACCCGCAGGCCCAGACCGACCCTCACCGCCGCCAGCTGCGCCAAAGTTTTCGTCGACCAGGCCTCCGGCACCCTCGCCAAGCGGCCCGCGCTGGACAAGGCGCTCGACTACCTGCGCGAGGGCGACACCCTCGTGATCACCAAGCTGGACCGGCTCGGGCGGTCGGTGCGCAACCTCAAGACCCTCGCCGACGAACTGCAAGCCCGCGAGGTCGGGCTGCGCGCCCTGTCACAGGGCATCGACACCACCACCCCCGGCGGCCGGCTGTTCTTCCACATGCTCGCCGCGATCGCCGAATTTGAACACGACCTGATCGTCGAGCGCACCCACGACGGCCTGGCCGCCGCCCGGGCCCGCGGCCGCAAAGGCGGCCCAAAGTTCAAGATGACCCCGAACCGCGCGAAGCAAGCCCGGGCGATGTACGACGCCGGCCAGCACACCGTCCAGGAGATCGCCGACACCTTCGGAGTCTCCCGCCCCACCATCTACCGCCACCTCGGCGCCGCCGATGCTCTGCCGGCACCGGCGCAGCATCCGCCACCGCCGTCGACCGCCTGAGACCTCGCCCGGCCATTGGCGTACGCGCCGGCTCGGTAATCCGCTCCGCGCAGGTCCGGGATTAGCCTCGGTGCCGCCGGCTCTAGAGGAGACACCCATGGGCACCACCGCGACGATCAGCGAGCTCGCGACCCTTTCCGGTCACGACCTCGGTGTCAGCGATTGGCTGGAGGTCACCCAGGACCACATCAACACGTTCGGGGCCAACACCGGCGATCAACAGTGGATCCACCTGGATGTCGAACGGGCAAAGGCCGAGAGCCCGTTCGGCGGCCCGATCGCCCACGGCTACCTCACGCTGTCGCTGCTGATCCCAATGTGGAAGCAGCTCCTGGTGGTGACCGACGCCGCGGTGTCCGTGAACTACGGGCTCGACCGCGTGCGCTTCCCCTCGCCGGTGCCGGTCGGCTCCAAGGTGCACCTCACCGCGCGCATCACCCAGGTGCAGGACGTAAGCGGAGGCGGCGTGCAAGTCGTGGGCGATGCGGTGATGGAGCGCGAGGGCGGCGACAAGCCCGTATGCGTCGCCGAGCCCGTCTTCCGCTTCTACCGCTGACGCAGCGGAGTCGCGCGCTGGGGGCGTGTTGCAGGTCGCTGTCTCACTACCAAGGAAGTGGAACAGCAAGGCGGCGCACCCCGCCGCGGCTGCCCCGGTCGACAGTGCTGCGGATGCTGGGAGAGGGTGAACCCATGAGTGCTGACGTTGACTTGCCCGACCCGATCTTGAGCGACCCGGCAGGTACGACAGATGGACGGGTGCCTGTGCCGGAGCTGCCGCCCCGGGCCAAGGTGGGCCAACGGGTCCGGCACGAGACACACCTGTGCGGCGGCACGATCAGCGTCGTAGGCGACGCCGCGTGGGACCGCTCCAGTTTGTGGGTCTGCGACCTGTGCGGACACCAGACCCGGCGAAACGCGGTGTGGACCGGGCCGTGAGCGTGACCAGGCGAGCACAGCTCGGGTAGCGCGTTCTGACGAGCGCCAGAGCGCCGGGTGGCTAGGACGTCAGGTTGTGCACTCCCGGCAGACACCTCGGCCCTGATCCGCCAGCTGGCTGCGGTGCTGCACCAGATAGCAGCTGGTGCAGGTGAATTCGTCGACCTGCGGGGGCAGCACCCGAATGACCAGATCCTCACCGGAGGGGTCCGCCCCGGGCAGGTCGAACTCGGCCTCGAGCGGATCGGTGTCATCACCAAGATCGGCCGTGGTCTCCGCACGGCGTGCCTTCAGCGTCTCCAGGCTCTGGTCGTGCTCGGTAGCGATGTCGGTCGTGCGGGGTTGGTCGTAGTCGGTAGCCATGATCTCCGTCGAAGGTTTGCCGGCGCGTCGGTGCGTGTGCACTCAACGCCAGAGCGACCCGCTATGTGCCCTCTGTCGGCCTAACCGCGACCGCCGTAAGCCCCCATGGTCACGCGTCAGGAGATGCTCTGAGCAGCTCGTGCGGCCCGGCTCGTCGACGCCAACCCTTCCCGTCGAGGGCTGCTGCTCGGCCTTGCCCCGGCCGCTCCGGAGGCTGCGTCAAGGGCTGACTCGCTGAGCAGGACGCCGCCTTCCGCGGAGCAGGTGCAGGTCGTTGTGATCGACCCGTCCGCCCCCTACGCGTCGGGGATCCTCGCCGTCGATGACTCGACGAACGAGATCGGTGCCGCCTGGGGCGTCAAGGAGCTGCTGCGCCAGGTGCTCGCCGCCCGCGACCCAGCGGACATCAGGGAACCGGGCGTCGCCACTCAGCATGAGTGTGTAGGTAGTTGCCTTACCGCAGCCGGCAGTGACGAGCTCAGCGGGCGGGGTGCTGGACGAAGTCCTTGGTGCGGATCAGCCCGAACGCAAGCACGCCCGAGACAAGGGCGAGGACAGCGGCGACGAGCAGGATGTGGTTCAGGCCGTTGGTGAACGAGGCCTTGCTGATGCCGGCGGCGGTGCCGCGCAACGAGGCGGGCAGCGAGCGCAGGACCTGCGCCACCTCGCCGGACTGCAGGCCATGCGCGATCTGCGGCCCCTTGCCGGCCAGTCCGGGCACGCCGGCGGTCCGGGACAGAACCTCGGAGCTGATCTTGCTGGCGAACAGCGTGCCGAGCAGCGCGATGCCGGTGGCGATGCCTACCTGACGGAACGTGGAGTTGATCCCCGATGCCATGCCGGCCTGCTGGGGCGGCACCACGCCCACCGCGGTGGAGGCCAGCGGCGGGTTCACCAGGCCCGTCCCCACCCCGGCGACGATGAGACCCGGGATGAGATGGGTCCACGACGTGCTCGCGCCCAGGCCGCGCATCAGCAGCAAGCCGACCCCGACGAGCAGCAGCCCCGGTCCGATCAGCATGCGGACGGGGACACGGGACGTCAGCCGGCCGGCGAGCGTCGACGTGGCGAGGATGCCACCGGAGAGCACCAGCAGCCGCAGCCCCGTCTGCAGCGGGCTGTAGCCGAGGACGTTCTGCAGGTACAGGACCAGGTAGAGCAGCATCGCGAACAGCGAACCGCTCAGGCCGAACGCGGCGATCGCGCCCCCGCTGAACGTCGGCTTGGCGAACAGCGAGAGGTCGAACATCGGGTGGCTGCTGCGCCGCTCGACAACGACGAAGACCGCGAGCAGCAGCGCGGCGCCAACGAGGCATCCGATGACCAGGGAGCTGCTGAACGAGCGCTGGTTGGACTCGATCAGCCCGTAGACGAGCGCGCTGAGTGCTGCGGTGAACAGCACGAAGCCCACCCAGTCCGGGCGACGCGCCTGCGGGGCCTTCGACTCGGCGACCTTCGCCAGTGCGATGACCACGGTCAGGACGCCGATGGGCAGGTTGACCAGGAAGATCGCGCGCCAGGACAGCCCGGACGTGAGCACACCGCCGAGCAGCGGCCCGACGGCGACGGCGAGGCCGGTGGTCGCACCCCAAACCCCGAACGCGACCCCGCGGTCCTTGCCGCGGAAAGCGTCGGCGAGCAGCGCCAGCGACACCGAGAACATGATGGCGCCGCCGACGCCCTGTAGTGCCCGCGACAGCTGCAGCATCATCGTGCTGGCTGCGAGGCCGCACAGCAGCGACGCGAGGGTGAAGATGACCAGGCCGACGACGTACAGCAGCCGCCGGCCGTACAGGTCGGCGAGGCTGCCTGCGGTCAGCAGCAGGGCGGCCAGGGTCAGCGCGTAGGCGTCGACGACCCATTGCAGCCCGGAGAAACTGGACGACAGCGCGCCCTGGATGTCCGGCAGCGCGACGTTGATGATCGTCACGTCAAGCAGGAGCATGAACGTGCCCAAGCTGACCGCGACGAGCGTCCACCACTTGTTGCCCCGCCTGGGGCCCACCGCGGTGTCGGACGCCTGGGCGGCCGTGCCCGCGGACGCGGCGCTGGAAGCGTCGTCCCCGGCAGCACCACGATCAATCAGCTCTGAACGGCCGTCAGTCACGCTGGCATCTCCCGGGAGGTCGGGCAGATACCGATGGTGAGCGCTGCCGCGTCAACGGTATCCAGGTAGGGCGCCGCAAGCCCTCACTCGGTCCTGTCGAACTCGCAGACGCAGCCCGTAGTCCACCAGCAGCTACGCGCACCTGACGAGCACCGGCGTGCTCGCGCAGGACGCCCAGCAGGGCTACCAGCCAGCGAGGCATCGCCTCGTTCACCGCCGGCAGCAACCCGCCCGGCAGCTCGGCGAGCCCCACCAGACCGCTTACCCAAGCAAGCCCGGCATCGAGACACCGGCCGGTCTCTGACTCGTCTGCTACGTCCTCCTGATCAGCAGTTGTGCCGCCACTCGCCGCCCCGCACAGCAGCCGGGGCACCCCCACCGGATGCGGCCAGCGGGTCGGGTACCAGCCGGGTCAGCCGAGCCTGTACCACCACGCCGCTCAGGTCGGTCAGGGTTGCCACCTCCTTCGACACCGCCTCGACCCGCCAGGGCTGACCCCCGCCACGGCGAAGGACCAGACTGCCCGGCACCGGCAGATGCCCCTCCACCCCGGCGGCGGACACCACCTGCAAGGCGGTGCTGACCGCGGCGTCGGCGACCAACCCGGCGGCGTCCTCCGCGTCGGCCTCGGCCGGCACCGCCACAGTGAGGACAACAGTCACCAGCCGCTCCCCCGGCCCGGTCACGTCGCTGCCCTCGAAGCGGACGTCGACGCCGGACGGCTCCGGCCCGCTGCCCGGCCGGTGCCAGCCGGCTTCGCCTGCCCTGGCTTGTCGCGCAACGCCCGGTATATAGAGGTGCGGCTGACCCCGAACATGCCGCCGATCTGCTCCACGGTGTGCTCCCGCTCGTCATACAACCGGCGGGCCGCCCGCACCTGATCGGCGGTCAGCTTCGAGGGCCGGCCACCGTTGCGGCCCCGGGCCCTGGCCGCAGCCAGCCCCGCCATAGTCCGGTCCCGGATGATCTCCCGCTCGAACTGGGCCAACGCACCGAACAGGTGAAACACCAGCCGGCCGCCGGCGGTGGTCGTGTCGATCGACTCCCTAAGCGACCGGAACCCGACGCCACGCTCGTCCAAAGCAGTCACGGTGTCGATCAGGTGGCGCAGGGAGCGGCCGAGCCGGTCCAGGCGCCACACCACCAGGGTGTCCCCCGGGCGCAGGAGCTCCAGGACCTTGTCCAGCTCAGGGCGGCGGTCCAGCACCCCCGAGGCGTGGTCGACGAACACCTCATAGCACCCCGCTGAGGTCACTCGTCGGTCTGCAGGTCGGCGTTCTGCTCCGCCGTCGACACTCGGGCGTAGCCCAGCAGCACTGACACCCGCTGAACGTAGCGGAAACGTCCGACGGGACTGGTTGCGCCACGCTGATTGCGTGCACTGGTTGCGCTACACCCACAGCCCGTCCCGGCAGTAGGTTCCGCTACACCCAGTTGTCTGTGTCAGAACCGGTCGTATTAGAAGTCTTGGCCTACATGTGGTCGGGCCCTTGGCAGGCAGGGTCACGGTCCAGACTGCTTTGGTGACATCGACGTTCCAGGTCCTCCAACCGTCTGCCGCTGCTGTGTCCTGAGCCGGGTTCGCGTCATTGCCGTAGTTCGGGCAATGGTGTACATAGACGCCCGAACCGCCTAACGTTAGCAGGCCGGGTGTTCGATCCCGACCCTTTGACTCGGTGGTCCCTACACGGGAAGCCGCCGCGGGCTTTGAGACGTAGTGCTGGGCTGGCTCGCGCCGGCTTTGAGCCGTGGGAGCTGGTGGACGTGGGACTGAGGTATCGCAAGTCGGTCAAGATCGGCGGGGTACGGCTTAACCTCAACAAGCGAGGAGTGAGCGCCTCTGTCGGCGGCAAAGGTGCAAGATTCACAGTCAACTCCGCAGGCCGGCGGACCTCGACGGTTGGACTACCGGGTAGCGGGCTGCGTTACCAGACCCAATCGGGTGGAACGAGCAAAGCGAAGACTCGCCGGGCTCCGGTACGAGCAGTTTCCAGTACGCCGCCCAACTCGGCGCACCTGACTCCACAGCCAAAGCCCGGTCTGTTTGCTCCGAAGCCGCAGAAGTTGCTGTGGCGGGCCCTTCAGCAGGCTGTTGCTCACGCCCCGAGTCAAAGCTGGCTTCCGGTGATGAGTCAGGTCAGGCAAACCACCCCCTCGCTGGGTCTTGCCGCCGACACACTCGCCGGCGTATTCGGCCAGGCGATCAGCGCAGCGGATCGCGTCGCCGTTCTTAGCTCCGTCTACTTCTCAGGCCTGGATCCAGCGGTGGACCCGTTCGTGCGCACCTACGCTTCACAGGTTTGCGTCGGCGTGTCCTTCTCGGGCGTCACGACTTCCCTACCGCTGGGCCGGGAACTTGTTGGCGTGTTGCTCTGCTCGGTGCTCGAAACGCTCGGCGACCGTCGGCAAGCTCTGAACGTGGCCGACGGTCTGCCCGACAGTCCGGTGGCTCGGCTGTTGCGCGGGGAACTGCTTGTCCGCACGGGCCGGCCGGGTGACGCGCTGCAACTGACCGAGGGCGTGACCAACACCGACGACGTGGCAGTCCTGCTGCTGACGACTCGCGCTGCCGCCCTACGCGCTCTGCAGCATCCGCAAGCAGCGGTAGAAGCGTGCCGGGAAGCTCTGCGCTACCCCTCACGTGCTGCAGGCCCTCGGCATCAGGCCCGCCTCGAGCGCGCCCGCGGGTACCTCGAGCTCGGACAAACAGAGAAGGCGCGAGCCGACATTGAAAAGGTCCTCGCCGAAGACGGCAACGCAGACGGGCTTAAAGAACTGCTGCACAGGCTCTAGCCGAAGCCGGGATTGGCAGCGCGCTTAGTCGCAACGGGAGGGGAACATGGACGTAGCCCTTGCACTTGCCGGCCTCGTGACCATGATTATCGCCATCATCGGCCTCGCTCGAGGACGCGTCAACTGGGCTCGCTTGCGCAAGCGTCAACACGCCGCGTTGGCCCTTGCCGCGGGACTCATCCTGTTCGTAATAGGTGCGGCTCTGGCCCCCGCTCAAAAGCAATCTCCGGCGGCTAACTCAACGCTAACGACTAAATCGCCTTCCAGCACGCCGGCACCCTCGACTCCTGAGCAGATCGCGGCCCCCAGCGCTCCCCTCGTAGAGACACCCTCGTCAAGTGCTGCCGCACAGCCCGTGCAGACGACACCACCAGCACCAACTCCCCCTCCACTGACGGCACAGCCCGTGCAGACGACACCAGCTCCCCCTCCCCCCGCCGTGCAACCCGTGCAGACGACACCACCAGCACCCGCTCCCCCCGCAGCGCAACCCGTGCAGACGACACCAGCTCTCCCTCCACCTGCGGCGCAACCCGTGCAGACGACACCACCAGCACCCGCTCCCCCCGCAGCGCAACCCGTGCAGACGACACCAGCAGCACCACCAGCACCACCGGCTCGACTGGTGGCCGCCACTTGTGGAGCACCCGCCAATCCCGATGGCTACAACTTCTGCGGCCGAGGCGGTCTCATCTACACGTTCCCATCAGACTTCTGCGACTACTTCGATTGCATCGCGAATTACCCGAACGGAACGGGCTACATCGACGAATGCAGTGACCAGACCTACAGCCACTCAGGTGGGCGACCGGGGGCTTGTTCTCACCACGGAGGGGAGTTACGACCGGTAGACGCGGGGCCTTAGGAAAGGAGACTCCACAACCCACTTTGTCTTGACGTTTCCCCACGTCGGTGCCTGTTGCCGAATGAAGGCTGAAGTCTTTGCAGAACGGGTGCCCTGGCGCCGGTCCCAGCCCGCCGCCGGCAGCCTCCGGGTGTCAGGCTGGCCTTATGAGGTTGACGGCAATGCGTCGGAGCGACCGAGCCAGTCGCAGCGCCCGCTGGCGTTCGCCGCGCTTCGACCGATACACCGAGGCGGCCGAGATTCCGCTGCTGGCGCTGTCCGTCCTGCTGATTCCAGTACTCGTGCTTCCCGAGATCTCCAAGCTCGGCAGCGCCGAGCGCGCGGAGCTCGATGTTGTCGACTACGGCACATGGGCGGTCTTCATCGCCGACTACCTGACCCGACTCGGACTTGCGCGCAACCGCGCCGCCTTCATCCGCGGGAACCTGCTCGACCTGGCCCTCGTCGCGCTGCCCATGCTGCGTCCGCTTCGCCTGGCTCGGGCCACCCGTCTGGTGCGGTTCGGACTCATCCTCACCCGGTCGAACCGACAGGCGCAGGCGAGCCTGCAGACCCGGGCCGTCGCCTACGTCAGTGTCCTGGCCGCCACGCTGACGCTCGCCTGCAGCGTTGCCATCCTCGAGTTCGAGCAGCACGCCCGCAGCGCCAACATCCGTACCTACGGCGACGCGCTGTGGTGGGCCGTCACGACCGTCTCCACCGTCGGGTATGGGGACCGCTACCCGGTGACCCTCGGCGGCCGGATTACCGCAGTCCTCCTGATCGGCGCCGGTGTCAGCCTGTTCGGCGTCATCACGGCAGCGGTCGCCGCCTACTTCATCCACCGCGTCACCAACGACCCCGCCCCCGAAGGCGAAGACCTGCCCGCCCGGCTAGAACGGCTGCAAGCCGCCGTCACTCGCATAGAGGACGCTCTTGCCGCCGAAAGCCAGCGGCACGAAGACACCGGTAGATAAAGGACGCTATTCGTCACTCTGGCGGCGTGGTCGACCCCGGCTTGTCGTCCGGGGCTTCTAGCCTGGCGACCATGTCAGTCGTGCCCGTGACCGACCTTGCGCTCGTCGACAAGTCGCCCCGTGGCTCCGATACCCGGTGGCCCCGCTGGTGGGTGTAGTCGCCGCTGTCGGCCGACAGCGCTTCGTCGATACGCAGCCCGTTGTAGGCCAGCAGCGTCACCAGAGCGCTGGAGCGAGGGGAGTGGGTATCGGCGACTGCGCATCACCGGCATGGGCCGCAAGCGCTCCACCGAACCCCTCCTCCCCGACGGTCCGGGCGCTCGACGCTTACCTGGCCGACGACCACCCAAGGCCGGCTGGCTGTCCCTTGACCGCACCAAGACCAGGCAGCTGTCCTACGTCGTCGCCTACAAGCTGATCCAGCGCCTCGCCAAGCGGGCCGGGCAAGGAGACGGCTGCGTGGGCCCGGTCGGTTCGGCATCTCGAACCTGCATCGGCGGGTCGCCTGGCGGGTATCCCGCCGGTCGGTATCCCGACCTGTGACCTTGGAGCTTCCCGTGGCCTTGTCCCGCACTGTTCCCGTCGCTGGCGGCGTCGCGCTCGGCGCCGCCCTGCTGTTCGCCTCCCCCGCCGCCGCTGCTCCCTCCGGGCAGGACGCCAGCTGGCTCAAAGCCGCACACCAGTACAACCTCACCGAGATCGGCGCCGGGCAGGCCGCCCAGTCCCACGCCGCTTCGGCCACCGTTCGCGGTCTCGGGCAGATGTTCATCGCCGACCACACCGCGGGTGACGCGAAGCTGCAGGCCGTCGCCGCCCAGCTCGGCGTCTCCCTTCCCGGCACGCCGGACGCCGCCCAGCAGCAGCAGCTCGCCCAGGCATCGGCGGCCTCCGGGTCGGCGTTCGACGCCCTGTTCCTGAGTTCGCAGACCTCCGGTCACCGTCAGGCCCTGGCGGCGGGCACGACGGAGATCAGCTCCGGTCAGGACGCGTCCGTGCTGGCGCTGGCCAAGGCTACGGCCCCTGTCGTGCAGCACCACCTCAACGAGTTGCTTGCCGCCCAGGCCGGTAGCAGCCCCACCTCGGTCAACGCCGGCAGCGGCGGTCAGGCCGCCAGCAGCACCCTGCCAGAGGGAGTCGCGGTGGCCGCGCTCGGGCTGGTCCTGATGGCCGGTGCCGGCACCGTCGTGGTCCGGCGGGCCCGCCAGCCGGAATGAGCCCAGCCAGCCCGTTGGCAGGCCAGCCGCCCACCGGGTGGGCACCGCGACGGCGCCGCCTTCGCTCGGGGGGTCCGGTGCTCGCGGCGGTGCTCGGCCTGGGGCTGACGGGCCTGGGCCTTCATCTCATCCGGCAGCAGCCGACAGCTGCGGCACCCGACCTGGGCAACCCGGCTGCGGTGAGCAGCCGGCGGCCCGTGCCCGCACCCGTTCACGCCGGTGCGGTGCGGCGTCCAACGCGCCCGGCACCGGTCCCCTCGGCCGTGCCCACACCGACCCAGCTCGCGCTGCCCCGCCAACATGTGCAAGCGGCTGTGCTGCCCGTGGGAGTGACCCCCTCGCGGGGGCTGGACCTGCCGCCCAACCCGGACACCGTCGGATGGTGGGCCGGCGGCGCCGCTCCCGGACAGACCGCCGGCTCAGCGGTACTCGCCGGGCACCTCGACGCTGCCGGCTACGGCGCCGGCGCCCTGGCGGCGCTGCTGCGGGTCGGCGTCGGCGACCCCGTGCTAGTCCGCGACACCGCCGGGCACGTGCTGCGCTACCAGGTCACAGCCCGGATGGCCTACCCCAAGGCAGCACTGCCAGGCTCGGTCTTTCGCAGCAACGGCCCGGCGACGCTCACCCTCGTGACGTGCGGGGGCCCCTTCGACTCCAGCACCCACCACTACCGCGACAACATCGTCGTCTCCGCCGTCCCCACCGCCGGCTGAGGAGGTCAGCCAGGTCGCTGCAGCCGCCTCGCCGTTCGGCAAGCGTCAGCCAGCTGAACCAGGTGGTAGCCGGGATGACGAGCAGCGGCCTTGACGCCACCGCCGCCTCTTGAAGCCGGTCAACGTTTCCTTAGCGGCAGCAAGGACGCCCAACGAGCCCAGGCCGCCATACTGTGCGACGAGCAGACCGTCGTCGCACTCACCGAGGAGATCGCACGCCGCTCGGCGCCGTGACCACAGGCAGGCAGAACGCCGGGGCCGGCAGACGGTCCACCCACGTCATCCGATCACTCTTCCTCAGAGGCTCCTGCTGGGCTCAGCGCGTCACAGTGGCGGCCTGAGCTCCTAAGACGCCTAGATCGCGGCCTTCGACCTGCCAATCGCCGGCAGCGGCAATGTCTGGCCCTGTCGGGGCGGACTCCAGCGAACGTCACAGCACCAGTTGAGCTGGCCCCGCGGACGAGTGGGTGAGGATGTGCAGGTGCGAAAACGGGGCCTGGCCGCCAGCCCGCCCCGACAGGCTGGGTCCGTCCCGGTCGGCCTGCTCGCCGCGCTCGTCCTGGCCGGGGGCGCGGGATGCGGCGCCACGACGGCGGCGTACGAACAGCCGCCCACACCGGCGGGCACGGCAGCGACCGGGCCGGCACCGGCCGTGTCTTCCTACCGTGTCGGCACCGCCGACATCCTGCTCACCGACCCGGCGGGGATCACCCCGCGGCGCGGAACCGTCCCGGCGCACCCGGGCAGGCGCCTGCCGACGATGCTGTGGTTCCCGGCAGCCGGGTCGCCGGCAACTGCGGACACACCCGGTGCCCGGCCGCTTGCTGGCTCGTTCCCGCTTGTCGTGTTCGCCCACGGCTTCGCCGTCACGCCGCAGTATTACGAGCCGCTGCTGCACGAGCTCGCCGCACACGGCTACGTGGTGGCTGCTCCGCTGTTTCCGATCAGCGCAGCCGGCCCGGTCGGGGCACCCCGAGAGGATGACATGTTCCGCCAGCCCGGTGACATCACGGCGGTGATCACCCTGCTGACCCGGCTCGCCGCACGTCCGGGCGGGGCCTGGTCCGGCGTGGTCGACCCGGCGCGGGTAGCGATCGCCGGGCACTCGGACGGGGCGGAGAGCGTCGCTGCCATGGTGCTCTACCCCGGCGACGGGGACAGGCGAGTGTCGGCGGTGGTCGTGCTGTCCGGGCGGGCCTTTCCCCCGCCGGTGCCCACCGGCGCACCCATTCCGACGCTCGTCGAGCAAGGCCTGGCTGACACCACCGACCCTGCCTCCCGCGGTCACGCCCTATTCGAGCAGCTCAGCGAACCCAAGGCTTACCTCACCGAGGTCGCCGGCTCCCATACCAGCGCCGCCGTCGGATCAGCCCCGGCCGATCGTCAGGTCCGCGCCTGCATCGTCGCCTTCCTCGACACCGTACTGAAGCGGCGGCCCGCGGCGCTGGCCGTGCTCGACCGGCTCGGGTCCATGCCCGGTAGCACGGCACTGCGGGTGACCGGCCGACTGCTTTCGGGCTGAAGCGGGCCGGCCACGCTTGCCGGCCATGGCCTGGCCAATATCCCGGGACGAGACGTGCCTCCAGCCCGCGGAGCCGGCGCGGCACGAACTCTCCCGCGTCAAAAGGGCCTCCGGCGGCGGCGGTGCGGGCAGCGGTCTAAGCCGTTCCGCTGATCCCGCTTCTTCCCTGTTGGCCGCACAGGTCCTCGCGGAGTGTCGGATGAACCGCTCGAGGCTCTGCTGCGAACACGTGCCGTGCAGATCGACCCGAAAGCGGGTGAGGACGGGTCCCGCCGCCTCGCCGACGACGTGCTGCTGGCGGAGCTGAGCGACGTGTTCGCTTTGCTGTACGACACCTGCCTGCGCCTGGCGAACCGCACGGTGCGCGACTCGCTGCTCGCCGAAGAGGTGGTGCAGGAAGCCTTCCTCGCCGCCTGGCAGCACGCGCCAGCGCGCTTCGACCCGGCCCGCGGCCCGCTGGCCGTCTGGTTGATGACCCTGACCCGGCACAAGGCGGTGGACGCGGTTCGACGCGCCGAACGCACCCGGCGGCTGCAGCGCAGGCAGGAAGCCCTGCCGCACCGGGAAGTCGACGACGCCTCACCCGAAGAACTGGTGCTGCGCCGCCAGGCTGCCGACCGGGTACGGAACGCCCTACAAGCACTGCCCGTAGCGCAGCAGCGGGTGCTGCTGATGAGCTACTGGGGCGGCCTGAGCCAGTCCCAGATCGCCCGGCAGGACGGGACACCACTCGGCACGGTCAAGACCAGGACTGGTGCCGGCCTGGTGCGCCTGCGCGGCTTGCTGGGTTCCGAAGCGGGACAGGACTGACCCGCTAGAGATCATCCTGGAGGCTGCTGCCCTTCGGCGCTGCAGTCTGCACGCGGCCAACCCCGACGGCGATCAGCTCTAGCCGCCCGCGGCCCAACCAGACTCGTCGCCAGGGTTGCTTGGAGCAGCATCCCTCAAGCAGCAGTTCTGGCGTGCGCATATCCCCAAGACGCTGCCACCCGGCGGCGTTCACCCGTTCGTGGCCGCGCCCTGCCCGGCGTGCGCCGATGGGTCTGGTGGCCGCGGCCCACCGACGGCCGTCAGGTGGAGGTACTGCTGTGATGTCCCAGGCGAGCACGACCGCGGCGGATGCTGCCGTCCCGGTCAGTCGCGCCGCACTCGGCCGGGGTATCAAGGCAGGAAGCCTGAGGCTGGACCCGTCGCTGGCCAACGGTCTGTCATGTCCCGGCTGCGGCGGCGAGCGGATGACCCGCATCCTGCTGACGTTGACCGACGGCACGCCCGTCGACGTCGCCTCCTGCCAGTCGTGCCCCTACCGCGCCTGGCAGGCGACCGACAGCACGCTCGAACTCGACGGCGTTCGGGTCAGGCCCGCCGAACAGCAGCGCCCTGGCTGAACCACCAACGATCCGATCCGGCTGCATCAACCCACGGCACCCTGGACGATGCCCCTTGCGCCTAGGGGAACGGGCGACGCCCTGCTGCATGGCAGTCTCGCGGGCAACGCTAGCCCGGACAAGCCGGACACGGTGACTCTGAGGACTGTTGGGCTGTGGGTCAGCCGGTCAGCCGGACCGCGCCGATGTAGCCGCCGAAGCCGGCGACGGACGCTATCCGCACCACGTCGCCGGTGTGCGGCGCGTTGATCATGTCGCCGGCGCCGATGTAGAGACCGACGTGGTGGATCGTTGCCGGGTCGGCGGTGTCGGTAGCAAAAAAGACCAGGTCCCCTGGCTGCAGGTCGGACTGGGCGACGTGCCGGCCGGCGGTCCACTGTGAGCCGGTGTAATGCCCGAGCGCGACACCGGCGTGCGCCCACGCGAACAGGGTCAGCCCAGAGC
>JAABVA010000730.1_pt1 | contig 39238 bp, 72 predicted proteins | sample 5560331 | NCBI WGS metagenome assembly JAABVA01 (sample SAMN12812661, study PRJNA571458) | rock metagenome | isolation source: Antarctica rocks | place: Antarctica: Victoria Land, Mt New Zealand sud | collected 2016-01-07 | reverse complement strand
ACGCGCTTCACGTTGTTGCGACACCTCGCAGCGAGCGTGCCCGCAGGCGTCGGACCGATGGACTGCCTGGAGATCGCCGGGGCGTACACGACGCTGCGAGCACCCTAGACGGCCCGGTCAGCACGAAGCGGCCCGCCTCACCCGATGAGGGTGAAGCGGGCCGCGAGGTCGTGCGGGGCGGGTCAGGCGGCTGGCGGGACCTGCACTGACCCTGCCGGCGTCGGCTCGACAGCAGGCGGTGCGACCGCGGGCGCCGGCGTGACGGGAGCGAGCTCGGACGCAGGCGGCACGGGCTCAGGCGCAGGTGGTGCAGGTGGTGCAGGTGGTGCAGGTGGTGCAGCGGGCGTCGGTTCGACGGCCGGTGGTGTGCCCGGGTAGGCGTCGGCGGGCGGCATGGGAGGCTGAGCGGATGACGGAGTGGGAGTGGGCACAGGCTCTGGCGGACCGGGCACAGGAGCTGGCGGCACGGGGGATGCCGGAGGCGGCGGCGGCGTCTGCGAGAGCGGAGCAGGCCTTGGAGTGGGCGTCGAGGGTGGCGGCTCTCCCGCCAGATCGGCCCGGTTCGTGTGCGGCGCCGCGTAGCCGGTGACGCCTTGGACGACGACGACCAAGGCCGCCCCGAGCGCCGCGAGGCTGATGGTCTGCTGCGGCGACGGGTGGAACAGCCCGAACGCCAGGATGATGCGGTAGGAGGCGGCCCCGAGGGTGCCGGTGAGGGCGGTCGCGACGACAGGGACGGCGACCTTCGCTTCGACGTTGCCGAACTTCATGCTGACACCTCTGACCAGCAGGCGTGCGCCTGCCCGTAGGGAACGTGCTGGTAGTCGGTGGGCCAGGTTGCCCGCACTGCGTCGGTGACATCGGTGACGACGGGCCAGAAAACGTGCAGGTGCACTGTCCCCGCCTTGGGCTGGACGACGTTCGTCGGGGTCCACGTGCCATCCGGAGAGCGGTAGCCGGGCTGCCACTCGGTGCGGGTCATGGTGACGATCGCAGCCGAATAGAACTGATCGCTACCGTCCGAGTTGTCGTTCGACGCCGTGCCGTTGTGGTAACGGACGGTCTGGCCGATCTTGACTTTTGGAGCGGTCATGCGTGGGCCTCCGGTCGGGCGGCGAGCGCCTTGGCGTCTGCCAAGACGTGGACATTGGCGCGGCTCATGTGCCTGTCGTTCCACTCCTTGGGCAGGATGTGCCGGAACTCCCACACGGACGGGTAGCCAGCGAACTGCACGAGGAACGCGACGGACGGGGCTGGCGGCTTCGGCGGTGCCGGTGGCGCTGACCACCGCGGCGCCGGGGGGGCGTACAGCACCTTCGCGGATGCGTCCCCGAACAGCCCGTCCGCGACCAGACCGTGCGCGCCCTGCCACTTGCGTAGCGCCGCGTCGGTGCCGGGCCCGAACCGGCCGTCGGCCGGGAGGTGCAGGGCCTGCTGCATGATCGTGGTGTGCACACCGGCACAACCCAGCCGGTAGGGCTTCGTCTCCGGGTAGTAGACCAGCCCGGACGGCGTGACGACGCTCCCGCCGCCACCGGCTCGCCACTGCCCGTAGTCCGGGCCAGTGGTCTGGTCCAGGTCGCTGGAGGTGCCGAGGGCGTTGACGCCGTTCTGCACCTGCCGGAGGTGGGCGCGGGGATCCCACTGACCGTTGGACCAGGCGTAGGTCTGCCAGCCGTAGGCGACGAGGCCGGCGTCGAAGCAGCCGCGGACGACGGCGAAGCTGCCGTACACGCCGCTGCGGCGGATGGGGATGACGGATGACCAGCCCTGCGCGTAGCCGGTGATGTGAGGACCGACCGTGGTGTCCTCATCCACAGCCCAGAAGATCGGCACCTCGCTGGGGGCGCCGCACGCAGCGGCCTGCGCGACGGCTGCCTGCGCGTCGGACCGCCCAGCCGCGTAGCCGTCTTCAGCCCGGTTCGCGGTGGTCTCCCAGACCAGGACGATATCGATGCCCTGGCCCAGCCACGCGTTCGCCTCGTCGCGGGTGAGGTTCTTCCCCGGGTCGTAGGACAGGTAGCGGGCTACGAAGCTGTAGCCCTGCTGCCGGAACGAGCCGTAGTCGAGAGCGTTGTGCCAAGCAAAGTCGAGTCCGTTACTCATGCGTGCTCCTCAGGTAGTGGTGGCTGGTCGGCGAACGCTGCGCGAGTCACCGGATGGTTGGCGTCAAGCTCCTGTCCGTCGTGGTGCTTTCCGCTCGGGTCATACAGCACCCGGACCGCGGCGACACCAGCGCCACGAGGGGCGACCGGAGCGACAGCCACACTGCCGACGAACAGGACGAAGTCGTCGTGCTTGAACGTCTCGATGTCCACGATGGGCTTGGGGTAGTGGTGGTAGCCGGCGGCCTTGGGCAGCACGCCAATGTGCGCATCCGCCGGCAACGGCACGCTGGCGTTCCAGAACGAGTCGGTCCAGGCCGCCACGTGCTCGGGCGTGACGATCGGGGTGTCCAGGATGGCCAGGTCGGCCGCGGTCATCGCCAGGTCCTTGGTGTACCAGCCCCGGGTGGCTGGGAAGGCCGCTACCAACCTCCAGGCCACCTTGCGCAGCTCGTCTACCTTGCGCGGGTCGGCGCAGAACTGCGCGCTCCACTCGATGCCCGCCGGTAGCAGGGCCAGCAGTGGGCTGTGATCGAACAGCCACACCCCGCCACCATGGTGGTCCTGGTAGGGCGGACCACCGAAGTACCACGGTTGGCTGGCCTGCACCGCGGTGATCATGTGCTTGCGGCTTCGGCCGTACAGCGGCGTGTCAGCGCGCTTGGCGTGGTCGCCGATGAATACGGACCAGCCGTGATCTTCTGTCTCGACATGCTCGCCTGGGTGGTCCTCTGCCTCAGTGTGCGTGCTCTGCGCGGTCATGCGTGGTCCTTTCCGAGCAGGTTGAGGACGTGCGGCCACAGGTCATCCAGCGGCAGGGTCGGGTACAGCGGGTCAAAGCTGAGCCGGTCCCACTCCGCGAACCGAATGGCCGCGGTGTGCCAGCCGCAGGGGTTGTAGATGTCGATGCCGTGGGTGCCGTGGATCTGGTCGTGCTGGAACGCGCTGTGCGTCGCCAGCACCCGCCTTGCGTCGTGGCTGAGCCGGTCACCGAGCATCGCCGCTGCCGTGTCCGCGTGCGTTGCCGGGGCGAGCTTGTGGGCGACGTCGTGGAGCAGCCCGACCGCAGCCCACTCACTGCCCGCGCCGTCGCGTAGTGCCCGGGTCGCGGTCTGCCGGCAGTGCATGAGGGTGCTGACGTGGGAGCGGTCCGGGTTCGGGTCGTGGCACGTGTCAAGATCGTCCAGCAGCAACCGGAGCAGATCGGCGCGGGTCACGGACTTGCGCAGAGTGGATCAACGACAGCAGCGGCGTGCATTTGGCAGAACTCCTCGCAGTTGCCGAAGTAGCCCTGAACGACCACATCGCCCTTACGGGGACACGGCCATTCCGAGCACGCCTGCCAGAGCGGGTCGGCCTTGTCCGTGCAGATCATCCAATCGCGCTGAGGATGGCGAAGGGTGTTCACGGTTGCGGCGCGGTCCGGTCAACGAGGACAGCCTGGCCGTCGCTGGCGACAAGCCACTCGATGTCCCCCGGGGTCACGTTCTGCGGCAGCCGCGGGGGCTTGTCGTACAGGTGCACGCCGGCACGCAGGCAGGCCACGTCGTCTAGCTGCGAGCAGATCAGCCGGTCCTCACGGCCGACGATCTGCTCGAGCCAGCCCCACCGCAGTCCGATGGCGGTCAGCCCGAGCGCCGCGATGTCCAGGAAGCCGTACGGCGTCCCGACGAGCCGCAGGGCCTCGGCCGCGATCCGGGCGCCGGCGCCGGGGCGCTGGGCCTCGATCATGGCCAGCAGGTCGGTGCCCCAGATGACGTTGGGGCCGTCCTGTTCCCGGCCGATGGTCGCGCCGCGGGGCATCGCCTCGACGGTGCGGCCGTCCCCGAGGGCGATTCCGGTGTGATTGACACTGCTCCTGGTCGCTAGCCGGATGAGGGCGCCCATCCAGCCGCCTGAGCGCAGGACGAAGATGGTGCCGGCGGGGTGGGTCACATCGCACGCTCCAGGACTTCAAGGGCTTTGGCGGTCCGGCCGGTCTGCAGGCAAGCGACGGCGCAGTCCGGGCACGGCTTCACGTCCCCGTTCACGGCCGGGGTGGGTGGCACATCACCGTCGGGGCCTGGGGCATCGGGGTCAGCAGGCTGCCGAGGTCCCGGCCCAGAACTGACCCTTCCCGCCGGGCTCGTTGCACCGCCGCGTCGAGCTTGCCGGCGAACTCCTGCTGCTGGGCATGCTGGGCGTTGCGGAGCTGGCACGCTTGGTATTCCTGCTGCTGCTGGTTGTGGACGACCCACCCGCCGACGCCGGCCAGGGCCAGGGCGAGGACAACGAGCGCTACGACGGTCAGGTTCAGCCGGCGCCGGGTCGGGTTCGCGGTCGCCGCTGCCTGCGCCTGATCGGCCTTTTCGATCGACAGCCGAATCAGGGTGTGTAGGCCTGCGACGGATTTGGCCAGCTCCGTCACGGACCCGGCGAGAGCTGCCACATCGTCGCGGGATGTCCGCCCCCGGGCCCGTGACTCGTTCCGGTCCGTGGTCGCCTGGTTCCGGTCCGTGGTGGCCTGGTCCCGGTCCGTGGTGGCCTGGTCCCGGTCCGTGGTGGCCTGGTCCCGGTCCGTGGTGGCCTGCGAGTCGGTGTGGTCGTAGGGAAGATGCTCGTCTACCTCGGGCCTGTCAGCACCTGTCGGAGGTCCCGCATCGGGCAGGTCAGTCATCGGTGATGTCCTTCCTCGGTGCTGCCGGCGAGGTCAGGGTCGGGTTCGGGGTAGCTCTCCTCAAGGCGGTCTGTCAGCTGCCCCAGCCGGCTGGTCAACCCGTCGAGGCCGTCGAGGAGCTTGCGCATCTCGGGGGTGAGGGACCCGGCGAACAGCTCCGGCCGGGCGGCCATCAGTGGAACCCGCCGGCGGACGCGACCGCGACGATCAGGCCGACACCGACGCTCACGGCGCCACCGATCCCGATTCGGATCAGCGCGGTCCGGTTCTCTTTCACTGCCTTGTCCGCGGCGTCGGCGGCCTTGTCGGCGGTGTCCATCCGGCGGGTCAGGTCCGTGGTCGTGACCCGCACTGCCTGCTCGGCCGCGAGAGCGACTCCGGTGGCGTTCGTGCGGTCCCGGTCGTAAATCTCTTTCCGGACGTACGTGCCGTCGAGCGCGCCCAGGACGGTTTCGAACCGGCCGATGGTCTGGTCCAGCCGGGCCGTGAGGGTTTCCAGGATGTAGCGCATGACTTCCGGGTCGGACGTTCCGGGCATGCGGCTCCCTTCGGGTCAGGCGGCGGGAGGGTGCAGCGAGCTCTAGAACGCGAGGGCGGCGGCGAGGCTCGTGGGGCTCAGCAGGAGCTGCACTTGCCAGCCAGTCATTCGGTCCACCGTGTGGGCGATGTGCTCGACGTGGCAGTCCATGCTGATCGTCGGGGTGATCCGCTGGTTGACGTGGACCCGCGACCCGCGTTCGAGGGTCAGGGCGGCCAGCCAAGCGTTGGGGCACACCGCCGGGTCGAGGTGGGACGGCTTGAACGTGAGCAGCCGGATGCGTTGCTTCGGGTCCTTGTACGTCGCGAGCAGGGCGCTGACACGGTTCTGGACAACGGCGTCGGTCGGGTAGGCGTCGAGGTTCGTGGAATGTGCCAGCGCCCGGGTGCCGTAACGGCGTTGGCTGGTGAGATCGGCCCGGTCCAGCGGCGTCATGATCCGGCAGGCAGTGAGGCTGACGGTGTTGTAGATCAGCGTCGGGTCGAAGTCGGTCGCGAGGTCCATCTCAACCGGGATTTCCCCGAGGTCGACCCGACCCCCGAAGGTGAAGGCGACCGCGCCGTTGACGGTCCGGCTGTCACGTTGCCGGAAGGTGAGGACCCCGGCGGCGTCGGTGAAGAACGTGCCGAGTTCGTCTGTGTCGGCGGTGCTGAGGATTGCGTCGAGGCACGAACCGCCGTTCGGAACGGTGGCGACGGTGGACAAGCCCCGGTCGATACTGGCCTTCGGGCTGGACAGGCCAGGCTGCTTGAAGTTGGTGTAATCCAGCAGCCGCGAGATTCGGACACCGGTTGTTTCGCCTGCAAAGCCGGTCTCGCCGGCGTTGAACAGGTCGGTGTGCCGCAGGCTGCCGTTCGGGCCGGGCGTCGTGGGGATCCACGTGCTTCGCAGCACCAGATGCGACAACGAACCGAGGAAGGCGTTGTAGTAACCCGCGCCGACGTAGATCCTGGTAGCAACGAAGTTGTTCGAGGCGCCTGTTGTGGTGAAGGTGTAGGGCGGCCGATTATCGACAAGGGTGGTGATGGAACCAGACTGGACGTTGACGCTCACGAGATGCGGAGCACCATCGTTTAGGATTCCACACGTCGCGGCATCGACTGCCGTACTGACACCGTTAACGTCAGTGATTTGCAGCTGACCCGTCGCAGGAACAATCGACAGTGAGAGCACGTTTCCGACGGTCGTGTTGTAGAAGGCAAAGAAGCTACGAAGGCTGTCCGTGGCAGTCGTGGAGATCCATATGCTTGCGCTGAGCCCAGCGGCGACACTGACAGAGGTTCTCAGGGGAACGTTGGCGTAGGTCGCGGGCGCCCCGTCAAGATGCACTGCCTGTCCGCTGTCCCCAGCAGGGACGATAGACGCCACCGTTGTGTAGCCACCGGCGAACTGCATCGGCGCGTTCCACGTCCCGGCGTCGGTCTTCGCGCTGTTGACCGACGTGCCGGGCGAGGTCGGGTTCGGTGCGCCGACCGCCGCAAGGGTCCAGTAGTACAGCGGGTTGTCGCTCAGGGTCGTGTCCTGCACCGCCGAGCGGTACTGCGCCTGCGACAACAGGGCGAGCGCATCGACGCACACGAGGTCGGACTGCCCGAACCTGCCGCCCCGCGTCCATGCGGTCGGCCACCGCTCCACGAAACCGGTGAACACCGGCCGGGTCACGCCCTGCCATGTGCTCAGGATGCGAATCGGCCGGAACGGCAGGACATACCCGGCGTAAGGGCTCGCGCCGTTCGCCGGGTCCAGAGCGCCATCGCGATTGTCAATCGGCACCAGCATCTCGCCGGTCTCCGTGCGCCCCAGCTCGTAGGTCGCGCCACGGTGCGCGCTCCACCCACCGACCACCCGGTTCGTGATGTCCACCGCGCCGGCCCAGTTGATCAGACTGCCCTTGTCGTTCGGGTCGGAGTACACCGCGAGCTGGAACTGCAGGGTCGGCCAGTTCGGGTAGGCCGGCGGGGCAGCGGGGAGCGCGCCGCCGTTGCGGGCACCGAGGCGGAACAGCCCGGGGCGGGCTGGGCCGACCCCGAGACGGTCGCCCGTCAGGACAGCCACGGGTCAGTCCCCGAGGCGAACGACGGACAGGAACGGCAAACCGCCACCGAGGTTCGTGGACTGCGCCACCGTCGTGTACGTCGATAATACCAACGTGTCCCCGACAGCCAGCTGCTGCTGATCCGAGTCGCCAAGAACGATCAGGGCGCCGACGGTCGTAATATACGTCAACGGTGCGATGCGCGAGGCACCCGCCACAATACCGTTCTTCGTGACCCACCCATAGTTCGCGACGGTCGCGGCCGGATTGTTGTAGCCCAACCCGCCCCACGACACCAGATACAAGCCAGCGCGCCGGATCGTCGCCGTGTTCACCGGACCGGGGTCCAGGCCGGCGCTGTCGAAGTCGAGGGTGTCCAATGCGATGGTCGTTATTGTGGTCGCCGGGATCGACTGCGTCACCGTCGCGTGCCTGCGCCACTTGTGCAGCAGGTTCTGCTGCACCGTCGCCATCGCTCCGGCGCTCAACTCGTGCGCCACCGCAGTCCCGACCGGCCAGACCGCAGCAGGGTAGGCAGTTGCGTCCTCGGCCTGCCGCACCAAAGTGAGCGTCGTGGTCCGGGAATCGGTGCAGATGAACCGCTCAAGCACCTGCCCGCTGCCGTTCAGGAACACCCCGCGCCACTGCGACGGCAGCCCCAACGTCGGATCAGCGACCGGCAGCCCAGCGACCGAACCGACTACCGCCGACGTCGCCGCCGCCGAGGCCAGCGCGGTAGTCAGTGCGGTATCCGCACCTGCGGGGGCGTTAGCGAATACCTCAGCAGGCACGGCTGCTCCCCTTGCTCACTGCCGTAGACGAATGGGAGTTACGAGCCTGGTACTGCAACTCGTGGGTCTGGACGCTGCGGTGAATCTCCCGGCCGTCCAAGATGACGTGCAGATCGATCGTTGCCGACTGCGCGCCGGGTGATCCGCCCTGTCCGGGCTTGCACACCGGGATGCACGCCCGGCCCGCGGGCAGTCCAGTTGGCCGCGGGTGGTGCGTAACACGGGGGATGTGCGGGGCGTGCGGGTGGTGCCCCGTGTGTCCCGCGCCCGCGTGCTGGCGAGGGTGATGGGCGCGGGGTCCGTGGTGCTCATGGGCGTCCGCGATGGCGTCCCGCGCCGCCTGCGCTATGTCCAGTGCGGCCTCAGCAACACCGCGGCGGGTGGAACGCATACCCAGCGCCAGACCTAAGCCCGCGTTGCGGCCGAGTTCGTGGAACACCTGCGACGGGCTGTGCGTGTTGTGCGCCGCCGCGACCGCATCCGTGGCGATCTTCGCCATGTTGAAAGCGGCGTCCGATACGGGCTGCATCATCGACTGCAGCCCGTTGACGAAGCCTTGGCCGGCGTTAGAGCCGAGGGTGTCGAACCCGCCGACGCCCGCCACGCCGTTGCGGGCACCCAGCGCCAGGTTCTGACCGGCCTGCGCTGCGAGCCCGACGTGTGCCTGCACGCCGTCAACCAGACTGCTGCCCATCTGGTTCGACGCCGCCGAGGCCCCAGGCTGCCCAGCCGCGAAACCACTGTTAGCGGCCTGCGCCATGATCGTGGCCGCGTCCTTCGCGGGCAACCGGGCGTCGTGCAGCACCTGCGGGAGTGTCTTGCCGTACTTGTCGGCGATCGCAAGATAGGCCGGGAGCCGATCCTCAATCCCGTGCTTCAACGCCTGACCGGTCAGGGCCGACTGGTAGGCGGTCTGCACTGTCGCCGCCAGCATCTTCTCGTGCATGCCGTCCCGGAGCTTGTCAATCGTGGACAGCGCGCCGTCCTTGAACCCACGGAAGGCGTCGTCGGCGTGCTTGAGCTTGTCGCCCAACCCGGGCACCCAGCTCAGCATCAGCCGGGCGCCGTGCAGGATGCCGCCGGCGGTCTCAAGCCACGCCATCAGCCATACACGGAACATGCCCAGGCCCTCGTAGACCATCTTGTAAAAGCCCATCTTGACCATATCCACGACGCCGATGACGACGTCCCGAAAGACCTCGGACTTCTGCCACGCGTAGACGAAACCCGCGGCGAGCCCCGCGACAGCGGCGACGATCAACAAAATGGGCCAGGTAGCCATAACGGTCGCGGCGGCAGCGGCGACCATGCCCGCGATCCACGCACCAATCGCGATCATCAAGACGCCACCGATGACCCCGGCGACAGCCTCCACGATTGTCTTGTGCTTGCCCATCCAGTCCATCGCCGCCGTCAGGACCGGGATCAGCTTCGTCCCGATCTGGATAGCGAGCACGTCAACGGTCTGCTTGAACCGGTCCAGCCGGGTGTTGAACAGGCCCTGTGTCTGGTGCCAGCCCTCGACCTCTTTCGAGGCGTTGTTCATGGACTCCGAGATCCGCTTGGTCATGTCGTTCGCGTACGCCGTTGAGCTACCGGACAGCATCAGCGCGGTCTGGAGGCCAACGGCGCCGCCCGTCACCTTGCGGAGCTGCGCCTCCATTGTGGTCTGCACAGGCAGGCCGGCCTTCGCCTCGTCAGAGAATCCCTTGGCCTTCAGCGCCAACGTCGCGAACTGCCGACCCATCGCGGCCTGCACCGGGTCAAGGTGTCCCGCTTCCTTGCGATAGTCCTTCACTGTGATCGTGTTGTTCATCAGGTCCGCTGCCATCGCCTTCGCAGCGGGTGACATCTGGTCCATCATTCGTTTCAGATCGTCCGTTGCTGACGCGCTCTGCCGCATCATCCCGATCTGGACAAGCCCACCCTTCGTGTGCTCGGCAATGACCTTCGTCAGGTACTCCATCGAGCCCGTGATACCGCGCTGCCCCAGCTTCTGCGACACCTCAATCGAGGAAATACCGAGCTGCGCCATGGCCTTCTGCGCAGCAGGGAGTGGCGTCAGCAACCCTCGGATCGCGCCGTTCAGTTCTTGCGTCGCCTCGTGCGCCGTTGTGCCGTGCCGAGTCAGCGCCGCAAGCGCACCGCCGAGCTGAGCGAATGAGATGTGCGCGGCAGAGGCAATGGGCAACACCGTGGACAGCGACGCGGCGTAGTTCTGCATCGTGTCCTTCGACCCGGCGGCGGCAGTCTTGAGCGCGTTCATAACTTGCACGGCTTTGTCGGCCGGGATGTTGTACGACGCCATGACCGACGTCATCGCGTTGGTCACGACCGAAAGGCTGGCGTTCTCCTCTTTCGCGCCCTGCGCCGCCGCCTTGAGGATCTTCAACCCGTCCGCGCCGCGATAGCCGGCCTTCTCTACCTGGTACATGCCTTCGGCAAGGTTCTGCCACGTCGTACCCGTGCTCTTCGCGATGTCCAGGATGCCGGCGCGGACAATCTTGAGTCCTGCCGATGACTCGCCCGCTGCCGTCTGCAACACACTCGTCGCGGTCTGGAACTCACCGGCCATCTTCACCGACTCCACGCCGATGACAACGACACCCGCAGCGACCCCGAGAGCGGCGGCCTTGCCGAAGGCCTGGAACTTCGCCATGTGCGTGCGGGACTCGGTTTCGAGCTTTGCGACCTCGCCGCGAGCCTCAGCCATTCGACTGCGAAATTCGCCGATACTCGCCCGGAGCTCGACCATAACCGGGGAAAGCGCCACTAGAAGGTCACCCCCTTCTCACTGCGCGTTCCCACCCGGCAGCCATGATGGCCGGTGCCCGTGGGATGACCTCGTCGTACGCGTCCTGCGCGTAGTGGAACTTGCGTTCGATCTTGCCTTTGTAAAGGTTGACCCGTCCCCCGCGAGGGCCGACGACTAGCGCGTACGCACCGAGACCGTCGCGCTTGAATGACCGTGCGCTACCGACGCTGGCCTTCAACAGCCCGATCTGCGGGCCGGCCTTCACCGGCCCGGCGACACCCTTCTTGAGCCGCCGGACACCGCCCGGACCTTTGTAGACCGGGGCTCGTTTCTTCTCAGCCCGTTTGAGTTGCCGGCCGACCTCGCGCAAGCCCCACATCGTGGCCCGGTCTGCCCGGCGATCTAGGGCGTGCGAACTGGCTTGGAACGCTTCGGCGTAGACCCGGACATCAATCACCGCGACGTCCTTTCGGCCTGGGCGTTCTCGGCTTGTACGACCGTGCTGTGACAAGCCAGCATCCAGTCCAAGCGGGTCGCGGGCGCTGCGTCGATCTCAGCGGGTGTGTAGCCGAACGTCTTGGCGAGCTGGTAGTCCCGGAACTGCTCGGGGACATCAGCGTTGTGGCCCTCCAGCGCCTGTCTCAGACGTTGGAGGGCTCGGTAGGGCTGGCCGGGTCGGGGGTGGGTCCGAAGTCCGGTGTGAGGGCGTCCCGGTGGGCGAAGCAAGCGGCGCGGAGGGCGTCGAGGGCCTTGCACGGCAGGTCGAGCAGGCTGTCAGCGGTGACGGGGGCCTCGTAGGACCACGCGTTGACCAGCGCGAGGACCAGCGCGTCCTGCACGTCCAGAACGGCGATGAAGCCAGAGTCCTCCATGTCATCGGATTTCACCAGTCGACCGGAGGCGGCGAGGAACGGCTTGCGCTGGCGCTCGGTGACCGCGTCGGGATCGCGTAGGTCCGCCCAGCCGCCGCCGGGGAGCTCTACCCGAGCGGGCGCGGTCATGCGTACGTCCCCGCTGCCTTGGCTGAGGTGATGGTGGCCTTGATCGGGCTGTACCCGGCCGAAGCGCCCACGTCGGAGGTGTTCGCGACCGCCTCGTAGGTGACGTCGACCTGGATGTAGTCCTTGCCGCGGTTGATCTGCCCCGTCAGGTACGCCGCCTTGCTCATGTGGAGCTGCAATCCGTTCTGCTGCGCCCCGACGCCCTGCTGGAAACTGATGTCCAGGCTCGGCTGGAGGTTGTTGAGGTAGTTCAGCAGGTGGGCTTCGGTCTCGGCGATGACCGCGAGCTTCCCGGACGCGGCGACAGCGCCGGCCCACAGGTTGTAGACCGGGGCGGTGCCGTCGATGGTATGGATCGCGTCGATGTTCCGTTTGATGTCGCAGGTGCCGTCCAGGATCGTCAGGTCAGCGGCGCCCGCGACGGTGATCGCGCCGCGCCAGACCGCGAGCGGCGGCACGGACGTGTACGACTTCGGGGGCTGCGCGCCAGGGACCGACGCGAGCGCCTTCGCCTTCGCGGTGTAGTTGAGCATCCCCTCAGCGGTGAACAGGATGCCGACGTCGGAGAACTGCGCGCCGGCGAACTGCCGGGTCGTCATCGCGTTGTAGTCCGAGAACGTGTACGACGGCGGCTGGCCGTCCCCGGTGTTCTTCACCGCCATCGCGTGGGTGTTCGCCGTACCAACCGCGGCGGTAGCAACACCGGAGGCGTGCGCCCGGACCAGCGCCGGGACACCGATGGTAAACGGGCCGGTGCCGACTGGGGCGGCGTTCGTGGTCACGACCTCCGCGAGCGCACCGACGTCGATCTGCACGAGGGTGCCGGCCGGGTAGCTGACGCTCGAGGAGACGGTGGTCGCACCGACGAGGCTTGCGGCAGCCAGAGTCCCGGCCGCACCCGCAGCAGTGCCGACGGTCGTCGTGACGTCCCCGAGGACGCCGGCGAGGGGGTAGCCGAAGGTGTCGGGGAACACGTCCCCGGCAAAGTCGTACTCGGCCCACGTCACGCCCGCGATCTGCCCGTAGTTCATCACCTGCGAGCCACGCATCCCCGTGTCAGGCAGGTACACCTGATGGTCCAAGGGCGTCATCGTCTTGACAGGCAGGAAGTCGACGGCGGCCTGCGCGGTGCGCTTCGTCGTCTCCTTCGCGATCCCCAGGAAGCTGGTATACGTCGGGTTAGGCATGGTTCACCCTTCGGGCTGGTAGGCGCGGACGGTCAGACGACGGAAGGGTCAGTGGGCGTGGCAGCAGCCGGCGACGGCTCGGTCTGGCCGGGTGCGGGCGGAACGACGGGGAACGCCTCAGACGGCTCCTGCGGGCTCGCCTGAGCCTCTGTGCCGGCGTTGCTCGACGGGGTGGCCCACATGCCATCAGCGGGGCGCTCAGCGAGGCTGTAGTCCTGCCCTGGTGTGGCGAGGACGCCAAGGTCGGGGTAGTACCGCTCCTCGGTTCCGGTGTAGACGTACTTCGGCACGGCAAGCTCCTCTAGGTCGCGATGAGTTGGGTGGACACAGGCAGCTGGAAGTCGAGCTCGGCGGCACGGCCCCCGGCGTCAGTGACACCCATCCGTAGGTCGGTCCACTCGGCCTGCACCGATTCGTTGACGACGGCGCCGACGCTCGGGTCTGTGTCCAACACCGAGCCGAGCAGGTCGTATAGCTGGAAGACTCGGTTGCGGCAGTACGCCTGGTCCTCGTTGCCGACGTAGGCCCGGATCAGGCCGTGGATGGTGTACTTCTCGTCCCGGCGCTGCGTGCCGATGTGGCCCCACTTCTGTGACCCGTTGGACAGGCCGTGGATCACCACGTACTCGTCGGCGACGTAGGTCCCGATCTCGCCCTCGACCACCGCGACCGCCGACCCGGAGACAGCGACCTGCCCGGCAAGCGCCGTCGTCGCAGCTTGGATCACCGCGGCGAGGACCACTGGGGGGCTGGCTTTGATCGTCACTGCTGGGCCCTGGTGTCGTCACGGACAACTGCTTGAAGTACGGCGTCCGATTCCGCATCCAGCGCCGCCGCGTAGGTTGCCCACGCGGATTGAGCAACCCGCTCTGCCGCTTCAGCCGCTTTAAGCGCTTGATCCGTTAGCTGCCGGGCCGCTTGCAGTTTGTCTGCCATCGTCACGGTCACCCGACGCTCTGCGTCCGGCTAGGCCCGCCCAACAGGTTCGCCAACCGCGGGAACAGGTGCATCGGGCCGGCGGACCACTGGTCCTCGCTGTTGGAACCGATAGCGCCGCCACCGACAGACCTGCCCTGCTGCGTCTGCTGGTACAAGCCGCGGATGTCCTCAAGGGCAGCGAGACGCACGTCAGGTGCGGTCGCTGCGGTACCGGCGATGTAGACGATCACGACGCTGCCCCGGCCACCGAGAAACGTCGACGCGAAGCCACCAGCCGTCCGGCGGGTCAGCTTCCCTGACACCGGATCGTCCAGCGAGTAGCCGTAAGTCGAGTAGTTCCCGCTACCGAGCTGCTGGGCGGTCAGTACTTGCCCGGCCGGTGTCCAGAACTCCGTCACGCTGGTGATGGACAGGATCGGCGGGTTGTCGAGCATGATGACCGATCCGCCGCCGTCACGCGTCTCGGTGAACGTCGTCGCGGCCTGCGGCCCCGTTGCGTAGGTGATCGTGGCAGTCGCCGCGTCGAGGAAGCCTTGCAGCTCCACGTCATGAGAGGTGTCCGCGACGGGGATGTTGAGATGTGCGTGGATGTCCGCGAGCGTCGCCAGGGCCACCGCAGCCTCCTAGCCTCGTGGGGATGCGGGTGCTCGCGGTAGGGACCGCCATGAAGACGACCCCTACCGCGGCGTACTACGGCGTTGCGGCGCGGGGTGCTGCCGTGTTCTCCGGTGCGGCCGGGACAGCCGCCGTCTCCAGTGGCGCCGCACCGCGCACGTTCTCGGCGCCGTCCTCGTCACCGACGAGCGCCCGGTTCTCGGTCGGGTGGACACCGGAAGCACGCCACAGCGCGGCGCTGTCCTGCTGCCGCTCCAACCCGTACTTCTGCTCGTGCGCCGGCCCAGTGAGGAGACCGTCCTTGCGCTCCGGCTCCGGGTCGCCGGTCGCGAGGTGGTGCAGCTTGCGGGCCTCGTCCACGGCGCCGTCCTGGTCCGCACGGACCAGCCGACCCTCATCCGCGACCTGCGTGTAGTGCTCAGCCATGACGTACTCCTTCGGGGTTGGGTTTTGTTCCGCCCCCGAAGGGGTGGCTAATGGAGGCGTATCGCCTGGACGTTCGTGGAACCGCAATCACCGCACTTGAAGGCGGCACCCTTGCCGTGCGCGCCTTGCCTTAGCTGCAGGTTCTCGATCCGGTTGTCGTCACGTTTGCCGTTGACGTGATGGACCGACTCGTCGGACCAGAGCGGCCGACCGAGGTGCTGCTCCATCACGAAGCGGTGCTCAAGTTGCCTGCCGCCATTGCGAAGCCGAACTCGGTATCCACGGTTGTCGAGAAACCAGTCGCCTTCGTCCTTGCGTGCGATCTTTCGCTCGACTGCGCCGAGGTCGCCGGTCGTCCGCAACCGCGCCGCATGCATCTGGCAGTAGCCGTTCAGCCGGTGCTCTTGCTCGCATTCGTCCACTGAGCACACACCGCGCTCACCAGGAGCAGGACGGATGTTGTTAGGTGTGCCGTACTGACGGAGAGCGCTGGGGGATCCATACTGACCTGTCGCCGCCATGCGCTTTCCGTGCATCGTGCACACAAGCTTGCGGCCCATCGCCTTACGGGCACAACCCTCAACCGCACAGGCACGATCCCGTTCCCTGCAGTCCGGGCACCGAGCGGCGGGTCGTCCCACCCCGTTGTAAGGGATGGATATTCCACAGGCGGTACAGATCGTGCGCTTCGACATTGCTGGTCTCCGCTAGATCGGTGTCGATGGGGGGCCCCCGGCAGTTGCGCCACCGGGGGCCTCTCTTACGACCCCATCTTACCACGTTACGGAGAACTAAAAGGTAGGTGCCGACAATCCACTACCGTCCACGTAAGCAATGCTGAACGCCTGCCTATTGAGCACCGTACCCACATAGGCGTACAACCTAAATAGCACGCCCATCGAGTCGGCGTAGGGCTCGCGGAACACCTCGGCGGTCACGGGGCTCTCGAACAGCCACAGGTCATCGGCCTTCAGCAGATACACCCGGTCCTGGTTCGCACCTGCACCGAGGGTCGTGCTGATGAGCGGGTCGATGACGACGGGCAGGCCGAGGAACATCCCGACCGGGCCGGCAACGGCGTCCTGCACCGCGTTGGTTGCCATCGGGTTGTAGGCAACGGCGTTCGGGACGACGAGCGGTCGGCCGGTGCTGTCGGTCTGCGCGAGCAGCCAGTACCAGCGCCGCGGGTGCATGACCCACACGGTGGGCTGCGCGAAGCGGTTGGTCGCGAACGCGGACAGCGCACCCGCGCACTTGCTGTAGAACGCCGCCGCAGTGACGCCCACCCCGGTGGCCGTGTAGGTGATCTGGTTTGCGGCGGGGACGGCGGCGTTGAACAGGCCGTTGACGACGCTGTTGTTGTTCGCGCCCGTTCCCGGGCCGAGCAGCACCTGCGTGCCGATGCGGATGGCGTAGTCAGCGGCGAGGTCGGCGGTGATGAGGTCATCGAAGTTGATCGCGGACTGGTCCAGGATCTGCTGCGAAACGACTTCCTTGCCGCCGATGGTCGTGAAGCCGGTCCCGACGAAGCCGGTCGTCATGTCGACCTGCGCCAGAGCGGTGTTCTGCGTGCTCTGGACCGCCGTCGCCGTCCCCGTCATGATCTTGGGGATGTTGACGGATGACACGCCCATCGGCACGTCACTCTTGTGAAACAGGTCGGCGGTGACACGGCCGGCGCGGGCGAGCTTGATGTAGTCCGCGACGAGCCACAGCGGGGGGGCCAGCTCGCCGCCGGAACCACCCGTGGTGTTCGTGTTGCCCAGTGCGCGCTGCTCAGGGGTGTCGGCCATCGCCCGTGCGTGCTTGACGAGCCGCTCACCGGCCTCGCGGTCACCGAGGACGTTCGCTCGGGCGGCGTCGCGGAAGAACGACCGCTGGCCGTTGCCCTTGGCGTAGACCTCCGGGTCCTTGACGGTCGCGGGGGAACGGTGCGCCTCGGGCTCGCCGGCGGCGGCACGGGCCACGTCAGCGACCTCATTGCGCTTGGCCTGCTCGCGCAGTTCGTTGACGCGTTCCGCGACCGGGCCGATCTCGCGCTCCACAGCGGACCGCTTGGTCGTCAGGTCGTCGTACTTCGCGAACTCGTCGACGGTGGCGCCGCGCTTCTCCGCGGCGGCGGTGTCGAGCAGGGCGCCGCGCTGGTCGTACAGCGTCTCGCTCTGCTTGCGAAGCTCGGTCAGCCGAGCCTCCATGATCTCGAGAGGTGTCACAGCAGTGCTCCTTGTTCTGGGTGGGTGGGGCGACTGCTGTGCGGCACATCAGGTGGTGTCCACGAGTGCGGGCTGTGTTCGCTCCGCGGCTCGGTCCCGGCATGTGCGTGCAGCACAGCGACCCGCAGTGGCATCGGCCCGGCGGGAAGTAGTTGGTCGCGGCCCGGCGCCGACTCGAACGGCCTAGCCGGACTGCACACCGAGCAATGCGGCCGCATCCGGTGTGCAGGAGATTCGAACTCCTACAGGTGCCCAGTTCGGGCCGCGATGTCTTGGGACGGTCAGGTCAGGTGGGGGCTGCGTGGGGTGCGTTCGTGTTCGTGCCGGCGCCGCAGCACGTCGAGCCGAGCCACGGACCGGGCGGCGTCCTTGTCCGGGTTCGGAACGCCCATCAGGTCCGCGAGTAACGGCTGTGCCTGGTCGACGGAGTCATCGGCCGAGGCAATGAGGTCCAGCACCTTTGACAACGTCTCCATCGTCGCGCCCGACAGCGTCTTGCCGGTGCGGATCTCCACCGCCATCCGGTGCAGCGTCGCGGGCCGAGCGGAACGGAACGCCCGCTGCACCCCGACCATCGTCTCCGGGTTCGCCCCGAAGTTGACAGCGCTCACGTCGCCGCGGTCCAGGTTGACCTCGACCAGATCGCGCTGGGAGAAGTCCGGGGACCATTCCTGCTTGACGACACGGAACCCGAAGCTCATCTGGTCGACGTCACCGTCCTCGATCGCGGTGACGAGGTCGCGGGCGTCGGACCGGGCGGTGTTCAGGGTCGCGGCGGTGTGCAAGCCGGTGCTGTCCTCAGACAGCCGCAAAGTGCCGGACTTGGACCGGGCGAGAGTCAGGCCGGCGTGGTTCGCGAGGTAGGCGACGTCGGCGCTGTCCGCGAGCGTCTTCGCACACATCCCGGCGCGGGCGACCTCGGTGTAGGCACCGAACATGTCGTACATCTCGTAGGGCTGCCCGTAGCTGGAGGCGTAGCCGACGAGCTCGACCTTCGCGTTGCCGAGGGAACGGACCTCGAACGAGGCGGGGTAGGAACGGTGGACCGGGCCGACGGCCTCGGTGCCGCGTGCTGTCACGTCAGGCAGCATTCGTCGCTCCTTGAGGATCGTGGGCAGGGACGGGGGCGACCGGGCCGGGTAGCTCGTGCAGCGCCGGGAGGGCCTTCGCGGACCCCAGTGGGGTGATCGTCAACGGGACAAGGTCGGCTTCGGCCTTCTGCGCCTCGGTCATCGGCGGGAGGTTCAGGGACGCCCGAACCTCGGTTGGGGTGAGCACCTTGCCGGCGAGGTGCTGCACGGCGACTTTGGCTTGCGTCTCCGCGTCGGTGCGCAGCAGGACGCTGGTGTCGAACCGGACGTAGGTCGATGCCGGGAGAAGGGCGCTGATGGCCTGCTCAATCCGCTGGAGCCACGGCTGCACGCAGTGGACGAGGAAGTCCAGCGACCGCTGCTCGACGTTCGCGTAGGTCATCGACCCGCCCTCGGACCCGCCGACCATCCCGGCGGGGACGTGGAAGAAGCGGGCGACCTCGCTGACGGTCATGTGGTGCGTCAGGAGGAACTGCGACTCTTCCGGGTTGACGGAGATCTTGGTGTACTTCAGACCAGCGCCGAGCACAGCCGGTTCGCGGCGCATCGTCGCGGCTAACAGCCGGTCCTTGATGGTGCGGGACTGCTCCTGGTTGATGGGCTGGTCAGACTCAAGGACGGCCTTGGGCAAGCCGCCGCCTGCGAAGAAGTCAGCGGCGAACTGACGGGCGGCGAGGTCCACGCCGAGGGTCGCGGCGGCGTAGGCGATGGGGCTCAGGCCGACCCGTGCGCCGGGCATCGTCATCCCACGGACGTGCCAGACGTCCTCGAACGGGATCGGGATGTCTTTGCCGTTGTCGGTCAGGGTGTAGCTCAGCTTTCCGCCGTCGCCCATCTTGATACGGACACGGTCGGGGTTGAGGAGCTGCATCGACGTGGGGATCTGCATGTTCTTGTCCCGGCTGAGGATGCGACCGATGCCGTTGCCGCGTAGGAGCAGGCTCACGAGGAGCATGTGCATCCACTCGGCCTGCGTCATGTCCGCGAACGGCTGCTGCAGCAAAGGCAGCTCGGGGAGCTTCACGGGCACGTCGGCGGTTCGCCGGTACGCATCGAGCGGGAGCATGCTGACGGCGTTCGCGATCAGCCCGACGCACGCCCATACGGTCGGGACGCACAGCGCCTCATCCGGTGATGCGGTCGCGGAGTAGCTGCTGCCGGTGACGTTCGCGCCCCGGAATGGCGGCACGACCGGCTCGGGGAAGGTGGAGGTGAGGCGGACTTCACGACCGAGGAAGATCCCCACGACACCCCCTCGGCTAAGACAGAACTACAGCGACGGGGACGGGTGGGTTGCTACGCGACGTCGACCTCGACAACGAGGCCGGCGGGGATCGCCAAGCCGGTGCCGTTCTGGTGCAGGACCACGTCCACGACGTCATCCTGCTGCAGCGCAGGGCTGGTCATGATGGGGATGGCGATGGGGGATTCGGCGGCGAGATTCGTACCGGGTGCGAGAACCAACGTGGCAAGGGACGTCAAGACCGCGCCAGCGCGAAGCTGGCGGACGTTGATCTGCGCGTTGTTCGGCGCCGCCGAGCCCGTCACCGTCGCGTACCCCGGCGGGGGAGTAACGACAACTCGGGCCACGCCCAAGCCGGAGTCGTCAGCGGGCTCAAACGTCCCGATGACGGTCACCACGTCGGCGGCGGCAAGTGCCTGAGCGGGCAACGCAGGAGAGGTCAGGATCGGCACAGCGAACTCCAAGGGTTGGGTAAGCGGGTCAGGTCAGGCGGTCAACGAGCAGCAGGACGCCACCGACGACAAGCGCGGCGGGGATGGACCACAACGCCACCCCGACACAGATCAACAGCAGAGCGACGATGCCCTGCGCGAGCCGTAGGTAGGCAGTCACTTGCGCTGAGACGCCAGCGCAGACAGGCGACCCCCGCCACTTCGGGGTCATCGGACTCCTCACCACACACTCCCGGACACATCCACGTAGGCGTGGAGCTGGTCGTCAACAGCCATCGCAGCGGCGCAGATCGGGCTGATGTCCGCCGCCCCCTTCCTGTCCAGGACGCGGGTGTTGCCCTGCGCCCGCCACCGAGCAGCCCGGACCGCCACATTCATCGCCGGCTCGTCACCGTGCCGGACCTGCTTGGCCTCGATGGCGTCCGCGAGCGCGTTGTGTGCCTGCGCCAGATCGTCCGTCGACGGCTCAACCGCATCCGGGACCAGACCGCGAGCCGCGTTGTCCGCCAACACCCTGCCGCCCCAACGCTGCCGCAGCTCCACCAGCCGCTCAGGCACCCACGCGGCGCCCTGCCGGTAGTCCGCGAGCATCACCTGCGCCGCACCGTCCGGGCGCATCCACGCGACCGCCACAGCCGTCCACGAACGGTCCGGGGCAGTAGCCACCGCGAACGTCGGCACCCCCGAACGCTCCGCGCCGGCATCGGCCAGGGCGTACCAGGCTTGCGCGTCGAGGGCGGTGGAGACGTCCTCGGACTCATCCCACCAGCCCAGCCGCTCCCGGCCGAACTCAGCCGGGGGGAGCATCCGGCGCTCAGCTTCAAGGTAGTCAACGGTCATCCGCCGGCCCATCTGACTGTTCGCCCGGCCCCAACGCCGCTGGTCATCCAGACGGCAGCCACGGGAGCCCACAGCATGCGAGCACCGCTGGGCGTCACAGTCACCGGGCAGGTCGTCGCACCACTCGATGTAGGCCAGTGACGGGTCCAACCCGGCACGCCCGCGGTCCCGGACTTCCCGCAGCACTTCCGAGGCCATCAGGCCGGCGCTTGAGCCGTACAGCACCTGCGGATCGGGGCGAACCGACATCAGCGGGATCAGCGACGCCATGTGCGTGTCCTGCAACGCGAACGCCTCATCGAGCACGACTTTATCGCCGGACAGACCACGACCGCCGGTCTTCGTGCGGGCCTTGAAGTTCACCCGCTGGCCGGTGACCAGCTCAATGCCCTCGTCACCGTTCGCCCGGTGGATCGTCTTGATCCGTTTCCGCAACACATCCGAGCCCTCGATCAGCTCCACAAGGTCACGGTGTGCCTCCTTGCTGGTCGCGAACTCGTGCGCGGACCAGACAACCAGCCGCTGGTCAGTGATGAACAGCCACCCAAGCGCGCACTGCTTGAACAGCGACGTCTTGATGTTCTGCCGAGGCGCAATCACCGCGACCTCGAACGCCGCCGCCTTGTTGCTCGGCGCCGAGCGCATCGCGAAGATCGCATCCAGCGCCAGCCGCTGCTCCGGGTCCGGCGTGAAGCTGGCGAGCTCCGACAGGTCCGCAACCTCCGGGCCGAGCGTGCGCGTGAACGCCGGACCGGTACCGAACGCCGGCTCGACCAGTAGGTCAGTTACCACGGCCAAGCCTGATGCGCGATCACCGTCGCCGCGAGGTAGCAACCGACGTACTCAAGGCTGGAGAACCTAGGGCGGGTGAGCCAGTCCCAGGCCGGTGAGCGCCGACTGACATGCCTACCCTGCGCGTTTGCTGTCACGTCTCGTCCTCAACTCATCCACTGGATCGGCCGCGACCGTCACACCTGCCAGCGCCGCGTCCATCGTCACCCGCAGCTCCTTCGCCAGCGCCGCGAAACCCATGACCGCCGTCGAGCCATCGATCCGCTCCGCAAGGACCAGGGCCAGAGCGCCCAAGTAGGTGTCCACCCTGCCAGCGCCCTCAAGCTCCGCTCGGACGCTCGCGACCGCTTTGCCACCCTCCAGTACCGGGAGCGACGTAGGACGGCTCACAGGTGCCTTGTGTCCTCGCTGTGCCCGCTTCGTACACCGGGGACCGCAGAACACCGCATCGCTGCGCTTAGCCTCAAACGGCTCACCGCACGACCCACAAGGACGCTGCACGGCACCCCCAGGTAGGACACAAGATCACTCGGAGAGAGAAGGGGGACTCGTAGCGGGTAGTTTCGGCCTGCCGGCAAAAAACGGCGTTCGGATCTGACGGCGCCCTCGGCCCTTACCACTCAAGCGTGGTGCGTGGTCGTGTCTGTGCTGCCTTGCCACGGCGTGCCCCGTCGCTGATGTTGCAGCGGGCACACGCCAGTCCCCGGTAGCCGTTGCCGTCCGGGTTGTGGTCTAGGTGGAGGTTGCTGCCCATGGTGTGGTGGATGGGTGCGCCGCAGAGGCAACAGGTGCCGCTCCCTGCGCGCTTGAGCTTTGCCATGGCGGCGGCGCGTGCTCTGCGGTGGGGGGTGCCGTAGCCGCGACTAGCAGGACTTTCCTTCGGGCGGGTCCAGGTCATCGCAGGTGTGATCTACCGAGCCGGGTTGGATCGTCCGCCCATAGCGCGGTCAGGGCCTCCGGTGCGCTCGGACTGCGCGACCAGGCCCGTGACGACATGGATCAGCTCTGGGGCGTCGAAGGTGGCTTCGGACACGTCTCGCTGGCCGTTGACGTAACGCAGGGTTCCGCGCTCGCACGCGTGCTCGTAGAGGTGGATGGAGACGAGGTGGCCGTCCAAGCCGGTCGTCTTGTCCCGGTAGCGCTCACCTAGCTTGAGGTCGCTCTTGTAGGAGTACTTGCCTGACTCGAACATGTAAGTCCTCATCGCAGATGGGTGGGGGTTCGGCTGGTGGGGGTTCGGCTGGCGTGGAGGCAACGCGTGCAGCACGGCTGTTTGCACAGCCGGTCGCAGTGGGCGCAGCGGGCGACGTGGTTGGACGGCCATGTGGTGAGGGGCGAGCTGCACCAGGCGCAGACCCGTGGAGTGCTCATGGCCTTGATGCCAGCTCGCTGACGCTATGGAAGTACCGTCCGTGCGTGCGGCGAATGGCGTCCCGCGACTCGGCCGTCAGCACCACAACTTCGATGCCGGGGTTCCCGCGGTGCGTCCGTTCAGCCGCGAACCTTTCCTCCAGAGCAGCCTGGGAATCGGCGTAAGACTGCTCGCGCACCAGGCGGCCATGCGAGCGGTCGTAGACCAACAGAAGGTGGATCACGACGCCTCCACGGTTAGCGCTCCGGGGCAGCATTCAACGCGCTGCGCAACTCTTACCCTCGCTGGCGATCTTGTCAAGTCGTTGGGTGCGGGTCGTGCCGCGCCACCGACCGGGCTGCAAGCTCGCGGCCGTCGCGAGGCGCAGGCAGTCCGTGGGGCTGACCTCAAGCCGGCCGTTGACCTTGGCGTGCCGGACCTTGCCGAGCGCGCACCAGTTCCTCACGGTCTGCTCGGGCCAGTCGAGCCAGGTCGCTACGACCGGGAGGGGCGCAAGGTGGGTCATCGGTGGCGGTGCCGCGGTGGCGGCCCGTAGGGCGTGATGTGGCGCGGTCGGTCGTCGCGGTACACCGGACGGCGGGTGCGGGCTGGGCTAACTGGGGCGGTCGGGGTCATAAGGATGGTCGGATCTTCCGGTACGTCTTCGCCTAACGCTTGAGCAAAGGCTCGGCGCATAGCGGTTTCTAACCGTCCGGCCATCTCGTCGACGATTTCTCTGTACAGATTCCTGCCGTCGCAGATTTCGTCTATCCAAGTAGCCTCGCCGTGGGTGATCCGCATCGCGTCGCCGCTGACCTCCCAGTCGTCGATCGCGGCGTCGATAGCGGCCAGCACATGGCGGGTCATCCGCTGGCCTCGGACGCTGCCTGCGCGGCCTGCCGCTCGCGCTCCCGCTCGCGCTCCTGCTCCAGCAACTGCCGGCGGGCGAGGGCGTAGGCGGCGGCGGTGTAGCCGCGGTGGCAGCGTTCGCAGGTGATGTGTGGCGGGTCCTGCTCAACCAGGCCGGTCCAGGAGCGGTCGCCGTGGACGACAGTGGCCTCGACTAGGCCGACGATGAGCTGACCGCCGCAGTCAAAACAGGCAGCCTCTGGCCGGGCGGGGGTGCGGATCAACGCCGATGCCCGCTCCAAGGTCCGGTGGATCGTGCGCAGGTCAGTGGCGAACTCGTCGTACGCCGGGTGCTCGCGGGAAGCGCGCCGCATCCGTCGCTCGAGGTAGGAGAGCGCCTGCCTCAGCTGTGCTGCCGGGGCGCGCGGCCGGACGTCAACCGCCCGGTCGCCGAACCGGTCGGCCCAGTCCTCGGCCCACCAGGTGAGTTCGTAGGCGACGCTCACCGGGTCGCCGTCCTTGCTGGTGTGGCCGTCCTCGCTGTCCCCGCGGCTCCCCGGGCCGAGCAGGGCGAGGACGTCACCGCCGGGCAGGGGCCGGCCGTCCGATGCGCTCGGGCTGCTGCTGCCCAACCGGGGCCCGCGCAGATGGCCGAGATGGCTGCCGAGCTGATCGTAGAGCGCGCGAATGCCGGACAGGTGCTCGCGGGCGGTCTGGAGACAGGGGGTGCCGTCGCCGGGGTCGCGGGTCTCGCACGTTCCGAGCTCGCCACGGACTAGACTTTGGCCACAGCAGACACAGCGGGGGTGGTCGAGGTCGGCGGCGTGGACCTGGGCCTGCTCACGGGCGGGGACGTCGGAGTCGGGGTCGGGGCGCCAAGGGCAGCGGGCGCAGGTGATCGTGCTCACGTGAGCGGCTGCGCGACCGCTATGTCAAGGGCTCGGTTCGCGAGGGCGTAGGCGCGTTCTTCAGCGAGGACGGCGCGAGTGTTCGCTAGGTCGAGTTGCTGCCTGAGTATCGCCGCCGGTCCAGGGTCTTCCTGCCCGGCGTAGGCGAGAAGCGCACCGGCAAGGGGGACGGCGTACTCGGGAGGGATGCGAACGCCGATTCGCTCGTCCGGGTTGGCCGGAGCCATGGGTCCGTTGGGCTCCCATCGCGTCCGGTGCCAGGACACCTCGTCACCGAGCAGTTCCGGCACAATCGCTTCCACGAACCCTGTCCCGTTGCCCCGCCGACCGAGGATGACCCGGACCTGATCTATCGCGAAGCTGTCGCTGTCCTGCAACACGTGGGCGAACATCGCCGGGTCGTCGGGGTGCGTCGCCGTCATCGCCGTTCCTCCTCTGCGCCGTTCTGCGGTTCGTTCAAGTGCTGGGCCTTACCCGAGTGTGGGGCTGGCGCTGCGAGGCTGTCAGCGGCGTCCGTCGTTGCGGGTGGTGTCAGGTTGGGCCAGGCGGCCCGGAGTGCCTCGGTGCGAGTGCGGCCCTCGGCTATGAGTTGCATGCCGAAGCCGTAGGCGCCCCAGCACGAGAACCAGGCGATGACGCTGCCCAGCGGTCCACCGGTCGCTCGGTCGTGCACGAGGTACGCCTTGTCGTCGTAGCAGCGCAGGACCAGCCCGGACAGCGGCTCGCGGGTCATGTGCAGACCGTCGTGGGAATGCCGTGATCCCGTGCTAGCCGAGCGGTGTGAGTGGCCCCTCGGCTGCCGTCTCGGATAAACGCGAGGCACACGTCGGCCCCGAGGGTGACCATCTCGGTGTTGCGCCGGAAGCCCGCTGCCTTGCCGTGTTTCTCCCAGTCGGCGGGGTGGCGTTCGATGGTCCAGCTAAGCCAGATGGCATGCTCCTCGGCCATCCGGTCGGCGCCGGTCGGGCAGGCGCCGCTGACCAGGACACAGGGGCCGCGCGTGACGTGAAACAGGTCCAAGGCGCAGTGGATGGCATGCCGGCTTTCCCAGTTGCGGGAGCCGGTGACGAGCACGCGGTAGGGCTTGGTTTCGCTCACGACGCTTCCTGTCCGCCGAGGGTGTCTGCTCGGCACGGTCCGCACGTCCTGGCCCACTGCCCGACATGCTCGGCGCAGCGGTCGGGGCTGTTGTGGTTCGGGGAATCTGAGGAAGTCGAAGTGGAGCCGGATGGGCTGGGGGCGGCGGGGAGCACGAGGGTGTGCCGGCAATCGAGGCATCTGAGGCGCTGGGCGTCGAGCAGGACGCAGCGGTGGCGGTCGTTGCCGGCGGGGTTGTCGAGGTGCCGGGTGAGCAGGTTGTCCACAGGCTGTGGACGGCGCTGGTGAGTGGCTGGGTTTACTTCTACTTCCCTTCTCTTCCCTTCTACTTCTCTAAGAGGCCACGCGGAATCCGTCTGGAATCCGTCTGGAATCCGGTACCGTTTCCGTCCCTCTTCCGTCTCGTTTCCGTCTCCGTTCCGTCTGGAATCCACGCGGATTCCGTCTGGAATCCGGCCGGTCATGCGGCTCCCTTCCGGGCCTTGTCGCGGTCCCTGTGCTCCTCGACCTGCAGGGCTGAGAGGTTCCGTTCCAACCATCCGACGATCCCGTAGCCACCGTCGTCCAAGCCCACGACCAGGCCTGCGTCCATCAGTGCGGCGAGTCGCTGCTTCCATCCGGGGACGTGCAGCCGCTCGACCTGCGACGGCGACAGCCGCCCGTCGGACAGCAGTTTCTTCGCCCGGCAGCACATCGCCAGGTACAGGTACGCGGCTTTCTCGCCGGCGTTCAGGATCCGCTCGTTGTCGAAGAACTCCACGTCGAGCGGGACGTAGGTCATCCGAGGTCGCCGGGGCATCAGCGGCTCGCCGGGTGCTTGTCGAGCACTAGTTTGGTGAAGTGAACGACGCCGATGTAGGGCTTGAGGCGAAACCAACCCTCACGACATAGATGGCAAACGCAGATATCGGCAATGCTGAGACACATCGTGCATTCGCAGCGGCAGATGTCGTCGGGCTCAAGGTGGCCGAGCATGTGACCATCCGGCCCGGTTGCGAGCAGGCCTGAGGCGTTGCCATTGAATGGCCGGAAGTGCAGATCCGCCGTGCCCATCAGGTCCGCGCCGCGTGCTTGTCGAGCATCGTCTTCGTGAACAGCACGACCGCTTCGTCCATTGGCAGCCCGCCGCGGTTGTGCTCCCACCAGTAGTGCAGGAGTGCCAAGGCTTCTGTCTGCTCATGCCACGTCAGAAGCGGCGATGAGTGACCAGCCTGCTCTGCTGCCTGGCTCCTGGCATGGCATACCGGGCAGCGGCACTTACAGTCTTCACTCACGGCTGCGGCGGTAGTGGGGGTCTTGCGGTCCTTGCAAGGCTGGGGCACCATGATGGCACTAGCCCTCCTTCTCGGTCAGTAGTCGAGTGGGGTGGGTCAGGAGGCCTCCGGCGTTGCAAGCGTCCGGGGGCTTCCGCATGTGGAGTTGTCCCCGCATTGTCCCACTCGTGCCGTTCTCGGGGAAGTGTTCGAACACCGACGCCTCCTGCTGCGCCACGCGCAGAGCGGTGGCGGTCCGGGTCGGGTCCGGGCTCGGGTTGACCGGCGCCGGACGGTGCCCGGCGCACCGCCACCCGCAGGGGTGCAGGACCGCTGGGAGCCTCCCACAGACCCGCCCACGGCCCGTTCCGCCACCGCACGGCCCTGGTTGTAGGGCGCCGGCGCGCAGGGTGATGTTGGCGGCGACAGAGGCCGGCAGCGCGTAGGTCACGGGGTGGCCCTACGCCGGCGGCCGATGGTGTCGACGGCGGATTTGGCCTTAGTGCAAGGACGACAGTGGCATGCCCAGTTGACGTAGGTGTTCGCCTTGCCGTGCGTCGCCAAGCTCGGATCAGCGACGAGCCGTGCGGCCCGGACCTTCCGCGCTTGTCGCTGCGCCTGCGCACTCGCAGCTCGGCAGTCCGGGCAGCGGCATCCGAGGTTGCCGTAGCCGTTCAGCGTCCCGTGTTTCGGGTCGCCGTAGGGCAACGGGTGCGGCCAGATGAACGACGTGATCATGGCGTTCCCTTCCGTAGTGCCCGGCGGATTCGGTTCAACAGCGACGCTCGGTGGTACTCAACGTGCCAATGCGAGGGACCATCCGGAGGGCAGCGGTATAGCGTGGCCCGCCATGCGCGGCCCGCGCATGAGGTCGCGGCGTCGGCGAGGTCGTCGTAGCGGAGAAGATCCGGGCGAAAACACACTGTTTCCGTCATGGCGTTCCTTTCCGTAGGGCTCGGCGGATCCGGCCGGTGAGCAGGACCCGGCTGTGCCCCACATGCCAATGCTCCGGGCCCGCAACAGGACATCTGTAGACCGAAAGATCGCGGTGGTGGGTGTCCCGCCGAAGGTCGGTCATCGCGGCCAGGGCGAGCGCTCTGGTGGGGTAGCGGCGCTTCTCCGGCCGCAGACACGGACCGGGCTGGGCGGTGCTCATGCGGCTCCTTCGGTGGGTTGTGTGGCGCGACGGCGGATCTGGCGGGCGGCCTGGTAGGCGATCTCGGCGTCGGTGCACGGCTCGGCCTCGATTGCTGCCGGGGTGTGTTGACACCGCGCCGTCCGCCGGTCTAGGGTGTATCTACACCTACCGGGGAGCACACCATGACCGTCACGATCACCTGCGACTGCAAGACCTGCCGCGCCAACGCCACCACCCTCGGCCTCACCACGCCGCTGACCGCGACCGTCAGCCCCCTCGCCATCGGCGCCGCTGCTCCTGCCAGCCACAAGGCCACGGGCAGGGTCCACGGCCTCGTGCACCTCGCGAACGACCCCAGCACCCTGCAGGTCGTCCGGGCAGCCCGACGCAACATCCTCGCGGGCTGAGATGAGCCGAGGCACTCCGGGCCGCAACATCCGGGTCCCCGACGCGCTGTGGACCGCCGCACTCGCAAAGGCCGAGCGGGACGGCTCGACCGTCACCGCTGTCCTGTTAGACGCCCTCCGGCGGTACGTCATGCCACCCGCTCCGAAACGGTGACACCGAGTAGGTGCAGGGCGAGGGTGACTTGCTGCGGGACACATCCGTTCCCCAATGCCCGTAGTTGCGCGTTCCGTGGGATGCCGGGGACGGCGGTCACCCAGCCGTCAGGAAGGCCCATCAACCACTCGTCTGCCCATCGTGAGAGGCGAGGTAGGCCCTTCAATCCCGGCTCGGTAGGGGCTGGCGCTGGCCTTCCGAGGACTAGTTCCCATCGGTGAACGGCAGGGGCGTACTTCCCCCAGCTAAGGCAGCCACATCGCGGGCGATCCTGCGGCTCTCGTCCCTCAGTCCCCAGCCCGCCGAGCTGCCCCGAGGTCCCCCGCCGTCGCTGTACAACGGCGTCGGTAGCAGCGTCACTACCGCGTTGAGCGGCAGGGATTTCCGGTCTAGCTGCGACGGGCCGGCGGTGTTCGCCGCGTCCTGCGTCATCGGGGTCGGTGGCAGTGACACTTCCGTCCGTAGGTTGCGGCCACCGCCGTTGACCCGATCCGTGTAGCCCGCCCCGGTCGCTTCGCTTGCGGTAGGCGTCGGGAGCAGTGGGCCTCGCATCGCTCCGTCCGAGTCCAGCAGGTAGACCGTCTCGGTAGCTGAGCCGCCGCGGGTCGCTCTCGGTGTCGGTAGCGACGATGAACACTCGGGCACGTCCGTGGGGAGCACCGGCATCGGAAGCGCGTACGCACACCCACCGCGCATCGAACCCGAGGTCGGCCAGGTCTCCGAGTACGACGCCGAGGGCCCGAACAGCTCCGGGATTGGCAGCCTCCAGGTCTGCCCCGTCCGGTCCCAGATCGCGATCAGCTCGTCCACTGAGCAGCCCCCTTACGTTCTCCAGCAGCACGTGGCGTGGCCGTAGCTGGCCGATGACGTAGGCGACGTGGAACCACAAGCCGCTGCGGATCCCGGGGCGCATCCCTGCACGGCGCCCGGCGTGGGACAGGTCCTGGCACGGGAAGCCGGCCGTGAGCCAGTCCACTGGCTCGACCTGCGTCCAGTCCACGGCGGTGAGGTCCCCGTGGTTCGGCACCCCGGGGTAGTGGTGGGCGAGGATTGCGGCGGCGTGTTCGTCGTTCTCGACGTGCCACGCGGTGCGCACGTCCCCGCCGAGCGCGAGTGACAGGCCCAAGTCCAGACCGCCATAACCGGAGCACAATGAGCCGACGACGGCGGTCATAGCCTGAGGCTCGGATCCCACTCGACCCCGAAGCTCGCCAGCTCCTGCTGGTCAAAGCGTGCTCTGGTCTCAAGGAACGCCGGGGTGGCGATGTAGGAACACGTCAGGCAGTCGTCCTGATCGTCCCGATGGTCCTCCTTGATGATGAACAACCGCGAGCAGTAGGTGGTGCTGTAGTAGCCAGCCGCGGCGATCCGGTCGTGTTCGGTCTGGTCCGGCTGGTTCAGGCTAATCGACTCAGAGGTCCGGTAGCTCAGCGGCGAGTCGGCGGTCACGGTGCGAGCTCCACGCGGATCCGGTCGAGGTCCCGCGGCCGCCACACATCGGCGTCAACCCCGGCGTCCCGCAGACCGGCGATCGCGGCTTCCTGCGTGACGGTGAGCCGTCCTCGGTCGGTCTTGATCTCGCGGAGCATGAATCGGCCCGGCTTCCACAGCGCCAGATCCGGCCAGCCTGCCTGTGAGCGTCGTGAGTCGTGGGTGTGGTAGTAGCACCAGCCCCGAAACAGGGCGAGGTCGGTGACGATCTGCTGGAAGTCCCGCTCGCTCATCGGTGCGAGGGTCGGCACTGTGACGCCCCAGCTCCTCACGGTGCGATTCCATGGCAATCAAGGTGCCTATTGGCAGCGGCGTGCGCTGAGCCTTCGGTCTCATGGGCAACACCGTTGGCGCCGCACGTCTCGCACTGCCACGAGAAGGTCCCCCACACCCGGACCGTCACGGCCGCATGGCACCAGCAGGTGCAGTCGGTGCCCGCGTAGACGCCGAGGCAGGCGTCGTGCTTACCGATGCCACAGTGGCCCGAGCGGTAGGTGCTGGCCCGTGCCGGCCCTGGCCTTCCCGACAGGACCGGCACGGAGTCAGGGGCGGTCACAGCACGCCTCGACGGGTGCGAATGACCTCTACCTCGGTGCGAGGGACGTCGGCTCCATGCTGCTTGCAGGCACCGCTGACTGGCACGGTGCCGAGGTCGTACGGGCGCTGCTTCCACTGAATCTCGTACTCGGCAACCTCGTCGCAGGCGTTGTCTGACGGCATCAAGTAGTCGCAGATCAGGGCATCCCAATGACCTATTTCGCCGCGGTAGAACGGCGGGCTGACATCGACGGCGCTCATGCCACCATGTCCTCACGGTCGCAGCAGTCCCCAGCGTGCATCTCGGCTTCCCGTGCGGCGAGGACCGCAAGCGACGTCCGGTGGCACGCGCAGGGGCAGGGTGCGATCTCGTCCCGGTGGGCGTCCCAGCCATCACCGACGCACGCCCCGCACTTCCCGGCCGCGCAAGACCCGCTTAGCGGGTCGGGAAGCGTCACCGTCCGACCAACGGCAAGAACCGGCCAGTCTGGGGATCGTTCGCCACTCTGCCTTTGCTCCTTGCGTCGGCGATGTTGTCCAGGTGCGAACCGGCGGACAAGTGGGACGGGTTGACGCAGTTCCGTACGTCGCACGAGTGCAAGACGTACTGGCCCGGGCCCAGGGAGCCGCGGGGACAGCTTGTAGGCAAGGCGGTGGACGTAGACCCGGCCGATGTGCCCGTAGCCATGGTCGCCGACCGACCCGGTCCAGAGCCAACAGCCATCGGTACGTTCAGTCTGGGCGGTAAGCCGATCCGCCAACGAGGGGCGGGCAGGGAGTTCGACGGTGCCGTACTTCCAAATCCTCAGGTAGTGCTTCATGCACAGCCGTTTGCCTCTGTACTTCACGACGCCCAGACAGTTGGGGATACGGCAGCAGTCCGGGCTCAGAACGGCGGTCATGCCGCATCCCACGAATGGACGAGAAAGCCCCACGCGTAGGCCCAGTCGGGCTCGCCGTGGATCTCGTCGTGGTGATCGCGGCAGACCGCGACGACGTTCCCCCGGTCCGTGATCGAGCCACCACGTGCCCGCGTCAGCGGCTCGTGCCCGTCGGTGGACGGCCGGTGGCAGCCCGGGACCTGGCACACCGGGTGCTCGGCCATGAGTGCAGCCACCAGCACCCGCCGGGCCACGTACACGCGTGACGTCGTTGCTGACCTGGGCCGGAGCCGTCCGGTGCGGCGCATCGGTGCGGTCCGCAACGGCAAGGATGTGCGCTTCACCGTTCCACCTCGTCACAGATCGCCAGGAACTGGTCGCGAACCTTGGCTTTCAGGCGTACCTGAAAGGTTGAACTCCCGTAGTCGTGTGTCCATGTGGTTCGTCCCATCACCTCATCCCCGAGGGCCTGCAGGTCCGCAAAGCAACCCATAAGCACGCCGGTGTAGGCACCGATGACGGCCGCTTCACGTCGGGTGAGGCTCACGGCGCGACCTCCGTCGCGAGGTGCGCGCCCCTGCCTTCACACGCGGGGCAGATGACAGCGGTCCACACCACGACGTCGCTGGCGTCCACGTCGTAGGTGCGCCTTCTGACTCCGGCGCCCTCACAGACCGGGCACGACACGACCGTCGCGGTCACGACGGCACCGGAGTCAGAAGGCGCACAGGGCACCGGTAGCCCTCGCGATGACACAGCGGGCAGCGCATCTCTCCTGCCGCTGCCCTCATGACGTGATGGCGGCATACCAGCCCGGACATCTTGTGCTCGTGCTCGCACATCGCTTCGGCGTCGATGACGCCTTCCTCGCCGCAGTCCTCGCCCGCCTCAATGCATCGGCACGGCACGATCGCGGTCACTGCGTGCCGTCCTCAATCGCGGCGAGGTCAGCGAACTGCAGCCGGCCGTCCGCCCATGCCGCCCGGACCTCGGCGTCGGCGTTGTCGGCGGGCTTCACCATCAGACCGGGCTGCCCGCTGGTCGGTGGGGCGACGGTGATGCCGTCCACGGGCACGACTTGCCCTGTCTGCCAGTCGAGCAAGCCGCCCTGCGCTTTCATGGCATCTAGAAGTTTGCGCTGATAGGCAGGTCGGACCACGGTCACCGTCTGGACCTCTTCCGCCGCATAGGCCGTGCACCAGGCGAGCAGCGCGTCCAGGTCGGTCACGGCGGCGGTTGTGCTGCCCGCTGACGGCTTCGTGGCGGTGACCGTGCCGATGGTGACGAGATCCCCGTCCGGGCCGGTCACAGCGGCGGTGGCGCGGTCCCCGACGAGCAGCGCGTCGAGCAGCGCGGCGCGGGTCGCGGTGTCGGCGGCGGCCACGGCGTCCTTCAGGACGCGGAGCGCGACGAGCCGGGTCGCGAGCGCCCGGGTGTCCACCACAGGGGCGGTCATGCGTGCACCGGCTCGGGCTCGGGATCGGCGAGATCCGGCTGCTTCAGGTCGTCGGCGCGTTCCTGCCGCAATGCCAGGCCATCCCGGCGCATCTCGTCGGTGGCGTGCCCGGACTCGTGCTCGCTGACCATCTCGCCCCACAAACCCCGCAACTGCGGGAGTGTCGGGCAGGTCGCGACCCGGCCGGCCCAGCCCGCGTACCAGCTGTGCGCCTCGACGCTCGTGTCCAGGGGTTGGGCGACCGGCTCGGCCCAGCGCGGGTCCGGTTCCGGTGGTGTCTGCGGCTTCGCGGCCCGCGGCGGCTTCTTGGCCTCCGGGTCGTCCGCGATCTCGTCGGCGCTCAACTCCCCACCCGTCAGCGGCGCGAGGTTGCGGACCTCAGCTGAGCCGGCGTCCACCTTCAGCACGTCGAAGATCAGCCACTCCAGCAGGTTCTGGCTGTTGTGGGTGATCGGCTGGGGCTCGTCCTTGCCCGGCACGAGGCCGGCGTGGACTGACCGGGCGCCGATGACGACCGGGGGGCGTTCGCGGCTCATCCGCACCCACAGCGACGCGTTCCACGGCAGGGTCTTGTGGCCCTCGACGCGGTAGTCCTTCTTGCCCTCAACGGGGCGGCCGTCGTCGCCCATCTGGGCGACTTCCTTGCCCCTGGCGGTGAGCACGACGATGCCCGGGAAGGTCAGCAGGACGTTGTTGACCTTGCTGTACCGCGCGAAAGCGTCGTTCCAGAGGTTCATCGTGATGCTGACCTCGGCCGACGGGTCAGCGGCGAGCTTGCTCCGGTTCGCCTTACTGCCCTTGGCGCGTTCCGATGCCCAGTCCTTGAGCATGTCCCACAGCGCCGACATGCTGTCCACGACCAGGACGGTCGGTGGTTCGCCGGCCTTCTTGGCAGCAGCAGCGGCTTCCTTGACCGCGATGACCTGCTCCAGGACGGAGGCGTAGCTGCCGTCGTGGTCCAGCACAAGGTAGTTGGCGCCGGGGATCGCGGCGTACTCGTCGGCCGCGCCTTCGTTGAGGTCGAGCCAGTAGGTCTGCCCGACTCGCTTGGATGCCGAGAGCAGGGCGCAGGCGTAGCTCTTGCCAGCTTTCTCGGCGCCTTCGAGTAGGACGACGGGGTAGGGCACGAGGCCAGTGGGCTTGCGTGTGCGGAGCGCGGTCATGAGGTGCCTTCTCGGCTGGCAGTTGGGGAGGCCGGGGCCTTGACGTCGAACCAGACGCGACGGCCGCCCGGCTCAACCACGGCGAGCTCGTGACTCAAGGCAGCGCCTCGCGCCCAGCGAACCTCGGCAGCGGCATCTATCGCCTCGTACACAGCAGCGAGGTCCCAGTCCGCGCCGAACGGTCCGGCGAAGGAGTGCACGAGCGTCCGGCCGTAGTCGTACAGGTCCGGGTCCTCAACGGTGAACGCCTGCGCAGTAGCGGCGTCCTTGAACTCTTGGCGGCTCATCGTTCCCCCTGGCAGTACGTGGCGGCGGCGGGGTTGTGCGCGGCGGTGAGGCGCTGGCATTGCAGGTGCTGGCCTTCACCGGCCGCCCACACGAGTGCGGCGAAGGTCGCGGCGAGGGCGAGGATCTGCACGCAGGCCAGCAGGCGGGAGCGGGTGATCACGACGCTGGCCTTGTCGGACCTGTTGGGTACGGGAAGTCCTTGCCGACTTGGCGCTCAACGTTGGGGGCGTACTGACCATCCCGGCCGTCCAAGCCGGGCCACCACGCCCCGCGTTCGGCCTGCCACAGCGCGTTCGCCTCCCACGCAGCTACCAGGTTCGGTACCTGCGCCTGTCGGCGTTCCGGGAAGGGCTTGACGATCCACTCCGCTCCGGACCCGAGCACCAACATCGACCCCGGCGCCAGCGTGTAGTCGCCCGGATGCAGGAACCACGGCGAGCCGCATTCATCGCAACACAACACGGACTGACCCACCCACACGAAGCCCTTGCATACGGAGCGAGCGGACGCGGTCACGACGTGCCCTCGGCGTTCGTGTGCTGCCCGCAGTCGGCGCTGAGGTTCCACGTCGGCCGGTGGCACACCTGGCACGGCACCGGATGTTCCCGGGGCTGCCGCTCACCGTCGCTGGCAGCGCGGAGCAGGTCGTCCAGGCTGTGCAGGTGGTCGAGGTGGTCGGTCAGGTCCCGCCGCGCCTGCCACAGATCGTCGGCGGGTCCGGTCTCGCAGTGCAGGCAACGCCATCTAGCCCTGGCCTTGTCGCAGACGTCGCAGTTCCCGCCGCAGCACTCGTCGTGGCCTCTCGTGTCCAGGTGCCGGCCCAAGCGGGTCGCGGCGGTCGCGAGATCCTCCAGCAGCCCGGCGGTGACCTCGCGGTCGGCGAAGGCAGCGGCGATCAGGGCGACCACCACGTGCGGCGTCAAAGCGCCATGGTCGGAGTCGAAGAGGTCGTAAAGGCCGTCAACGATTTCCCACCGGGTGTCAATGCGGACGGCGATGTCGGTGAGGGTGTCCGCGACGATCTGCCGGGCGTCAACCGGCGCGGCCTGGGCGGTCACTTCTCGCCGCCGGGGTCCGTGCCCAGAACGCCGCCAGGCGCGTTGTAACGCTGCCGCAGCTCCTGCCAGATATCAGGAAAGGACCCGCTCAGCGCATCAGCATTACGCGTGTCTGCCTGCCGCATCGCGGCCATGATGAGCGCGTAGAACGGGTAGTCCATGAGCGTGATGTCGTGAGAGGCGCGGTAGTCGTAGAGGCTCATCACGCGCCGTCCTGCGCGGTCGGGACGGACCGGAGCGAGCGGCCGGCCGGGTGCCGGGTACCAGACGCAAGCTCGTCGAGGGCGTCGTCGCGGGCGATCTCAGCCCGCAGGACCCGCTGCTGCAGGTCCAGGCTGCCGTTGCGCCGGCAACCCTCGTAGGCGGCACCGATCCCGAACCCGGTGAGCACCGCGAGGGCCTGCCACACGGCGATCACGAGGGGTCACCTGCGGCGCTGGGTTCTATGCTGGTCATGTCTGGCCTTTCCGTGGAAGCGGATGGGGTGGGCTGGGGGTGTTACGCGTGAGGGCGCGTCCCGTCAGGGAGTGGCGAGGTCGCCGTTGGGCGTGTAGGGCTCCGGTGCGGACGCGAGAAGCGGGTGCATGGCGAGGTAGTCGCGGTGCTTCAGGGCGGCGTTGTGCTCGTGCTGCGCGGCGGCGATGGCCGTCTGGTGCTTGCCGATCTCAGCCGCCAGCGTCGTGAGCTTCGCGTCGGCCCGGTCGAGGTCGGCCTGCGCCTTGACCTTCGGGTCGTGGCGCTGGCGTGTCTTCGGGGCTGGCGCGAGCGCTGGCGTGTCGGGCGGGTCGTCGGTGGTCGTGGGCTTGCGGGCGGCACTGGGCATGGTGGTGCTCCTTCGCGGGTGGGGGTCGGTCAGGCAGGCGTGCCGAGGAGCGCGACCATCGAGGTCTGCGTCTCGACGTCCTTGAGCACCTCGTCGAACGCGGTGCGCTGCACGTCGCGGGGACGGTCCAGGACGTAGCCGAGACTCAGTCGCCCCTCAGTGATCCGGTAGCGCAGCCGGGCGGTGACCTTGTAGAGGCCTGTGCCCTCGTAGGGCGCGAGGCCGAGCTCGAACTCCTTCGGGATCGTCAGGTTCCCGAGCGGTCCGGCGCCGGCCTCGACCTCCTCCCGGTAGACGAGCTGCCGCTGTCCGCTGCCAAGGTCGCGGGAGGACTCGAACCGGACCTTCGTGTTGGCCTGAAACGACTGCGCCAGCTCAAGTAGGTCAGCTCCGGTGGGGACGCGGATGTCGGGCAGGGACCCCTCGACGTGTTCGGCGAACTGCACCTGGTTGAGGAGCTTGCCGTCGTTGGCCGTCCAGCGGTTCCACGCGTCGGTGGGGCGGAAGGTGAGGACGGCGCGGTGGTCCCCCCATCCGGTGGCGTCAGGGGCGGCTCGGTGGCCGTTGAGTAGGGCGGTGACGCCGGGGACCGCTGGGTCGGCGTAGAGCTGTGTGGCGTCGCCGTCGGCGTGCTTGTGGACGTAGGCGCCGAAGCTCGTGGCGTCGAGGAGCCGAACGGTTCCGGTCTTGCGGAGCGGCTTGGGCAGGGGCTCGGCGCCTCGTACGACGTTGACGCTGCTGCCAGTGGGCACGACGTAGGCGTAGGCGGTGTCCTCGTCCAGAACGGTCGGACGGGCGGCGTGCGTCGCGACGAGGGCGACGGTCGCGGCTTCGGTCTCGACCTCGTCGCTGACCGTGCTGAGGTCGGCATCGGTGGCGCTCATCGGTTGACCGCCTTGGCCTCGGTGACCTCGGGACGGTTGACCTCACGCAGAGGCAACTCGATCTGCCGGGGGTCGGACCGGGACAGGTTGCCCTCGTTGTCGAGGAAGAAGATGGACTCGGGGCGTTCGGTCTGGGGCTTCTTCGCGACCGTCAGGTCGGAGATGAGGACCTGTTCGGCGTTGCCCTTCGCGGCGGGCTTGACCTTGATCTGCAGCGTGAGGCTGCCGGCCTTACTGGTTTCCTTCACGGACTGCAGTAGATCGTGGAGCTGCTCGCTGATCTCACCGTGCAGGGCGCCTCGGCGCTGCTGCTGGAGGAACTCGGCGAAGGGGCGGATGTGTGTTTCGTCCTTGGTGGTGTCGGGCATTTCTGTTCTCCTTTGTGTGTCGGTGGGTGGGTCAGAGCAGGTGCATCGCTACGGTGATCAGCGCGGCCAGTTCGGCGGCGGCGTCGCCGAGGAGCAGCAGCCACGCCCAGCCGCGAGCGCTCACGACGTCCTCCGGCGGCGCTGGCGGGCCTTGTACGCCTGACCCTTGTGGCCTGCTGCGTGCTTGCCGTAGCGGGTGAGTCCGCCTTGGAATGGCTTGGTGGTCATGCGGGAGGCGTTGAGGTTGTCGAGCATCTCCCGCAGGTCGGTGATCCTCACGACTCACCGCGCAAGAAGGCGTGTGCCTGCACGTTCCAACGTGCGTCGGCGAGCGCGTTGTGCTCAGCGTCGGTCTGCTCGGGCAAGCGCGGGTTGCCCTGCTCGTCGCACGCCTGCTTGAGGTCCCGGCAGTACATCGGCCAGCCCTTGGGCAGGTCCATCATCGTGCCGAACAGTTGGCAGAGAGCCACCCAGTCGTAGTCGGCGTAGTAGGCCCACCATTCGGGCTTCTCCGTGCCGACGAAGGCGAGTAGGGATGTCCTGATCTTCTCCCGGGACATCCAGCTTGGGTCGGTCCGTGGAGGCAGTAGGGGCAGCACGTTCTTCTGCACCCACGGGTTGCACCGCTCGGCGTCGAACTCGGTGCTGATCGCGTAGAACTCGCGGCCATCCTCGGCCACGACGCCGATGCTGATCAGGTCGATGATCCGACCGTCCTCAGCGAACTCGGTGTCGAAGTAGAACCTCACGACGCGGCCTTGGCGGGTGCGGCGTGCCACTGCCTGCCATCGGCGCTCGGGAGGTACCAGCTGCGAAGGGTTTCGTAGGCAACGTCCACGCCGGTCGTGTCGCGCAGTTCGTTGCTGATCTTGCGCCATGAGACGCTCTTGGCTCGTCGGCTCAGGACGAAGTGCTCTAGGGAGCCGTCAAGCAGGTGATCGGCTAGGCGCTGAGTGACCGTCATGTCCCGCATACCGCAGACAATGCCCGCACATCTGCGGGAAGTCAACCAGTATCGCGGAGCAACTTGTCAGACCAGTTGACAACCTCTAGCGTCTGGCGACATGAGTACAGAATCTGTGGCCCAGGTCCAGACCGACGAGACCATGGTCCGTGTCGTGCGGTCCTTGATGTCGTGGCACGACCTCGCGATGCCCGACATCGCCACCGCGATCAACGCGAGCATCGGGACCGTCGAGCGCCGCCTGTCCCGCAAGCCCGCGACCCGCAAGAGCTTCCTCGGCTGGGAGTTGCAGGCACTTGCTGACTACTTCGGGGTGCCCGTCGAGGTGTTCTACACCGGCGCCGTTGACCTACTGCAGTCCGAGTTGAGCCAGGGCCAGTCCGTCAACAATCGACGGGGTTGACCCCAGCCGACCTCACCTTGACCAGGAGCTCGCTGGGACCGGCTACGGGCATGGGCAGTTCGGCGAACTCCTGCGTCTCGGGACC
>JAABVA010000729.1_pt1 | contig 39298 bp, 44 predicted proteins | sample 5560331 | NCBI WGS metagenome assembly JAABVA01 (sample SAMN12812661, study PRJNA571458) | rock metagenome | isolation source: Antarctica rocks | place: Antarctica: Victoria Land, Mt New Zealand sud | collected 2016-01-07 | reverse complement strand
ACTACTAAATAAATAGCCCAAATGTTGGAGTTCCCCAGCTTGATTTGAGGGTTTAATGTTTGAATGCAGGTGGGGGGTGGTTTGTTGGGGGAGCGCAGCCGAAGACTTAGCGCGGGGTACTGTACTTCTACAGTAATCTATAAGCGCCGCCCGAAGGATCAGGCCAAAGACTTTTGGGAAGGTCGTTCTTCTCTTTTCTTTTCAGCCTCATTCTGTTTTGCACCAGAAAAAGACACACCGCACATGCTGAGATCCTGAATACGCATCACTCTTCGAGAAACATACTAAAACATCCTGACTGACAACCCATTTCTGCCTGGGCGTCCCCCGCAACGCCAATTGCCCCTCGCGAATAACCAGGTAGACAGCTGCTGAGACACGCGCCACCCTACAAGACACCGTCTACGACCTCCATATGCGCTGCTGATAGCATGATAAAGACAGCGTAGTAGCATTCACTCGTTGCCGTTTTTAGTATACTCTGTTGGTGGCCGCAGTCACTGCGCAGCGTGTGCAACCGTTTGTGGCTACAAACTCATTGTATTTCCAATTTATCTTCTCTCACCGTTTTCGCACGCTTCGCACGCTTCGCAGCTACATCCGAGTCAAGATGGACCAAACTACAAATCACCTCGATGCGGCACGACGAGCTATGCACGAGAAGAAGCCTATTCCAGAGATAGACTTCTCCCTGCACACAATGGAGGATGGCGCACAAGTCAGTACACAAGAGCGGGTCTGCAAAGGTAGGTCAGCAATATTATCTACAGGGGATACAACTAACTGGGTATCTGCGACTCAGAGGTGCAAGCACCGGCGTTTCTTCCCCCAACAGAAGACCAATTCCTGTCTCCCCATGATCGCAGCAAGCCCAACCTACAATTCCTCAAACAGCATTTCTATCGTGAGGGTCGTTTGACCGAGGAGCAGGCGCTCTGGATCATACAGCTGGGAACAGAGGTGCTGAAGAACGAGCCCAACCTGCTAGAGATGGATGCGCCTATCACTGTTTGCGGTGATGTGCATGGCCAGTACTTTGACTTGATGAAACTGTTCGAGGTTGGTGGAGATCCAGCCGAGACTAGATATCTTTTCCTGGGGGACTACGTCGACCGAGGATACTTCAGTATAGAGGTAAGTACCGTCCAGACCAGCTACCTTGAAATTGGCTAACCCCCAAGGAAGTGTGTCTTATACCTCTGGTCACTCAAGATCTGGTACCCAAACACATTCTGGCTCCTCCGAGGAAACCACGAATGCAGACATCTAACAGACTACTTCACGTTCAAATTGGAATGCAAGCATAAATATTCAGAAAGAATTTACGAAGCATGTATGGAGTCGTTCTGCGCTTTGCCACTTGCGGCTATTATGAACAAACAGTTCTTGTGCATACATGGCGGTTTAAGTCCTGAGTTGCACACTCTGGACGATCTCAAAAGCGTAAGTGTTGGGAAAGAGTAGTTCCTGCCGATTTTGGGAATGAAGCTGAACGATGCAGATTGATCGGTTCCGCGAGCCACCTACTCATGGACTGATGTGTGACATACTATGGGCTGATCCACTTGAAGAGTTTGGTCAGGAGAAGACTTCGGAATTCTTTATTCACAACCACGTTCGAGGATGCTCCTACTTCTTCTCTTACCCTGCCGCCTGCGCATTTTTGGAAAAGAACAATCTTCTCTCTGTTATTCGTGCACATGAAGCGCAAGATGCTGGGTACAGAATGTACAGGAAGACGAGAACCACTGGATTTCCTAGTGTCATGACCATTTTTAGCGCACCAAACTACCTCGACGTCTACAACAATAAGGCAGCGGTACTCAAATACGAGAACAACGTCATGAACATCAGACAGTTCAACTGCACGCCGCATCCCTACTGGCTACCAAATTTTATGGATGTGTTTACATGGTCTTTGCCTTTCGTTGGCGAAAAGATTACTGATATGTTGATCGCAATCCTGAACACTTGCTCCAAGGAAGAGCTCGAACCAGAAACACCATCTTCAATGTCATCCGAGCCCGTATCCCCGCCTGTTCCAGCCATGGAATCGCAGATTTCAGATGAGAAGCGGCGAGCAATCAAAAACAAAATTCTGGCCATTGGACGCCTGTCTCGTGTGTTCCAAGTGCTCAGAGAAGAGTCCGAGAGAGTAACGGAGTTGAAAACTGCTGCCGGTGGGCGTTTGCCAGCCGGTACGCTTATGCTGGGTGCAGAAGGTATTAAGCAAGCCATCCATAACTTTGAAGATGCTCGAAAGGTCGATTTACAGAACGAAAGACTTCCGCCAACCCATGATGAGGTGTCCAGGAAAAGCATGGAAGACCGAAAGGTGGCCATACAGCGGGCAAACGTCGAAGCAGAGAACGATACCGGATTAGCGCAGGTCGCACGGAGAATCAGCGTGTAAGTACATTAATGGTAGACCCATGGACCGTTGCTAACGTCTACAGGTCTTCCGGCGCCGGGAGGAGTAGGCCCACTGGCCGCCCTAACAACCTGGGTTAGGTGCGAAGAGAATTTTGCCTGCTTTCGATACAGTAATATCTGTCTATGGGTTCACGAGGCGATGAAGTGGGGCTAATGTTAATGTCTTGGTTAAAATGGCTTAGAGCTGAGGGGACTGAAAGCGTTGGCCAGCATCCTGTGTGAAAAAGGAGGATGCAAGCCTATCTTGACGAACGACTGTAACAGACAATTTGGTAGATAGTCTGATCATCCCCACTGTCATCTATGCTTCACAGAGCAATAGCTAGAAGTACGAGCTTTATAGGAACAGAATAAACGTTGTGATGCCCATGCAACGTAGGAGATCCCTTGGGGTCGAAAAGAACCGCGCTAGTGATGGAAACGCCCAATGTAACGAGCGAACCACAGCGAGACTTCTCAATGCCTCCAAAATCAGCAACTTTCAGTAGAGCCCTGTCTCTTCTACAGTATGATGCCCCATTCATATGCGCTTCTTGCTGCCACCGAAAACCCTTTTCTACTTTCAAAGGCTCGGAAAAGAGCCAATTGCAGCGCCTGGCGCGTCGTAATCCCCCATATGGTAGAAAAGCTTCGACGATAGCATCTGTGACCGCCGTCAACGCCAAAAGAGATATCCCACCTGCTTTTCGGGAGCTTCATGCGTCCTTGAGCGCTCTGGAACATGAAGCGGCCGTATACGTGAATCTAAGCCAATTGAAGCTTGCACTACGAGGGCTCGAATCGGAGAATGCAGTGACGCGGGTAGCTGGTTTGGCCTACTCCTGGAATTGCTCTGATGTATTTGTATGCTGATATTGCTGGGTAGTACTTGGTTTGCACGCTCAATCCGGAGCGCGCAGGCTTGTGAGAGCATTGCTGGCGGATCCCTTGGTTCCAGAGCCAGCGTGGGAGAAGCAGGTCGCGGACAACGAGAATCAAGATGGCAGGGCTTTACTTTTACGGTAGGCTCACCTTAGCTTGAAGCGTGATTTGATGCTGATCATGTTGATAGGTACGGCGAACAGCTGGACCACGATCCGCGGCATCCCCTCGTCAAGACCCTCTTTATTCCCTCTTCAACCCTCCTCAGCCACAACCTAGAGGTTATAATACAACCGCTTAGGCCGAATGGCAATGTTGAATCTACAAGCGTGGATGAATATTTGGTACCACTATTGGAAATGCCCAACTCGACCAGTGGAAGGGTTTCGACACTGACTTATCCAGTGCACAAGGCTCTTGTCTTAGGAGAAGGATTCAAGGACCTGGTTGCCTATATACCCATTGTTCGCGAGAGAAAGCTATTCGAGAAGGCTCATGTGGTAGCAGGGGTCATCAATGGGGATTGGAGTTTTCCACTGCAGAAGCCGGAGTCGGACTCGGAGGAAGCTATGAAACCCGTGAATGTTCATCTCGCCGAAGAAGCCATCCAGCTCTTCCGTCGGTCCCTGGAAAATTCGATAGAATACGAAAAGGCATGGTTTGCGAGTGGACTGCCAGCTATAGCGAACTGGCTACTAGAAGGTACTATAGCAGACCCCTCCACGCTTAAGAAGTCAGTCCGGCGTCTCACTGCGATCATACTATCGAACGCCGAACAAGCAATCCTTCGTGAGGAACAGGAAAAGCAACAGCAACTTCTCCACTCAACCGTTCCATTCCCAATCCGCGAAACCCTCGATCTCGCCATTCAGTCTTGGGCCGAATGCGCACACACCGAACTTCGAGACCAGCTCGACATAGCCTTCTACAGTAGGAGCTGGCGTAAAACCACCTGGTGGAAACTCTTCTGGCGCGTCGACGATATAGGCATGATTGCTACTGATGTCCTCCAACGGTTCTGGCTCGTCGAGGCAGAGAAGGAGCTCCTCTGGCTAGTGGGGCGCATAGAACAGGCCGGCCTCTTGGGCCCCCCAGAACCACACAACCTCCCACCTGCTGAACTCAACCCAGACGATGTGCCAAAACTAGGCGCCTTCCCCCTTTCGCCCCGCATGTCCGACGTTCTGCCTAAAACCTCCGACCTTTCATCCTCCGATACACTCATCCCCGCCCCCACAACGCTAACGTCCTACCCCCAATCCATCTCTGTCGCCCGCTCCTCCCTCTCCCAAACCACCCCCCCTCTGACCGCCACCGCCCAACGTCTCCTGCTAACCGCCATCTCCACTACCGCTCTTACATCCTCCCTCTCCGGCCTCCTCTACCTCTCCCTTCTCGAAACCTCAATATACGAAGCCGGCGGCATTGCAGCCCTCGGGCTCGTGTGGTCGATGCGAAGGCTGCAAAAGCGCTGGGAAGAGGCGAGGGGGCTGTGGGAGGCGGATGTAAGGGAGGAGGGGAGGAGGGCGTTGAGGGGTGTGGAGGAGGAGATGAAAGAGGTTGTTAGGGAGGGCGGGAAGGGAGTTGGTGATGTAGAAGGTGAAGTGGAGAGGCAGAGGGCGAGGGAGCTGCTTGGGATGGCTAGGGAGGTGTTGGGGGAGATGCGGTAACTGATTTGGGTATGCAGAGCTCTAGAACTGCAGTAAGATGGTCTTGTAAGAGATTGGACCGCCGCACCGATATATCCTGTATCAAAGGTAATCACCTTAACAGAGCTCTAGACGCACGGCAGACTCAAATGATCACTACTAGAAGAACCTCTGTGATGGATCTTGGCTGATATAAAATGTCGTGATAGAGCGCCAGATAGGCAAGACCCTGTACGTTCTACGCTGTCACTCTTACTGGCTTCCATCCTGCCGTTCTATCTCCGATGATAAGACTCATATCGCATAAGCGGTCCTTCTCTATCGCTTGTAGCTGCCTAATTTTTCCACGGGTTGTTCATATTCACTGGGTCACTGGAGTCCAGTCCGACTTTTGAAAGCGGTAACAGGGTAACAGTGGTAAGGAAAGGATTGCGTGAGGAGAAGGAGGGAATTGGGGCTTTAGGACCGCGGGGGTGCGGGAGAGGGTAGGGAGTGGAAAGCGGAGTGGGTCGGGGAAATGGGGGAAGCGAGCGAGGGGGTTGCGTTTTGCACACCGAAGCTTAGGAGGGTCAACGGGTATTTGAACCAATGGTGTTGGTATCGCTCCTCCAGTCGAATCTATCCTACGATAACAGTCATAATCCCCCATTTCTTCAAGAGTTCCTCTGTTATCACACCCTTCTTCACCAAATCAGCGAGCTTGTACGCAATCCCTCATTCGAGTCACTGCAATGGATATTCAATGACTAGCTTCGTATTCGCGGCCGCTGCGGGTGTTTGGGTGGCTGTGAGCAGAGGGCTTGACGACTTGTTATATCTGTTTTGCTGATGGTTGGATTTTGATGACTGGAACGGTGGTGTATTGAAGAGGATAGCTCTGTTTCTAGAAAGGGTTGGGTCATGGATACTCGTACGATATGCGTCTCAGACAACCAGAGGCTAAGAGCATTGGAGATGTTACTTCTGTTTTGAGGTTCGGCTTGTTGATGACGGCTCATGCTGTTTCATCTTATTCAGTTTGATGCGGGCGGATTTTAAAGGGTTTATGTTCTTTTGCGTAGAAACATCGTAGAGGAGTGATGATAGCCCGTGGCTGTCGTTGATTTAGGCTCCTGGGGAATGACACTCTAGGAGAGGTATCCTCTGCTTTGAGATTTTGCCTCGTAATGAAGCCCTTAGTTGCTTTGTCTTTAAGTTTACTGTGAATGAATACAGGATTCAGCTACCCATGGGTGGAGACGGTGACAAGTACGAATAGATTGTGGATGTCCCAAGAGCTCGGTTGAGGGTCTAAATCCTTTTGGATCCTTCTGGGTTGTAATTCGGTCGGCGCTGTGCTGCGGATGCGGATGCTGACCTTCATCACCGTCCATGGTTGGCTCTTCAAGTCTTTTTACCGGAGCAGCATAAAGAACTGTTGAAAGTGTACAATGCTCTTATGTTTTTGTGTTATCCAATCTCCACACTACCCTCCGGCACACCCTTCCTACTCCTCATTCTGCTGGCAAGGAATCGCATGATGGGATACATCTCCGCTCTATTCCTCGGCATCCCATCACCAGGTCTCTCCCATTTATGATACCGCACATCCTCAAAGCACTTCTTGATACCATCCAAGGCACTCTTCGTGATGAGTGTATTAGTGGAGCCGCCGAGGACACAGATTGGTGTTTTCGAAGACTGATTCGCTTTGAGCGATGATGTCGGTACTGGGCCACCAATGGAGATGATTCCGCCAAATTCCTCGAGACTATTCATGGAGAGCATGGCAACGATGGCGGCCATGGCACCTTGACGGTAACCGAAAAGGAAGATGTCTCTAGGGTTGTGTCCGCAATTGCCAATCAGAGCATCTTGTATTATGTCTTTCTCGACCATCTTGCCGGCCTTCTCAAAGCCAGCGTCCAATTCCATCTGCCCAGTCGACTGATCAAAAACAATGTCATCACCCCAATGGTATCCTCCGAGATCGAAAGGCAAGGGCGTAGGTGCTTGTAGTGAGATGCAGGTTGTTTCGGGCAAGGCAAGCTGTTTTCCGAGGTTGGTGAAGGAGGCATTGGTGTCACCCAGGCCATGCAGGAGGATGAGTGCGTTTATTGGTTGGGTGGATAATGAAGGTGGTGGAGTGATGGTGAGTTGGATGTTGGAGGGAAAGTCGTTGGTGGTGGGTTGGTGGCCGGGCATGTTTTCGTACTGTTGGTGTTTTGATAGCCGGCCAGAGAGAAACAGAATTATCTATCTAGCTAGATGCCTTAGGACGTGAGTACAAGCATTGGCCAAGAGTTGCCAAGAGGGAATGGCCGCCTTGGCTGCCTTGAGAGCCGCACCATGAGATGAGATGAGATGATATCTCAGTCAGGTCTTGAAGCTTCATCCAAGACTTGAAACGCCTGACGAATCGAGGTGTGACATCATAACAACGCCAGTACATGGCATCACAGCATTTGACTGTTGTTGTTGTTGTGCTTGTTGTGCTTGTTGTCACAAGAGTGTGACGCAGATGGGAATGTTCATTCAAAAACCAGTTTAGGGAGTCAAGAGATGAGGTAAGGTACTGTAAGGTAACGTATCTGGTTAATTGAACGACTAATGATCACTCGTACTATCTATTCGTCAATCGTCTTGAGCGGGGCACATAAAAGCCCCTCCATCCTCCTTCGAAAGCTCCCTCCCTCTCTTTCTCACACTCACACACACACACACACTCACACACACTCACACACTCACACTCACACACACTCACACATATATCACCGCAATCATCCACCACACCTACACAATCCAATCTCTTTCATCATGTTCGGCTTCGGTTGGTGTTTTACTTTCACTGCCCTGTCCTTGGCAAGACCCGTTGCTGATCCAATTTTATGTCTACCAGGAGAATCCGAAGACGCCCATAACGAGGTCTATGAGCAGAATGGAGGGTACGAGAACCCCAACCACGAGGCCAAATTGTCTCACGAGGTCCTCGGCGGTGCTGCCGCTTTCGAGGGCATGAAGCTGTTCGAAGACCGCCAACGCAAGGAGGGTACGCAGCACTCTCCACATACAGTTCACGAGGCATTTGCTCACACTTTGTCCAGGCAAGCCGGTATCCCATGCCTTTGCGAAGGAGCTCCTCGCTGGGTAATTGACGCATGTGCTTGAATCTCCACAAGCATGGCTGAATACTGCATAGGTTCGTCGGTGGAGAGGTTGACAAGCTTGCTGAGACCCGGGGTCGGTTTTCCCGTCTCTGTCAACACAACTATCTACAACTGCTGATCCTTGCATTAGGAATGGACGAGTACGACAAAATCCGTGCCAAAGACCACGCCGTCGAGTCTGCTCATAACATGTACGATGACCACTACGTTCGCGGCCAAGGTGCCGATCAGTACGACCCCAACCAATACGACCGTCCGCAGCAGTTCGACCGCTTCTAGATCAATCTGGATACGCGGCGGCTTCGGAAGGGACTGACGTTGGCACTGGGTCATGCGGAAAAGTTGTAAGCTGATGGGATGCTCGTGGGCACGTTTCGGTTATTCTAGTCAGCACACAATAAAATAAGAGAATACAACCATCGAGTATGCGATTGCACACATTGTTCCTCGTGACGTTCATTGGCATGTTAAATGGTTCGACGTGATTGCGTACAGAAGCTGAAGATTTAGGTAATTCGGCCTCGAAGCATTCGCGAAACTAGACATGATCCTATAGTGTTGATGCGATTCTTCGACTTCTAGACCCCTCGTGCATCATCGGATCCAATCAAACCTAGCACGGTCTCTCCAGACACGCCTCCATTTCAATGGTCACAAAACCTCCGAGTACACATGGGCGGAAAAGCATCTCCAACACGTGGGGCTGGGAAAGGTTCCATATTGCCATTGGAAGGATTTCTTGATGCGCCACAATCACACCATGCTTTCATTGTTAAGTTGTCCACTGCTAACCAGATCTCCAATTGATCAATTTCCTGTACGGAGTAACTGCTACAGCCTCCTCCTCTTTCCCAGCCCAGCTCAGCATAGACCTTCCTCTCCGGCTTCTCGCTCTGGTTGCCATGCGAGTCTTTGGGAATCTTCGTCCCGCCGCGAAGGTACTGGGAGTCGGTGGTGTTGTTGTTGGTGCATCAGCGCGGTAGCTAAAGCTGTCTTACCGAGCCTATCTCTATCAATTAGGGTTTGGCGGCAGACTATCGATAACGCCACTTCTTCCACAACTCAAAGTAGGACTGCCAGGTACAATGGCGTGAGGGGGACCACGGGGGCGTTGTAGCCAAGCTCGACTGCTGGTTTAGCATTGAAGGGAATTCATACCGGTGGTCCACCGGATTCAACTATTTAAGAAGCAAGTGTGTTCCGCAGAGCATGAGCCCGTAGCACGTCTTCCTAAGTTGAGCAGCTCTCCACATCAAGCACTTTTCACTGTTCCCCGGCCATGTTCGTACAGTACTTGACCTCTGTTGCGTTGTGCTTTGCTCTGCTCAACATCACCTTTGCGCAATCCCCACCAGGACTCCAACCTGGTTCCACGAATCCATTGACAGTGATTTACGGCCAAACTGCCATCTCACCTGCTGGCATTTCGTTGACGCCAGCGCGTATGTATCCTGTCTGGCGGAGCCCACAAGAACAGCGACTTACCAATGGAATACAGAGACACAAAAACCAGCTACGATTGGTACCAATGCCGCCCTCAATGGCTCATATATCCTCATCATGATCGACATCGACGCCCCGTCGCGAACCAACACTAGCCTCGCTCAGGTCATCCACTGGATCCAACCAGGCTACATCTCGGCATCTCTGAAGAATGGATCTTACTTCCCTCTGGTCTCTACCAGTCCGGTGATAGTCCCATATGCTGGTCCAGCTCCACCACCAGGAAGTGCCTCGCACCGATATGTCTTTTCTCTCTTCAAACAGCCCGCAAGTTTCACCAACCCAAAAGCCTACGCCGGATTTAACGCTCAAAACCGAACGCACTTCAACACAACGGATTACGTCAAACAGGCCGGTTTGGGGCCCATTGTCGCGGCAAACCATTTCACCTCGGAGAACAAGAATGTCACCGGCGCTAATGGGACTTCGGGGACTGGCAGCGGGAATGGGACAGCAGCACCGTTCCGTGGCGACGCGATTGAGACGAGTAGCTCGCGCTTGAGCCTGGTACTTGGCTTGACCGTGGCCACCGTGGGGCTGTTGGCGATGTAGGGGGCCCGTGCTATTAGGTAATGAACAATAGACGTTTCCATCGAGCTTCACAGCCACGAGCTCTACTACCTTACTTGTATTAATGCCAATCGCGGCGACCATACCGCGCTCAGAGCTTGTAGCTAGATGCAGCAATAATAATGCAGTTCCAGAAAATGGGCCTTACGGCGTCCGAAGCATTACGGAGGTAATCAAGGCTGGCATCAAAGGATAGCCGTAGTTGAATTCCCTGGTGAAAGGAAAGCATGATACTGTAGATCTAGTGAGAAAGGGGAGTTCTGTTCTTACAGTCTATACATAAGTCGGCGCGGCCCAAGCGCCCGGCGCTAAAATATGTAGAGTAGTCGTTGGACGGCAATTCCCGAAGCATTTTCAACGGTAAGGTACCCGTTTTGCCATGCTGCCTTGATCTGCCTTACTGCCCCATCAATCTATAACTTCCTCAAGCACTCAGGGAATGAAAAACGATTCCTATCTCTGCCTCATAGACCATCACACCTTTTGATGGGCATCGCTTAGATCAGTTTGGTCTGCCACGACTTCTGCTTCCGACGCGCCGTTCGGAAGTTTCTTTGTACCTTTAGTTCCTTACCTTAGTCCTTGACGTAGGTTCTTCTTGCGCTCCCGAAATGAGGCCTAGTTACATTCTCCTGACGACGTATGCGGAACAGAATTTCGGCGGGAAAATTCCGGAAAAGTTCCTTTTGACAAGCCCTCAATGTGCTGCCCAGTCTTTGTTTGTTGCCGCCATGTGTACGGTCACACAACATCGTTGCTTCTCAATTGACTATGAAGTTCGCCAAGTAGGTGGCCCCAAGGCGCAATTGCGAATTGGCCCAAGCTAAATAGTACACAGGGAGCTCGAGCAGGACCTGGTGCCGGAGTGGAGGGCAAAATACTTCGACTACAAGGTCAATCGGGTAGTCAACATTTGGGCAAAGACCACGTAGCTGATACATTAACAGACTGGTAAGAAGAAGGTCAAGGCCGTCGCAAGAGCATTGAGGAACATTAACCAGACTCCCAAAACCCCGGGGCGACAGAAACCAGCCAACCTCTTCTCGGGAACGTCCTATCTATCACCCATCCCTGTCCGTCATTCCAGTGAGGGTTCATTAGGCCACACTTCTCCCGACCTGGGGACTCCAGCACTGACTCCTAAGGGCTCCGTCAAGGGTGCTCTACACAATGGAGGATCGCCTCCCAAACAGGCTTCCTTTAGCCCAGGGAGGGTAGATGATGGAGGGTTTCCAAGATCACATGGTCCCACACCGATGACCATACCAGAGCAAACGCCTGTGGATGATTTCCCGGAAGAGTCAAGTGAACCATGGGATAGCGGCGCGGTCACAAATTATGGCAGCATAATGTCTTCACCACCGTTCCGCAACCCTATGCCACCTTCCCTTGAACTGCCTGACCCTGCACTATCACCAAACGAAGAGTCGTTTCCGCGCCACAATCGTGCTTGGCGAAACAGTCGTTTGAACCCTCATGCAACTCCGTTGATTAAAACACCCAAGGATGCCCGGGGCGATGCCTATAAAGTGGGAAAGACCCATTCGCCCTTAAATACTACCTCGTCTCTCTTGCCCAAGCATCGAAGACTTTTTCCACACAGATCGCAATCTACACCTGGTGGAGTCATAGCGCCGAAGCGCCCGCCATTTCTCAAGCGGATATTTTCCACAGCGAATATTGAGTCGTCCCCGATGGGAGACGTGCCTCTGGAAGCATGGAAGGAATTCGATAATCGCCAGGCTGATTTTCGGAATTTCCTTGATAAAGAGCTTGCCAAGATCGAGTCTTTTTACAGATCGAAAGAAGAAGAGGCTGGCGAGCGCCTATCAGTTTTGAGGCAGCAGCTTCATGAGATGCGTGACCGCAGACTTGAAGAGGTTCTTGCCAAAAGACGGGCCCAGGAAAATCAAAGACAAGAGCAAGATCGTCGTCTTGGGTCCGGGCATGCTCAAGGCACTAGCACGAATCTCAACGGAAATCACGACAGGCCCCTCTCTTCCACGGCGCTGAGATTCATACAACCCTTCGAGAGCCGAATCGGGTTGGGAAGTCATCGCTTCGGCAAGAATACAAAGGCGCTCGAGCAACTGGGTTCTCCCACAGGACCGCAACCCCAAGATTCGGCAAATCAACGGAAAACAGATTCTTGGCGAGACTTCACACGACGACCAACCTATGTGGATGATGTGCCTTACCGATCAGCTAAACGAAAATTAAGGCTCGCTCTTCAGGAGTTCTACAGAGGCCTTGAACTCCTCAAGTCATATGCATTACTCAACAGGACGGCTTTTCGTAAGATGAACAAGAAGTACGACAAGGCAATCAGTGCTCGTCCTACCGGCCGCTACATGTCCGAGAAGGTTAATAAAGCCTGGTTTGTGCAGAGTGAAGTTCTTGAGGGACAGATTGTGACCGTTGAGGACCTCTATGCAAGATACTTCGAGCGCGGCAATCACAAATTAGCTGTTGGGAAGCTGAGAAGCAAAAACGCGCGAGCTGGCGATTACAGCGGGAGTGTGTTTCGCAATGGGTTCCTCGTTGCTGCGGGAGCTGTCTTGGCTATCGAAGGTGTCGTTTACGGCGCGGAGCATTTGATGGATTCGGACCCCACCGTGAGACTGAATGCTAGCTACTTGTTACAGGTACCGCGCCAAGGGATGGACTGTATGTGTTTGAGCTGACTTCTTTCAGATTTACGCTGGCTACTTCCTAGGACTGTTGTTATTCCTTCTATTTTGCATTGACTGTAAGATATGGACGCAGGCAAAGATTAATTATGTCTTCATCTTCGAATTCGATACGCGACATAATCTGGATTGGCATCAATTGGCAGAGGTAAGTGATCTGGTATTGAATCCGGAAAGTATATTTAACTCAGGCAATAGCTTCCTTGCCTACTGCTGTTCTTATTGGGGCTGTTCATGTGGCTCAACTTTCAGCAAAGTGGAACTAATACTATGTTTCTTTACTGGCCTGTTATCTTAACTGGGCTTACTGTTATAATATTATTCAACCCGTTCCCGATACTCTACTATAAGAGCCGAGAGTGGTGGGCGTATTCTAATGTAAGTTGGCGGATGGACCTGACTGTTTAACATGGCTAATCGTAGAGTAGTTCCGACTGCTTCTGGGAGGACTATACCCTGTGGAATTCAGGGATTTCTTCTTGGGTGATATGTATTGCTCTGAAACATACGCTATGGGTGTAAGATGGCCTGCATCTCCAGAATGATCTTGGCTAACCTGCTTCGAGAATATCGAACTTTTCTTCTGCCTCTATGCTAGAGACTGGCACAACCCAGTGCAATGCAATTCAACCCATTCGAAACTTCTCGGTTTTTTCTCCACTCTCCCAGGGATCTGGCGGGCTCTTCAATGTTTACGGCGATACTATGATACCCGAAATGCGTTTCCACATCTTGTCAACTGCGGCAAATATATTTTTACCATTCTATTCTACATGTCCCTCAGCCTATACCGGACTAATCAGGTCACACAGCTAAAAGCATTTTTCATCGTTTGCGCTACCACTAATTCAATTTATTGCTCTGTCTGGGATCTTGCTATGGATTGGAGTCTCCTCAATCCCTACGCCGAAAATCCCTTCCTCCGCGACGTCCTCGGCTACAAGCGCCCTAACCTTTACTACCTGGCTATGGTCGTTGATCCCATCCTTCGCTTCAACTGGGTCTTCTATGCCATATTCTCCTCCGAACTCCAACACTCTGCTTTACTCTCTTTCTTTGTTGGCTTATCAGAAGTCTTTCGAAGAGCCATGTGGTCGCTTTTCCGCGTGGAAAATGAACACTGTACCAACGTTGGCCGTTTCCGCGCCTCAAGGGACGTTCCCCTACCGTACGATATTCCTTCTCCAACACCTTCCTCCAGCAACGAGGACTCGTCACGGTACCAGGACGGGCATGAACCCCCGAATTCACCCCAGTCTCAACGTCGCACGTCTACGCAACAACCACCGCAATCTCCCGCCTACACCGCATCAGGTGTCGATGTGGAAACTGCGCAGTCCCCGTCTTTGCGGCGCCGCCCGACCGTGACGGCCTCGACACCTATCCAGCGCGGCATCGCCCGCGTCGCCACGATCATGACCCAAGCGCATGCCCAAGACTTTGAGAGAAAAAGGAGGCCAGGCGTTGTGGACGAAGATGCAAAGTACAGAGAAGGCCGGCAAGGGGAGAGTAGCGAAGAAGAGGATGATGAAGAAGACGGGACCGCTAGGGATAATCGACAGGATGTACTGGATGCAGAAGGGATATTGGAGAGGCATCGGAATGGGACCGATCTATCGTGAAGTGAGATGGGCGCGTGTCTGGCTTGAGCGTGTTCTTCGGGGATTGCACATGTACATGGAAAAAGTTATTCGGGTCATAGCTTCTGCTGATAGAAGCCATACAGTGTGTTTCAAAAACACGACAGATCTTTCTATTTTCCCTAACAGTTGTTCACATCTTGCACCGGGGCAGCTCCACATAATCTGCCAAAACAACTGGACATGCACTACGTCGAGCTCGCAAGCCAGCCTGGTTGTGACAGGGAGCTGCTAGTGAAGCATACTAACCTAGAGATCGAACTCAAAACACGGGTGACGGGTCTCAGAGAAGTTGGAAATTTGAAATGCTAAGCCTCGGTAGCGGACGAACAGGGCGCTTTTGGCTGAACGCAATCGATAAATTTATCATTCTCCGCATTCCTATACTGTCGAGACTCGCCTCTCGACCAGAACTCTATCGTCTTGCTGTAGTAATGGCGTTCCTGATATGTCGCCCCGTCAACTCATACTTCGCCAGCTCATCAATGTGTTCTCAAAGACCTTGAATATCACTGCCCTCGTCATCCACGCCCTCCAGATGCGTGATGAACTTCTCCCAGATCTAACGTCCATTAATAATATCAGGCTTCCTGTACTTTACAGCGAGGTCGATATGCGACTTGAAGCCTTGGTCAAAAATGTCCACGCGACTTGAGGTGAGAATGACAGTGCATTCGTAATGCTCTGGTGTCTCTGATACAACAGTTAACGAACGGTTGCAACATTCATCTCTCAGCGGTTGCCGCCTGAAGTAGGCGTCGACGCTGTTGAGCAAAATAATACAGTCCCATAATATGCTAAAATATAAGGTCTGCTCAAGATCGCGCTTGAACCGTACTGGGTCTGTGCCGAGTTCTCCATAAGTGAGAGAAAGTAGAGGCTTCTCCGCAACTTCTGCGACGCTTTCGGCAGTGAGCGTTTTACCGGTACCCGGATCACCGTATAGCAGGATAAGCGTATTATTGCCTTTTTTCGCAATAAAATCCCCCCTAAACTCCGCTACTCTTGGGCTAGATACCAAATCCTGGACTAAATGCTTTGAATAGTCTTCGAACATCTAATTCTCGAAGGCTTTCATGTTGCAAGAAACATCCGTGAGTCTGTCCACTGCCAACTCTTCCCAACTTTGGGTCTGCAGATTGGAACCATGGATCACGCTTGGTGATAAAACCAAAAAGGGATCCGCTGGTGGCTCATCAAACAAGTCCGTGCTCGTAGAGCAGAGGTCATCTTGAAGAGTAGACATGTCGCTTGTGTGAAGCTGTCTATGTGTTAAGGGGTCAATCATGTATCGAGGGTTCGAACTCTGCATGTGCTTCTCGTTGGGCTTGAAGCCGTAAACAACATATCTTCGACCTCGCGACTTCCAAACTTGAAGACCTCAGGCACGTAGTTTGGACAAGAGCTGTGGGCTTTCGTACCTAACAGGATAAAGGTCAACCTCCTTGATTGGTATCAAGCCATCTGCACGTCTTGGTACGGTACTTTGAGGAGCATCTGCTCGCTATGTTTTCGAAAATAGCCGTCAAGTTTCCAAGTTTACGTTTTAATATTCCATATTACAGTCTCGCGGTTGCAGTCAGGTGCTCCTGTACGAGGGTATCCAAGCTCAGTGACTTTTTCCCCTGTATTTGGGCCGGTTTGATAGCTTCCCGTTGCATCAAACCGATTTCGTCTTGGTTTCGAGAATGCTGCACAAGCCAAGTGATCGCCGTTGTGTTTATGAACCAGAATATCGTCGCGTTGACGCAATGAAGCGAGGCGATATCATTTCTGTTCCTATCATTTGTGCCACCTCTTTGTGTTCGTTGCCATAAGCTTGGTCGATATAACCCATAAGTAATTCTCATTGCAGACGCATAGTTAGAGCGAGTAGACTGCGTGTTCATCAAGGGTGTCTCGATAATGGTGTGCGAACAGATAGGAAGCCTTGATTTCAAGAAGTTCGTTTAGCACATGTATCTATTGTTGGTGAACCTCTGAAGCTTTGTGAAAAGGCTTTGCAACAACAAGCTGAAGATCTCTTGATATGGTTAGAACCGACATGGAAAACGGTATCGCTGCGTTTTGACTTTGCGTGTCATATACCGCTTGTGTGATTTAGGCGCCCCGAACACAGCTATAATTCTTAAACACAAGGAATACAATGTTGGGATTTCGACATATATAAGAACTAAAATCTGCAACGGGTAAGTTGCCCTGGAATGATGTTGTACCCAAATCTCCATTCAGCCAACGGGGCTTGCCGAGATAGGTCTCCATACCACGAGCGCCACGAAAGACTCTGTGCACAATCTGCCACTGGGCTTGGCTTTTGCCGGCCTGGTTTTCGGGATTCACTTTTCCTCCTTCTGAAGAGCGAACATTGGTATGATTCGGTTCTTTTGGAAAACCCATTGAGACATGATCGTCTTCGCTGCTATCGGCTTCTGCTGGTCCCATCGGTTTCAGAATCTTGATACTAATTCTCATTTTGAGCTCCATCGTAATTGTTGACTTGGTTAGAGCTAGAGCTTTGACGCTTCGTAAATTTAGGAGTTATTGAAATAGGCTATACATACCTGAATAGGATTGTTCCAAAGTGTGTTCACATTTTGGCCGATTCGTAAACCAACAGGAGTTTGGGTTCGAGGGTTACTGCCTTTCATGGTCGCTTTCGCAGATCCTAATTTCGATTGGAGCGATGATTGTGCGCGCTCTTCAGGAGCCGACGAGGTCTTACTGACCTAGAGTATAATTAAAGTAAAGCATGTTGCGCATTGGGAATTTCATAAAAAAGCCATCCAGATATACCTCGGCCGAGTTTTTTAACTTCTTTCGATGAGACGCTTTTTCTTCGTAGCTTGTTCTCGAGTTGCTCAATGATCTCTTCTATATAGGGTATTGCATGCGTGATGAGGTCTTAAGCCTTCCAAAACATCCATCCTTTTTGAGACCATCATGCTTGTTTCGGTATCCCTTGACTTTCCCCCCTTTTTCCTTTGATTTCTTGTTCAAGCTCAAGGATGCGTGTAGTCTCAGGAGTCGTATACCGAGACATCTATGGATATCCAAGTTATATAAATGCTGGTACAATTAAAAAATTAAGCAGAATTGTTCACGAGATATAATGTGATTTGGCTTGCGAAAACCTCATTCAGCCTCGCTGTGAGTAATGTTACACAGAGTAGACCCTTGACCATCGATGTTCTTCACCGTCATCGTCTCTATTCTCGTCTCCATATCTTTCTTCGTTCTTGCGTCACTCACGCTTTGATTGGCCATGAATATATTACTGTATCAGAGCATACGTCTTGACTCCTTTTTTCAAAGATTGTACACCACACAAGGGGTCTCCCTGAAACGCACCAAGTCCATGGCGTACGTCGCTTCCCGGGAGGTGATAGGACAAGGCATATGTTAGAAGGTCCGAGGAGCTCCAGCATGCACTTTCAAGGAGGGTCATGCGTAAGGATACGGCGGTATCGACTAATATCCATTTTAGTTAGTTTACATCTACTACGAATGAACGAGACATCGAGCAAACCACAAAAGATAGACTATTAGCTTCGTCCCGAACATTGGTTAAAGCCGATTTTAGTAATGGTATACGATTGGTCTTGCGGGGTTCTGCATGGGATCAAGAATACAAGTCCCTCGTGACTCTTTCTCAGTGCCAACGTACTAAATATATTGCACAGATCGTAATCGCCTTACCACGTATTTTGTTAGATCAAAAGATCTTCGGGTGCTGTAGAGCTTTATTCATCCGGCATTGTCTTCTTGCAATCCTGCTGGGCCTCAAGAGCCTTGTTCCCACCTGCCTTAGCCTTCGCCGCCCTCTTGCTTTGTCTGTTGCTCATAGGAGCTTCACTTTGGTCGTTGACCCCGTCCTTGGTTGACCATTGTTGTTGAGCTGCAAGCTCGTCGGCCGCCGTCCATTCTCTTGGCAGGATTGCGAACACTAAGTACGAAGTGTGGGTCTTAAGCTCAGCTTCGGCTTTGTGAACCAATCTGCCCTCTTTGTAAAGCTTTCGAGTATCTAGAGCTTCTCGGATATGTCCTAAGCGCTGTTGTTTCGAGATCTGGGTTGTCGTCGTAGGTGAATCCAAAATGGGAAGCTCTTCTGTCTGTTCTTGATCTTGATGATTTGCGCTATGGAAATGCCTTGAACGTCCCTCTACCTCTCTTAATCTAGTAAGTGCTTCGTTTACCGAAGATGGCGAAGCATTGACCCCTCTTAGGCCTTCCTCTTGTAAACCAACCCGCTGTCGTCGAACCTCGATCCGTTTGGCTGCGATTTCCACCATTTCGATGTCTATCCAGCCTAATTGCCTCATGGTAGTAATGGTACGTTGCACTTGTTCGATGCAAGGTGAGAATGTGCACAGATGGATTGACAAGTTTGGATCTAGCAGCGACTGGTATTCCGTTGAGCCCGAGCCCATGCTCAGTCGACCTGGGCCTGAATCTTTATCATGTAATCGTGGTACATTTGACTCTCTATCGTTGCCTGACAGTTTCAGATCCCCACGTTCTATGGTTCCAGTGTCCAAGGTATTTCTAGCGACAGCACTTCTAGTGAGATGCCGCAGAGCAAGCCAAGGAGCTGGCAAGTCTAAGAAAATTGCACTGGCATTCAGACCTTCTGCTCTGACACCATGAGACCTGAAGCCATCTTGGCAGACATCCCTATGTATAATTTCTACAACCCCATCCAGTCCATGATCACTGGTCTCTGTTTTCAGCTTCTCTACTCGCTGCTCATGGAACTCAAAACTCCAGACCTTTCCAAAGAGGTTTCCTTTCCGGATGTGTGCTGGTAATCCTCCCCAAGGTCCCTGAGGATACCCATTGAACACCGCCCTCGCTGCGGCATGTGTGAAAGATCCACTGCCCGCCCCGGCCTCGATGAGAACGGCCCCAGGTCTAGCTCGCAGACGATGCAGAATATAGCTATAATCTGGCGTGTATACCACCTGCGTTCGATGGGGTAACGATGAAGTCCATATCTCAGGAGTCGGCGGCAAAAGGTGCACAAAGCCTGTTGGGGCCGTTATAGCGACCTTTTGGTCCACTTCAACCTCATCCACTTGCTCAACCACTGCAGTATCACCAGGTACCTGTTCTCCCCCATCTACCCCATCTCTTTTTCTTTTCTTCTGCCTCTCGCCTGGAGCACGCCGCCCTCTCGATCCAGTGTCTACTGTGGATGCGCGCACCTGCGAACCCCAAGGCACACCAATCAGCGTGCTATGTGGGAATGAGCCAAAACGGGTATTGGTGACTTTGCCCTCGTCATAACCTTCATTTTGCTCGTCTTGCGAGCGGAGTATGGCGGGAATTTGATGATCGCGTTTTAGGTGAAGAACGGCGAGCGAGTCCTGGAGACTTGTAGAACTGCGGGCGAGGAAGGGAGAAGGTCGATGAGGTTTCTGTCCAACCATTGTTAAGTGTAGCAACAAGTATACCAACTTATCACAGGTGCGTTAATCGCCTAAAAACACATCAAATCTATGTCTTTAAATCAAGATGTACATAGGTATTGACCATCGACCTAGCGTTACAAAATGGAGATCCGCGCTAGCGTACGGTACCTTATAGCAGTCGTGGCCTTTCTCAATAATACAGTACCTTACATGAACGGTATTGTTGATGTGTGTGACTCTTTCATGGCTAATAGCTCTTCTACCTTTGATCCCCCAGTAACGAAGCTATATGAACAAATCTCGACTTTTCCTCAAACCACCAGTTCTCTTGTCGCCATTTACGCCCGTGTCGCCCATTTGGTACGGGTGTTCACGACGAACAATGGCAACGACTAGCCGCCAACAGCCACCTTGGGAGCCTCCTCCACAGCCAGATGCCGATGCACGTTTACCACCGCTCAAAATCTGGAACTCGCTCACCCGGTCGAAGACTCTTTTTATACCAATAGATTGGAAGAATAGGATAGTTACGTGGTACGCCTGCGGTCCGACTGTATATGACGATGCGCATCTAGGCCATGCAAGAAATTACATGAGCACAGATATAATCAGGCGAATAATGCGAGACTATTTCAAGTACAACGTGAAGTTTGTAATGAACATCACGGATGTTGATGACAAGGTGCGTATGAAGGAAGCGGCGGCTCCAGCCTGCTCCAGCTGGAACAAACCACAACTATCAATTGTGGCGCCGTATCCTGTTACGCCTTAAGGGCTATGAATAATTGACACATTGCAGATTATACTTCGTGGAAGACAACAGCATTTACTAGAGCAATACGTTACAGAACGGCAGAAGCAAACAGCGAGAGAAACTGATACTGAGCTTGCGGCTTTGAAGGCTTATATCTTGAAAAACCTTCCAAAAGTACCTCCAGATACCCCCCTAAAAGAAGTTTACTCTCGGGTCCATATTCAGTATGCCGACGTACTAGATGGAAAGTCCTTAGATGGTAGCAATCCCGGAGAAAGAGAAGCCAAACTTAAAATGCACATCAAAACCGTCCTTACTGCATTAGATGCCTTGACTTCTATGAAAAACGTCGACGCAGGTGTTCAAGACATATTATTACCCTATCTTGATTCACAGTCTGGATCGTCAATCGATGCGAATGATCATACGATCTTTACAAAGCTTACAAAGAAATTCGAAGACCGCTTTATGGAGGATGTAAGACTTTTGAATTGTTTGGACCCAGATGAGATCACCCGGGTCACAGAATATAGCACGCAAATTGTCGACTTTGTGCGACAAGTTCAGAAAAATGGGTTTGCTTATGCAACTACCGATGGCTCAGTCTACTTTGATATCGATGCTTTCGAGAAAGCTAACAACAACTATGCGCGACTCGAACCATGGAATCGTAATGATAGGGACTTACAGGCAGATGGAGAAGGCGCGCTAACCAAGAAGACGTCCGAAAAGCGATCCGACGCAGACTTTGCTCTATGGAAGTCGTCTAAGCCTGGTGAGCCAAGCTGGCCGAGTCCATGGGGCAATGGTAGGCCTGGGTGGCATATAGAATGTTCGGCGATGGCTTCTGATAAATTGGGAAGCCATTTGGACATCCATTCTGGCGGTATAGATCTTGCTTTTCCGCATCATGATAACGAATTGGCTCAAAGTGAAGCGTACTGGTCCAGTCACGACCATAAATATCGGCATCAATGGGTCAATTATTTTATGCATATGGGGCATCTCTCAATACAAGGCTCCAAAATGTCGAAATCTTTGAAGAACTTCACCACCATTCGGGAGGCGGTGGACCGAGGTGACTGGACTCCACGGAGTTTGAGGATAGCTTTCCTACTCGGGGGTTGGAAAGAGGGTATTGAAATCACAGAAGACTTGGTGAAGGCAGGGTCAGCATGGGAAGACAAATTGAACGTATAGCGCCCTGTTCCCCGAGAAAGCCACTCGTATGTATGGTGACAGCTGATGATCTCTAGAATTTCTTTATACATGCCAATGACCGTTTGGGGAATACGGGATTGCTAAACACCGCCGAAGATGACCAAAAGTTGAAGGAAACTCTACAAAAGGCGAAAGACGACACTTTTTACGCACTTTGTGACTCTTTCAATACACCTGCCGTCATGGGCATTATCTCAGAATTAGTCTCGAGCTATAATGCCTCGGACAGGATGATGATCGGATCCGATATGATATTTGCGGTGGCCCGCTGGGTGACATCGATGGTCAATACATTTGGACTCAATGGCGCAGCGGCTCCAGGCGACGAAACAACTGGCTGGTCCGGTGTTGACGTGCCTGAAGCCGCGAAGCCATATCTAGAGTCCCTCTCTCGACTGCGTGATGGTTTGCGCCGAATGGCTAGGACCGCAAAGGGTTTAACCACGAGAGATATAGGAAAATTGGGCGATGCGACTATGAATCTATATGCAGACCCACATTCGGGCGCGGTCGCATACAAAGATGTATTGCAGAATTTCAGGAGTGAGGCGGGTACTCTAAGGGAATCACCCACTCTATCCCAAGAAATTCTTCAGCTCTGTGACCGAGTCCGAGATGTTGATCTCTGGAATCTAGGCGTTTACCTCGAAGATCGTGACGGTGATCAACCAGCCCTCATACGGCCCGTCACTAAGGAGCTGCGGGTATCTAGGGTGGAAAAGGAAGAGCGAGAAAATCAAAAGCAAGCGGCGAAAGAACAGCGCGAACGAGAAGTAGCAGCCAAAGCAGACAAAGGCCGCCAAAGTCATCTGGAAATATTCCGAACAGATGAGTACAGTGCTTGGGATGCCGAGGGACTGCCGACCAAGGATAAAGAAGGCAAGGAAATCACCAAGAGCAAAGCTAAGAAATTGAGGAAGGAAAGCGACAAGCAAAAGGAGCGACATGATGCATGGGCGAAGGCAAACAGGGTCTAGAAGCCGTACGATGAAATGATAGTTATACCGCTTGTTTGACTGCTTCTTGCGATCGGCATTCTCCGATCGAGGCTGTCTTGAATAAGCCGACCAAGCTCTCAAACTATATTCTCTCTAAGTCTGTAACTTTTCGGTGCCGTGCTAATGCCACTGTCAAAAACGGCAAGCACCATCTGTATTGGTCTATTCAAGATGTTACGAAGAAGGCACAATGCACAAATCTGTCTCCGCTGTCCTTGTGCCAATCCTACTTCTCTCCTAGTAACACATCCAATCGTGGCTATTTAGGCTTTCGGCCAAAAGTTTTGAGACGAGGCAAGAAACGCATGGTGCACAGCCCATTCGCTTCTCGCCAATCACTTGCACTTGCGTGTTCTGCCTTTTCGTGCTGTGTTTCACATCACATACGAGCACAAGTGTCAAGTTTTGTCGATTTACCGCGCTCGGTGTGCCAATTCATGCGTGCAGTGTCCTTGCCTCGAAACATGTTTAGGGCTAACGAGTTATGAGGATCATTATTCCATCGCACCTAACAGCTCTTCGGAAAGGACACGTCCGCCCCAAATATATTTGGCTTAAGGAACCCATATTATTTCGCTAAGGTACCTTAAGCTGTCGAGGTGTCCACATACCCGTTCTTCGTTCACCGCCGTTACGCCAAAGTCTCAATCTGCCGCAGAAGCTCATCACATGTGGCTTCGAATCAACAAAACTCTAACCTCTCTTCCCGATCATTTGCTGGAACCAATAGATATAACGGAACCTGCCGAGGGGTCGAGGTGAGCTAGCTTTTTTCAATCAAGGGGACACGGTTGTCTTCTATTTCTCTCCTTGTATACGTAGCGGAGATCAAATGATTCATCAGAACATTGGGCTGATTTCTTCGGTAGACTGAATTACTTGGGCCGTTCAAATCTCGGCTAGTTTTTGATTGATGATAATGTTTCGGCTAACAGTCTGTCACAGCACACTGTTCCTAACCATAGTTTCGAATATGCAAAGGTTTATGCGCCTCAAGACAACGAGCGCATTTCAAACTTAGATGAAACCAAATCCCTTGATTCTACCCCACCAACAATCTCAGCACCCCGAAAGAAAACGTGGAAGCAACAACACTCAGGTTGGTATGCTGGAGCACTTGCTAGCTGTCTCACGGCTCTCGTCGTCCTAGTAATCAACAGCAGTATGACCATATACGCAGCTGCGTCATATCCATTTAGCAATGGTATTGGCACACTGTTCCATGGAGACTGTGCACGGAGACTGTGCAAGGGCCAAGACTATCAATACATGGTTACAGCTCGCAGTAAACGTCCTGAGTACGATACTCCTGGGTGCTAGTAACTACTGTATGTAGTGTTTGGGTTCACCAACTCGAGAAGAAGTCGACAAAGCACACTCTAAGGGGCGTTTTTTGCATCTCGGGGTACCTTCAATCCACAACATCAGAGGTATTGGCTTGAGCCGTAAATTGCTCTAGCTAAGTCTTGGACTAAGCGCGTTCCCTTTACATCTGGTGTGCGTAACTATTTCCGCGAGCGCACTCTTTACAACATACTGATATAGCTTGTAGGTACAACTCTGTGGCTTTTTTGACAACGCAGGATAATATCTACACCGTAATGGCTGCATTGGAAGGGTATCATAGAGGCGGAAATTATGTTACCGGTAACATTCGCAACTCCATCCCCGAGAACGATATCTACATCAAAATTATTGAGACTGTGAAAAGTTTCCGAGATAGAATCGACAGAACAGCGAGCTTTGAAAGATTCAGTGCTCAGGATTGCATTCAAGCATACTCAACATAATATGTATCCCGAAGAGGTGATTTATTGCTGGTGCAAATTCGTCTAGGGGTAGGTTACTATCGAGATAGAATTCGTGACTATTTTATGTTTGACAGTTTGGCTAGTATCTCAAATACTTCTACCCAATCGTACGCCGACTCTGCAAGAATTATGGCACTCCCTTACGTCAGTCTCCCTATTTCCTTCCCTTCCTACGAGTGGATGTACCCTTTTGGAGGTCAGATAATATGGAATCCTGATCCTCATCTTTGGAAGCCTTACGGCGGTATAGTCCAGTATTGCTGGAGCGAGAAAGTAAGGAAAATTGCCAAGTTCGTTTCAGTCTGTATATTGCAATTACAGTCATAACATATAATCTTGTCAAGGCTATTGGCATGTTTACGACGCTTAAGACGCACAAGCAGGGGGCGTTGATTACGTTCGGTGATGCGATAGAGAGCTTCCTGGATAAGGAGGATGTCACAACTTGTGGATTAAGCATTTACTCGGCTGATCGCATACACCTCCTTTGGAACTGGGAAGATTTCGAGTCGAAAGTTGTGTCAAAGTTGTCCTTACCTTGTGAAAAGATCCTGATGGAGATGAAATCCAAGCAAGCAATGGGAACCAAAACGTTGGTATTGGGGAAGTGCGGCGACTCGGAAGCGCTGGGCTCTCTGCTTCGCTATGTAAGCTTCCCGCTACCCGATATGTTACTCCACTCTATCGTCAGACCATCATAGTGTAGTGAAGTGAAGCTAAAGCCCCTAAGTACCATCCCATTCTTAATTACATGCATTGCACTTCCGACAGCGGCTATTCCTTCAGAAAGTTGGAAGTCTCTATGGAACATCGGTATTGGAAAGCTTGTCGGAAACATTATTCTCCTTTTAATTCTCTCTTTCTTATCTACAGCGTTACTGGCAAACATTCCCCAAATCATCCTCTCGTATCTATATCTGATGTTCAATGGTCTGTTGACATGTATGGTTGCAGGTATATGAGAAGAAGTCTTCCAATCGCGCCTCGATTCTCTGGCTGTTATGACAGGTAACGAATGGAAGAAATACGCTCATCATCGAAGCACGCTTCGAGTCACCTCGCCAAAGGGTACACAAAGAAGCACATATTGGCTTCAGCTCCGCTACACATAATCCTTGCCACTTCTTATACTCTCCAGCTTGCTGAGCTGGCTGGCATCTCAGAGCTTTTCCTCTGTTCAAATCGGTATCCTTGACTCTGCTCGTGATATTCTAAACGAAGGAACAATCTCGAGTTGTGGCTACTCACCTGAAGCAATAATCCTAACAATGGCCGTCGGAAGCATGATAGTCTCAGGGACTTTGGCGACAGCTACTAGGCGGTATTCTCCTGGAATGCCACTTGCTTCTACATGTAGTGCTGCTATCTCCGCTGCATGTCATCGCCCACCTAATGACGTTGATGCAGCTGTTCTGCTGGTTTAATAGGGAGTTGTGAGTACTAAGAACGGTATAGAACATTGTTCTTTCAGTAGCAAGTTAGTGAGTCCCCTAAATACCGGGGCGAACATATGTTTGAATGGAATATATGGATCGAAAAGCACGAAAAAGAAGAGTGCAACTAGGTCGATAATGTATCCAGCTTGTGATGGAAATTCAATTTTGTGATTGGCAAAGGCGCAATTAGGGTTTTCAAATAGAGACTTTTGCAACTACAAAACTGTAAGATACTACAGGCTTATCAAACTGAAAGGTGTTGACCCAGAGTTTGAACATTCTCTGCGATGTACGATGCAGTAACGCAGCTCCAGCAATTTGCGTTGGAATGTGCACACCAACGATGACTCGAGCCTCATTTTCACCAACGCTTAAATTCGCTATCCTCGTTGTTCGATAAACTCATATCGATTACCGCATATTGCAAGTCGAGAGTATCCTAATTTTCTAGTAACTGAACGCACCATTGGCTTCTACGAAAATATCAATGTTTCTTGTCACGCTGATATGCTAACGAAGACTGGCTGGTATAGATCTGAGGCTCCTGGAAAATTATCCACCGTTTCCGGTAAGCTTATACTGTTGGAAACGGGGTACGTATGCACATACGTATGAACATACGTATGCTCATACGTATACCCCGGCGGTTAGTTATTTCCGCTCCGGCCGAAGCGGCTTGGCGCTAGGGATATTTATCCGTCCTCCCACTTCTTCCTTCATCTGTATGCTCTACCATATATGCTATACCTACTAGATAGCCAATATATCTACATGCACATATTCGCTCTGACCCTCATATATCAATAGATTATGAGCTCGGGTTAGCTCTATTTCCGCTATCATAAACATATCTAAGAGCAGAACTCGAAGCATCGAACTCGCTGTCACCAATTTCACATCCTCATATCTCAATCACAATGAAAGATTCAAAGAACTATCGTGTTTCGAAGCTAAAGGGAAGCGAGAACTATGAGTCATGAAAGAAGAACATAATCAGTGTCTTGAAAGTCAAAGACCTCTGAATGATCATCTCAGAATGACTAGAGAAATCGAAAGCTTCGAAATTCAACGCATCGACAGCAGCTACATTCTTTTCAACATCAGCTGCATTCATCTTAACAGCGACTGTATTTGTCGCTTCGACAGCAGCTGCATTCATCATCTTGACAGCAGTCAGAAAAGAGTATGTCATCGCTGCTCACTATTGAGCGAATAAAAATGACAGAGTCTGCGATATGATCATCTATAACTGCGAAAAAGAATCTCGAGTACATATATTCAAGATAAACAACGTCATCAAGATGTGATTCATTCTAAAGACTTAATATGAGCAGTTGAACTTGATTACTTTATATCTGATCATCAAAGAACTTAATCGTTCAAAACAATTGAATTTCAAATTCATTCAGAACTATGTCGACTCACTCAAGTGAATCATCATCAGATGTTCAAATGTCGAAAAAACAATAGAATCATGACTGCTGAGCAATCTTTTTCTTCTAAATCTTAACGAAAGTCTAGAATTGTACATCTTTGACTTGATACAAAGCATCAAGATCAACAAATTTAAGCTATTAATTGACAAGATGATTATCATTCTAGTTGATCATGACAAATGAGCAAACGAAGAGAAGAATCTCAGTTTCAAGAGCATGATGACTCAGTTTAATGACAAGAAGCGAAAATTTGAAAACAACAGTGAATTTCAAAGAGAATTGAAAAAATGCGCTCATTGCGAGCAAGAAGATCACAGTGAACAGAGCTGCTGACTTCTACATTTGAAGCTTCGTTCAGATGAATGAAAGTCTCTTCAGAAAAGAAAGAATTTGATCAAAGAAGATGACTTTGAAAAAAGCTTTGAAGTCAGAATAGTCAGAACAATGAAGATCTTCATCGTCTGTTGAGTTGACAATCACATAGATGTTTGATGAATAGACATCGAAGCTAAGAATCGTGTCTGCTATGACATAAACTTGTTTGATGAACAGTCATATTAAAAGATCATCGATAACAGCATTGTTACTGCAAATAATGAAGCAGTACTTATCATCAAGAAAGATTCAATTATGATTGACATTTTGCTGAACAATCAATCAATCAAAATTCGACTAATTGATGTTTATCACTGTTCAGAACTACACTATAATTTGATGTCAATCGATTAGATGAAAGTCAAAGAGTATACATGTAGTATAAAGAATTATGAATTTCGTTTCATGAACTTTAGAAGTGACGTCGTTCTCATTGATTCAAGAAACGATGAAGAAACATATTTCATGAATACATCAATCAACTTCTCAAATTTTCAAGTCAATCTGACAAGCAGTTCAGAATAAGTCAAGACGTCATGATGTCAATGACATAAATGATTAGCTCATCTGAATATGATAAACGTCAAGCGTTTAGTCAACATGAGCATCGACATCGATGTGAATTCTGCAAATAGTTTAAAAGACGAAGAATTTTCAGAATTAATATGTAAGACTTATGTCATAAACAAGCAAAATTGAATCTCAAGTCGAAAATCTCACATCAGAGTCATTAAAGTAGATGAGTTAGTACATATAAATCTTGTTGACGATGATAAAATACCTCAGATCGATGAAGAATTCAGATATGTAACTACTTTCATTGATGACTACAGTCAATATACAATCACATATTTATTGAAACGAAAGTTCAATCTAAAAGATGAACTTTGAAACTATCTGAAATTGATGAAGACTTGAGACATCTTGATTCATTGACTGCATTCAGATAATGAAGATGAGTATGCTGATCATCAAATCATTGAATTGCTCAAAGAGCATGAGATCAAATGAGAGTCAATGACATCATATAATTCAAGTCAAAATGAAGTTGCAGAGCGATGTTTTTGCACTCTTTTTGAACGAACTTGCGCTATACTGACTAGCATTAAATTGTTGATATGACTATGAAATAAAGCAATAATGACTGTCATCTATTTGAAGAACAAAAGTTCTATCACTGCGTTGAACAAAATAACTCTCTATAAGGCATGACATGACAAGAAGTCTGATCTTAGCTATTTACATACGTTTGAATGCATAGTCTATCATCATGTGAAGAAAGCTCATTGAAAGCTCAATGACAAGAGTTTAAAATGTCAGTTCTTGAGCTACAAGAAAGTCAATCAGTTTCGCTTGTGAAATGAGAAGAACATACTAATATCTAGTCATGTTCAATGAAATGAGATAGTCATTGAAGTCGAGAGATATGAAGATCTTTCAATACTAAGCTTCAAGTATCAAATCAACGATGCATCTTTCTTGATAAAAATCATTGAAAATGCGAAGATCATGAAAATTATCAACGATCATCAAACAAGAACATCAGTCGCTTCACAGAAAGTTAGTAAAAGCAGATCACTAGAACTAGAATCAAACGAGTCAAATAACTCAAGCGATTCTGATGCATCTGATGCTTCAAGCAAACATCTCAAATGAATCATTGCTGAATTTGTTGATTACAGAACATTAAACAATCTTTGAATTAAAGATCATAATTGAAGCTTTGTCAATCAAGTGAATCGAGTTCAAATTGAATCAAATACTTCACAAACAGTGAAACAAGCTAAAGCTAGTCTCAATTGAGAACAATAAAAGCTTGCATTCAGAAGTGAGCTTGATGCTCACATCAAAAATGACATTTTTACTTTGAAGATATTTTTATTGAATCAATGAATACTGTCAACACATTGAATAACTATCATTAAGTGAGAACTCAAAGAAAAGATGATCAAATACAAAGCTAGATGAGTGTGTAAGAAATTTTGTCAGAAGCAGAGAATTGACTATGATGAGATCTTTGCTTCGATGATCAGAGTCATGATCATCAAAATGCTTTTAGCATTGATGATTAAATATGATTATGAAGTTGAATAAATGAACATCATCATCACTTTTCTAGAAGCACATCTAAAAGAGAAGATCTAAATGCAGCAATCATTGAGATTTGAGCAAAAAGAATCAAATGAAATCTTTTTAATCTATCATTTAAACAAGACTCTATATAAATTAAAACAGATATCTCAAGAATGATATGCAACTCTGAAAGTTTATCTCATCTTCATCAACTATCAAAGAATAGAAATTGATTATTCAATGTTCATTTATGATAATGACATCATTATCATCATTTATGTGAACGATCTGCTTATTCTAAAATCAAATATATTCAATATTCAAGCTCTGAAGCTGCAATTTGCAAAATGCTTTCAAATGAAAGATCTTGACTCAATCGAGTGATATTTAAAAATGCACATAACTCGTAATAGAGCTGAATGAACTCTTTGAATCAATCAAAGCATTTATATCAAGTGAGTTATCAAGCTTTTGAGCATGAGCAATTGCAGCTTAACTAAAACATTGATGCATCACAAATGTCAGCTCAAGAAGAACATCTATTGAAAGTCAAAAAAGTGAGTTGAATATCAAGTTACTTCTGAAGAAATAAAAAGTTATCAATCAATCATTGAAACATTGATGTGAATAGTTTGTCAAACATGATCAGACATAGTCTATGCAGTGAGCAAATGCAGTAGATATTTGATGAATTCTACTCTCAAATATGATTTAACTGTCAAACAAATCATTCAATATCTAGTCGATACTGCTGAGCTGAAGCTTCGATATGAATCTTTCAAAGTGAAGAAAGTTAAGAAAGCTGAATTCTTTGAATATATCAATTCAACTCATGCGAATTGCTTGAATTTTCAAAGATTCATCTTTAACTATATGTTTTTTCTATGAAATGAATCAATTAGCTGAAGCTTCAAACATCAGCAATGCATTAGCATGTCATCTGCTGAAGCTGAATACGTCAACAAATGTAATGCAGTCAAAGAATTGATCTTTCTGATTCAAGCATTGAAAAAGATGAGATATGATGATTCAGATACAAATTCAACTATCATTTTAGCTGACAATCAAGCGACTATAAAAATGAGTAGCAATCTCGTCAATCACTCTCAAGCTAAGCACATTGATACATCGTATCACTATGTTCGAAATAAGATAGAAGAGAAAGCAATCAGATTGAAATACATACTCATCAATCAAATGATGATCAATGATTTAATCAAATCTCTGAACTCAGGCAAATTTCTAAGATTCAGATCAGTTATGAAACTAGCTTCAAGAAATGAGACTATCTCGTCGAGCATGACGTCGGCGAGTAAAAGAGCACGATATACATAGAAGATCTGAATAGCTTCACATGAAGCTTCAATTCCTAGGAGGGAGTGTTGAAAACGAGATACGTATGCACATATGTATGAACATACGTATGCTCATACGTATACTTCGACGGTTAGTTATTTCCGCTCCGGCCGAAGCGGCTTGGCGCTAGGGATATTTATCCGTCCTCCCACTTCTTCCTTCATCTGTATGCTCTACCATATATGCTATACCTACTAGATAGCCAATATACCTACATGCACATATTCGCTCTGACCCTCATATACCAATATATACATGTTCTTCACACTCCGAATGCGTCGGTACCCCCATGCCATCACTTACCTGGACCGAAAAACATTGCAATATCAAACTCTTCATTCCGCTAGCAACTCGCACAATCCCATCACATGCTTTCAGTGATCTCCCTCGCTCAATCCAAGTTTTAAGAGGATGAACGCAGGGTGTCCGTGATGCCTTTGAAACATTAAGCTTTGGATGAATGGCGGGCTAATTGACCAAGGCTACTACCTTAGGCATATCACCCCAGAAAAGACGCACTGTCGGATCGTACAGTTTGGCACCATCAGCAACCTCGCCTTATCTAGCTACGTTTCAAAAGTCACTGCAATAATGCCTTACGGACTACTGTGCCATATCCATGCGCCAAGCAACGTCCAAGGAATTCTCCGTAGGCCGAGTCGCATTGCAAACGTTATGATCAAGCTGATTTGCCTTTTTGGGTCGGGGTTTTCCTTGAAGACTAAAGAGCAGTAATTGGTGTATCTCCGAAGTGGGTCATGTCTTGTTGTCAGGTCGCACCATTGCTGCTAAGATGACTGCTAGAGAGCGTCGGAAAATGGGAGATGGTCGTTGGAAGCCTAGCAATGAGTGCTTAAGTCGTGGTGGCTCCGGTAGATGAAGAAGAAATGGTTGGCATGACAGTACCAGAGATAGTAGAATTCTCTCCTACCAGGCCAATGGACGGAGAGGCTAGTGTGAGTAAAGATTCGTTTAGCACTTAGTCTCGTCACGCTACCAAATGGTGTTTTGGAGGTTTATATAGGTTTATGTACAACCCCTACGCCAGTCATATTGCCTGATCTATAAATGAGGGTGGCTGTAGGGTCATTGACGGAGCTAGGGCTGCAAGTGCGGGTTGTTGGTATCTGAGGGTCATGAGGAGTATGTGCATGTGTATATATCGATTAATTACTGTAGGAAGCTACGAAGGTAGGAAGAAGGTGAAAACCCCCGAACCCCCTAGCGCCAGCCCTATAGGGCTCGGAGCAGATCAATGTCAGGACTCGTATCATAGCAATGAATGCTTGCCAGTTATATTATTCTCAACGGGGAAAAAAGTTCCACGAGGCTGACTAAGCTTAGACGCAACTGGGGATCTTCTAGCCGAGAGAAAACATTCGGCGCTGGATGAAAGGGCAGGTTTGCCTTTGGCACTGGCATAGAGGCAAAACAAAGGACGCTTTTCCGTGCCTAGTTTCACCAGAATCAGGTCTTTCTCCTTTCACCTGCGCTACTAACAATGGCCCGAATCCGACGACCGCCCCTGCGAAAGATCCTGTCCAACAAGGTCAAGGGAAGACGCACCACCTGCGGCCAAAGATCTGGGTTCGAAACCTTGTAGTCGCCCGATAGTAGCCCTGGACAATCGGAAGAGACCTGATCGCAGTGCGCCCGGCGCCGCACACGTCGTTGACCACGAAGACGCGGCACAGGCTGCAATCCCCTCTCCAATCACGATAAATGTATTGTAGATAAACGCCTCCCCCCTGCTGAACATCTTGAAATGTTGTAGCCGGAAAATTATGGTGATGATAAGGTACTGCGCGAGGGCCGTGGCTGAAAGTATCCATACTTCTGTATTTACACTGATCAACCCTTGAGACTGTTTAACGATAGCCTGATGGAGGCCGGCGAACCCAATCCCGGCGACACCCGTTCCGGCGAGGATGAAGGCCGCCCAGAATCCGTCTACGTCGGCAGGATCGTATCTGAACAGGAGCCCCCTGTTGGGCAGTGTCGCACAAATGACGTCCAAAAGGGTGGTGTTGAGCGTGGACTGCAGAGCCAATGCTCGGGTCATTGTATCGTTGGTGAGTTCGTCGATCGGAAGGTCTGTGGCATTATAGACGTCCGTGAAGGTAGCATTCGGAATCACACGGCCACTGGGGGTTTTAAAATTTCCAACGACGCTGTCCGCGCATATGTCGCCTGGAAGGGTAAGGTTGTAGCCTCCGTGGCCATCGCTAGCATTATATGAGGCACTGAAGATTTTTCCGTTAAGTTCGTATGATCTCTTAGTCATACCAGGCTGGAAGTCGGTGCTACTCGCATTGGATCTGTCCGTGCCATTGATGTAGGAATTGGCGTCAAGTGATGCAACGAGATGCGCGATAGTTTTCCCGGAGGAGGGTACCTCAGACGCCCAGACAGGAGACAGAAGAAAGCCGAGAAGGCCGGTGAGAACCAAGGGGGCCGCGCTCATGAGATTCGAAAACATTTTGAGTGGGAGAATTTCAATAACGAGCGAGACAATGGTAAGTATCCTCCTGTTGTAGAGGTAAGCATGCCACGAGTTGCATCTAATGCAGCGATATCAAGGGTATCAAGGATCCTTATGTATTGCTTTCCGGACTCTTGGCTTTCTGCTTGGTGGGGGAGCCGTGGTGGCGGAGAGTGGGGATGCAGATGCAGATGCAGATGCTGCCGTTGAAGCGCTCCCGACAATGGGCGGGAACGTGGGATGTGAAGGTTTTCCACTGAAGCGCTGCCATTGGAACATTTAAAGACGTAGATAGGGTTTCTTACAGCCGCATCACGACGTATCATCTATTCTGAGAAGACGAAGATGCCGCGTGGCCACGAAGGAAGCAAATCAAAAGGTGTCAAGGCCAGGAAATCATTGACTCGGTTGAGCGAAGAACATCGACTATCAGCCGTGTTCGCAGAACCGCAGTCGCGCAACCCGAGACAGCACGATGACTGGTATTCCGTAACCACGATGGATTACCTTTGCCCCACAGAGCCATGAAACATATGTTGTTTAAGGGATGAGTACGCAGATCTGCTTGCGACGTGTCGGCTGCAGCGTTTCAAGTCCATGGTGTGACAGCTGAGCTGGGCACGCGGATTCCACGCCAATAATGGGCAAGATCCATATTCGAGAGAAAGCGTCTGAAGGCTCCTAGGTGCTGTGATTGAGCAGTACATGTACAGTACAGTCCCCGACGGTTGTGGTTGGGCGTGAAGACACAGAAGCTTCAACGCTCGTATAGGGAGCATTTGCGGCTTTCAGCTCGCGGGGGGTTGGAAAAGTTGAGCCGGGGGTCGGAAACAAGACAAGACTTGGCGTCGGGTTGGACTTTGAAAATGGGAACCAATAGAATCTTTGCACATCCAGTTTCACTATGGAATACATAAACACCCATCCAAATTAGGATTAGTTACCGATACCTCGGTCGCCTAGAAATAAGGTACCTTGATTTGTATGAGTGCCCCCACCAAGAATCAAGTACCTCTGGGTCCACTGTTATTTCCAAGCTAATTTACACCTGAAATTGACCCATAAAAGCCTCCACCACGTGACGTTTGCTCCTGAAACAAACTCCGGAATCTGCTCTACAACAGCTGAACCTTCGTCACCCCCTACCTCGTCCTCCGCCCCCCCACCCTAGCCCCCCGCCCCCCTCCCTCTCCCTCGCCCTCTGCCCCTAGCTCTTGCTTCTGCCGTTGACTATAAGCGTCTTTCACGCGCTCAAACCGGAAGAAACCCGCGGTGTAAAGTTGTCGAACTTCTGCTGACGACGTGTACGCGTTGTGAACGCAGTAGAATCAATGATCTACCTCGAGCTTTCGCTGTAGAAGAATCCTGAGCTGCTTGTATTTGATGTGCACACGAAAGTCTCATTGTAGTGATAAGCTTCGGCAAAATCGTGGGGCGGAAAAAGTCGACATTAGCTGGTTCTTGCCGGTTTGGCCTGAGTTAGCTGTTGATCTGATCTCATGTCTCAGAGCTGTGTGCTCAGCTAATGTCGGTTTTGCCTCTTGCGTCATTTATTATGTAAATATTACGGAATACTTTCGTCGACTTCTTTAACATTTGCGCATTTTGTGTTTTAGCACTCAAATATTGAATTAATGACTAGGTAGTTAGAGTATTGCGAGCGTATAATAGAGTAGGTTAATTAATAATTAATTTAACTTACTAAATAATAGCTATCTAGTATCTACCTATTTTAATATATGCGCAAGACGAAGAACTCGATGAAGCTTTGCGATGGGGAAGCAAACGGGGATGTAAATAAGAAACCCAATGAAGGAGCTAATGGGGTAGAAAGTATTGGTATATGAGGGTCAGAGCGAATATGTGCATATATTGACTATCTAGTAGGTGAACTATGGAGGAAGAAAGAAGTGGGCGAAGGGTAAATACCCATCCACTAGCGCCGGATCAATGCGGAGATTACTAACCACAGGGGTAACAGTACTGTTCCCTATTTCCAACAGAAAGTCATGCTTGGTAGGGATTTTGGTAAGGAATTTTGGTAAAGAGCCATGAAGGGAGGTGAGTATGTAGGTGAGTAGGTAGGTGAGTATGTAGGGTGGCAAGTAGGTAGGAAACCATGTAGGAAGCAGTGTTTGAAGCAATGCGCCCGACCGACGCGTATTTTGAAGCATGTAGGGAGTTTGGTAGGAAGTTTGGTATCGAGTGCTTTCTATTGAGCTAATTAGCATGTGCTTTGAAGCATGTATGAAGCATGTAGGGAGCATACTATGGAGTAGGCCATGGAGCGAATGACGTGTATTCGAACGCGTCGCATAAAGCATGTTTTGAAGCGAGTAGGTAGCTGAAAATGTAGGTAGGCGAGTAGGTAGGGTGGTGAGTAGTAGATAGACGAGTAGGTAGGGCGATGAGTAGGGTGGTGAGCAGTAGGATGGTGAGTAGGTAGGCGAGCATGTGAGTAAATGTGACTTCTTACCAGCCCGAAGCCAGCTCGGGGCCACATTAGCAGAATTAGCAAGTCAATATTGACGGACCGAGTCCCCGAATTGCCAATGCATGAAGCATCAAATAGGTCACATATGAAGCACTGGGTGGGTCACACATGGCAGTGGGGTTGATTTTACAGATCTGGCTCTTATTGTGCACTTTTTGAAGATTCGCCACTAAATTTGGTGAGGCTCTCGGCGAATCCTGAAAAACGGCACAGGTTTCGCTACTAAAAAGAAACTCAGCTCGCTCAAGATTCGTGCAATGCAAATGTTAAAGACGACGAGAAAAGTGATGATGCAAATCACAAGCAGAACGATGAGAATGAAGAAGAAAATGCATGAGATAGATCTGACGAAGATAACGTGAGCGATAGCTTGTGAATGAGTATGTCACAAGGTGAGTTCATGATTCGCAAGTTTTGTGCATATGCTAAGCATATGTCTGTTCTACTTCTTGCATGTAGCTGCATACTGTATACTTGGAATAACATCTCAATTCTACGTCCGAGATCGTCTGCAAGATGCTATCACTTTCTTCACCATAAAGGTCATATCCGCTCTATAACGCTGGGGCAATCGAGTGTCTGCGCAGATTCGCCTTCGCTGTCGTCTGTTACTACACGCTCTTGATCAACCTCACCAGAATGGCCCCAATACCGACTGCCGTGAGGTGTGCATTCTGAAAGGCCGCCCCCACCGTTTTTCGCTTCCTGACCTTGTTAATTTCGCTTTCTACCTCTGCCAAACTGTGATCTGCGGTCGATACCTGACCCAAAAGTACAGTACCTAGCCGATACATTTTTGAGTGTGACGCACTGGAAATTATCTTTGGTTCTATAAACCTCGCCCCCTCCTCCGCCTCGCTTGAAGTGTTGGAATACGAGGTCATATGGGGCATATAGTATATGGGGTTGAAGCTGGATAGGAGTCTATCTAGGAGCGAGCAGGTAAAACTTTACTAGCGGGCCCCAGCCCTATCAGCCCTATGTAGGCGGAGATTACCATCTCCCCTATTTCCAACATGAAGAAGGTGCGAGCTCTGTCATGCGCTTGTCTAGGCATGGCCCCTGTGAAGAGCCATGGCGACGACGGCACCCAAGGAGCTCGCTAGATATCTCGTCTATCTATGTCTTGTGTGCGGAGACTTCACCCATTGGTTGATTGCGATCCGTCAGGCCTCATAGGAAATTAATGAGCTTTGCGTGCCATCAAGTCCCGCCCCAAATGTCTCGCGTCTTGCGTACGACCTCGATGGCAAGTGTATACTTTAATGGTAGGACGGAAACTACTGAAAGATACTTAAAGCACCATCCCTCTCTTGTTGCTTGCCTTGACAAATCATACTCTACAAACCTTGTCAGGTGTCTTTTTGTTGATATCACCTCACAAACCTCACGATGCATTCAGTCTTTGGTCTTCTCGGCTTGTTGCCGATCTTCTTTTATCAAGCCATCGCTGCACCTTCCAGTAATCAAAAATGCACCCCTGACTCTAATGTAAAACTCACATTTTATGGATTCCCCGACAACACTCCCCCAGGTGCCAAGATTGCATATTCCTGCGGCCGATCTCTTGCTGGGGGTAAGTGCTTTTGGAGACATACTATGGACGGGCAATAACTTACCTCTGCCTGGGTATAGGTACTGGGACTTTCGGCGACCCGGTCACCTTTGCCGCAGCTTCCAACGGACCTTTCAAGAAATGCGAAGTCATCTACGTTCCATACCTTCGAAAGTACGCTCGGTTCGAGGATGCTTGCGGCCAGTGCAGTGCGTCTCTCTTGCTCTCTCATACTTTCTAGCCCTATTTTCAAAGTTAAGAAAGGGTTTACCGTTGTGTTATTGCTGACTTTCCGTCAGAGAGAGATTTCAACGACAACAGCAAAATACACATCGATATCTGGATGGGTTCGAATACCTCTAATGGCGGCCATGCTTTGGACCTATGCGAAAACAAGCTCACAACAGATGGTCAGCCCATTGAGCGAAATCCTGGGCCAAATCTGAAGGTCGATGGTATGTGCAAATTCGATCTGACCTGCTCCTCGAATGCTTTCGCTCGATCTCAGACTGACGTCTAAATCCGCTCAATCTCATAGCAATACCTCTCTTTGAATCTCGTACTTGCAACTCCGGCCATGTCTATACCAGCGCCGGCACCTTGAGTCCATGTCCTGCGACCTCTGCTTCTTCGAAGACCACTCATACTACTTCATCAAAAAAAACATCCACGACTTCGAAAACTACTACCACGAAACACACCACTCCAAAACCTCCTCCTTCAAAAACAAAGCCCCCTCCGAAGTCCTCTTCTTCAAAGCCTGATACCACTTCTTCTAGCGACTCTTCTGGTAGCTCATCCACACCTGAACCTAGCGATACGTCCCCGGCATCTTCTCCTCCAGTATCTTCTCCCCCAGCGTCTTCTCCCCCGGCATCTTCTCCTCCAGTATCTTCTCCCCCAGCGTCTTCTCCCCCAGCGTCTTCTCCCCCGGCTTCCTCCCCTCCGGTATCTTCTCCTCCAGTATCCTCTCCTCCAGTTTCTTCTCCCCCAGCGTCTTCTCCCCCGGCTTCCTCCCCTCCGGTGTCTTCTCCTCCAGTAACCTCTCCTCCAGTTTCTTCTCCCCCAGCGTCTTCTCTCCCTCCTTCGGCCCCACCTTCAGCACCTCCTTCAGCCCCACCTTCGGTTCCCCCTTCGGCTCCCCCTTCAGCACCTCCTTCAGCGCCGCCTTCAGCCCCTCCTTCAGCTCCACCTTCAGCTCCTCCTTCAGCCCCACCTTCGGTTCCCCCTTCGGCTCCCCCTTCAGCCCCTCCTTCAGCTCCACCTTCGGCCCCACCTTCGGTTCTCCCTTCGGCTCCCCCTTCAGCCCCTCCTTCAGCTCCACCTTCAGCTCCTCCTTCAGCCCCTCCTTCAGCCCCACCTTCGGTTCCCCCTTCGGCTCCCCCTTCGGCTCCCCCTTCGGCTCCC
>JAABVA010000728.1_pt1 | contig 39371 bp, 39 predicted proteins | sample 5560331 | NCBI WGS metagenome assembly JAABVA01 (sample SAMN12812661, study PRJNA571458) | rock metagenome | isolation source: Antarctica rocks | place: Antarctica: Victoria Land, Mt New Zealand sud | collected 2016-01-07 | reverse complement strand
TGTTTACATTTTATCGTCTCAACAACATCATCTACTCGAAAGATAAACAATGTTTATACGCTATTTACACGTCATCATTGCTGTCATCTACATCAATTACACATCACATATACTATCTATAATGTTATCTATATGCATTATAATCGAAGATGAATTATTATTCGATCGAAAGTTTCTCTTTTTCTTGTTTTCTCACAGAGATTTGAAGATTTTTATCGAGAGCTTCTAGAGCGAATCAATGAGTGCACGTCATTGTTTATCAGAGTAAACAAAGACATTAATTATTGAGATCGAGAATAAACTCACTTAGAAGAGAAGACAATTGTCATGATGAATTGATTCATAGAAATTAAATCAGAAGCTAGAGTCAGAAGTTGAATTGAAGATCAGATCTGAGTTAGCTCTGAAACTCTATGACTTTGTTAAGACATCATTTAGACTACGTCATATCTTCGACTTAATATGTCATGAGTTATGTCGTGCTTGACTTGACAATGCTTGACAAACTCTTTATAGTCGATCGATTCTCTCAAGTTATCGAGAGCTTCTTAATAATTAACTCTATCATAATATATACTCATTCTGTGTCTGCTTAGAATATCACATTGTCATATCATTCTCATAGATCTCGTCTATTCATCTAGTAGACTTGATCATCACAGATGATCAGAATGAAGCATAAGCATCATGTTGATAATGTTTTATTGTCAAAAGAGATTGATTAATTTAAGTGAATAACAATTGTTGTTTTGTTTATCATTCTTTCAATTTTTCTTAATTTCATCTTTTTCAATTATGATCATATTTTTATCATTGTATAATTACTTTTAACAAACTTTAAATATATTTATATTGTAAAAGTAAAAGATTTAAATCATGAATCATGAATGCACAGTGATGCTTAAAGAAAGTTGTAAAATGATGAAGTTAACTGATGATCAAGTCAAGATCATTATAAAAGTAAGTAATATTACAACTTGATATTTCACAATTATTACTGCAACTAACAGTATCATAAGTTTGCTTAAAAAACATTGATCAGATGTGATGATCATCATGCTGCTGATGTTGAATCACTTATAATGATGTAAATATCATCAAATTCTGATTGAAAGTTTATCACTTTTATTATTCAAACTTTCAAAATTATTTCAACTATCAAAGAGAAAATTTAAAAAACAATGAAAAAAGAAATAATCATTAATGCTTCGTTGATAATTTTTTTGAACTCACAGACTTCGCGAAATTAAAGAATAATGATGAAATTCACTTATTTCACTTCTTGATGTCATTATTGATGCTTTTCAACTGTCAATTGTGAGAATAAATGAAAGAAGCATTACTGATCTTGAAACTTTAGATAAAATGATTTGTATAAAGTGTGCTTGAGTTTTATACATCAAGAATAAAGCATTGCTGTATGATGTCATCTTTTAAAGAAAGACAATGTACAAGAAGTGTGTTTATTATGCAAATAATGAGAATTTCTGTATTACAATAAGTATACTTATATGATACATTTGCTAAACACTCATGATTTGATATTTAAATTCTCAATATTTGCATTTTGACTGTTAATGAATTCTTTCATCTGCAGAAAATTCATGATAATGCAATTGAAAATGAAGAAGAGAATGTTACTTTGAAAACATTTATTGCTCATCAGAAAATTCTTGACAAGAAATTGATGACAACGACTCATGTAAAGAATTATCTTGAAAGAGTTCACAAACTTGAGTCTTTAAAGATTCAAAAGCTCATTCTTCAAAAGATGATGATTATCAATGACATTGTTAGAGAAAGTTTGAATGTAAAGCGCTTTGCAATATATTCAATCTTAATTATATATCATTTTGTCAGCATTTCTAATTGTTTTGATATATTTTAGCATAATTTGTCATCTTTTGAATCTCTGTCTTCATGTCTCAATGTAAATCTGATAATGAAGAAAAAGAAAAAGTCTGCAATCTTGTCTTGTGTAAAAAATGTTTGATGAAGTAATGATTGTATGATGTTTGTTGTATCATGATGATTATGCTTTCTTGTTGAGCGCGTTTGAACATCTTTACGCTTTTTTCTTCTGTCTGTTGATTTACATATGTGATCATTTTATTAAAGAGTAAAACTATCATAATACAGTGATTCTTCTTTTCTAATAATGAATTTATGCTTGAAAATAAGTAATTATGCTTTTCACTTATGTTTCAGCCTCGTTTTGAAAACCTCTATAAGCTTTGAGACATCTTTCATATTTTCACTCGATATTTATTGATTATATTCAATGAAATATTCTTTTCATTGTATCTTATAATATGAGATTTTCTTTCTTTTTCACTTTTGTAGAATCTTTTCTATCTTTCATTCTTACTCATCATTAATAAGCTTGAGTACAAGAATTTTTTTTATTTCTTCAAGTTTTACGTGCTTATACAGTTTAAAACTATGAAACACGATGCTATTTATTTAAATAGTAGCATTGAAACGTTGTGTGTATGTTAAATTACATGTAATTTAGTCATAATTGTTACTGTATATTTTTTCACTGAGTAGTCAGATCATTAAGATGTGCATATGAGCATGTGACATGTTTATATAATCAAGTAATTAAATTGAAATTATGAAAGCTAATCATTTCAACGTAAGCTTTTAAATTTACTGTTTAATCATCTAGTTGAGTGAGTTAAATGAACAATCAATGTGTTGTAAAAGTTAATCACTTCAACATGAACTTTTATTCATTGTTTGATCATTTAGTTAAGCAGACTAAATGAGCTTTGAGTTGTTTGTAAGCATCATGATGCAATGCTTGATCTGTGTATGTAAAAGCTGATCACTTCAACGTAAACTTTCATTTGCTGTTTGATTATTTAGTTAGTCAAACTAAATGAGCAATCTATGTATTATGAAAGTTGATCACTTCAACGTAAACTTTCGTTCGCTGTTTGATCATTTAATTGAGCAAACTAAATGAGCTTTGAGTTGTTTGTGAACATTATGATGCAATGCTTGATCTGTGTATGTGAAAGCTGATCACTTCAACGTAAACTTTCATTTGCTGTTTGATTATTTAGTTAATTGTCATGATGAATTGACACATAGAGATTAGACCAGAGGCTAGAGTCAGAGACTGGGTCGAAGGTCAGATCTGAGTTAGCTCTGAAACTCTATGACTCTGCCAAGACATCGTTTAGGCTACGTCATACCTTCGACTTAATATGTCATGAGTTATGTCGTGCTTGACTTGACAATGCTTGGCAAACTCTCTATAGTCGGCCGGTTCTCTCGAGTTATCGGGAGCTTCTTAATAATTAGCTCTATCATAATATATACTCATTCTGTGCCTGCTTAGAATATTACATTGTCATATCACTCTTATAGACCTCGTCTGTTCATCTGATAGACTCGATCATCACATTAGTCAAACTAAATGAGCAATCTATGTATTATGAAAGTTGATCACTTCAACGTAAACTTTCGTTCGCTGTTTGATTATTTAATTGAGCAGACTAAATGAGCTTTGAGTTGTTTGTGAACATTATGATGCAATGCTTGATCTGTGTATTGTGAAAGTTGATTACTTCAACGTGAGCTTTCATTTACTGTTTGATCATTTAGTTGAGTAAATTAAATGAGTTTTGAATCGTTTGTAAGCATTGCAATGCAATGCTCAATTTATGTATTGTGAAAGCTGATCACTTTGACGTAAGCTTTCGTTCACTGTTTGATCACATGATCATTTGATCATGTGATTTTGTTGTTTATAAGCATCATAATGCGATGCTCAATCTGTGTATATAAGCATAACATGCGCGTATTGCGCTGTTACTGCTCTGTTGATGAGATTGTTTAGCTCTTTTGATAAACATAGCTTGCAGAAGATTTGTAGTCAACATCTCGTACAGATAAATCTCGTTGTTGATTCTTAAGTATGAAATAATCAAGTATAAAATCATCATTTAGTTTACAATTATACAACTTTAAAAGAAATACATGAAAGACAAAATGAACTTTATAAATGATTGAAAGATCAAGACAATACATTTGCTTGTTTATGAATTCTTGTATATGAAAGAACTTTATCATTTTATTTAATATTTTTATTTTATTTCTTCAAGTTTTACGTGCTTATGCAGTCTAAAACTATGAAACACGATGCTATTTATTTAAATAGTAGCACTGAAGCGCTGTATATATGCTAAATTACATGTAATCTAGTCAAAGTCGATGCAATGTATCTTTTCATTGAGCAGTCAGACTGTTAGAATGCACATACAAGCGTATGAGTTGTTTATATAATCAAGTGATTATATAGACAACTCAAAATTGTGAAAGCTGATCACTTTAATGTAAGCTTTCAACTTGTCTGTATGATCATCAAGTTAAGCGAGCTAGATGAGCTTTGATCTATGTAGATGAAAGCTGATCACTTCGACGTGAGCTTTTGAGTTCGCTGTATGATTACTCAGTTGAATGAACTAGATGAGTTTTGATCTATGTATTTGCGACGCATGTAAATTGATCAGAAAATCGAAAAATCGATCGATTTACTGCGTCATACAAATGTGTATGTGCGCAAAAGCTGAGTCGTGTCTTCATAATGACTGTGTGAATGTCGTATAATAGTTGCAACGCATGCGCAAAGACGTTGCTGTCGTTCTGTGTATATGAGCAAAGACTGTGTCGTGTCTTTGCAGTGTATGTGATTGCGATGCATGTAAATCGATCTGATAGTGCGAAAACTCAATCGATTTACTGCATCACATGAGCATGTAAATGCGCAAAAGCTGAGTCGTGTCTTTGCAATGTATATATGTGTGATGTATATGAGTTGCAGCGCATGCGCAAAGACGTTGCTGTTGTTTTGTGTATATGAGCAAAAACTGTGTCATGTCTTTGCAATGTATGTGATTGCAATGCATGTAAATTAATCTGATAAAGCAAAAAGTCAATCGATTTACTGCATCATGCAGACGTGTAGATGCACAAAAGCTGAATCGTGCCTTCGCAATATATGTGTATATGTTGTATATGAGTTCAACGTGTGAATAAAGCGCTGTTACTGCTCTGTGTGTGATTACGCTGCGTGTAAATCGATCTGAAAATGCGAAAAATTGATCGATTTACTGCATCACATCTGTCTGTATGTGCGTAAAAGCTGAGTCATGCCTTCGCAGTATATGTGTATATGTCGTATATGAACTGCAGCATGTATGCAAAGACGTTGCTGTCATTCTATGTATATGCGAGCTTCAACGCGCTGATGATCGCGTTGTTATTGCTTCGCTTTTCAACTGTGTGTGAGCTCAATGCATGAGTAAAGCGCTGTTACTGCTCTGTCAATGTTGATGAGATTGTTCAGCTCTTCTGACAAGCATAGCTTGCAGAAGATTTGTAGTCAGCATCTTGTACAGATAAATCTCGTTGTCGATCATCAAGAAATTGTAAAATGACTTCATTTGAGTGAAAGAGTAACTAGACAAGATTTTAATATATGAAAACGTTGCAGAAAGTGTAGATCTTTCATAATGTCAAAGACTGAGCTAGACTAGAGATACTATTAATATAAAAGATTGATATTATTATTACTTTGATAGAATCTAGATACAAGACAATACATCAGATAATGTATAAGATGAAAGACAAAGAGTAAAAGAAAAGAATGAGAGCTTAGCTTTTATATACATGAATCAAGCAGAATCAAGACTAGACAGTAGTTTTATTGACTTAAGATTGCAGAAGTTTGCACACATAACTGAGATAATTGAAACAGAATTGCTGAAACTAGATTAAGATAATGATGATTAGATTGATGACTTGATTCATTAAACTGCAAAACAGATTCAATGAATCAAGATTATTTAAGATATCAACAATTTATGTTCTAAATTAAGTTGATGATTTGATATCATGACATTCTTGCTATTCATGTTAAGCGAGTAATTCTTTAGCAGAAAGATTTGATACTCATGAAAACTTTGATGCATAATCTCAAGATTCAGTTGAGTGCTCAATGAAAATAACATTCGTGATATCTTGATCAGATCAAGTTATTTAACATAGCAATACACTTTATTAACTGCATTATCTCTTTGCATTATCTTGTAACTGTGTTATCATACTACATACATTGACAATGCAAAAGCAACTTCAAATGAAATGATATTGAACATTTAAACATTAATAGAATGTAAAACATTCTGCAAATCTATCTTGAAAGAATCATTAGATTCATCAATCGCGTTATCTTCATCTTTTTCTCTGCGATAAATATCTCATGCTTTGATGATAGTTTTCTCAGAATTCAAGTTCATGATATGATTATAATACTTAAGAAGCATTATCTGTTCAATTGATTCTGAAGTCATTTGTGATTGATTTCATCAATAAACTCTTCTTACAAGACTGAATGTTTATTCAATATTTATAAAGAATATTGAACATGAAAGAACATTCTTAGTCATTTAAGTCAATCTTGAATAGTTCAAAACATTATTTCTTCAATACTTTCATATTGAAAACTTCTCAACAATAGCATCAGTGCGAAGATATCGATCATTTTTACTAACAGATACAGAGCGACGTTGAGTTCTTTGAAGAAGAGTTCATGTAGTCATCACAACAGATTATAGCATTGTCAATAAATGATCAATTGCATTATCATATTGCATTATCTGATCAACATCACTAGTCACTTGCGCTTTAACTTCTGCAGTTATAGTTTTCTCTTCATAATGATGATGAAAATAGTTCTTGAACTCTTTTCTGTACTTGTCGTAATAAAAATGAGAATCATTCTCATTTACGTCTCAATCTTGATACAAATTCAGCTTTTGAGTAGAATCTAAAATCATAGCGAGATTGTATATCAGTTCATCTTTGTTCTTCGTCTTGAAATAGTACTTTGCAAGCTTGTTAAAAGCTAGTTCGCAAGCTCGAAGAATAAGTGCTTGTGAAGTACATGCATTATCACGTACTATCGTTTCAATAACATTGAGATAATTGAAAAGAGCATCAAACATTCGAAATTCTAAATGTATGTTAACATTGATGATTCTAAATATGATCAGAGTTAGCTCGTAGAAAGAATTTAAAATGTTGTCAACAAGCAATACTAGTGATCATTCATTCTTCTTTAATTGAATAGCTTGAATCTTTGCATCTAACAAGAATTTCTCAACTTATGTATCAATTATGTCACGCAGTTGATATGCACGTCAAAGCATCAAATAGATAAAGTTTCAACGAATGCAAATGTCTTGTATCAATTTTCAAGATCTTGTGACTTGAAGCTTTAAAAAGCAAAGCTTTCGTTGAGAAGAACTGTTGATGACAATAGTAAGAGCGCGAATCTGTTTCACTGATTAGTAAATGCATTATCTTTTTGCATTATCAACTTGATAAATATCTTTTTGACAACATTGCAAAAATCGTTGCTTGTGATTACATTCTCAACTTGATCATCGTCTAATGACACAACGAGATTATCATTCAAAGTCTCTGATTCAATAGCTTTGATAAACTCTTAAGTCACTAGATTAATGATATGAGTCATACAAGATATCGAGTTTTGTGCTCTATCTTATGAAATGTCACATCAACTGAGTGCTCTTTCAAGCTTCTTCTTTAAAGTGTCATTGTTGCTTGCATTATCAATAACAACATCAAAAAGCTTGTTCTTAATGTTGTATGTATTCAAAATCTTGAACAGCTCTTGCATCAAATGATGATCAGTATGCTCAACTTAAAGAGACGTAAATTCAATGAAATGTTTACGATATTGAAATGTAGCATTCATTCAATATATTAAAACTCTCAGATAAGCGACTTTTTAAGAACTAAATCATGCATTCAACGTAATAAAAATCTGTCGTGACTCTTTTAAATCTTGCTTTATCTTTGCATGAATTTCATCATATTTTGAGAAAATCATGCTTGACAATTTAGTGTGATGAATGAAAGTAATCTCTAAACGAAGCATTTGTAGTAACTGTCAAAAATGCTCATTTTCAATAATTTGAAAAGACAAATTCAGTGCAACAAAGATCTTACACAATATCTTTTTTCAATTCTGTTGATTGAATTGAGATGATAAGTCGATATAACTTTTCTTCTATAAACGCGTCAACTTTGCATTATTTATTTGCATTATCATATTGAACTTATCTAATTGAAAGATATCTTCATCTGTGAAAGAGAGTTGAGTTGTTTTCATTTGAATCGTTTCATGCAAGCATTTGTCTTGAGATGCTTGATCATATTGATCGTACTAGATTCATCAATAGTTGTAGAATGATCTAGAATTTTAAGACAATTCTTGCATGAAATCTTAGAATATTCTTTCAACGTTGAGATCATTTGAATAAACTTGTTTCAAATGCTGAATTGTTTATTTACTTTGATCTTCTTGACTCAAAGTGAATTATTCATCTTTTTTTTGAGTCTTGTTGATGATACTTTTGTCAACAGATGTCTGTAGTCATCATTGTTGAAATTGAGCATTGATATCAGCACTTCACTCAACATACTGATTATTCTCTCTTAAGATTAAAAGAGAAGTATCATGATGAATTTTTTTCATCGCTTCTTGAAAAGTTTATTTCTTTTCGATGAAAGCACAATTGATGTTTCGTGAATCTTGACTTGCGAATTCATTAGAATGAAGACTACTGAAAGTAAATGAATAAACGATCAAGAAATTAGACTCTTTCTCGATTGAAGATCTTGACAATTCGTATGCTTTATCAGAATCAGACATTATACAATATATTTTATTGATAATGCAACAAGATAATGCAAACAACGAGAAGAGAAATAGATTCGTTTGTTGCACGAAAGTTTTTCAAATATAATGACGTAATAGATTCAAAAATAGTAAATCTTGACATTTGACATCATTTTCAATTGCTTGACGAGTTGAGTTGAAAACTCAAATCAAACTCTGACTTGAAGTCAATATCAAGTTGAGTCAGAAGATTGATATCGAGTAATTGAGTTGAGTCAGAAGATTGATATCAAGTAATTGAGTTAAGTCAGAATGTAGATATGAAAACTCGACTTGATGATCAGTTTATTTATGTAGTGATTGACTATCACAAGAATCAAGTCATACATGACTTCTTTTCATTTACTAGACGACAGATCTGTTATGAAATTCATAGTGATTTCTTTTCATAAATTTGTGAATTGAAATAATGATTTCAACTCATCATATGATAGATGACGTTTCATCTTCATGCTCTGACAAATGTTACAAGTATTTATGTATTCTTTGACATCTTTGATCATACTTTTTCAGTAATATTTGCAATCTAATAACTCGTTGATCTTGTTAGCATCAAAATGTCTTGCTAATGAATCATTATGATGTTGTTTCAACAACTCTTCTCTGACAGAAAAATCTTCTGAAACATACAATGATTCATTGTACTTTATTATTTCTTGACTATTTAATGTTCAAGCTTCAACGTCATTCTTTCATATATTCATCATTTCATCTGCTTTTAGTTTTACAGCAAATTCATTTTCTTACTGCAAAATCTTAATGAGCTTAACTACAGATTTACTGCTAAAGTTGTATGTTGTTTTAGGAATTATTAATACTCTAACAATTGCACATGAAATGAGTTGTTTGCAATCAACGATTTCAGCAACAAAATTAAGTTGTTTCTTAACTACGTTGCAATCTTTATAAGTTGACATTTCAATATTTGTGCTCTTCAAAGTTGTTAATTCAAGTTGAGAAATTCTACTTCTTGAAAAATGTACTTCATTTAGATGCATTTCTTGCATTGCTAAAATTATGATTCTCAGCAGCATACTTCTGACATGCATTGTTGAACATGTATTTATGTTTTCATTGACATTGTGAACAAACATCTTCTCAACTTCATTAATCACTTATGTACAGTAAATTTCATCTTGCGATCTGCTTTCAACATGTTTCGCTGAATATTTTTGTTCACTGACACTGTGAATGAATGTTTTCTCAACATCATTAATTACTTATGTTTATCAATGAGTTTCATCTTGCAGTTTGCTCTTGACATGTTTTGCTAAATATTTTTTCATACTTATACTGTGAATAAACATCTTCTCGACATTGTTAATCACTTGTATGCAGTATAGTTCTCTGATTACTACGAATATAAAGTTATTTAAGCTTTTATTGCAAAGTGAGCAGCAAATAATTTGCAGAGATATTCTCACTTTTATAGTCAGATCATCTTGATGATGCATTAATTAAGTTTGTCTTTTCTGATTTATATGCTATTTCAAAGTTGCAAATTAACAATCTCATGATTCATTTGACTTGTCTTTCATTTAACTTTTAAACATTCATAAAACTCTTTAGATTATTATGATCAGTCAGAACTTCAACAGTATGATAATTGTTTTTCACATAGTATTATCAATGTTTAAACATCACTATTATGACTAGAAGCTTCTGATCATGTATCTCATAGTTTCTTTCAATGTTTATCATCATTCTGAATCAGAATGCAATTAAATGTCATTGATCTTCATCATCTGATTGAAACAAAATACTTGCGACTGCATAATTGAACATGTCAATCTTAATATGTATATGTTGCTCTGAATCAAAGTGTCTTAGTATAAATGCTCTCATAAGGACGTCGCAAAGCTGATTAAAAGCTTGTTTCGCTTCATTCAATCATATAAATGAACTCATTTTTACATTTTTACACTATCTTTCAACAGTTTTGTTAAAGACTCTGCTATCTGAAAGTAGTGATGTATAAAACATTGATAGAAATTGATGAATCTCAGAAAAACTTGTATTTTTCAATACATCTTCAATCTAAATCATGTTTTGATGATGTCTATTCTACTTGAATTCATCAAAACATCTTTGATGAATATGACAAATTTTAGAAAGTTCACTTTAGTGATGAAGAATTTACACTTCTTCAAGTTAACATATAACTTAAACTTTCTTAATCTTTTAAAAATCTGCTTCATGTGATTTACATGATCAGTCTTCTTTACAAAGAAGATTAGAATGTCATTTAAATAAATAATACAAAAGTTATTTAAAAGTTCTATCAAGATTTGATTTAAATTGATTTGATTTGAATTCATACACTTTTGTGACATCAATTTAAGTTTGATTCATGAGAGAAACTATATTATGTATATTGAATAAACAAAGTTCTCTGAAGAAGAAAATCGCTCGTTAACTACATGACAACTTCACGTCATCGAAACAATAAAATTGACACTATATTATCAGTAATGAGATCGACAACGAGATTTATCTGTACGAAATGCTGACTACGAATCTTTTGCAAGCTATGCTTGTCAGAAAATCTAAACAATCTCATCAACATCAACAGAGCAGTAACAGCGCTTTACTCACACATTGAATTCACACACAGTTGAAAAGCGAAGCAATAACAACGCGATCATCAGCACGTTGAAGCTTGTACATACACAGAATGACAGCAACATCTTTGCATACATGCTGCAGATCATATACGACATATACATATATATTACGAAGGCACGACTCAGCTTTTGCGCATATACAAACAGACGTGATGCAGTAAATTGATCAATTTTTCGCATTTTCAGATTGATTTACACGCAGCGCAATCACACACAGAGCAGTAACAGCGCTTTATTCACACGTTGAATTCATATACAACATACACACATATATTGCAAAGGCACGATTCAGCTTTTGCGCATCTACACGTCTGCATGATGCAGTAAATTGATCGATTTTTTGCTTTATCAGATTGATTTACATGCATCATAATCACATACATTGCAAAGACATGACATAGTCTTTGCTCATATACACAAAACAACAGCAACGTCTTTGCGCACACGCTGCAACTAATATACGACATTCACACAGTCATTGCGAAGGCACGACTCAGCTTTTGCACACATACACATTTGTATGACGCAGTAAATCGATCGAATTTTCGATTTTCTGATCGATTTACATGCGTCGCAAATACATAGATCAAAACTCGTCTAGTTCATTCAGCTGAATGATCATACAGTGAACTCAAAAGCTCACGTCAAAGTGATCAGCTTTCATCTACATAAATCAAAGCTCATCTAGTTCGATTAGCTTGATGATCATACAGACAAGTCGAAAGTTCACGTCAAAGTGATCAGCTTTCACAATTTTGAATTGTCTATATGATCACTTGATTATATAGACAGCTCACACGCTCGTATGCGCATTCTAATGATCTGACTGCTCAATGAGAAGATATACTGCATCGACTTTGACTAGATTACATGTAATTTAACATACACACAGCGCTTCAGTGCTACTATTTAGATAAATAGCATCGTGTTTCATAGTCTTAAATTGCATAAGCACGTAAAACTTGAAAAAAAAAAGAATGCAAAAATAAGTAAAGATGCATTTACTGCATGCTAGATTATCACTTGAAGCATTGTTTTCATAAACAGACTTGAAATATGTGAAAATGTAAAACATGTTGAGATATACACAGAGTCTTTGACTCTCAATGTCATAAACAACAGATTGAAAAAGAGAGAATAAAAAGAGTCACAAAACACAAATTTCTATATCACGTCGTATGAGAGCAGAAAGAACTCAAAGCGATGATGTCAAAGACATTTACAAAGACATTTATTAGTTTGAAATCATTGATAAACAATGACTTGAAGAGAAAACAAAGATGCTCAACAAATGAAAGTTATCTGCTCAATGCAATCATCACATTCAAAAACACTATATTAAATCATCTAGTCAAGAAGTCAAAAACAAATGAGTTGAAATTAACATTAATCACATCAATTTCAATATCATTTTCTTTTGAAGATTTTACAAGAAAAACAAGCACATTGCAAATGCTCAAGAGAACATCAAACAGCTTTGAATGTAAACTTTAATGTTTTAGCAAAAGAAGCTTTGAATACTACAGTACAATGTTTACAAGTTCAGAGAAAAGATGATGATAGTGTTACTACATGAGAAAAAGATAAAGAATTATGACATTTTGATTCTTCAAGAACTCTGATGATTTGATAAGAACTTTAAAGCGTACTGTTCAGCAACTGTTAATTTCATGCTGAAGAATAATGAAAGTAAAATTTGTTTCTACATAAACAAAAGTATTAACAGCAACATCTGATACTCAACATGACACTTCAAAGATGTAAACATAATTACATTACAGACATTAACAGATGATACACAGATGACTCAGAAAGTTATACACATTCACGAAGCATACAATTTATCACTCAGAGATCATGAAGTCATTCATGAAAAAGAAAGTCTTTCAAACATCGAAAAGATGCTACACATGTTGAAAGAATGCATTCTTGTAAAAGACTTCAATCTGCATCACTTCACATGAGAAAGATTATTCTATTCAAAACAGCATTTATTATCAAATGATTTAATTGAAATAATCACAAATGTTAATGCATTGCTGACGTTATTTCAAGACATGATTACGAGAAATTATCAAAAATCTCAAATGACAATAAATTTAATCTTTACGACAAACAACATTATGAATCAATTAATATGATGTAAAATCAATGAAGAAATGAAAAACTTTTCAGATCATTTATCGATACAGACAATTATAGATCTTAAAGTCTGCAAAGAGTCAGCGTGAAAATCGCGTTGCAACTGAAAAACAATGAATGAAGAGAAGTTTATCAATATTCTGAGAGAACAAATGTCAAAATTACTGTTGAATTATGAGATGAAACGTTAATGCATAAATGAGTACACTAAGCAACTGCTGAATGCACTGAAGAAGATCATCGAGATTTTCACTCTTTGAGCGAAATCACATGAAATGATCAAAGCAGAATGAACGAAGAAGTGTATGAAAATCATCAAGAGTGTGCAATGAATGAGAAGAAGTTATTGAATTATCAACGATTGAACAGAGTACATTCAAGCATGTGACAAGAAGAGCAAGATCATCAGAAAACAGAAACGCAGTGAATATTAAAAGATCATGCAGAACATTGAACAATTCTCAAGAGAATTGTTCAAAACTGCAAAATGAGCAAGAAATGCAATTGCAAACACATTAATTCAAATGAAAATTTCTTCTTTGATTAAGTCAGAGTGCTTTAACATCATTATGACAGTGCAAAATAAGATGAAGATGATGTTTTAAATTTACTTTTCATCATCTTCAGAGATTTTTATGCTGAACACAGAAGACTTCAAATATTCACTCTTGATTGAGAATGATGCTTCGCTAATGCATCACAAGATTAAGAAAGTCATTTACAAGATGATGCTCAACAAGACTTTAAAATACACAGAATATACAAATAAAATAATGCGCAGACTCGTTGACAATGCATCAGAACAAATATGCTTTCTTTTTGAAAGATGTTTGCAAAAGAGAATACAGTCAACTCAGTTCAAGAGCACAATCACAATAATGATGTAAAAGTCAAACAAGAAGAACTACTTTAATGCAAAGATATATAAATCAATTGTGCTACTCAATATGTTGAGTAAAATATTGAAGTTTATCATATTTGAATGTCTGTAAAACATCATAGAAGCATGCAACTTGATATTGAACATTCAGATGAAAGTTTGCAAACACAGATCAATAGATACAACTTTGCAACTGATTACAGAAAAGATACACATTGTATGAAATGATACAAGAAGAAAAGTAATCTCATTACTGAGTTTGAATGAAAAGAGTGTGTTCAACAATGTAGCACATAGCAGACTCTTGCATGACATGAAAAAGAGAAAAGTTCTCAGACTACTTCTGAAGAACTTTCTGAGAAATCAATGCATCATGATCACAATCAATAATTATACGACGATGAAATGCAGCGTGAACATCAACATATCATAAGATTCTTTGCTATCATCAATATTATATTTGTTTTACAATGTAAACTTGTTAGAAGCATGTGATGATATCAGATTAAGAACAAACTTCACAAATTTTATAAATGATGTCAATATCTTAACATATAAAAAGTTCATGAAGTGCAATTGCAAAGTTCTTAGCGAAATCTATGATAGATGCAAACAGTGATCAAAAACGCACGACATCAAGTTTTTGAAGACAAAGCATAAGTTGATTCACTTTATGAAAACTTTTAAGTGATTCAATATGAACATTGATGTAAAGTTGATGAAACATTAGATTAACTTGAAATCAAATATCAGAGTTTTGAGAATTCAACTGAACTTCAAGCTGAAATGAGTGATTTACATGCATCATGTTGAAGCAAAACTAGTGATTAAACAAAAGATCATACAGACAATCATTGAGTCTACTTGAAATTCATCAATGATAATGAGAAAGCAAATATACTTCGCAATGATGCACTTTCTGCTTAGTCACGAAGTCATCATATGATACATGTCACAAAGAGTGAAGAATCATTAAAAAGATCTGAATGTCAAGTTAAAATCAGTACAAGAAAAAGCATTGCAACAAATCATCAACATTTATCATGTGACATCAATAAAGACTTGACAGATAGAAATAAACACAGCATTAATAAATATTCATTTACGAAAGCTGATATAAAAGTCAATAATGAACATGAACTTTCAAAAATCAAATAAAGTTATTGAAATGATAATGCATTGAATTCAAAATGACTTGATACTCAAAAAAGATTGAAAATCAAAGCTGCATAAAACATCTTTGCAGCTGAAGCAAAAGTGAATGAAAGAAACATTTGAATAAATAAAGATGAAGTGAAGTTATTTTTACATGATGATTTTCTGATCAAAGTCATCAAGAATAATTATAGTTGCAAACAAGAAAATATTAATAAATCAACATTGTTTTGACACATTCACATTGAAGCAAAGAGTTTACTTGAATGATAACAACAGTAAAAAGAATGTTATGATGATTATGATGAAAATTAACTGAGAGTTAGATAAAAGATTAAGAGAATTGACTTTATTCATCACTCATTATGAAGAACTGAAAGAATTGATTGCAAGAATGAAACATTTTGCAGACGTAGTGACAGAGAATCAAAAGTGTCATGAAAAGATATACAAAGTATACAATGATAGTCAAACTTCTTTGAAAACAATGAAAGTTATGATATCAACAAAAAATCAGACACGTCTGCAATGAGTTCAAATCATGCATGAAAGCATTTAATTTCAAGAAGTCATGCTGAAGTTACATTGAGTGACAAAACATGCAGAAATACTTGAAAATAAAGTGATGAACAAGATGATTAATGATGCACATGATTTGTCTTTATTGCTGACTGAACATCAATGCATTGAAGTGATGACAAAACTGATGCTCATACAGAAACAAATTAAATAAACATGAAGAATAGTTTGAAAAAAAAAGATTTAATGCAACTCATTTTTGATATCTGACATCAGAGATGACACATCAATATTTGTGATTGCACAAAAGTCATGCAAAGTCTCACAGCGCATTATTGATGCAGCTACGCATGAGAAAAATTGACTTCAATCAATTTCTACATGAAAGACGAGTACTTGATGTTACTATGATGACATGCAAGTGCAACAAAGATTGAATGTTAATCAAGCACATTTTATTAACATATCTCAGATGAAAAGTAGAATGAAAAGCAATGCAATGAGAAGAGAACATCACAAACTTAAGAAAGCTCTTAGAAATCATGAACGCAGCAATGATGATCATTCAAATGATACTCTCAATGAGCATATTGAATCAATTTCAAGCTGTGATATCATTGAAAAATCAAATGAAAGAGAAAGAGAAAGAGAATAAAGAAGAAACAGATTTATAAAGTTCTTGCATTGAAAACAGTTATAGTATAAAGCGCAGAAAGAAGCGATTTTTGATGTAAAAAGAACGCTGCGCTAGCGCTGCGCTCGCTACAGTATATAGAATCTTGCATAGATTCATAATGAGTGTTGAATCGAGTAAGAATTAAAAAAAATTGTTATTCACTTTTGTTTACATTTTATCATTTCAACAACATCATTTACTTGAAAGATAAACAATGTTTATGTGCTATTTACACATCATTATTACTGTTATTTACATTAATTATACATCACATATATTATTTACATTGTCATTTATATGCATTATAATTGAAGATGAATTTTTATTTGATCAAAAGTTTTTCTTTTTCTTATTTTCTCGTAAAAATTTGAAGATTTTTATTGAGAGTTTCTAGAGTAAATCAATGAACACACATCATTATTTATCAGAATAAACAAAGACATTAATTATTAAGATCAAGAATGAACTCATTTAAAAGAGAAAATAATTGTCATGATAAATTGACTTATAAAGATTAAATCAGAGACTAAAGTCAAAAACTGAGTCAAAGATCAGATTTGAATTAGCTTTGAAACTTTATGACTTTGTCAAGATATCATTTAAACTACATCATATTTTTGATTTAATATATCATAAGTTATGTCATGCTTGACTTGACAATGCTTGACAAACTCTTTATAGTTGATTGATTTTCTTGAGTTATCAAAAGCTTCTTAATAATTAGCTCTATCATAATATATACTCATTCTGTGTCTGCTTAAAATATCACATTGTCATATCATTCTTATAGATTTCGTCTATTCATTTAGTAGACTTGATCATCACAGTCGAGATCAAGATTCAAAAAAAAGTTTCAACTCTGACTCAACTTTTTCAACCTTTCATCAACTGTAATCTCTCTTCTGAGCTAAATCAGCTGAGTTTAGCTTGCTTACATAATATAAAATCAATAAACAAACATGAATAAATCGCTAAGAGGTATTATACACGTTTATTGTAGAATAAACGATTTTTTTCTATCTTTAAACGTGTTCAACCTTCTTTCTTCTTTAGCTTTGAACTTCTAGTTAGAATACACTCATATGATTTGCTCTATGCAGACTCATAACAGATCTGACCTAGATTTGGCCAAGATCTGGCTCAGCATCTTTTTCAATCCTCAACATCTTCTTCACTACACAACATTCTTCCTGTGTCACAACACGTTCCCTTCGAGCCTAGCGTAGTCTCTGAACATTACATAAATAGAAGTTCTTGTACCACTCTTCTTCTGTATTCTTAATGTTCAGTTATAGCTACCTCTAAAGATCGGGTTACATGACTGACTAGTACTAAGCGAAGACCTGAGCGAAAGTGCGAGGTATGAATAGAAATATTGGCAAAATACAGGCTTCCGTACGCTGAAAACTTGCTTGCTGTTAATTGCTAAATGTTCGTAGAGATGGCTTGAATACAGGCAATTTGCTGCTCTTCGGACATCGACCACTTTTAACTCTTTAAGTTATTTTTAGTACCTTAGATTTAGAACTTGACCTACACGTATTAATCGGTAATTTTCGAATGCGTAATATTGCTCGCCTAAAGTGTTGCCTAATGGACGGTCAGTATTGAAGCTATTGACGGCGGCCTTTAACAGACCTAGATTCGCTGACATCTTTGGCCTGCAATCTCTAAATTTTCCAAGTCGATATACATGCAAATTGTCCCGCCGGCGTGTTCGACATGACTGATGATTATCCAGCTGCCGCCTACATGGGTGATGATGTACCAGAATCTCTACTCCCGGCTGTGAAGCTTCTCAGTCAGCACGGATTCACATTGGTTGAGTATGGGCAGAGGGCGCTGCCAAAGTATGGCTACCCTACTGTTGTTTCTGTCAGTCAACCCTAATCCTCTCTGAATCTACTTATAGTGTATAAACTGTGCTGAAAGTAGTTACAGATATGGGAGTATGCTATATCCGATAATGATCTCCAATCCGCGTCAGACCTTCTTGCAGAACATGGATTTCCATATATCTCGCCGAATTCTCTCCGTATAGCAACATATGGTGACTTCGAAGAAAAAGGCCGACACCACCGTAATATTAAAGAGAACTCGGAAAACATGGTTTCACTTCGGCTGCTTCCGCTATCTATAACGTGTATCTCCCTGGACGATTTACAATATATACCGTTAAATGAACGTCCGGCTCCAACAATCTACAGACTTCCTCTTCCACAACACTGCCTCTCGCTAGTTCAATGCATTGCTAGCTACCCACCTGAAAGTGATAGTCGGATGGAACCAGTCTTCGAGTTATCGGCGCTTATTGCGTACGCAATTTTCGAATACAAATATTACACCAAAGATTGGTATCAACCTGAAGAGTCCGAGGAAGAGTACAAAGAGAATGTTCAAATCGCATTGAAGAAGGTGCGATCATGGACTCTACCAGAAAGTACAGATTATTGGCGTAAACTTCTAGAGACTTTGGTTGATGGAAACCGCCAGCTCAGTGACATCCCTTACAAGCCTGATAATTAGAAACTTGAGCAAGCACTGGGGGAGCATTTATTGGCTGATCGGTAAAAGAAGGACCGGTCATTAGAGAATCAGTCATGGGAATATCCTGCCAATGCTATACCTGATCATCTCCATGAGCTAGCAGTTAATTCTATGAGCTGACATACTGAAAGTCAGCAGCCTGCAAAACCTTCTGCAAATTATTTCTAACGACCGTGCCTTTGCTATATAGCTGGCGGAACCCGGGAAGGAGCCGATCTTTGGGTGTAAATGCAGCGTAGTAACCAAAATCGACTTGCTGATTATGATCAGCGAGCCAGCGGAGTAGATATTTGATATCGATCAAGTCAGAATTTGCTTTGGTGATACTTGCGGGACGTGTCGAATCCGCAATGTGCATCCATCGTTTGCTCTTGGTGATGATCAAGACTTTGGGATGCAATATATATACTAAGTTCAATTAGCTTCATATCACGATATGGAAGATGGAACTGTTCCAAGACATCCTTCAGGACTTACCGGAGTCCACTAAAACCTTTGGTGCTGAATCTGGATTAGGCAGCGCCATCGACATACCTGGTCCACCTTGAAGCAACTCGACTTCGATAAAGATGTTGTTGCCCTTTAAAAGAATTAATAAAGCCTTTGTGGCTCAATTCGTTGACTGACCGCTTTGAAACCCAACTTGTTAGCAGAATTGACGGAGTATCGGTCATCCAATTGAAGCAATCTTGCTCTAATTTCAAGCGCTGGTCTATCCACCAGGATGTTCACGTCCTATAGCAATTAGTCACAAAGAATACAATTTGATGAGCTTTCATACATACCGAAGTTCTACGGTCGTTTCCAAGCAATTTAAGAGCCTGTCCCCCAATGATAGCGTGCACTTTCGCATCCTGGGTAAGAATATATTGACGTGATACGAGAAGCTGCCGTCACTGCTGCATCGACCTGGGATCCAGTTACTTGGGCTTGTTGATTCGGTTGGCTTGAGCTAGAAGGCATGATAGAACACTTCGAATTTGATAGGCAATTTAAGAACAAGTAAACACTAGACCGTGAATGAACAAATGTGATTCTTTCATAGGATTGAAGGCTGATTCTGACCACAGGGCAGAGAGAAGCTCATCTATATATACGAATTGAAAGTTCAAAGAGAACGAAATCTTAGCGCTTTGTTTCATAAGAATGGGCGCTAACAAAAGACTACCAGGTCGTAAGAGAGCTTCTCATCAAATCAAGTGTCATAATATAGAACAAGAATAGAATCTTGCTGGTGCAAAACTTCAGCTCCAATCTCAAATGTCATAATCCAAGCCGCGCGCGTAAGTGAAAGGATTCAAACTAATGGGTTCGTGTGTCCAATTTGGTTCAATCTTCTTTAGTGAGTTTCAAAGACGCGGCCAGCTTCATGGCCTTGGTAGATTTTACATCTTTCGTAGGTTTAGCATCCTCGAGAGGTTTAACGCCCTCCGTGGCTGCTGCATCTCTGGCCTTCGCTTTCGGTACACAAATAAACGCGAGCCATAGTGTTATCTGTCTGGGCAAAAGAGGACTCAGCCGGTTGGAATAAATCATGAGCAAGCTATTTGTGTTCCTCTAGGATATATGGCATGGGAGTGAGTATTTGGAAAGAGGGCTCTTCTTCATTAAGCTGTGTCACTATATGATCCAGGTCTGCGGCGCTATGAAACCCACGAAAATTAGTTATAGCGTTGTTTCTTAAGCAGCAACATTGATATTTGCTAGGTCTCTGTATGCAACAAACTCTATGCGGGAAAACTGGAGGCTGTTTAACGCCGAGCTTCGCATGTTAGCTCTATACTAATGTTACGAGGCTGTTATCGCAGATGGAAATTACAACGTGTTTTTGATGCGGGAATAAGGAATAAATGTGACCTCCAATGTAAGATCATCTGCAATGAAAGTTGGTGCTGAAGCAACTCAGGCAGTGCCATATATTTGAGTGATACGACAGAAATTAAAAGTAGTTGACCTGGTGATAGCAAATCCCGAATTTCAATAAGCTTTTCCAAAGACAAAGTCTAGTTCTATTTGAACTCAGACTTGACTTGCGACTGATGGGTTCGTCTTATGGTAACATTCTGCTCTTTGATGTAAAAGGTGCAAAGCTATCAATCCCCGCAACCCAGTCGTAAACCACATCGACCTCAGCATTATCCCGCTTCCTATCGACTACTGCCTGAAGACTTCGGTCCCATACATAAGACAGCAGGCACATCAGAGGCCGGGGTCTGTTTAAGTGGTAGGTTTAGTACGGCTGTGGAAGACGGTCTGAAGGAAGGGGGAAAATGAATGGTCCGCAACAATCAGTACCTAACGTGAAATAGTGGATAGAAAATAAACACAAGCCCGACGTGTGAATGATAAGCTTTGTGACTCATGCCTTTGTGTTCCAGTATTAGATGAAACGAGGTTCGTATCATTACCTTTAAGATGTTTCAATAAGCACATTTCCCCGCCTTAGCAGACGAAATCTAGCGCGAGAGTGCAAGGATGCAATGGCACACAGTTACTGTCGAATGGGGGATTTTTACTCCCTCAGCCTTTACCAGTTATCTCTCATCAAAAGGCCACATTCTTCTCGCCTTTTCTTCAGACATGTTGTCCTCGCCTGTTCTCTCTGCATCTCTAGCTGCTTGTATCCATTTTTCGAAGGCTTCCCTATGCGCTACCTTCGACCGTTCCCAGGCGTCAGTAGGGACCCATCCATCGGAATTCGTGTCCAAGGCGCGTATGAGCCACAGTTTCAATTTTTGTACAGTCTCAAAATCTTCGTATTGCTTCTTGTGCTCAACCAACTCTTCCTCAGTCGGTACGTATGGACATGAACCCGCCAATCCCAGTTCTTTCCAGGCCTTGGAAACTTCAATCAACTCCTGCCGGACTGCGGCCGCGCTGTCTCTCCACGAAGTGTGACAGTAGCGGAAAGGTCTCAATAGCCTGTCGTCAAGTGCCTAGCAGCACGTAGCTTGGGAACGAAGCCTTTCATGCAAACATCAAAGGTCTGACTGCAGATTAAGGCGTCCTTGTATTTCTTGTTTTCACCTGTCTCTCTTTCCCCTGCTGGCGTTTCTCGGCCGTCGTCGGCTGGTGGAACATTGTCAGGATGTGCGGCAAAGTCAGGGGTCTCGTTCGCGTAAACGAATGCTGGCTCAACGCTTGTAGATTGCCAATCAATCAAGCCTGTGACGAGCGTAGGGTCATCGTCCGATACATAAATGTTTCTCTTATGTAGGTCCGCGTGCAGTAAGGTTGGGGACGCTGTGTTTTGAATGAGCGGACTATCCATCAGCCTTTCGATGATCTCTCGACTGATATTCAGCAGACGGATGTGTTCTTCGATAGACCCTTGATGCGGTAGCACCTCGTCTGTCTGAACCTTTGCCTTTGGAAGTCGGGCAAATCCGGTGTCAATCAGGCCGGAGCAATAGCTGGGTAGATCTAACCCTAGATTTTATATCCATAAGCCTCAATAAGCAAGAGAAGATTTGGGACGAATCGAGAAAAGAATTGACTCACACGGTCCTCGATGATGATTTCTGTTGCCGTAGATTGTAGCTTCATCAGTATTACAGTTCCAATAGGTCGCTCCACAATGGGGTCCCAGACAGAAACCATCGGCGAACTCCAGCTTCAAATATGGGTTGATCGGAGCATCTGAAAAGTATAAACTCCCGTAACCTGGAAAGGCAATCGCTGCCATATCTTTGATCATCATCGACAGCGCTTTGACGCATAGCATGTGTTGATGTCCAGTCATAGTAGACCATCTCTCGTGCAGCCGGACGCCCGCGACATGTTCCATAATAATATACTCCGCACCGATAGGATTTGACCTGTCATCGCTCCAGTCGAGGATTCTAGGCACGGGGAGGGTGGTATGCGACCTTACTGGTTATAGCGAATAACGTTCAGCAGCTGCAATGGACCTGCAGCCGGCAAGGGAACTCGAACTTACTGTAGGTCATCGTCGCCACTTCAGAATTCGTTGTCAATTGTCGCGGACCTACGATGCAAGTCGGCAATCTGGCCACGACTCGCATTCCATTATTCATGATGATGACGAAGGACCTATTGAATCCTCCTTCTTTCTTCTCATATCGAATGACCTTCCCCGCTCCCGGGCACAGCTCAACAGCCTTCTTGCAAAGCGCAGCAAAGTCAAATTGAATATAGCGTGAATCACGCTCTAATTTGTCATGATTTAACCATCGACCGCTCGTGTATGTGTAGGGATACAGTGCTAAAGTTATGTCAGAAGCGATTGCTTCCGAACGGATAAATTGAATAACAAGTTTGGCTTTGCTTACGATCAATTGATGACGGCTTTGTCTCTTCAGACGGTGAATAGGTGGGCACATGTCGATCATTCACTGGCATTTCAGAAGGTATGAGTGCCGTCGATCTCGATTTTCCACCCATGTCGAACGATGCGAGGCGTGTGATTAGCCTACAGAAGCTGACACGTCGAGCTGTTCTTGCATATTGCGCCCAAGACCAATGCCGGACGATACCTCGCTCGCCCATTTATAGACCATGAATCAAACACTCTTTTGACGCATTTTGTATGAGACTGCGAAGTTGAAATGAAAAGAAAAGAAGTGAAGGTTACCTTAAGCGAAATTGCAGAGAACAAACCATAGTGTGCAGTCAGTATTGACATAGTATTCCCTGTTTCCAACAGAAGCCATGTATACAGCATTGTTTGAAGCACAGTTTGACGTGTGTTATGCGCCCGACCGACGTATAATTTGAAGCATGTAGGAAGTTTGGTAGGAAGATTGGGAGGGAGTTTAGTATCGAGTTTGATAGAGAATTTGGTAAGGAGTTTGGTAGGAAGTTTGGTGGGGAATTTGGTAGGGAGTTCGGTAGAGAGTTTGGTAGAAAGCCATGAAGAGTGCTTTCTATTGAGCTAATTAGCATGTACTATGAAGCATACTATTGAGTAGATTATGAAGCGAATGACGCATATTCAAACGCGTCGCATGAAGCATGTTCTGAAGCGAGTAGACCGAGTAGGCGAACGAGGAGAATAGCTGAGTTGATAGCTCGTTTCAAGATTTTACCTTAGGCAAAATATTTCAAGCAAGATTCGATCAAAGATGCTATTGTGACTTTTGGCCAGCTCGAGACCAGGCTCGAGCCAGAAATTAGCCCACAATAATGCTAGAGGCTTTTTTAGCAACTTCAATTCTGCGAGCCGCCTTTCCGAAATGCCGACGTAGTATCTAGTCTAAGGTAAGATACCTTAGTCTTTGACATCTTACGACAATAGAATTCTTGTATAATATCACTTATTATTTAACAAAGTCAAGCAATACTAATTTTTTTACGAAAGCTAACTGGAAAAAAAGGAAAGTTTCTTTGATTGAAGTATGATTTATTTCAAAACAAAGATTTTATTAATTATAAAAGTTGAAGGAAAGATGCTGACTTGAGTTTTCGAGCGAATTGCGATCAACGAAACACGTAAACAGGCAGAGCAAGCAAAGACATCTCACAGTCTTTCAACATCAGAGAACACGTCAAGCTCAAACGCTGCTTGCCTTGAAGCTGACAAAGTATGTTTAGTAATAGAAAGAAGTAGCAAAAGCACTTTTCAACAAGGTAAACTCAGAGAAAACATCAAATCAAGACACTGCTTTCATCAAAGCGAACAACGAAAGAGATTGAGCAGACGCGTCTTCGGAAACGGCTTCTTCAAATTCATTTAAAAAAAATTCACCGAAGAACTCGAAGAATTTGGCGAGAACGCTTGTAAGAAAGAAGATCAAGATGACGGATCTGGTCGCATGAATATTGAGCAAAGCGAAGCTTCAAAGCCAGATGATCTTTTCGCGGTTTTAACTGCTCAGAACATTCAAAACAAGGCTAGCAGTGCTTTTAAGCTGCCTCACAACTTAAAGTAATTCCGTAGTGCAGTCAAAGGCGTGGCTGAAGAACTCATTATTGACAGCCGAGAGACGACGCCCGCTGAAGATGAGGATGAGCAGATCGACAGGTAGAACGTCGGTGTTGCTGATCGACTCGTACTCACCTTCGACGAAATAACAAATGCACTAAACAGGATACAGCTGGGCGCAAACTCCGTCCGACCTTACATTCTCTTGAGATACCGAGGAACGAAAGACATCAGCGCGAAGAAGTGTACATGGTACTGTAGTTGAGTACAGCGGCCAGAACTAAAAAGAAGTGCGAAAGAAGGAGACGTGGCTTCTGGCGTACCTGGCTGGCACCTGCAATTAGTTTGAGGGTATTTCGCTTTATTCGAGTGGCCTTGTTATTGAGCTTGAGTTTCTCAAATACGCAGAAGCTGACCCATGCTATGTCAAGAACATTGGGGCGTTGATCAACAGGTGCAGTGAAGCGGCCGAGAAGAGCAGAGAAGTCCCGGCTGTTGATTGTGTTTGACACTAAGTAAACGTCGACAGTGAGATGTAGTATTATTTACTTTTTTGATCATGCAAGTGACACGACGTGCTACTAGAACTTTTTCTGATACTTCAACTTCTTGAGATCTTCAAGATCGTCGACCCGAACGCGCGAACTGCGGACTTCGGGATTGGCCAGGATTAACTCGAACACTTTCCCAAAGTCCGATGCCTTCGTTGTCCCATGCTGGGCAGCGACTTCATCCACCTCGACTCGGTACCCGAGGTAAATTTCATTGAAGCGGACGTTCGTAGACTCGTTCTCACGGGCGGCGGCCGTGGCCATTGGGAACAAGGCGCCTTGCGTCATGGCCGGCACCGGGTGGGTTGCTAAGTCGCCCTGCGACCCAGTACAAATAGTCCATGTGCTCGCAGAATTGTTCTGTTCGAGCAGATAGCCGATACTATCCCGATAGGCGACTGCGAGTCTTTTGTTAGAACGTGTCGAGTCCACTTAAGGATGGAAAGGGCCTACAGAAGTTTGCTTCGAAGGAGATGTTAAAGTTGGAGCGTAGCTGGCTGGTGGTGATCTCTTGGAGGGGAGTTGTAGTGTACTCGCCGCCAACTTGATTGAGATGTCAGTAGCGAACGTTGACTCGTGAGTATAATGGGTAACCAACCGCTGGAATACACATGCTGAAAAGATGGGAGCTTGCCCGCTCGGACTTGATCAACAACACCTTTTACTCCCGAGTCCGAGAGAACATTGGCTTCAGCGAAAGTGATCCCGTCGGACGACCCAATGCACTTGACTAGTTTGTCGGCCGAATCTTGGTTGCGGACAACGGCTAAGACGTTGCGCTTGGAGCGCAACGCAGCCGTGACGGCTGATACGCCGATATTTCCAGTTGCTCCGATGACTAGAACGGTCTCCATGGCGGCCTTGAGTGACATTGAGGAATTGAAAAGATGTCAAAGATAATGCTTTCCATGAAGATTCCATGCTGCCTATTAATGCTTATTACTTCTTTGTCTTAACATGCTCATCGAAGAGATTCTGCGATGACAAATCGACCGACAGTAATCTCACAAGTTCTCGGCTTTGCAAAAAGGCGAGCTTGAAGCAATGACAAATCAATCGAGGATTGTGAAAGAAGCCTTCAAGCTTAGTCAGCTATTTTGTATACATATACCCCTAGACTGACCGTCGGGTCGGGTTGCTCATATTTTCAACCCGACGCGACCCGACCCGACTGGGAATTGGGTCAACCCGACCCGACCCGCCAAGGACCCGAGCTTGGCGCCAAGAGGGCTAAATATAGAAAATTTTCCGGTTTTTGGCTTTTGCATTACCTTTTTGCATTACCTTTTTGCATTACCTTTTAACAGAGAGTCATGAAGGGAAACATGAAGGCCGTTTGATAGAGAGCCATAAAGAGGAACATAGAGGCCGTTTGGTAGGGAGCCATAAAGGGAAACATAAAGGCCGTTTGGTAGAGAGTCATGAAGAGAAACATAGAGGGAAACATGAAGAAAGTCATGGCGAGAAACATGAAGAGAAACATGAAGAGAGTCATGACGAAAAACATGAAGGGGATTTTTTTGATTTTTTTGATTTCTTTATTAAGTGCATGCAGCCTATGGCTATGGCACTGTCTAGGCGCTGTGTGTATGCTAAGTTACATGTAACCTGGCCAAAGTCGCTGCTTTATATCTTTCCGTTGATCAATCACACCGATAGTTTGCGCATATAAGCGCTCTCGCTCAAACCCTCGCAATCGTACTTCCGTTTTTCTTCGTCTCTTCGCATTCTTCGCGTTCTACTCTTTCATTTCTAATAGTCATTTTCTCGTCGCAATTCGAGTATTTTTCAAATACTCTAGTGTTGCGATTCTTTCGATTTTGACGATGAACAGCGTCAATATGATGTCTGTGTTTTTGAGCTGAGTCTTTTCCTTAAGCTTTATCTGCTCTGACCTATAATGCTTGCAATTTAGTAGTAAATGCTCTGACGTTTGACTCGCATTGCATATTTCATAGCATTTGTTCGAATTATTCTCTGATACTCGATGCAAATAGCTCTTGAAATAGTCGTGTCTCATTTTCAACTGAATAAAGATTGAAAACGTTAGTCTATCGATTTTTCTAAGCTCTTTTATTGATTTCTGACTTAGATTCACGTTCGATATGTGCTTTCGATACTGATTTCTCTTCTTGATGCTGCTTTTTCAGACATTTAACCATTGTAATTTCGTCTCTTTGCAAATTTGCTTTTTGACGAAGCTTATGATGATTGCTTTCATGTTGTCGATATCTGATAATTCTTGAGCAGCGCTTTTGATCAATTGATCTGCTTTTTCGTTTTCAATAATGCTCTTGCGACTCGATATTCACTGTATGCGAATTTGACACTGATTTTGACGTAAATTGATCAAGTTTTGTCGTATGTCATCGAATAACTTCGCATTGACATTGCTCTTTGCGTTTAGTCTTTGCAAAGTCATTTGACTGTTTGTGTACATTCAAATTTCGCTGTTTTTGAGTGCTTTTTCGCTGCACATTGCGATTGCATCGCTAATAGCTTGCAGTTTCGCTTTCGTTATGATAATTTTGTCTGAAACGCTTGTCGCTTTGCTGCATCTGACGAGCTCATGCGTGAATATCACTGTCGTTCCGGTTCCTGTTTCGACCTCTGCTATCTTTTTTCGAATTTGCGATGCGTCGATATACATCACTATGTTCTTCGCCTTTTTGATAATTCTTTCTAATTTTCTATAGTGCATATTGATCGTTTCGCGAGTTTCGCTTTTTGCAAATTCGATTTGCAATTTCGTCAGATATTCGATTTCTTGATCTCATGATTTCTTAAAGTGAGGTATTTCGATCTTCTGTATTGAATTCAGTGTTTTTTGCACTTTGTTCAATATTTGATATATCTGCGTGAGTCTGTCTTTGCACTTCTTGACTTTTCGAGGTAAATTCAACTTCGTCTCGTTCCAGTTCAGATATTTCGATGCGTTCAGATCTAGATTCAATTCGATAGAGTATTGAGATGAGTACGAAATAGATGTTCTTTTTCTGATAGAGTGTTTTTTCGATAACTCAACTATTTGAATTGCATAGTTCTTGCACTTTTGATCTAATCGCATCTTCATCGACGGAATTTCGACTTCTATTTGCATAGCATCTATCGATGATGTTCGAAACGCACTCAGAATTTTTCGTAATGCAGCGTTTTGCAGTTTGCGAAATTTGACTAAGTAGCTTTTTTGATTATTTCATCATATTTCGACGTCATAATCGCTAATAGATGTGACGCATGCCAGATATAACTGCTTTTCTGATTTGACATTTAGTCTTCACTCGCTATTCATTAATCTAAACAACGAGTGTAGCGTTCTTGTGACTGTCGCGATTTTCGTTTGCACATGAACTTTGAAGTTGAGTCTTCGATTCAGTCAGACTTCTAGTCATCGTACGCATGTCTTTGATTTTATAATCGTGTTATTGAGTAGAATAATCATTTGATTGAGCGTCGCCTTGTGACTTTCAAAGTGTATCAATTCAGATTTCGAGTCATCAAATTGCATCGCGTTGTTCTTAGCTCATGTGAAAGCGATTTTTGCTGCGTTTTCCAGCATTTTCACATTCTTGTCAATATTCCTTCCCTCAATGTATAGCGTCACGTCGTCAATATAGCTGAGTGACTGTAAATTTTCGAACTTTGCGTGAATCTTTGAAAACAAGTATCGAATATAAATTAGAAATAAAATGAGCGAGATAGATGAGTCTTGTGATATTTCTGTGCTTATTTTCTTTGATTTCTGACGTTCGTCGTCAAATGCTAAGCCAATAATCCTGTTTTGTAAGAAACATTTTACTCAATTGATTAAGTTGATCGATATTTTCAACTTAATCAATATTTTGACTAGTTGCCTCAATGCAACATGATCAAAGACTTCTTTGACATCTAGAAGTAGGCAGATAAGCGTGTTTTCTCGACTTTTCGCCATTTTTCATAGCTGATCTTTGTTTTCTGCCTTTCATTTGATCAAAATTTAGCAGCTTGTCGTTAATTTCAGCTGTGTAAGACAGTCGCACTGCTATTATTTTTTCTGCTACTTTGTCTAAACAGTTTAGCAGCGTAATAATTCTGTATGCCTTCGAAATTGAATAATTCAACTTGTCTGGTTTTTTCAGAATAATTCCCGTGCCTTCGCGTCATATCTTCGAATGATAGTCGTTTTCGATCAAATCTGAGTACACTAAATTGAAGATTTTCGATATGCTTTTGTACGCTCGCTGTATGATTGCGAATGACATATCGTCTGATCCGAGTGCTTTCCCGAGTGCTGAGAAGTTAATAGCGTGCTTGATTTTCTCTTCGATAACTCTTGATCACTGTATGCTTTCGTTCAATAGTAATTCTTCATTGGTTTGAATTTTCGAAGATGGTGAGTACATTGCTTTCAGAAATGCCTCGCACTTTTCATTGAATTCAGTTTTCAATTCTTTTTGCGAGTTTTGTATCGAGGGTAGCTTTTCGATTAGACGTGATTTAGTGAACTTGTATGTCTGAAACACTTTTTTTTCTTCGACGTTGTTCAAAAAATTGGTTCAGAATTGGTTTTTGATTAGCTTTATTGCATCATGATACGAATTTCGCATTTGCACTATCTCTGCTCATGCGTCGTCATTTCTGCATCTTTTTCAGGTTCGCTTTTTTGACGACAGCGTCTTTCGCATTTCGATGAGCTCATTGTTTCACCAGAGTTTTGATTTTGCGCATATTCGCTGTTTAAATACGAATAATTTCACTGTATTATTGATGCATTTCGTCAAGTAAATGACTTTTGCTTCTAAACTCGTGATTCTTTGCATCTTGACAATCATTTTGTCTTTCGTCTTTTGCAAATGCTCATCAAAGCCTTTTCAGTCGAATTTTTGCAGATTGTATGACGCGTTTAACGAATTTTCGATCAACTTCATCTTTTTCATAACTATTGTAAATAGAATTACTTCATGATCGAATTCTGTGTCTGCGTTCTCGTCTATATGTCAATTCTTGATGTGATTGCGCATATTCTTTGATGCAAATGCTAAGTCAAGTATCGAGCTTGACTGATTCGAATAGATGTGATATGTGTCTATATCAGAAGTGTTAATCAGATTGCACTTATGTAAATTTACTCAATTTATTAACGCTCTCGTTCTAATGAAGTTTGTAATTTTTGCGTTTCATCAGCTATGATGTGCATTAAAGTCTTCTGCGATAATAACTTTTTGCTCAAAATTTAGCATAACTTTTGCTAATTCTCGCTCAATCATGTATGATTGCTCGTTATCTGCGTTCTGTGACTTTTCGTTGTAAATATTGAACAATAAAATTTCCCTCTGAATTTTATTGTTCGCTATTGATATCGCTTGCATATCTTCGTTATTGACTATGTCTGGTCTTGATGTGCATGTAAATTTCTTTGCGTTTTTCGCAACAAATATCAGTACTCTGTGACGAGTATTCTGAACATTTGGTTTGATGCAGATAAACGACGAATGCGAAATTGTTATATTCTCGTCTCTCATTCACGATTCTTGTAGTATAACAATATCTGCCTTGTTTTTCGCAAATTTCATGCATGCATGCATAATTTGCGTTGATCTTGCGCAATTGTGCTGTAGAATTCGAATATTCGACGTGTTTGCAAAGCTTTCGTCATTTGCGTTGTTTTGTAACATTTCGAATGCAATACTCATTACAATTTCGTGACTAGATGATCTTTTTGTGAGCTAATAGACTGAGCTGTCTGATATGTTTCACACATTGCGCTATTTGCGAAGTGCGCATTTTGACAGTTGCAACATCTAGAAATCATGTGATTGCATGATTGCTCGTCTTTGCACGTAGGTAATTGACATTTATGATTTCAAATCTGATGATTTCGCTCGCAGTACAAGCATCTTGACGATCTGTTGCATTTGTTCTGCAAATGCTCGAATGTTTGACATTTTTGACATTGATCATTTGATCGATAGTCTCGATATTCGACTGTTCGATATGTCGATCTCGCAGCTAAGAGTCGTTTTTTCAGATGTCTTTGCACTTCTGCTTCGATTCTAAATGCTAAGATCATTGATGCATGTCTGTTTCGTGATCGGTTTTCGCTCTTTGATAATCATATCGAGTTGATTATTAGTTTCAATTCGAGATTGTACGACTCTAACTCAGTTTTTAGATTTTTCATTTCAGTTTTCGTGTTGAAGATTTCGGTTTTCAGACTGTGTATGACTATTTTGTGTCATTTCTCGTCTTTCTTAATGCTTTTAACATCAAAAACATGCTCTCATATTGCTCTTTGCGCTAGTAAGACGTCTGCGATGTATTTTTTCGAGATCGTCAGAGCAATGTTGTTTCCCTTTTGCGTTTTGGCTATCGTCGCGACTATTAGATCGATTTTCGCCTTTTTCAATGCATTATTCATCGAATCTCGCATTTTCATCGTTTTTAAAGTTCAGTTCTCGTTTTTGGGATTGACAATGAGTCTTCTTTCACGATACGGTATTTCTTGTGATTTTGGCGAGAATTTCTTGGTAATCAGGTTTCATTCGCCTGCATTTGCATTCACGTTTGCATTTGTGTTTGCATTTGCATTTGCGTCTGTGACTTGAGCTGCTTTTTGCGCATATGTGAGCTTCTGCGTTGGTTTTTGCGAATTTTGCATGATCTGCGACGTTTGCGAAACCTGCGTCTTCTGCGAGATTTGCGAATTCTCTGTCATTTGCTTTGCATTGATTCTCTTTTTGATGTTTTCAGCATTTTGTTGAACCAATTGTAGAATGATCTTCAGTTTGTTGTTTGTTTGACTTTGAAGTCAATCAATTTGCTTCTGAATCGAATTTTCTATGCTTTCGTCGCATGCTCTTCGAATGTAGATTAAGCTATGACTTATAGTCTCTTTCTGCTCTGATATTGCTTGTCTTAGCTGATTGACTGCGAATTCAATTCTTTCGCGCAGTTTCTTTACCTGCACCTCTTTAGAGATGGCATCGTAGCACTTGCTAGTACTAACTTCGATGCTAGCTTCTTTTTGCGGACTTTTCATCGCTTTTCGCTTTTTCATTCCTTTGAATTTCACAATCGCTCATGTTTGTTCTTTTTGCTGCGAATTCGCATTTCGCAGATTGATTGTATTCTTGTCGTTATGCGCGTTTGCATGTGAATTTAGCATCAATGCATCGAGTGAACTAAACATGTATTGCGTTTTTCTATTTGCTGATGTGAGCGATTTTTGTTGACTGCGAAATAAATCGACAATGTCGTTTTGCAGTTGTTTGCTTGTTGACGAACTCATGCTAAGTTCATCTCATAGATCTGTTTCAATCTCTAACGTTGACTTTTTGATTTCTATCGTCGACATTTTAAGTTCTGACGCTGAGCTATTGCTTCTGCTGAGTTTCGCGTTACTATTCGCGGAATGAGACGAGAAAAAGCGCATAAAGCGACTCTTTATATTTCTTTTCATAGAGGGTTTTTCCGAGTTTCGAGCTTCGAATTTCTAGAAAATTCACTTGACATCACTTAAATATTTCTTTAACCTCTTACTCAGAGCGTTTCACGTAGACAGTAACTTTAGTGTAGAGATTCCTCAATTTCTATTTTGAAACCTGCAATAGATCGTCTTTTATTACCGGCTTATGTCAGACGAAAATGATATAAATCTAGTCTGCAAGAGCCTAGATTACTCTTTTTGATAGAAAATGCTTGACGCAATTGCTTTATATTTCAGGTATCGAAGTAGTCGTGTTACCTCGCTCAGAATAGTAACGACTGATCTCGACTTATTGCCTTGCGCATCAAGAAAAGGTAAAACAGATAGTGATTTGATAAGAAACGCTGTACTTCTCTGAAACAACGTTGTTCTCTGTGCGATCTTCGAGCGCAAAAGAGTTCGATTTCGATTTTTGCGTCAGTACGCAGTCTTCTGTGCTGTTCTAAAGTCGATTGACGACTTGTTCTTTTCGTGTGAGTTTGCTCTTCGATTTGTCAGTCAAATTACTGTCTGAATTGATGATTCTTTCTTCTGCGTTGATGAACTCTCGTTCCGCCGCCGATTTTGGCCTGCGTGAGCGCGGAAAATTTCGATTTTTCGATTTTTGACTTGCGACGCAGTCACCTGTGAAGCTATTGAGTCGAATGAGGGCTTGTTTTGATCGTACGATTGTGCTCTATAACTTGTCGATCGATTTGATATATCATTCATCTATCGATGATTCATGATTTCTTAATGTTCTGACTGCAAGACTGCAAAGACTTCATAGTCATGACATCATCTGATTTCATCACGAAAGAAGAGAAGTTGCAATATCATGTCAAAGTAAAACTAGTGATTAAACAAAAGATCATGCAGACAATCATTGAGTCTACTTGAAACTCATCAATGACGACGAAAAAGCAAATATACTTCGCGATGACATGCTCTTTGCTTAGTCATGAAATCATCATATGATACATGTTACAAAGAATGAAGAATCATTGAAAAGATCTGAATGTCAAGCTGAAATCAGTACAAGAAAAAGCATTGCAATAAATCATCAATGTTTATCATGTGATATCAACAAAGACTCTACAGATAGAAATAAATACAGCGTTGATAAATATTCATCTACGAAAGTTAATACAAAAGTTGATAATGAACATAAACTTTCAAAAATCAGATGAAGTTATTGAGATGATGATGCATTGAATTTGTAACAACTTGATATTCAAAAAAGATCAAAAATCAAAGCTGCATAAAATGTTTCTGCAGCTGAAGCAAAAGTGAATGAAAGAAACACTTGAATAGATGAAGATGAAGTGAAGTCATCTTTACATGATGATTTTCTGATCAAAGTCATTGAGAGTAGTTATAGTTGTAAACAAGAAAATGTCAATAAGTCAACATTGTTTTAACACATTCACGTTGAAGCAAAGAATTTACTTGAATGATAGTGATAGTAAAAAGAATGTTATGATGACTGCAATGAAAATTAACTGAAAGTTAAATAAAAGACTGAGAAAATCGACTTTAGTCATCACTCATCATGAAGAACTGAAAGAATTGATCGCAAGAATGAAACATCTTGCAGATGTAATGACAAAGAATTGAGAGTATCATGAAAAAATATACAAAGTATACAATGATAATCAGACTTCTTTGAAAACAATAAAAGTTATGATATCAACAAAAAATCAGACACGTCTGCAATGAGTTCAGATTATGCATGAGAGCATTCAATCTTAAAAAGTCACGCTGAAGTTACATTGAGTGACGAGACATGCAGAAGTACTTGAAAATGAAGCAATTAACAAGATGATTGACGATGCACATGATTTGTCTTTATTGCTGACTGAGCATCAACGCATTGAAGTGATGATGAGATTGACATTCATACAGAAATAGATCAGACAAACATGAAGAATAGTCAAAAAAAGAAATTCAATGCAACTCATTTTCAATATCTGACATCAAAGATGACACATCAATATTTGCAATTGCACAAGAATCATGCAAAGTCTCACAGCGCATTATTGATGCAGCTATGCACAAGAAAAATTGACTTCAATTAATTTTTACATGAAAGACGAGTACTTAATATCATTATGACAATGTGCAAGTGTGACAAAGATCAAATGTTGATCAAGCACATTTTATTAACATGTCTCAGATGAAAAGTAGAATGAAAAGCAATGCAATAAAAAGAGAACATCATGAACTTAAGAAAGTTCTTAGAAATCATGAGCGCAGCAATGATGATCATTTGAATAATACTCTCAATGAGCATACTGAATTAATTTCAAGCTGTGATGTCATTAAAGAATCAAATGAAAGAGAGAGAAAATAAAGAAGAAATAAATTCATAGAGTTCTTGCATTGAGAACAGTTATAGTATAAAGCGCAGAAAGAAGTGATTTTTGATGCGAAAAGAACATTGCGCTAGCGCAGCGCTCGCTACAGTATATAGAATTTCACATAAATTCATAATGAGTGTTGAATTGAGTAAGAATTAAAAAAAAACATGATCACAAAAAAGTTGAAATAATGATGTCTCAATCTTATAAAACATCATATGAGAAAACAAACGTTGCATAATGAAATCAGAAAGTGAAAAAGCAGAAGATGAATTCTTTCTTGATATTAATGAACAGCTGACATGAGCAATGCTTCAACATGATGAGCTGCAAAAGAAACAGAAGTTAACAGTTATTCTGTTGAAGATTGAGATTCTGCAAGTCATTAAAACAATGAAGAAAAATCATTGAGTTTTCACTCAAGCTTTCACGAAGAACTTGAATGATTTACACATCATTTTCATAATGTCGATGATGACAAAATAAAATCATCACAAGATTGTTTTGCAGAAACGAAGATTCTCAATGTCTTCAAAGAAGTATCATGATAAAATCATAAAAGAACATAAAGAGTGAATTCGCAATGTCAAAATCTTGTTTTGAAATATCTTTTAATATTTTAAAAGTGATGAGAAAAAGATTTTATACTGCATGATCTATCTGAAGAATGAATCAAAGAAACTTTGATTTGATCACGAAGAAACTATGTCTGCAGCTCAACAGATGTGATTCAATTTTATCAACTTTCTTCTAAATTTAATTGAAGACTTGATGAATCAAAATATAAACGTGACTCAGCAGTATGCAAATGCATCGCAACGTTCAGATTAGATGATATAAATGTTTGCAGCTCATTTAAGCACTCTGAAACATCAACTTTCGTTGTATAATGATGAGCATAAGTGAACTCATTTATTCATCAAGTTGAGATTTGAGCTGCATGTGATCATTACTAATGTGCAGTTGATTTCTATCATATGAAATGCATTAATCAATCTTGTCACTTGATTGAAAACAAATGTACGAAAAGAACATATCTTGTTGTTGAAATGATCTTGAGACGAGAACTTGCATAATCAAGATAAAATCAACAAGAAGACTTATTTAAAGCGAAAGAAATCTCATTGATTAACTAAACTTGATTCTTCATCAAAGACAAGCTCACATGCTTCATCATATTATAGCAAGAATTTGTTCAACATAACGTGTTACATATGCAATTGAAAAAATCATTACTCTATTGATTGTAAAGATGAAAAGATCAAGAATAGATCAAAAGAATCTGATGCAAATCGAGTATTCATCAATTTGATATTATATATGAGTCGTTTCAAGATTTCAAGAAAAGATAAGCTTTCAATAAATGCTTCAAATCATCGAGAGAAAAACAAGAAGTTCTCTTCGTAAAGATTCTTATATATAAAAAGCATGTAATTCAGAGAGATCAGAAGACAGAAACAAAGATTTACATGAATATCAACGTCAAGATGAACGTGATTAGTCAACATTTCATTGTCGAGCAAGATATGTCATTGCTGAACATTGATCTTTCAAGATTTATCTGAATGAATGATCAGAGTGTCTATTGTTATGACGTTTATAAGATGTGTTATTGACTGAGAGACAGTTGAGACATAAAGAAAAAAGATATAAGTATCTTCTATGCTATCGACAAGAAAGAATCTTTCTTGATTCTGAGTATGTTGAGTATGCAATTCAAGCGTATTCGAATAAACATGATTGCAAGAACATGATGTTTTAACGTGAATGAGCATACATTCAAGTTATTCATTGCAGAAGATTTTATGAAAGTTCTACAAGATGAATTTACTGTGTATGCTTTTATCATGATCAATGTCATCAAAGAGTTGATCATTAAACATCAAGTGAAAGCAATGAATAACATGATGAGCCGTATCACAAATGTGCTTGAAACGCAGACTTTATTTATCAAATTGAAAAAGTATGAAGATGTATTCTTAACAGAAAGTGTCGACAAATTGCTTTTGCATAAAGATCATGATCACGCAATTGAAAACATTGCAGAGTCATCATATGAATTGTTGTATAATCTGTTGAACACAGAGTTAGCGACTTTGAGACAGTATTTAAATAATGTTTTAACGAAAGAATGAATTAAGCACTTCGTCAACTTAACTGACGTGTTTATTCTATTCATTTTCAAAAAGAATGATAGTCTTTATTTATGCATAAACTATTGAGATCTGAATAAGATCACTGTTAAAAATTATCATTCACTGTCTTTAATTAGTGAAACTCTAAATAGACTTAATAAAGTCAAGCAGTTCACTAAGTTAAATCTGAAGAACATTTATCATCATTTCAGAATTCAATATGAAGACAAGTGAAAAACAACATTTCATACTTGTTATGATTACTTTGAATATATGATCATGTCATTTGATTTAATCAATGCATCTGTCATCTTTCAGACTTATATTAATAAGATCTCGACAAAGCTTTTAAATGACTTTTGTGTTGTTTATTTGAATGACATTCTAATCTTCTTTGTAGAGAAGATTGATCACGTAGATCACGTGAAGCAAATTCTCGAGAGATTAAGAAAGTTCAAGCTATATGCTAGCTTGAAGAAGTGTGAATTCTTTATCACTAAAGTGAACTTTCTAGAATTTGTCATATTCACAAAGAATGATTCAATGAATCTAAGTAAAGTAGACATCATTAAAACGTGATTCAGATCGAAGATGTATCAAGAAATACAAGTTTTTCTGAAGTTTATTAATTTCTATCGACGTTTTATACATCATTACTCTCAGATAGCAGAGTTTTTAACAGAACTGCTGAAAGATAGTGTAAAAGATGTAAAAATGAATTCATTCATATGATTAAGCGAAGTGAAACAAGCTTTTAATCAGCTTCGCGATGTCTTTATGAGAGCATCTATACTAAAACACTTTGACTCAGAGCAACATATACACATCAAGATCAACGCGTTTGATTATGCAGTCGCGAATATTTTGTCTCAGTCAGATGATGAAAATCAGTGACATTTGATTGCATTCTGATTCAGAATGATGATAGATGTTGAAAGAAACTATAAAATACATAATCAGAAGCTTCTAATCATAGTAACAATGTTTAAACACTGATGACACTATGTGAAAGACAGTTATCATACTGTCAAAGTTCTGACTGATCATAATAATTTGAAAAGTTTTATGAATGTATGAAAGTTAAATGAAAAACAAGTCAAATAAATCATGAGATTGTTGATCTGCAACTTTGAAATAACGCATAAATCAGAAAAGATAAACTTGATCAATGTATCATTGAGATAATTTAACTATAAGAATGAGAACATTTCTGCGAATTGTTTGCTGCTCACTCTGCAGCGAAAGCTGACTAGAATAAAAAGCTTAATTAACTTTATATTTGTAGTGATCAGAGAATTATACTGTATACGACTGATTAACAATGTCAAGAAGACGTTTGTTTACAGTATAAGTATGAACAAATATTCAGCAGAACATGTCGAAAGCAGACTGCAAGATGAAACTCATTGATGAACATGAATGATTAACGATGTCAAGAAGACGTTCGTTCACAGTGTCAGTGAATGAAGATATTCAGCGAAACATATTGAAAGCAGATCATAAGATGAAATCTATTGTACATGAGTAATTAACGAAGTCAAGAAAATGTCTGTTCACAGTGACAGTGAAAACACAAGTACATGTTCAGCAATGCATGTCAGAAGTATGCTGCTGAAAGTTATGACTTTAGCAGTGCAAGAAATGCATCTAGATGAAGTACATTTCTTAAGAA